>Ga0207109_1035_pt1 | contig 32698 bp, 20 predicted proteins | sample Alteio_BWMinHeat_73_FD_153584 | JGI IMG/M metagenome (GOLD analysis project Ga0207109, IMG submission 153584) | Enriched cells from forest soil in Barre Woods Harvard Forest LTER site, Petersham, Massachusetts, United States -... | ecosystem: Environmental > Terrestrial > Soil > Temperate forest >... | reverse complement strand
AGAGATTGAAAAGCAGGTCCCCTTCGGCAAGCTCAGGGCAGGCTTTCGACTGCGGCGGCTGCGGCGACCTCCGCTCCGGACGACATCCTATTTTGAAGTTGCGCTCATGTTCCACTGCTCGAGGGAGAACGATACTCGTTGGGAATTCGACTCAAGCGTTGGGCGAATCCGCTCTGGATTATCCTGATTTGCGGCTTTGCCCTTTTGCATGCCCTGCATCTGGCGGCGGACTTTCCGAATAACACGCCGTGGATTTTCGACTTCGCCAAGTACACCGATGAAGGATGGTGGGGCAATGCGGCGATGCGTGCGCACTTGTTTGGAAACTGGTACCTGGCGGGAGATTTCAATCCTGCCGCGGCCGCGCCGGTGTGGCCTTTTCTCGAATGGGTGGTGTTCTTCTTCACCGGTGTGACGATCCAGGCGGCACGGGGGCTGGCGGTTACGTTCTTCTTCGCCAACCTTGGGCTCAGCTATCTGTTTCTGCGCGCCCGTGGGCCTCGCTGGACGGCGCTTCTAGGAGTCACTCTTCTCGTCACCAGCCCTTTTCTTTATTGCTTCAGCCGGCTGGCGATTCTTGAGCCGATGCTGACCGCGTTGACACTGGCGGCGTTGAATCTCGCGGTTCGGCTGCCGAGGTTCCGGCGCCCGGTGCTGATCTCCATTGGCATCGGTGTGCTGTTCACGATGATGCTGCTGACCAAGACGACCGCTATCTTTCTGCTGCCGGCGATCGGATGGGCGATGGTCGCGCCACTTTGGTCGGAGCGCCGGCTCGCTGTGCGTTTCGCGCTGGGGGCAATAGGAACCGCGGCCGCCACCTTCGGCGTCTGGATGGCGCTGATCGTGCACTTCGGCCTGATGCGCGATTACCAGTACCTCTTCTTTGTAAACAAGTACGAGAAGCCGACGGAGTTCTACTGGCCGCTGCTGAGTTTGTCGTGGTCGTTTCGAGGAGGATTGTGGGCAGACCGTATCCTTATTCCCTTGGCCGGGCTTCTTGTGGCCGTTGCCGCGGTTGCGTGGCGGAGGGAATGGAGCCGGCGACTGCGGTGCGATCCGGTGTTCTGCTCGTCAATATTGGCGGTGGCCGGCTACATCCTGTTCATGACCTACCAGAACCATCCCCAGCCGCGTTACTACACGGTCGTGGCGTTCTTTTCGTTTTTTGTGCTGGCGACAGGGATCGAGGCGCTGCTGTCGATCGCGCCCTCCGCGCCCGGAGATGAGTTGAACCATGGACAGAACGCGGGTCAGAACGCGGCGCAGAGCGCGGAACAGGGTGCGGGACTGGCGCCTCGACCGGCATGGAATCGTATCGGAGCAGGGCTTGGCTATTCGTTTCTGGCAGCGGCGTTGATCGCCGTGTGCGTGAATGGCGAATGGACCGTCAATTTTGCAGTCCACCCGGAATATACGTTTGTGCCCGCGGTCCAGAAGCTGACGCGCTACATCGACCAGCACCCTAACGGGAAGCGGCTGTTGCTTTCAACTAGCAGCGATCAGATCACGATGGTTTCGCAACTGCCCACGATTTGCGACGACTTCGGCACCCAGGACCTGGTGTCGAAGCTAAAGGTCTATCAGCCGGGCTGGTTCGCGACGTGGAATGTGGTCGATCCGGGCACGCTCGAAGACCTGCACAACCATTACTCGCTGGAGCAGGTAGCGATGTTCCACGCCTACGATTCTCCCGACCGCAACGTGCTGGTACTGTTCAAACTGCACCCGCTGCCGGATGGCCAGGTTCGCGAACCGGCGGGCCCGAACCTGCAGGTGGCGCTACCCGGGGAAAAGATCGATATTCCCATCGAGTAATAGCGGGCAGTGAACCAGAAGAGTGAACAGTGCCGAGTCAATACCCTTTGACCTCGCGTTCTCGCCCCTCAAACTGTGCAAATTCAGCTCCGTTCCGGAACAGCCTCCCCAAAAGTCGGGTGCGGGCCCCCCTGTAGCTGCAATGACTCTACAGTGATTGCAGTCACTCGACAGAGGTGGGTACGGATGGTACGCTTCCCGTGACTTTTCCCGGTCATTTTTCGGGGGTCGCCTGGCCGAAGTCGTTGGTGATACGGCTTGTAACCTTAACCCTGCTTGGAGGAGATGTGATCGCAACATACTGGGTGTATTTCTTTCTCGGCGTGAGCGCACTGTCGCTCATTCTTGCCGTTTTTTTTGCACGTCAGGTCATCGGATCCGATACCGGAACGCCGGATATCGAGCGAATCGCGGGTGCTATCAAGGAAAGCGCAGAAGCCTTCCTGAAGCGCCAATACAAGACCGTGGCGGCTCTTCTGGGCCTGCTGATTCCCACTCTTGCCGGCGCGCAGGAATCCTCGGGGGGTGGAGAAGCCAGCTTGAAACTGCCGGATTTGTCCACCGTGAGTCATTTTGGCTTGAGCGGACCTGCACTTCTGATGATCGGATTGCTCTTCTGCGTCGGCGGCCTGCTGTTCGGCCTCACCATCTTCGTGCAATTGAAGAACATGCCTGTTCATCGCTCCATGCGCGAAATGTCCGAACTGATCTATGAGACCTGCAAAACGTACTTGATCACGCAGGGCAAGTTCATTCTTCTGCTCTGGGTTTTCATCGCGGTCATTATCTCCCTCTACTTCGGCTGGCTGGCGCCGGTCGGAAATGTTGCATTGACCCTGCCCATCATCCTGGGATTCAGCCTGGTTGGTATCGCGGGCAGCTACGGGGTGGCGTGGTTCGGAATTCGCGTCAACACCTTTGCGAACTCGCGCGTGGCATTCGCTGGATTGCGCGGCAAGCCTTATCCGCTCTTTGCCATTCCGCTGAAGGCGGGGATGAGTGTCGGCATGATGCTGATCTCGGTCGAGCTGCTCATCATGCTCTGCATCCTTCTGTTCATCCCGAAAGAGTTTGCCGGTCCCTGCTTTATCGGTTTCGCCATTGGCGAATCCCTGGGCGCCGCGGCCCTGCGTATTGCCGGCGGCATCTTCACCAAGATCGCCGACATCGGCTCCGATCTTATGAAGATCGTCTTCAAAATCAAGGAAGACGATGCCCGCAACCCGGGCGTCATCGCCGACTGCACTGGCGACAACGCGGGCGACTCGGTTGGCCCCAGCGCCGATGGATTTGAAACCTACGGCGTCACCGGCGTGGCTTTGATCACATTCATCCTGCTGGCAGTCAAGAGTCCTGCCACGCAAGCGGAACTGCTGGTCTGGATCTTTGTCATGCGCGTGGCCATGCTCATCTCCAGCTCGGCTGCATACTTCCTTAATGGCATCATCGCCAAGGCAAAATACGCCAATTCCGACGAGATGGACTTCGAGGCGCCGTTGACCTCGCTGGTCTGGATCACCTCGATCGTTTCGATCATCCTGACCTACATCGTCACCTACCGGATGCTTCCCAATCTCAACGGTGACCCGACGCTGTGGTGGAAGCTGGCATCGATCATTTCGTGCGGAACCCTGGCGGGCGCGCTCATCCCCGAATTGGTCAAAGTCTTTACCTCCACCAACTCGGCCCATGTGCAGGAAGTCGTAACTTCGGCGAAGGAAGGCGGCGCTTCGCTGGGAATCCTGTCAGGATTCGTGGCCGGCAACATGTCGGCCTACTGGCTGGGACTGAGCATGGTTGCCCTGATGGGCCTCGGCTACTACTTCAGCATGATGGGTGGATCCATGGATCTGATCATGCTGGCTCCTGCCGTCTTCGCCTTTGGCCTGGTCGCCTTCGGCTTCCTGGGCATGGGACCGGTCACGATCGCCGTCGATTCTTACGGTCCGGTCACCGACAATGCTCAATCGGTCTACGAGTTGTCACTCATCGAGACGATTCCCGGCATCGAGGCTGAGTTGAAGAAGGACTTTGCCATCGACGTGAAGTTCGAGCGCGCAAAACACCTCCTGGAAGCCAACGACGGAGCCGGCAATACCTTTAAGGCTACGGCCAAGCCGGTGCTGATCGGCACAGCTGTGGTGGGCGCAACCACGATGACTTTCTCGATCATCATGGCCCTGACCCACGGACTGACCGTAAACGTAGAAAAGCTCTCTCTGCTGCACGCGCCCTTCATGCTCGGATTAATCTGCGGCGGAGCAATCATCTATTGGTTCACCGGTGCTTCCACGCAGGCAGTGACCACCGGTGCTTACCGAGCGGTTGAGTTCATCAAGGCGAACATCAAGCTGGAAGGCGTGGAGAAGGCATCCGTCACCGACAGCAAGAAGGTGGTTGAAATCTGCACCAAGTACGCGCAGAAGGGAATGTTTAACATCTTCATCGCCGTGTTCTTCGCTACCCTTTCATTCGCGTTCATGGAGCCATTCCTCTTTATCGGCTACCTGTTCGCGCTGGCGATCTTCGGCCTGTACCAGGCGATCTTTATGGCCAATGCCGGCGGCGCATGGGACAACGCCAAGAAAGTCGTCGAGGTCGACCTGAAACAGAAAGGGACGCCTTTGCACGATGCGACCGTGATCGGTGACACCGTCGGGGATCCGTTCAAAGACACCTCGTCGGTAGCAATGAACCCTATCATCAAGTTCGCGACCTTGTTCGGACTGCTTGCTGTTGAGCTTGCTGTGACGCTCACTGCGAGCAACCCGATGCTCGCCCACATCCTGACCGTCGCCTTCTTCCTGCTGTCGGCGTTCTTCGTGCGGAAATCGTTCTACGGAATGCGGATTGACTCAAAGGGAGGCAACTGATTAATAGAAAGGGGCAATGGAACTTCAGGCCGTCTTGCCCTCGAGCAAGACGGCCGATGCGATCCAGCCGAATGTATGCTCTTGCGGCTCCCCACGCACGTTAGGTGGGGAGCCGTAGTTGTTTGATTCCTTCGATTCGAGCGCACGGGGGCGGGTGCGATCGGCGTTGAATTGAGCTTCCTGCGAAAGGCAATGTCGCTTGGGAAGGCGCCCGCAAGGATGGAAGCCATGCGTATACGAGTAACCCTGGTGGCATTTGCTGCGGCCCTTTTTGTGTCATTGTCCGGTGAGGCTCAGAAGTTTCAGGAACCCACGCAGGACGAACTGCGGATGACGGCCGACCCTATGGCTCCCGGCGCGCCGGCGGTCTTCCTGTACCGCGAAGACGTGACCGACAACTACTCTCACTATGTGAGCCGCTACGCGCGGATCAAAGTCCTTACCGATCTCGGCAAGGAGTGGGCTACGGTTGAGGTTCCTTACTTCCCCGGCTACCAGGGAAAGCCGATCATCGAGGCCCGCACCATCCATCCGGACGGTTCGGTCTATCCGCTGGCCATGTCAGAAGAAGACCTGCTCTCCGGCCAGCGAAACGCGATCCAGTTGCACAAGCTGATTTTCAGCCTGCCCAACGTCACGGTGGGCAGCATCCTCGAATACCGCTGGACGCGACCGATGACGGGCACGGATCTGCGCTTCTTCGATAAACTCGGAGAGGCTGACCGCAAAGAAGCGCTCGCCGGCCTGGGAAGTTCCGAACTGGCCAATGAAACTCCCGAATGGGACGTTCAGCAGAAGATATTCATCCACAAGGCGCATTTCTACTACAACCCGCTGAACGACCTGGAACGAAACGTGATCGGCGGTTTGATTACGCACTGGGTGGACGGCGAGCGGGCCAGCTATATCGTCTTCACCCAGCATTTGCCGGCGGGGTTCACGGTGACCAAGGCTCCCGCCCCGAAGTTGGACTTCACGCTGGACATTCAGAATGTCCCGCCCATTCGCGAAGAAGCGGATGCCCCGCCGATGGATGCGACGCGCTACCGGGTAAGGTTCTACTGGACGCCCTACATCACCGCCGCAGACTACTGGGAGGGGGAACAGAAGCGCTGGTCGAAGAGCCTGGATGAATTCGCGGTTCCTTCGGACAAGCTCAAGTTAGTGGCCGCTGAGATAACCACTGGAGCGGCCACGCTCGAAGCCAAGGCGCGTAAGCTCTACGACGCGGTACAGTCGCTCGAGAACACCGATTTCACCTCCGCCCGGCCCGAGGCTGAGCCAGCGCCGATGCAAGTTCGGCGCGAGTTGAAAAAGGCTGAACAGGTCTGGAGCGAGAAAGGCGGGAGTGGCAACCAGATCGCCGCCCTCTACCTGGCGCTGACTCGCGCAGCCGGGCTGGAGGCATATGGCGTACAGATCGCGGATCGCAACGGGCGCATCTTCGACCCCAACTTCCTTTCCCTCAGCCAGCTTGACTCGCTTGTCGTTCTGCTCAAAATTGACGGCAAGGATGTGTATGTCGATCCGGGTCAGAAATTCTGCCCGTTCGGGCAGCTGAATTGGACCCACCTGCTTGCCGGCGGGCTGAGTCAGGGTTCGAAAGGACCGTACTACACTCCGCCGAACGTGTCGAAAGATGCGATCACGGCCCATACTGCGGACCTGACCCTATCTGCCGACGGAGCCGCCAGCGGAACCGTCAAGGTGCTCCTGAGCGGCCCTGCTGCGCTGCACTGGCGGCAACTGAAGCTGACCAGGGATCTCGACGAGGTGAAAGCGCAGTTCACTGGAGCAATGCGCTCCATCCTGCCCCATGGCATCATTGCCGAGGTGGAAAAACTCGAAGGTTTCGATACATCGAACGGCTATCTTTCGGCGACCGTCAAGGTGACAGGCCAGCTGGGGAGCCCAACGGGCAAGCGCCTGCGGGTGCCGGCGTTCTTCTTTTCAGGCGGGTTTCCTGTTCAGTTCGCGGCCGATGAAAAGCGCGAATCGGCAATCGACATGAAATATGCCGAACAGGTGATTGACGACGTCGTGTATCACCTGCCGGCCGGTTTCACCGTCGAGAGCGCGCCCGCTCCCGCGCAGCTTCCATGGCCGGAACACGCAGCTCTTGTGGTAAAGACGCAGACGTCGGCCGGAACCATTGACATCAAGCACATCTTCGCTCGAGCATTTGTCCTGCTCGATCCGAAGCAGTATCCGGCGCTTCGGGACTACTATCAGAAGCTCGCCGCTTCCGACCAGCAGCCGTTGGCGCTCACTGCGGAGAACGCGCCGACCGGGAATTGATTTCCCCGGTCCGGATGGAAGGGGCAGGTGAGAGTGCGCAGGCCCCCGCCGGCTTTATGTGAAATTCCGGCGAGTAAGATTTGCGAGAGCAGACGCCGTCGTGCAAAGATAGTGCTTGTTGTGCGGTACGCTGCATCTAAGGCGACGCACGACGTCTGTACCCTCGCGATTACGCCTTGGCAATACGCAAGTCATAGTTGAACTAACTACTCCGCTAATTTCGCGCGGCATTTCACTTCTCCCGGATCCATTGGAAGGCCAACCTGAATGAACTGATTACATCCCAGGAGTGAATGGGTCAAAGAGACGGCCCTGCTATGAATTCTTTCCCGGATGAAGCCTGATTACACAAACGAGATGACAATCGTTTGAGGGCGTCCGCGGAAGGGTTTTTTAAGGGTTTCTTCACCGGTATGCAACCTTATCAGTGGGTCGGCTTATCTCAACTAGCGAAAGCCACTCGCCGATGGGTATGGGAACTCTTGTGTCATTTCAGCCTGTTCGTCAGGGTGGTCAATCAAGCTGTTCCTCAGAGAGGGGCGAATGAGACGGTTGCAAGGTCAGGTTGTATACGAAGAGCCATTTATTGATATCGATGAAAGCCCAGCCGCAGTTGAAGATGTGCGCGCTGTTCCTTATGTCTTACCGGTCGAATTGGCGCTCGAATCCTGGCGTTATCGGTATGTGAAACGAACATTGGATGTTATTGGCGCCCTGCTGATGCTCGTGGTCTTCCTCATCCCCGGAACCCTCATCGCGCTTGCCATTCTCGTGACATCGCCTTATCCCGTGTTTTATTGCGAGGAACGCGTTGGCCGGGGCGGTGTGCCCTTCCGCATCTGGAAATTCCGTTCCATGCGCCCCCATTCGGCGCTGCATCGGGTCGCAAACGCACACCCCGATGGTGTAGTGCTCCAATGGAGAATGGACAAGCGCGGGCATGATCCGCGAGTGACAACCATCGGGCGCTTCCTTCGTCGATGGAGTCTCGATGAATTCCCACAGGTATTCAATGTGTTACGCGGTGATATGTCCCTGATCGGACCTCGGCCGATCGTAAAAGCCGAAACCCACTGTTATAAGCACCTGCTGGCGTTTTATCTTGCTGCGACTCCAGGCCTGTCCGGCTTGTGGCAGGTGTCCGGCCGCAGCGATCTGGACTTTGCCGAACGTGCCCGGCTGGACGCCACATACGTCAAGAACTGGAGTCTGACCGGCGATGTGAAGATTCTGCTGCGGACCATACCGGCGGTGCTCGGACGCGTGGGCGCTCGATAAAGAACGACGGAATAAGAATCGACAATTCGGCTTCTCCCCGTATTACACAATTCCATTGTTCTTCGCGGGCGTTTCACAGTTGCAGGGCACGACAGGAGTCACCTGGTTGTGCCATGGCAGGGGGCGTGCCCGTAGCCGTTGCTTGGGCCGCGTCCTTACTTGGGGTCTGCGGCGACGCCTCGGTCCATTTTCGCCCCTTTGACGGTGGCAGATATGGCGGAACGCATGGTCGAGATCGCGTCTAATCCCGGCCTGTGCAACCGGCTCAGAAAAAAGGGTTTGGAGCGAACCAGACTATTCACATGGAAATCGTGCGCGAGGTGAACGGCCGAGGGGTTACGTGCGTGTTTCTATATGGCATGAAGATCTTTCTGTCATACCTCTTTTTTGCATCGTACCTACCTGTAGAGCCATGTCCGCTTGGCTTTCGATTCAACGTCGCCAACAAACAACCCGGTTGCATGTAAACCGATTGAAGTTGGCTCTCGTCCAACCGTGATGCGAACTTTCGGTGCCGGTTTGAATTCTAAATGTAATAATGCTTCGAAGTGCGCAGTTTGATTCCTGGCTATGTCAAAGGGTTGCATGAACCCGAAATAACTTACCAGGTTGTTACAATCACCTTAGCAAGACCCGGAGGTCGCCCCCCTTGATGCGTGTCCTGTTCCTCAATCCACCATTTCATCCTCGATATTCGAGGGAACAACGAAGTCCGGCAGTGACGAAGAGTGGCACGCTCTATTATCCGAAGTGGTTGTCGACGGCAGCCGGAGTCGCAATCAAGAACGGGCATCACGTTGACCTTGTTGATGCTCCCGCATCCGGTGCCTCGGTTCGCTCGCTCATCGATCGCATCGACGCGAAGGATATTGACGCCGTCGTTTGCGACACGTCCACTCCGAGCATCCTGAACGATATCAGCGTGGTTGAAGCTCTGGTTGCCGCCAGGCCATCGCTGCATGTGCTGATGGTTGGCCGTCACGTGTCGGCCCTTCCCCGCGAGACGCTTGCCTCGTCACCTGCTTTGCAGGCGGTTGCGGTCAGAGAGTACGAGTACACCGTGCGGGACTGGCTTGCCGCACTCGATTGCGGGGCGGACCTCTCCGCCGTCGACGGGATTGTGTGGCGCCGCCAATCGACAGGCGAGATCATAACGAACAAGCAGCGGGCCGCCATTGAGAATCTCGATGAACTCCCGTTCGTTACCGAGGTCTACAAGCGATTCCTGCATTCACCGGATTACTTCTATGGTCATTCGCTATGGCCGCTGGTGGTGTTTGATACCAGCCGCGGATGCCCGTACCACTGCTCGTTCTGCGTGTATCCGCAGACGTTCAGCGGTCACGTCATGCGATTTCGCTCGGTGTCGAACGTAGCCGACGAGTTCGACTTTGTGGCGCGCGAGATGCCTGAAATCAAAACGGTCATGCTCGAGGATGATACGTTCATCGTGAGTAAGCCCCGCACGCTTGACCTGGCGAACGAACTGATCCGGCGCGGCAACAAGCTTCCGTTCGACGCCAATTGCCGGGCCGACATCGGTGCGGATACGGAGTTCCTCAAGGTCGTGCATAAGGCTGGCGCCCGCCTATTTTGCGTCGGGTTTGAGAGCGGCGATGTCGAAGTGATTCACGGCATGCATAAGAACAACGACGATCGCCGCGATTCGAAGTATCATGACGAGGCACATCGGTTTGTTCGCCGCTGCCAAGACGCCGGCATCATGGTGCACGGATGCTTCATGGTGGGGAATCTGAACGAGACCCCGGCCAGCATGGAGAAGACGTTGCAGTTTGCCAAGAAACTCCGGCCCGACACCGCGCAGTTCTTCCCCATCATGGTTTATCCGGGGACCGTGGCCTACCAGGAAGCCAAGAAGCGGGATTATATCCAGATCGAGACATGGGACGCGTGGCTGACCAAGGACGGCTTGCACAACAGCGTGGTTACACTGCCCAACATCACCCACGAACAACTGGTGAGTTTCTGCGATCGCGCGCGGCGCAAATTCTATCTCGATCCCGCCTATCTCGCGTACAAGTTGAAGCAGTCGATAAAGGACCGGCGCGAGCTACAACGCAATCTCAAAGGATTTATTACCCTGTCCAAGTATTTAGTTCGCGGCAGTCGGCACGACAGGAATGCCGCGCACCATGACAAGCCGATTGCAACTGGCAAAGCCCAAGACGCGACGGTCTAGCCACAAGACGGTCAACGCAGGGATTGGCGGGCGGAATCCGCAACAGGGGTGAGTCATCGAAACAGAGCTGGTCTCGATTATTGTTCCGACATTCAACGGCGCCGGGCGTCTTGGAACCTGCCTGAAGGCGTTATTGGACCGGTCGGGCGAGCGATCTGTTGAGATCCTCGTCGTGGATGATGGCTCAACTGACGGGACGGCCACAGTCGTGGAGTCTTTAGCCGGCGTTCGTCTCATCCGTCAGCCTAACGCGGGGCCTGCAGCGGCGCGCAATCGAGGTGCTCGGGAAGCCTCAGGGTCGATCATTTTGTTCACGGACGACGATTGTGTTCCCACTCCCGGGTGGATTGATGCCATGATTGCGCCTTTCCAAGACCCTCTCGTGATTGCGACCAAGGGCGCGTATCGGACGCACCAATCTGGCCTGGTGGCCAGGTTTGTTCAGATCGAATACGAAGACCGCTATCGCAAGATGGCTAAACTGCCAGAGATCGATTTCATCGATACGTATTCGGCGGCGTACCGGCGCAGCCACTTTCTTGAATTGGGGGGGTACGATACGTCATTTCCTGTGGCGTGCGCGGAGGATGCAGACTTGTCGTACCGCATGTCCGCGCGAGGCTGGAAAATGATGTTCCTTCCCAAGGCGATCGTGTATCACACGCATCCGGACACCGTCTCAAGCTACATCAAGAAGAAATACAAATTTGCATTCTGGCGTATGCTCGCGGTCCGTAAGAGTCCGGCCAAGGGAGTGAAGGACAGTCATACTCCGCAAACAATGAAACTTCAGCTCCTGTTTCTGCCCGCCGTTGTGGTGTCGTTGATGATTGACCTTTCGACGCATCCGTCTGTCCCGTTATCGCTGCTTGTCGTGCTGGGATTTCTGATAAGCACCGCGCCGTTTATGTTGCGCGCAATTCAGAAAGACTTAGCGGTCGGATGGCTGTGTCCCCTGCTTCTGGCTGCTCGGGGATGCGCCCAGTTATTCGGAGTAGCGTTCGGTTTGATCTACACTTTGCGAAGACCCGAACTGATTGGGAAGTCGGAAGCGTAATACAAGTAAGGTTCGTCCCTTCGAGGTTGGGTTCATCAAGACAGCGGGCCGTCAGGCGCGGGCACCTTTTCGCACGCGGACGAGCCGCCGCAAGGTTTCCAGCCGGGTCCTCTCGATAGGATTGCGAGAAATTCGGGCCAAGCCCTCAGTGACAAGAGCCGAGGCCAGCCCGATGACAATGCCCAGAAATGCGGCACCAATCACCATGAGGGTGCGCTTGGGCGAGGAGTGATGGTCGGGAACAGTCGCTTGATCGACGACCTGCACTTCTGCGCCCTGACGGGCTTCGTCGACTTTGGCTGTCTCGTATTGGCGAGCGATCAGCTCGAAAATCGCTTCGTAGTATTTCACGTCCCGGAGCCGTCGCACGTACTGGACCTGGTTTTGCTGCATGTTCCCTTTGGGGATCAGCAACGCGTCGGCGGCGCTGTCAGACGATGACCCCAGCTTTTGTTGCTGCGCCTGCAATCCGGCTAACTCTTCCTGGGCGACCCGCAACTGGGGATTGTCATCGGTTGCAAAGGCGCGAAGAGCGCGGATCTGCACTTGCTTGGCAGCGATCTGCGCTCGCAACTGGGCTACAGATTCGATGATCGCCCGCGTCTGCGCATCAATCTGCAGTACTCCGCTTGTCTGTTCCATTTTCTTCAGCTGTTCTTCGGCATTGGTCAGGTCATTTTTGGACTGGGCCAATTGCTGCTCAAAGAACAGGCGACGCCGAGACGCTTCAGAAACGGCGAGTTTGGCGCTGAATTTTTTGAATTCTTCCACATATCCGTTCGCCATCTCAGCGGCGCGGTCGGCGCTGCGGTCAGTTACGGAGACTCGGATTAGGCCATCCTTGACGCCGTTTTCAATCTCTACATTGTTCTCCAGTTTTTTCCGGGCTTCTGATCTGCGTTTAGCGTGGTAGAGGTCCATCAGATGAAATCGATCTACCATGGCATCTTCCACGGTCTGGCTCTTGAGCAAAGCGACCTGAAGGTCGTTGGGGTTCTTCAACGAGGCATTACCACCCGCCATGGAGACGATCGAATTCAAGCTGCCCAGCTGATTCAGGAGGCCGAGGCTGGAACTCGCATTCTGCTGCGGCGGCAAGAGTGAACTGGTCGCAGTGTACCGGTTGGGCAGAAGGACGCAAACTAGGACGGTAACCAGAACTAGCACCACGACGGTTTTCAGGATCATGGCTTTGCGACGAGCAAAGACGATGAGGATTTCAAGAAGCGAGATATCACCCTCGCGGGGCTCGATAAGTTCCTGGTCCGTGATCTTGTCGCTTTCGGTCAGCACTCACACCTCAAAGGATCCCACGCAACTGTTTTCTCTCCAACACTGTAAGAGTATAATCGACCACGAACGACCAAGTATTTACTTGGTTTAGGAACGAGATGCCGCCACGACATCCATTCGAACTGCACGGTAAAACCTCAACAGAGCGGAACGACCAACCACAGAATCGAGAAGACTGACGACCTATGCCATGGAGTGTCCTCTACGCCCTGGACGCCTTTTCGATCCTGATTTTCGCCTTTTCGTATTGGATGAGCTGTTACCGGCGCGGCTATAGGATAGATTTCTGGCATGTGAATCTCTTTCTATTATGTGTGTTCCCCAACATGTTTATGCTGCCGTTCGCGCATAGCGACCTGAATGGCGTCATTCTTGGCCGGGACTTCGCAGGCGTCATGAGCGCGCTTCCCTTCATTTACCTAGTCACCCTGGCGGGCTATTTTTCAATGCTCGCTGGGGGCGGCCTTTGGCGGTTGCGGCTTGGCATAGGGATTCGCAGTTCGGTCATGCCGGTTTTGCGGTTTCCGTATCGCCTGTCGATGATGATGATGGAATCGCGAAAAGTCCTGTTGTTCCAGGTGGGGCTTTGCCTTCTCCTTCAGGCTCTCGTTCTGACCATCTACTTTCTCCACCAGGGTATCGGTTTTGACCTGCGGGCGTACACGTTTGCTAATCCCGCCTTGCGGCCTGTGGCTCTGCTGGCCTCGAATTACTCCATCACCATTGCTTCCTATTGCCTGGCTCGATATATCGATAAGAAGGAAAGACTGTTACTGGCATGCACGATTTTCTTGACTTTAGGCCTGGTGTTCTTCGGTTCGCGTTCAAATATCGTGCAAATTTATGTCACCATTTTGATTTGTTATATGGTCAAACTTAGAACCAGGGTCAGCCTGCTTCGTATCTTCAGCCTGGGGCTGGGTTCCATCGCGTTCATTCTTTATCTCGGGAATGTTCGCGCGGGGCAGTACTCGCTGCTGGTTTTTGCTGCTGGTGCGGTCTTCCTCATATTTTTTGGAAACACGTTTTCGGATCTGCGTGATTTTGCATGGGTATATTCGACATGGAACCACAATTTCTGGGCAGGAAAAACCTACCTGGCGGGCGTGATGGCGTTTGTTCCCCGATTTCTCTCAGATTTTCGGGATACGTGGAGTATTGGAGTGGCGACGGCAACAACGGCTGGTTTCGATCCGGCAGTGCATCCCGGGTTACGGCCGGGAATTTTTGGAGAGGGCTATTTCAACTTTGGGTTCGCCGGGGTGGTGGTTGTCGGGCTGATGCTGGGAATTGTCGCTCGACGAGTGGACACGGACGTAAAGCGGGCACTGGCTTCCGATCGGCCCTCGATGATGGAAGCCTATGCTTCGACCACGCTGGCGGGAATCGTGAGTAGCGTGGTCTTATCGGTGGGGTTTTCAGGCCTTTACGTCCTGGTCGTAATTTTGCTTTTTTCATGGGTTTGCCTGGGTGTGGTGCGACTTATCGAGGTCTCACCATCAGCCTTGCCAATGCAGTGAGATCCACGGCGCCCGGGAGTGACCGGCTGACTGGGTTCCTGCATGATTCGGCATTTTCTTCTGGAGAAGAGTAAGGCGAGAACTGAATTGCAAGACTTGTTCCCCGTAGGTTGAGGTGAGAATTGAGTGGTGGCGCCGACGTGGAAGTGCTGCTGGCAACCTACAACGGGGAACCCTTTTTACGGGACCAGATCGAATCTATCCTCGGCCAAGACTATGCAGGAGTTCGCGTGGTGGCGCGCGATGATGGCTCCAGCGATGGCACCGTTGAGATTCTCGAAGAGTTCGCCGCGCGATTTCCAGAGCGCTTCCAAATTTTGCCGCCCTCTGAGGGTCCGGGTGGCGCTAAAGACAACTTTCTGCAACTGATGAATGCATCCCGAGAGAGATACGTCTGCTTTGCCGATCAAGATGACGTCTGGCAACCGCAAAAGGTAAGCCTCAGCAAAACCGCAATGGACCGGCTGGAGTCCCTTTCGGGAGGGGGCACTCCGCTGCTGGTTTTGACCGATCTCTGCGTGGTTGACGATCAACTGAACGTCCTACAAGAGTCATTCTGGAAGCACCAGAAGCTTGATCCGGCTCGCATTCACAACTTTGGAGCGTTACTGGGACAGAATGTCTTGACTGGATGCACCGCCATGATGAACCGGCGGTTGGTGGATTTAGCGCTGCGCATGCCCACAGAAGCCTATATGCACGACCAGTGGGTGGCGCTGGTGGCATCGGCCATGGGAAGGGCGATGCCGGTGGAGATTGCAACGGTTCTTTACCGCCAGCATGACCAGAATGTTGTTGGTTTCGCTAAGCGAGGTGCCACGCCATCGGATCTTGTTCGTCGCTTTCGCAATCACGATGCGCGGCGAAACCAGTGGAAGACGAGCCTGAGGCAGGCGGAAGCATTTCTGCGGATATATGAAGACGAACTTCCGGCTGAGATGAGGGAACTACTTCAAACCTATTTGAAGTGCGGCGCGACAGAAAGCCGCCTGATGCGAAGTTACCTTCTCATACGGTACGGATTTCTCCGTGCCGGGCTCCTGGAGAAACTGGCAACGCTTATCGATATATAGAAAACACGGCGCGGAGTCTGATCATATTGCGCCGTCCGCGCGACATTCATTCAGTCAGTCTTTCTTAACGTAAGAAACAGGGATATAATCGTTCGCAACCCGCAAAACGAGCGTTCTACCGGTCATCGTTCAAAAGACATTCGATTCCTTTCTATCTGGGGGAGACGTTTATCCCATGTTGCGACGCATTGCCGAACCGACAAGCAGAGTGATTCTGATCGGACTGGGAATTCTATTTGCCCTTTCTGCATGTTCATCAACGCCGGAGTTGCCGAAGGGGATGGTAGGACGGGTGGGGAAATACGATTACTCGCCGTCGATCATTGAAACCGGAAACGTACGGCAGGTATGGTGGTGCGGACTGGACAGAAACCCCGCTGATTCCTCACAGGTATCGGACGCGATTCTCTATGAGTCCATCGACGTTTCCAGCGGACAAGCGACCAGTCCCGTCACGGTTCTGGCGGAGACCCCTGGGACGTGGGATTCGTTGTACGTCTGCAATCCCAAAGTCATCGGCGGCATTTTTAGAAATCCGCTGGGCAACGGAGTGACCTATAAATACGCGCTGTACTACGTGGGGATTAACAAAACTTCGAACAACAATATCGGCGTAGCATTCTCTCAAGACGGGATTCGTTGGGAGAAGTACCCCGACCCAGTAATTCTGGCCGCTTCTCCCAGCGGGTATGGGGTGGGGCAACCAGCCCCGTACAACTCCGATCGTCAATCCGCGATTACGCTGTTCTACGAGGATAGCTACCCGACGACCCATCATTTGAAAGCTAGTTCGAGCGACGGCGTCCACTTCACAATGGATGGTGCAATTACACAGTCGGGGCTCGATCCGGGGTGTCCGGGTGACTGGGGGGACATCGCATTCGATTCGAAGACGGGGTACTGGTATGCGCTGTTCAATCGCGCCTTGCGCGATCCGGCCACCACTGGGGGGGTTGCGGAGCGCGGGCAGCTGGGCGTGGAAATGTACCGCATACCCTCGGGGTCCCTTCTTTCCGGAGACGTTCCGTGGGAGCTGGTCACGACCGTGGACACGAATGTAACCGGCTTTGAATCGAACTTTATTGGCGGCCTGGTCCACGACTCGTATGGCAATCTGAATATCGGATCGTACCCGACGATCAAGATGTACGTTTCGGTCTCGGATCCGCAGCCTGGCTGGGATGCTTCGCCCAAAGACGCCGGTGCATCGGCGGAACCGCCCACGTGGGACATAGCGCCGGCGGAGTGGATACCAAATCGGGGTCCGTTGGCGCTTACCCGATATACCAATGCTGGAACCGACGTGGTAACGATCGGTTGGGTCAGTCCGTCCGCGAAGTTCCAAAAACAACAGACTGTAGGACACCTGTTCGCCAGTCCCCAGGCTGGCGCCACCATACGTCTATTTGCCTGCGTACGGGGCAAAATGGACTATTTTGTGTCTCTCGACGGCGCCTGCGAAGGGGAGCGAATTGTGGGGACAAACGGATTCCTCTATTCGCATCCCGATGCACAGCAGAAACTGGTGCCGCTTTACCGTTGCGCGACCTCGCGCAGCCATTTTGTTAGTCAGGATCCCCGGTGCGACGGGCAACAAAACGATGGACTAATGGGTTACGCACTTCCCTGACGATATCAGCGGGGTGTGGTTCGAAGCGGCGAGGTAAGGGCGAGTTTGATACCATAAAGGGAAATCGCCGTCCTGGGCGGACCAGCCGGGCCATTGCTGTGCAAAGCGTTTCAGAGTGCAGCGCATAGATCATCTTCCCTGGGCAAATCGCCTAGCACCGCAATCCAGGAAAACCGAATCGCTTTATGAAGCGTGTCGCTTGCACGATTGTTTCGGCAAATTATCTGCACTTTGGCTGGACCCTCGCCGAGTCTTTTCTTAAATTTCATCCCGAAGATGAGTTTCACCTTCTGTTGGTGGATCGCATGCCGGGGAATTTCACGACGCGGAATCCTCGCGTCCAGATTACCCAAGTTGAACAGCTGGATCTGCCAGATTTTCGCTCTCTGGCGTTCAAGTTCGACCTCTTGGAGTTGAATACCGCGGTTAAGCCAACCTTTCTGAAATACCTTCTCGCCCTTGGAGCGGAGAAGGTGGTCTACTTCGATCCGGACATCTACTTGTACTGCCCAGTGGAGCTTATCTTCGCGGCGTTGGATGAGGCCTCCGCGGTTGTGACTCCCCACCTCTTGTCGCCTACCACGGACGAAGATGTTTCTTACGAGAAGGACCTGCTGGTGACCGGCGTTTTCAATCTGGGGTTCGTGGCGGTTTCAAATTCAGAACAGGGCCGGAGTTTCCTGAACTGGTGGGAGGATCGTTGTCTTCGCTTCGGGTTTCAGGATTTGCGCACAGGTCTTTTCGTCGATCAGAAGTGGGTGAATTTCGCTCAGTGTTTCTTCGACCGGATTCACATACTACGGCACAGAGGATGTAACGTGGCGTATTGGAATCTGGCCGAAAGAGCCGTATCTAAGGTTGACGACGCATACATGGTCGACAGCGCGGAGCCACTTATTTTCTTTCACTTCAGCGGCTACAATCCTGATGTTCCCGAGAGAGTCTCGAGCAAACTCCGTCTTTCTCTGGCGGTCAGCCCGAGTGTGAAGCGCCTTCTGATCGAGTATGGGAAACGACTGGAAGCCAATGGCACCGAGGCGTACCGGGACATTCCATATTCCTACGCTAGTTTTTCGGATGGATCGCTGATCCCCACGTTGGCCCGACGACTCTACTCGGTGACCATGGACAAGTGGGAAGGGACAGATCCTTTTGATGTTGCTGGACCGTTCTATGCGGCAGCAAAGAAGGCCCGCATCTTGTCCCCAAAGGACCAGAGCGGAAAGTTCAGTTCCAACAATCTGCCAGTGGACGATTGGAGAATTAAGGCTATCAATCGATTTCTCTTTTTTCTTCCCAGGATCATTGGCGGCGACCGTTATACCATGCTGATGAAATATCTCTCGTTCATTACCATACTGCGTCATCAGCGTCAGCTTCTTCTGTCCGATGAACAGCAGTCGAGCCGCTCATAGGAGAAGATTGTGACTGCATTCCGTTCGATTGTCCTCGTCCAGCTTTCCAGTCGAGGACTGGGAAGCTGGACGGGGAGAGACGCGACCCGCAGCAGGCGACGAATTGGTGCGAACAACCTGTAAAGCGATTGGCGATGGAGGAACCGGCATCTTAGAGGGCAAGATGGTTGGGAGAAGAGCCCTGATTGTGAAATTCGGCCAGATCGGCGACGTGATCATGGCCATACCCGCAGTGTCGGCGCTCCATGCTCGGGGGTTCGAGATTGACTGGCTCTGCGGACATGCGGCCCGACCTCTGCTGGAATGTTATTCCTGGATTCGTGTTATTCCCGCTGATGACGCGGCGATCCTGCGAGGCGGCCTGTTGGAGCGCGTAAAAGCAATCGCCCGGCTATGGGCGAGCGTGATCCCCACCCGATACGACCTCAGCGCTACCCTGTACTACGATCGGCGATTCCACCTTCTCGCGTTTCCGATTCGCGCACGGCGGCGAGTGATTCTTTCTCGCAAGTCCCGGACCAGCACATTGCTCGCGGGACGGCGTCATACCGATGAGTACATGCGCATCCTGCTGCAATACGAAGACACTGTCCGCGAAGGGAGCAGTGCACTGGTGCGGCCGGATCGGCTACCCAAATTCCGATTGCCGGCCAAAAAGAAGTTGAAACGAATCGCAATTGTCCCCGGGGGAACGAAGAACGTGGCAGGCGAACAGACTCTCCGCCGCTGGCCAATCGAGAACTACGAACGGATTGCGACGACACTGCTCGATCGCGACTGGGAAGTTGTGGTGGTGGGAGGGCAGGATGATGACTGGGTTCGACCTCACCTTCAGCATCTGCCGGTCACTGACCTGATCGGCAAGCTTTCATTGCCCGAGGTTCTCTGCGCCTTCGACGATTGTGATGCGGTTGTATCGCACGACACCGGGCCTTTGCATCTGGCCGGGCTGAGCGAGGCTCCGCTGATTGGGCTTTTCGGTCCTACCGACCCGGCAACGTTTCAACCACGGCGGGCATTTTCCGTGGCGATTTGGGGCGGCCACGGCTTCGCGTGCCGGCCGTGCTACGATGGGCGCAATTTCGCCCCCTGCCGGTTTAACGGGTGCATGCACCAGATTTCTCCGGAACTGGTTTTGCGCGAATTGGATTGTTTATTGAGCAATCGCGACCAGGGCCAGATTCGCGATTGGACGATCGTTTTCCCGGAGGAGAGTTCATCGCCACTCAGCACTATCACGGAATTCGGAAGATCGTAGAAAATCCGCACATCAAATCGGCTGTTCCCCGCGAGACGTTGGGAGTCGGCTCGGATGGTCGACAAGCATCATGGGCCAGGAAATGTTGCGCAGGGCCTAAAGCCCATCGTTTCTTTGAGATGATCGGGAAAGTTGGGTAATTGAGGTAAGATTCTGTATGGAGATTCGCACTCGAGCGGCTTCCAGTTTGCCAATTTTACTTATTGCCCGAGGAACCTCGTGAGCGGAAACAGCACCGGAAAACCTCTATACGGCAGCACGGGAGGCCAGCATCCGCTCGCTCGGTTCATCAACCACCTCGAAACCTATGCACCGCACGTGGTGGAAGACTTCGTGGGCTCGATCAGCGATATAAGGCTGGCGGTGGACCTCGGAGCAGGCTCGGGCCGAGATCTGGGAATTGTCAGACGTCTTCATCCGAACGCGACGCTCATGGCAGTCGAAGGTGGGGCGGAGTATGCGAACGGGCTGGCAGGTAAGGCAGATGAGATTCGCATATCGAATATCGAACGCGATCGGTTGCCAGTTGGAGACGGCGAGGCTGATCTCATTATTGCAAATCAAGTCCTTGAGCACACGAAAGAAGTCTTTTGGATTTTCCATGAAGTATCGCGTTCGCTCAAAGTGGGCGGACATTTTCTATTCGGCGTCCCGAACATATGCTCATTTCACAACAGATTCCTCCTGCTAATCGGGAGGCAGCCCACTCAGCACAAGCTGTGCTCTGCACATGTCAGGCCGTTTTCCAAGCGTGATACTGTGGCCTTCCTGAATGCCTGTTTTCCAGGGGGCTACGAATTGGTGAAATTTCGCGGGGCTCAGTTTTATCCTCCACCTCCGGGCAACCTTGTTCGACTGTTGGCTAACGCTTTTCCTACGCTTGCATTTTCGATTTTTTTCCTGATTAAGAAGACCAAGCCGTACCAGGGCGAGTTTGCCAGCTATCCTGGTCGTGCCCAACTCGAAACAAACTTCTGGACCGGCGACGAGATGAATTGGCAATACAAGTCGCAGAGGTAGGATCATGGTATCTCTCCACCGAGCGCGCTAGGGAGGTCATCTGCGCTTAAAGTCGGTCGTGGATCCGCACCTCCTCGTCGAATTCGATCTTTCGATCAGTCATTTGATGTCGAGCAACGAGTACGTGTTTGCGTCTTTTCTTCAAGAGGGCTCGAGTTCCACGAGAGATCGATCAGAAGGCGGTTGAGAATCCGTTTCGCATAGGCAAACGGAGAAGCCGATCCGAGCGCCTATAGTACGTTTCGTTTCGCGATCCAGCACACATCAAGGAACGGCGAATCGACGATAACTACCAGCATCGGGGTGAACCAGAGGGAAGCGTGGTTCGAATCCTTGCCGTCATCGTGGTCTACAAGATGAACGCGTTGCAGACGCCAAGTTTCGTAACCCTGCAAAGGTCAAGCGAAGCGCTTTCGTCCGAGAGGCTTTGTCTCAAGATAGTGCTGTATGACAATAGCTGCGATGCCAAGGACCCCGGGCCCATGCCGGAGGGAGTGGAATACCACGCCGCCGATCAAAATGCGGGGCTTTCCTCCGCGTACAATTACGCCTTAGGGCTCGCTCGGTCGCAGGGGTATGACTGGCTGTTGACGCTCGATCAGGACAGCCGACTGCCATCGGATTTTCTGGATCGCACTACTCAAATTGCCGCCGTTGCACAGGCTGATCCTTCCATCGGGGCGATTCTTCCATTGATTGTCGAGTCGGGCAAGAGGCACTCGCCCTACTGGTTCTTTGCGGGCGCGTTTCCGCGTTACTACAAGGCGGAGGCCTCGGGTGTGTCAATCCACGAAACATACGCATTCAATTCAGGCGCAATGCTTCGCGTCTCGGCGTTGATCGAGGTAGGAGGCTATAACCCCTGGTTCTGGCTGGACTATAGCGACGGGTACATCTTTCGACAACTTCACCTCCACGGTAAACGTGCATTCATTGCCGGCGATCTTCAAGTTGGTCATGATTTCGCGACTACCAATCTCGAAGCCAAGGTTTCCGTAAGTCGCTACAGAAACATGCGCATGGCGGAATCAGCTTTCTGGGACCTGGAAATGGGAACCCTGGCTGGATTCGAGAGGACGCTGGGGCTGGTGAAAGTCATGTTCATACACGTGCTCTTTGGTCACGATCCGGAATATCGAAGAGTCACCTTTGAATTTCTCAAGCAGCGCCTGTTCTGGAGTAAGAAAAAACGCCTTGAGGCATGGGAAGAGGAGACACGCAAGAAGTTTCCCTGGCTGCGCAGTCGAGTTCCACCCTTCATCGACTTAAGCAGCGAAGGATGACGGCCTGATTGTGGTAGCGGCTTTATAGAGGAAGAAGCGGCCAGCAACACGGACAACGGTATTTGAATGACTGGTGGTTATATTGCCCATGCAATCGATAGCATCGAACGTAAATTAGGTGAGCCGCGAAGGGGTTCTCTGCATCGTTGTAAATATACTACTAACTGGGGGCAAAGGCGATGCGGCAACCCGCATGGGGACATGCAAACAGGTTTCTGCGAAAAAAACAATGAAACGTTCCCAGGATCAGATTAGCTATTGGGAGAAGACTGTACCCGATGGCCGTTTCTATATTCATAGGTTGAATCAGAGCGTTTTTTGTGCCACGAATTCAATTTGCGCTTGCGCATTTCCCAAAGTCTGATCAGTAGGCACATTGATGAGTCGGGTCACTCTAACAACAGCTCGGTCGAAGGCACTGTCAATAAGCCCCTTGCGCAGGAACCAGTAACGCAGGCGAAGGAAAGCCCCACGAACACGTTTAGGCGCGCGAAATGGGATCAGTGGTTTCCAATAACAATAATTGCGGTCATGACGCTCGACGGAGATGATCTTCGCCTTGGGAAGCTGGCTAACCAGCTCCTTGATATTGACTGAGACTTCGGGATTTTTCGAAACTCCGTCCATGCGAAACATGCTTTTGTGATCTGTATTGAAGAGACTAGGCCAGTATCCCTGCTCATACAGTTCCTCATCGGGAATAACAGTGATCAAATATCCGCCAGGCTTTACCAGAGTCCACCAATCTGCAATGGCATTCCTAGGATTCTTCATATGTTCCAGACAATGAGAACTGTGAACGCAAAAAAAACTCTCTGGCTTGAAGTAATTCAGAATTTCATTTGCATCCCCGTCTTCCTGATCGAAGGGCGTGGCGTGCGGTACAACCAGATCGGGTCCGCATCCAATATCGAGTACGCTGTCGTTCATATATCTGGAATAAAAATCGTTACTACGCATACTTCGCGTCTTGGATGCTTCGTTCATTTCGTCATTTCTGCCCAAGATTAATAGTAGCAAATCGATTTGAGCGAGGGATGATGCGGAAAATCAGGATCGTGCGCTGACGGAAACAGGGGCGCGGCAGCCGTGGACGCGGACGCAAACGCAAGACACCTAGGTAGATGGCTTTAAGAGGAGGATCGAAGGCGCTAACTGATAAGGAAAATTAGGTCTCCGCGCTTCAATTTTCCCCAAGCAGATAAAATGGAAGTTGGCCACGATCCGCAGCAATTTAGCGGGGGCTGTTGTACGCTTCAAATGTGTTTCCATAAATTCCGAGTTTCAAGAGAGATACAGACCTTCGATGATGCGAGCGCTGTACGCCAAGCTAAAAAATGACACGCGACTGGCCCGCGTGCTCAAAGGAGGAGTATCTGGGGCTGCGCTGAAGGTGACAGCTGTTCTTGCAAATGCTGTCAGTCTGCCGATTGCGGTTCGGTATCTTGGCCGGGAACAATATGGCTTCTGGGTAACGATCAGCACCACAATTATGATGTTGTCGATGCTCGATCTGGGCATCGCCAGTACGCTGACGAATAGTATCTCGCGAGCCTATGCCGAACGCTCGGACGAGATGGCGAGGCGCTATTATGCCACGGCATTCTGGTCCACGGCTGTCATCGCCGTATTCCTTGGATTCCTAGGGGCGATCGGCTGGCACCTTATCGATTGGCGGGCACTCTTCCGATTGAGCGATCCAGCGGTGGCACGACAGGCAGGAAGATGCGCAGCCATCGCATTCGGCTACGCTCTTCTCACCCTGCCGCTGGGCCTTGCGAATAAGGTCATGGGTGGATATCAGCGTGTGCCAGTTGCGAATACGTTTGCGATGCTCAACAGCGTGCTTGGCCTGGTGGCGACCATTCTGGTAGTTCGAATGCACGGCACAGTCGTTAATCTGATGGCTGCTTTTTGCGCCGCGATGCTGACAGGAACCATACTTCTGAATCTTTGGATGGCACTTCGTCATGAACCACGCATTCGTCCGGCGCTGCAAGACGTGCATCTGGGTGTAGCCCGCGAGATTATAGGCCACGGCATGCTCTTTTTTGTTCTTCAAATAGCTGGGCTGGCCGTCTTCAATACTGATAATTTCATCATCGCGCACTTCCTCGGAGCCGAGCAGGTGACGCCTTATGCAGTCGCCTGGCGACTGGTGGGTTATGCTTCAGTGTTGCAGTCTCTCCTAGTACCGTCGCTTTGGCCGGCGTTTTCGGAAGCGTATGCCGGGCAGGACCTGGCCTGGATTCGCGCGGCCTACCGTCGTGTCATGCGTGCCACCTTATTGACTGTCACTTCAGCCACTCTGTTCCTTGGTTTTGCCGGCCGGTGGATCATCAGCGTATGGGCCGGTAAGGCAGCAGTTCCGGGTTCGGCCCTTTTATGGGGTATGTGCTTTTGGGCCGTTCTGCTGTCCATGACAATCAACCAGGCGGTGCTGCTGGCAGCAACCCAACGTCTCAAATTGCAGGCTGTTTGCTCCACCCTCACGGCAATCCTGAATCTCGCGCTCTCTATCGTGCTAGTGCAGCGTATCGGTGCGATTGGAGTTATTTTGTCAACGATCATCTCTTACCTGCTGTTCGTTGTCTTTCCTCAATCATGGGAGGTAAAGCGGATTCTTAGCGGCCGCTATCTGGAGAGCCAACCTGCATTCGAGGAGCAAGCGTCAGAGGTACCGACCTATGGCGTCTGAACTGCCGTTTGTGAAGGGGAATCTTAGAGCTCTCATTCGCTGGCTCATATCAGGACGCATCTTCAAGCTCTATGCTCCGCAGGCGCCGCCGGCGTCTCCCGGAGATCGCAAAAGGCTTGCGATCAGTGACCTTATCCCCAATCTGGGCGACAAGGTGATGATGTTTCCACTACTGGATGCGATCCGAAAGGAAAACCCGGACCTTGAGATCAGCTATTTCACTCAGGGAGCAGGCCGACTTATCGGCAATCATCCGGCAGTGGATCATCTTCACGTTATCGAGAACGGCATACGCAAGAGTCGTCTCATTCGTATTCCAATTCTGACTAAACTCGTCGTTTGGTGGTGGAGGCATTGGCGTAAGCATCGCTTTCACATGGTGGTTGTTCTGCGCGGCGGAGTCGATCCGTTTCATTCGCACCACCTTGCCTGGCTTCTCGGCGGAAACGCGCGTTTCGCCTATAGCACTGCTTTGGAGCCTGAGCGACCCGAATATCAATACGACGTCTCTCCCTTATTTACGGCTGAAGTAACCGAAATTCAAGGGGTCCACGAAGTTAGTCGTGGAGGCGAAGTGCTGCAGTTGGCCGGCCTGCTTAAATCTCCGGTTGCAATCGAAGAACCGGTCCGCAGCATGATGGCGATCGCGCACAGCCCTGCAGCTCAAAATTACCTGAAAGAGCTTGGCTTGCCGGCCAAGCCATATGCCGTGGTGGCGCTGGACGCCTCCATGAAGCGGCGGGCCTGGCCGACAGAAGCCTTCGCAAGAGTGGCGTGCGAAGAATTGCTCTCGCGCGGATGGCTGACGATTCTTGTAGGCGGACCGGAACTTTCTCCACGGGTTCGTGAATTTTGCGACACGATGGGAGAGAATGCTCTCGACCTGACGGGTAAGACTAATTTTGAGCAGCTTGTATCAGTCTGCGGTGCGGCACAGTGTTTCCTCGGGAACGACTCCGGGCCCGCGCATGTTGCGGGAGCATGCGCGGTTCCCACTGTAATTGTGACGGCGTTTGCCCGCAGCGGCAGGAGAAGTCATCATGCGTCGCCGGACCGCTCCCATCCGGTGGGCCCTTGGGTCTCTGTAGTGCAGCCCGACCATCAATTGCTACCGTGTACGACGGAATGCGTCGCAAGCGAAGCTCATTGTATCGTTCAGGTTACAACGGAGGAAGTACGAGTTGCTTTACGGAACTTGCTGGCCAAGAGTGTCCTCGCAACAGTACCCGGCGCAAATGCCGCTCTCAGAACGCACATCTGAACCGGGCTCTAGCGTTAGATGTGGCCGCTCACCATGCCGCGCTTTTCGAGGTAGCGCTGGTGATCCTCCTCAGCCTTCCAGATGGTGCGGCTGGGACAGACCTGTGTTGCAATGGTTCCGGTAGGTGCCGGATGCATTCAGCTCTGCGATCCGCGCCCGCGCCGCGGTGTTTTGGCGGTCACTATGTGTAAAAACGACGCTGCTGTACTGTGTTGAGGGTCGACTTGGGTCTATCGGCGCGCGCCGAATTTTCGTGGTCGGACTGACTTGCCGCTCGCAGGCTGATTTGGCCCAAGGAATGCAGTTGTTCACCATTGCATCCAAAATTGGCGGGATCGAGCCACTTCTCGAATGCACGCTTTCGATCGGGCCACTCCGAGTCAAGCATGGCAAACCAGGCCGTGTCGCGATTGTGGCCCTTGATCACCATGTGCTGGCGAAAAATTCCCTCGAAGGAAAAACCGTAGCGGAGCGCGGCTCGGCGGCTCGGCTGGTTTTCCGCGTTACACTTCCATTCGTAGCGGCGGTAGCCGAGCTCATCAAAAACGTAGCGAGCCATCAAATACATCGCTTCGGTGGCGGCCCGGGTGCGCTGCAGGACCGGTGTAAGCAGAATGTTTCCCACTTCGACAACGCCGTGTGCGGGCTCGATCCGCATATAGCTTGCGTACCCGGCGGCTTTTGGCATATCCGCCGAATCCGCGGGGACAATGGCCAGAAAAACGGCGCTGGTTGAAGCTTGTTTTTCGGCCAGGGCCCGGCGCAAGTCGGCCTCCGTCGTGTAGGGGCCGTCGGCAAGCCAGTTCCAGACGCCGTCGTGGCCGCGCACCGCTTCCCAAAGGGCGCACGCATGTCGATCGGCCTCGAGCGGCTCCAGCGTCACGTAGCGGCCGCGCAGGGTAACGGGGCGAGGCGGCAGAACCGTCTTCCAGTTGAGGGAAACCGGGGAAGTAACCTCTTGCACATACTCAGGCTACCAGTCCTGGCTTGGCTTCCCTTCCCTGCCAACAGATCTACGGTTGTTCCTCGACCGGGCGCCAGGCTTTCACCTGTTGGTCGATCTGCGCTCTCTCGGCGGGACTGAGCCGTGCGGCCGCGGTGGTGCGAAGTTCCGCCGTTTTCGTCTTGGTCTCGCCGGTGAGGTGGGGAGCGGCGACGCTCAACCAGAAGTACACCTCAGCCGGTTGGGCCTTGAGCAACATGGCGTAATTGAATTGCGCGGCCACGTCGCCCTGTTTGGCCGATCGGTGAAGCCATTTTCTGGCCTGCTCGTTGTCGGGCTGCAAGCCCTGTTCGCCGCCGTAGTAGTCCATTCCCAGCTGGAATTCGGCATCCGCGGAGCCTGCCTCTGCCGCCTGGCGAACGAGTTCGAACGAGCGCGCCTCGTCCTTGGTGACGCCCTGGCCGTTGTGGTAGAGAAAAGCGAGATTCAGCAGCGCATCGGAATTCCTCTGCTGGGCTGCCTTCCCGTACCAGGCAAGCGCCTGCCCGAAATCCTGCGGCACTCCTTTGCCATGAACGTAGCAAAGTCCGAGGGAGAATTGGGCGGGCGCGAAGCCCTGTTCGGCTGCCTTGCGATACCATTGCGCGGCCGCGGTGTAGTCGGCCGCAACGCCCGCTCCGGTCTCGTAGAGCACACCGAGGCTATGCTCCGCCGGGGCATAGTTCTTGTCGGCGGCCTTTCGGTACCATGCGGCGGCCTCCGTCGCGTCCTTGGCAACACGGGCGCCCAGTTCATATTTCGTTCCGACCTTGAATTGCGCTTCGGGGTTGCCGGCCTTGGCCTTCGCCATCAGGGCGGCATCTATACCGTTGGTTGGCCCTTTGGCCGGGGCCGGACCCTGGCCATAGCAAATGGTTGAAATCAAGGCCATTAAGACCAGTGCTGTCGTCAGCTTCCCGCGCCCGCTCATCAATTTTCGCCTCCGAATCAAAAGGCAAGATATCAGAAGACACCGATGGTCATCCTTGATCCATGTCATGCGGAAAGGGGCTTTGCCTGCATCCGAGTTGCAGGGGTTTGTCCCTCATTACCCACAACATGCACAGGGGAACCTCGAAATGCACTGCTCTTGCGCCTTGTTGAAGAGGTTCGGCGGGGATAGGCTTGGACGGTGAATCGAAAGGCGTTGAACGGGGCGGGATCCAGGTTGTTTTTGCACTGTTTTCGCAGCAATTCCCGGCTGGAAACCGCATCCCTCAAGGTCAATCGTAGCTTTCCACAGCAAAAGTCCAATGTTTTGTGGTGTTACGTCCGTAACTGCGAACAAAATACTACATATAGTGGTTTGAACTTGACTTGCACCATAGACAGCGGTATTTTTTCAACTGCGGCTGTAAACGGACTGTAATGAAAGCGCGGCGTGAAAGCACCCGCCGACGGCCCGGTGACAGAAGAGAATTCGCGGTAGATTTATCCACCCCTATTCCCGTCCGCTGTGAAGACACCGCAGATTTTGATATCCATTCTGGCCGCAGGCCGGACCGGGATTGCATCTTTACTTTTTGCAGATGAGGAGATTCCATGAATGAGGCCCAGGTACATACTTCTGCAGCATCCGTCTCCGCTTCGTCGGTACAAGGCGGACTGACCTTTTCCCGTCGCTTTTCTACACCCGGCGAGTCCCCCTACGACCAGATTCAATGGGAGCGGCGGACAGCGTCGATTACGGACAGCAAAGGGAATTCGATTTTTGAGCAGAAGGATGTGGAGGTGCCCATCGACTGGTCGATGACGGCCACCAACATCGTGGCCTCAAAGTATCTGCACGGGCAGATGAACACCGCCGAGCGGGAAACCGGCGTGCGGCAACTGGTCAGCCGGGTGGCGGAAACGGTGCGCGACTGGGGCATCGGTGGCGGCTACTTCGCCACCGCCGAGGATGCGGCCATCTTCCACGACGAGTTGGCCCACATGCTCCTCACGCAGAAGGTGGCCTTCAACTCGCCGGTGTGGTTCAACGTGGGCTGCGACCGGCTGGAGCCGAATTCCGATGCGCAGAACTGGCATTGGGACCCGGCCACCGGCGGAGTGAAGTTCTCGGCGACCGGCTACCGCAATCCGCAATGCTCGGCCTGCTTCATCAACGCGGTGGACGACTCGCTGGATTCGATTCTGACGCTGGCCAAGACCGAAGGCATGTTGTTCAAGTGGGGCTCGGGCACAGGCACCAACCTGTCCTCGATTCGCGGCTCGATGGAGCTGCTCTCGGGCGGTGGCGTAGCTTCCGGCCCGTTGAGCTTCATGCGTGGATTCGATGCATTCGCCGGCGTGATCAAGTCGGGCGGCAAAACGCGCCGCGCCGCCAAGATGGTGATCCTCAACGTCGATCACCCCGATATCGTTGACTTCATCGAGTGCAAGGCCAAGGAAGAAGCCAAGGCGTTCGCGCTGATCCGCGCCGGCTACGACGGTTCGGGGCCGGACTCCGAGGCGTATTCGTCCATCTTCTTCCAGAACGCCAACAACTCGGTGCGTGTGAGCGACGAGTTCATGCGGGCCTACGAAAACGATGGCGAGTTCTGGACGCGCACAGTCAAAGACCATGAGCCCGTGAAGAAGCACAAGGCGCGCGACATCATGCACAAGATCGCCGAATCCACATGGCTGTGCGGTGATCCGGGCATGCAGTTCGACACCACGATCAATCGCTGGCACACGAGCAAGAACACGGCGCGCATCAACGCGTCGAATCCCTGCTCGGAATATATGTTCCTGGATAACTCGGCCTGCAACCTGGCCAGTTTCAACTTGCTCAAGTTCGTTACTCCGGCGGGAACGTTCGACATCCCGGCGTACCGCCACGCTGTGTCTGTAGTGATCACCGCCATGGAGATCCTGGTCGACAACTCCGGCTACCCGACTGAGAACATCGCCAAGAATTCGCACGACTACCGGCCGCTGGGTTTGGGCTATGCCAACTTGGGCGCGCTGCTGATGGCCTTCGGTATTCCCTATGATTCGGCTGCCGGGCGCGACCTTGCGGCCTCGCTCACAGCGATTATGTGCGGCCAGGCCTACCTGCAGTCGGCCGTTATGGCCGGCTCTTGCCGTCCACTGGCTTCGGCAACTCCGCTGACTGCAAGCGTCGAACGCACGGGTGGCGCATGCCCGGGCTTTTATGTCAACCGCGAGCCGTTCCTTGACGTGATCCGTATGCACCGTGCTGAAGTGAACAAGATCGGAAAGTCGCGAACCAGCGGCGAACCCTTCGCGGTGCCGCAACTCGAGTCGCTGATCGATGCCAGCCGTGAGTGCTGGGACATGGCTCTCGTCCATGGCGAGCGTCACGGCTATCGCAACTCGCAGACCACCGTGCTCGCACCCACGGGCACCATCGGCTTCATGATGGATTGCGACACCACCGGCATCGAGCCCGACCTGGCGCTGGTGAAATACAAGAAGCTGGTGGGCGGCGGCATGATCAAGATTGTCAATAACACCGTGCCCGCCGCGCTGTTCAAACTCGGCTACAACAACGACCAGGTGAATGCCATCGTCAGCTATATCGACGCGACCGGCACCATTGAAGGCGCACCGGGCATCAAGGCCGAGCATCTGGCGGTGTTCGATTGCAGCTTCAAGCCGGCCAAGGGCACGCGTTCCATTCACTACATGGGCCACATCAAGATGATGGCCGCGGCGCAGCCGTTCCTGTCGGGCGCGATTTCGAAGACCGTCAACCTGCCTCACGAAGCCACGGTGGATGAGGTCGCGGAAGCGTACACCGAGAGCTGGCGTCAAGGCATCAAAGCCGTCGCTATCTATCGCGACGGCTCCAAGGGTACACAGCCGCTGAACACCAGTATGGACGCCAAGAAGGAACCCTCCGCGCTCGATGTGGTGGGAAGCCGCGTGCTGACGCAGATGGCGTCGGGACGCGCCCCGGCCGACGCCGATGTGAAGGCGCTTGAGGCCAAGGTTGGCGAGAAGCTGGAATTGACAGCGAAACAAGTGATCGCCGCGGCGACAGCATTCCAGGAATCTCTGGATGAGATCGCCAGGGCGGCTGCAGTGCCGGTCATCAATGCATCGGCCGCGTTCGAGGCTGCTGCCAGGGCCGCCGCGCAGGACCTGAACGCGCCGCCGCGCGCGGTGCGCCATCGCCTGCCCGAAGAGCGCGCTTCCGTGACGCACAAATTCTCGATCGCCGGCCACGAGGGGTACATCACGGTTGGGCTTTATCCCACCGGCCAGCCCGGCGAGATCTTCATCAAGATGGCCAAGGAAGGTTCAACCGTCTCGGGCATGATGGATTCCTTCGCCACCGCAATTTCGCTGGCCCTGCAACACGGCGTGCCGCTGCGCGTGCTCTGCGAGAAGTTCGCCCACACCCGCTTCGAGCCTTCCGGCTGGACCGGCAACGAGAAGATCGGCTACGCCAAGAGCCTGATGGATTACATCTTCCGCTGGCTCAACCTGCGCTTCCTCTCCGGCGAGCAGTTGACGTTATTCGCCGGTCTGGCTCCGCAGCCGGCTTCCCTGCCGACCCCGCCCATGATATTGCCTGAATCCGAACCGGAAGACGATAGCGGTATCTCGCAGGGCCAGCTTGCCCGGCTCGCCGAAGAAGTGGCGCGCAAGTTGAACCAGGTGAGCGGCCAGTCAAGCCTGGCCGGCTTAGGATCGACTTCTGCTCCGTCCGGCGGAATCGCTCCCGATATTGAAGCAACTGGAACACCGCTGGCTGGTCCGTCCCACGGCCCGGAAATGCAGGACCGCGGCATTTATCATGCCGCCGACGCCATGCGCGACCTCTACGACATGGGCGACGCACCCAGTTGCGGCGTATGCGGAGCCATCATGGTCCGCAATGGCAGCTGTTATCGATGCATGAGCTGCGGCTCAACCTCGGGATGCAGTTGACTACTTTTACGTACTTTTAGTGGAGCAGCAGCAGCAGCAGCAGTAGATGTCGGATGACACTCAAAATGAAAGTCTTGACCCCAGACTTGAAAGTTCAACTGACACGCTCAAGTAATTGAACCATAATGGATTACGAGCCAGACAACCGAAGAAATCTCAGCAGCAGTCGGATTTACTTCGCAAAACTTCATAGATGAGCTCTGCCGGCGGCAGAGCTCATCTTTTTTGGAAGTGCCATTAAACCTTTGTCTGGATAGAGCCCATTCTCCAACACACTTCTTGCGCACCGCCGCCGCCGACATCGCCAAGAAACTCGCCCTCAGATGGCCGAAGTCGGCTGATGCCGGATCAGCAGTCCGGAACTCGACCGACGAGGACCATCACCATAGAATCAGGCACTTGCCCTTAGAATAAGCCCGCACGGAAGCACTCCGGTCCTGGCGCCTAAGGTACTGATTTGACGTATTTGTGCACGCACGGTATGGCACAGTCTAGGGCACACCTGATTTAAAGCAAAGCTATGTTGACTGCCTTTTTCGAACGATTTTCACGCATGCGAGTCAACATCAAGCGGTGGGCCATTCGGTCGATCAATGATGATCCGCGAGCGCTCGATAATTTAGCACGGGTAGTAGTCTCACATTCCGACCGGCGCAGAGTGATCCCGGTTTGGCAACCTGGCGAGTGATAACGTCGCCCTTTATCGCTCACTACTTGTTGGGCAAACTCGTATCAGGATTCTGGGGTAACTGTCCGACTAGCCGGTTGTGGTGGTCCCGTTAGTTCGGACAGGCTTTTCGGGTTTTTGAGTGAAAAGATTATTCAGTTCGTCATAGTCGAGGCGGTGGAAATGTGAA
>Ga0207109_1033_pt1 | contig 33144 bp, 26 predicted proteins | sample Alteio_BWMinHeat_73_FD_153584 | JGI IMG/M metagenome (GOLD analysis project Ga0207109, IMG submission 153584) | Enriched cells from forest soil in Barre Woods Harvard Forest LTER site, Petersham, Massachusetts, United States -... | ecosystem: Environmental > Terrestrial > Soil > Temperate forest >... | reverse complement strand
GCAAGTGCATTTGAATCGTTGGTGTCCAATCGGTTCCCAACTGTGGGATATTCGTGGGCGAAAGTGCGCCGTTATGTCTCTTTTGCATTTATCGCAAAGGTAGGCGTCAGCTCTTGCCGGGAAAGCACTCGCAGGGAGAGTGACAAGGTACCGCCCGCCCAATTTCAAACTAACCATGTTCTCGGACATGTTCGGTGAATTGTATCGTCGCGACTTCATTTTGTCCGAAAAAGGCGTCAAACGGGACTCGGTGACACCTTATCAATTTGACGGCAGGACGAATGAACTATGCGAACCCGCTCGGGGCACCTAGCCGTCAGGGCTTTTGGGAATTCCATCTCTTGAAGGCGTCCTGCATTATCGGATTTGTGAAGAGCGAGAGGCAAAGATCATGCTCGACCGGCCCATCGACGACGCACTTCATGTCGGAGCGCTTTACGACCTCGGCTGCGGGAATGTGAATTTGATGGCCGAATCGGGCGGCGTCCGCAATGGTCGCGCCATACACCACGCGGTCGAGACCAGCCCACAGCGCGCACGCCATACACATCGGGCAGCACTCACACGTTGTGTAGAGAGTGTATCCAGTAAGTGAGTAAGCGTTGAGTTTTTTGCACGCCAGCCTTATCGCGCGCAACTCGGCGTGCGCGCTGGGATCGTGCTCTTCTCCCACGGCATTCGCGGCGCGGATCAGACTTTCGCCGCACTCGGTGTGTACGATCTCCGCGCCAAAGGGCACGGGGTTGGGAGTCTGAAACGTCAGTGCAGTCCATGCGGCGAGCGCTCGCATTCGTTTCTCGTCAAGGCCCGATCCCTTTTGACTTGGGGTGTTCGCAGTCGCGTGCGGAACGGCAAGTGCTGACTGTGATACCGAAAAGATCGATGTCGTGGTAGCAACCGAGACGGAGCGAAGAAAGGACCGGCGTGATGCGACAGAAGGAATCGCAGCTTGAGGATGTCGCATACATTACTCCTTCGATGGGTTGTTGAATTGAGGAAACCGAGTTTATATCACGTTTACAAAAACGCTTTGAGGTCCTCAGTAGCCGCGTTTATGTTTATTAGGACTTGAGTCCAATACCGGAACGCTCCTCGCCCGAGAGTCATCGCTAGCCGACTTATCGGCTCCTACAGTAATTCACGAAACGATCGCTCATTAGGTGCCAGGGAAATCAGGTTTCACGGAAATCGGGAACCCAAAATCCACACGCACCCGGCGGTTCAGGTGTGGAGGCTCGTTATTTTCGGAAAGTAGAGCCAGAGGTGGCCGCCGTTGTCGTCTTCGCCGAAGACGAGTTCGCCGTCGCGCCCGGTGAGGGCGTCGCCGAACTGGTAGCCATAGCGACGCTGCTCGAGAACGGAAGCGGCGACGCCGAGATTGGTGACAGTGCCTGATTGCGTGTCGCAGCAGAAGAGATTTGCGATTTCCGCTCCGCAGAAACCGAAGAGTCGGCCGTCAGGCGTCACTGCCATAGGTCCGACCGGCGCGAGATGAACCTTTCCTAGTAAACGAAATTTATTCCCGTCGAAAGAGAAGAGGCGGCCGGTCGCGTCGGCGGTGAAAAGCAGGCCAGTGTCGCGATTGCGGGCCCATCGCAAGGGCTCGGTCCACTCACCATCGGGAACATGGACATCGGCGCGGTGGATGCGGCCAGAAGAAACATCGAATCGCCACAGGTGTGTAGCGTCATCTTGTCCAAAAACTCCGGCGCGACCTGGAGCTAGACGGCCACGACCGGGTGCCTCTCCGACGACTGCGATCCGTCCCGACTCCACATCCATGGTGAAGAGATGATTTGTGGTTACGCCGACGATGGTATTTCGGGACGGGAGAGCGATGGCGTGAACTACGGGTTCGCCCGAAACGCACTCGCCGAGTTCCTGAAGCACCGGTGGGGCAAGACCCCACTCCTGGATCCAGTCTTCCGCCAGTTTTATGTGCGGAATGGTCACGGCGCGGCCACCTTGCGGTCCGTTCATGAAGGCGATGGTGCGCGATGTTCCACAGCAAACCGCCGCGGTGCTCGTGCAGCCGGGAACGGTACCCGCGTCTAGCACGATGCCCGTGAGGTGATGGAAAGCCGCACCAAAAAGATGTGCCTGACGTCCGCTTGTTCCGCCGTAGATGTGGCCCTCGGAGTTGATGTCGAGCGCGGTGATGCGGCTCTCGTCGAGGGGGATAGGGGTGGTCATGCCGGGCAGGCACGTGGGAAATGCGACCATCGTGCCTTCGCGGACAAATTGGTGCGCGAGGTCGTCGAGATACGCTTTGATTTCCGGGGAATTGGGATCGAATTTCGGTTTCGTCTGCATCGTGGTCATCCGTCAGCCCCACATCCGAATCGGAAGGTGTGCGTTTTGCCGCTTGCGGTCGGCGGGCATGGAGACTTTGAAGATGCCGGAGGGGTGATTTCCGACGTGGCCGAAGAATAGATCGCCGTTGTGATCGACGGCACCGCGCGAAACGTAATGCGCCAAGCCCGTGGGATGCTCGAGTCGAGCGACTTCTTCTCGCTTGAGGGTTTGCGGATCGAGGCGCCACACCACGCCTTCATTCTGCTTGCGCGATTCGGGCGTCGGATTGTATTTCGCATCGCGCCAACGTGAAGCGACGTAGTAGAGCTTGCCGTCGCCGCCGAAGGTGAGCCCGCCGCAGTGATCGTCGTACATGTCAATCGGAAAACTTAAATCTCGCGGCTGTGTGGCCGGTCCGAGATCCTCGACGCGCGGCCAGTCGCCTTGGTTGAGCCAGATGCGCATGAGGCGCGGATTCGGACACCAGGTGGAAGCGTAGACGGATTCGCGGTCAGGAGAGGGCGCCACGTCATAGAACACGCTGTGCCAGCCGGTTTGATAGTTCAGATCATGCGCGAGCAGACCGGGAGAAATTTCCAGCCGATCCGTTTCGGGCGTGTAGCGTACGAGGCGGCCGTAGTCGCTACTGGTGAAGACGCGGTGCTGTTTGTCGAGGAAAAGGGCTTGAGGATTGATGGAAGAGATGCGGCCGATGTCGCGGCGCTGGCGAGTTTTGAGGTCGTAGATGATGAAATGATCGCGCGGGTAACTCATCGCGTAGAGCAAACCGCGCTCTTCATCGTGCAGCAAGCAGCGGCATCCCTCTTTGGGGATGAGCGTGTCCCACCAGAGAACCTGGTCGGTGCGTGTATCGAAAGCGAGCAGCGCCGAGCCGCGAAAGCAACGCTTCGCGTCGTGCCACGAATACCATGGCGAATAAACGGGAAGATCGATGGGCGGGCCGGAAAGATGCGTCGCCATGTAAAGAACGCCGTCGTGCATCGAGGGCGCGAAGCTGTAGTGGATCTTGCACTGCGAAGCGCGGCCTGAGTCGCCGGGGTCGTCGACCTTTTCGGCGAGGTTGAAGAGGTAGTCGAGATCGTCGCGCTGTTCGTTGTAGCGCACGGGCTTGACCACGCCGCCGGGGACGCTCTCGGCGCAAGCGGCCGCATAGATGCGGCCATCGGGACCGACGGAGAGCGACCAACACGTGTCGGAGTCAGGATGTTGGGTGAATGGGTACCACTTGACGGGATACGGAATTTCGTTTTCGGCGAGCGGCCTAAATTCAGCCGACTTATCTTCGGCCGCAACGGCGGGGGCGAGGCCGGCCGCGAGCACTCCGCTGCTCACCTTCATGAAGGTACGGCGATCAATTTGTCCTGATCCCATCGATCTCCTTTCGAGTGCGAGGCAAGTATGCATTTCAGTCTGCCTCGCTGAGTAACCCGAATTCTAATTTCGTCTGTGCCGGGCATCGTACGCTGCCGCCGCTTTTGACACAACGGACTTGCCACTCGCCGCAGCATGGACACCGGCGCGGTTTCTCCAACTCCCGATGAATCGCGTTAGCGGACGTCGACGGCGAAGAGGCGAAAGTCGGTGAATTTGTGGGTGGTGAAGGTACGGCCGCCGTCGCTTTCGCGGTAGACCTCGGCGGATTGCGGGAGCCAGACGTCGATGTTGCGCGTTTTGAAATGGACGGGCGCGTAGCTGATCGAAAGAGTCCAGGACTGAATGTTGACAGGGGAACGGGGTGCATCAGCGCAATGTCGAGGTGGACGAGTTCGCCGGAATCTTTCGCGACCCACGCGCGGCCCTTGAGCGGCGCGGGGTAGACGACGCCATTCTTAGCGGTGAATGAAGCCGTCGTGTCGGGGCGGTCTGTGCGTTGGCGGAGATTGATGATCCATGTGAGCCGGTCGTTCTTCATGACGGCGCCGGAGCAGGTCATTTCGTAATTCGTTTGAAATTCGGGAAGAAACATCAAGGCGACTTCGGGCAGGCCGAGATCGTGCATGGCAATCGGGAATGGACGGCTGCCAGGGACGGGATTGCGGGTTTCCTGGACGGTGTAGCCCTGCCCTTGACGGAGGAGGACGGCGTTGTAGTCGAACTCGCTAGAGCCGGCGTCGTACTGATTGCCGACGCGGTCGAGCATGCGGAATTCGATGCGTTCCTGTGCGGTGAAATTCTGAAGGTTGGTGACGAGTTCGTTGGCGCGGACGCCGGCTTGCGCGAGAACGGCGGGAATGTCGCATTTGGCAGCATCGGTGTGTTGCGCTGCGGCGCGAGAGTGAGGGAAGACGGCGGCAAGAAGGAGGATGCCAATTCGTGCGGCAGCGCGAACCATGGTAAGTGAGCGATTGTAATCCGGATTCGTAAGCTGTCACTGACTCAGATCAGACGGACCGGCCTTGGCGTTCCAAACGCGAGGCTAGCGGTCGCCGATGGAGAAGAGTTGGAACTCCGAGATTTCTGCGGTGTCGGTTGAGCTCAGGATATTCAGGCGGACTCGGGAGGCGGTTTGTGGGGCGAAGCCCTCGATGTGCTTGTGGCCGATGGAGTGGTCGGCGGCGACGGATTTCCAGGTGGTGCCGTCCCAGACTTCGATGCGGAAGGACTGGACGTGTTGGCCATTGGCGAGGCGCTCCATGATCAGAGCGTGATCGAAAGTTATCGGCTTGGCGAAATTTATTTCTAACGTTGAGTGATGCGAGCCCTGAGGCGCGGACCAGAAGGTGTCGGGGTCATTGTCGAGCGCGCGTTCGACTTCGGGATCCTGTTGCGGATTTTCTCGCGACAAACTTGAGGTTGCGCCGTAGCGCTTGGCGATGGCGGCGCCGAATTCTTCGAGGCGCTTCGCATCATTTTCGGGCAGCAGACCGCGACTGTCGGGCGCCAGGCCTAACATGAGCTGGCCACCGCGGCCGACGGTTTGGTCATAAAGGGTGATCAAGTCCGAGAGCGCCTTGAGAGACGCCTCGTCGTTTGGATGCCAAAACCAGTGGAGCTTGCGCAGGGGCGTGTCGGCTTCTGCGGGTCGCCAGCGCAGATATCCGTGACGGTCGATGACGTTCCAGTTGTCGCGAGCGACGACGCCGGCCTCGTTGCCGACCCAGCGGATGTCGCCGTACTCGAAAAGGGCGGCGTCCGCGAAAACCAGCGTGTTGGGCTGATATGTGCGCAGCTCCTCGATGATGCGGGGGAAGTTGTAGACATGTCCGGCGCTGCCGGCGCCGTCGAGCCAGAACTCAGTGAGCTCACCGTAGTGTTGCGCGAGTTCATCCAGTTCGGCGGCGTAATATTTGTCGTATTCAGCGGAGTTACTGTAACGAGGCTCGTGACGATCCCACGGCGAGAGATAGACGCCGAATTTCAGACCGTACTTTCGCGCGGCGGCGGCCACCTCGGCGACGACATCGCCCTTGCCGTCTTCCCAGGGGCTGCTCTTCACGCTGTAGTTCGTTTGCGCCGTTGGCCAGAGGCAGAAACCGTCGTGATGCTTTGCCACCATGACCACGTATTTGGCGCCTGCGGCTTTGATCGCGCGCATCCATTGTTCGGGATCGAAGGCGCTGGGGTTGAAAACTTTGGGATCGGCCGTGCCGTCGCCCCATTCGCGATCCATAAAGGTGTTCGGGCCGAAGTGAATGATCACGCCGAATTCGAGATCCTGCCAGGCGACTTGTTGCGGAGATGGCTTTACGTCGACGAAGTTTTGAGGGGTAGCCGAACTGGCCGCGATTAGTAAGACGAGAACTGCGAGCCAGACTTTTTGCCTCAGCTTAAGAAACACGCCTGATGGATTATTCATGCCGTAGCGCTTCAATGGGTTCGACGCGCACGGCGCGGCGCGCTGGGATGTAGCAGGCTGCGAGCGCAACGAGCGCGAGCACGACCGCGACCCCGATAAATGTCGCTGGGTCGCTCGCTCTAACTCCGTAGAGAAGATTCGTAAAGCTCGATAGCAAACGGGTGAGAATCACCGCAGCCACGACGCCGACGGCAAGTCCTGCGAGAGCCATCCGCAAGCCTTGGCCGATGATCATTCGGAAGATGCCGCTCCGCTCCGCGCCGAGCGCCATGCGGATGCCAATCTCGTGCACGCGCTGGCTCACAGAGTAGGAAATCACGCCGTAGATTCCGACCGAGGCTAAAAGCAGCGCCAGGCCCGCGAACACTTCCAACAATATCATCGGAAAGCGTTGCGAGGACATCGACTCCGAAGCGATCTCCTGCATCGTGCGGACGTCGTAGACCGCCTGATCTTTGGCGATTTCATACGCGACGTTCTTGACCGCTGGTATGACGGCTGCGGACGGTAGAGAGGTACGAACAAGTATCGCGGCGGTTGGAAAACCCAACGACCCGATCACCCACTGATCGGGAATCTGGTACATCGGAAAATATGCCTGGGCCTGGGTGAAAGAGTTCTCGTCACCCATGCTCCACTGTTTGACATGGCCGACCACGCCGACGATGCGGCAAGGACCCCAAGGCGGCGTCCAACCGAAATTCAGGCCCTGACCGAGTGGATCCTGGCCGCGAAAATAAGTGTTGGCAAAGACGGTGTCGATGGCGGCCACGCACGGGGACTTCTCGGTGTCTTGCTGCGAGAAAAAACGGCCGCGAACCAGTGGTATTCCCATCGCGTGGAGATAATCGGGGCCTGTATCGAACACCATCATCCGCGGAGCGGCCTGAACATTGGCGGGCTTTTCTGATCCAATCCAGAAAGGGGCGACATTGTCCTCCCCGACCAAGGGGACGATGTAACTGAAGTCGGCAGCCTGCACACCCGGAATCGTACTTACGCGCTCGAGGAACTGTCGATACACAGCGCGCATGTTCGCCGGCGTCCCGGTCGATGATGGGGAAGGACTCAGCTTGAAAGTGATGACGTGCTGGGTGTCGAAGCCGGCATCGGTGTCCCACATGTGGCGGATGGTGCGGAACAGTAGCCCAGCGCCGACGAGCAGGACGAGAGTAAGGGCCATCTGAACCACGACAAGGCTGCTTTGGACGCGATGATGCGTGCTGGTGGCACCGCGGCCGCCCTCTTTCAGAGAGGTGCGCAGATCAGTCCTCGAACTCTTCAGCGCGGGCGTGAGGCCGAAGAGAATTCCCACGGCAATTGAAACGACGAGCGTGAAGAGCAGAACCGTAGCGTTGACGCCGACATTTTCGGTGCGCGGCAAACTTCCTGGCATCGTCGCGAGTACCGGTGCAACGCCCCACTTTGCAATCGCCAGCCCTAGGACCGCGCCAGCAACAGAAAGAAGTGTGCTCTCGGTGAGCAACTGCTGTACGACGCGCGAGCGGCTTGCGCCCAGCGCGGAGCGAATCGCAAATTCGCGCGTGCGCGCCATGGATCGAGCCAGCAGAAGGTTGGCTACGTTCGCGCAAGCGATCAGCAAAACCAGCGCCACAGCTCCCAGGAGCAGCAGAAGCGTTCCGCCGACATCGCCGATCATTAGTTGCTTGAGAGGAATCACATCTGTTCCCATGCCCCGATTTGCGTCGGGGTAGAGTTGCTCGAGATGCGACTGGATGGTGCTCATTTCCGCTTGCGATTGAACAATGCTTACTCCGGGCTTCAACCGGCCGATGGAGATGATTGCGGGCGCGCCGCGAGGGTCGAGCATGAGTGGGTCGCCCTGTCCAAGCGGTGTGTAAACATCAACGGTGCCGTCCCCAAAATGAAAACCGCGCGGAAGCACCCCGACGATGGAATAGCTAATTCCGTTTAGCGTGAGGGACTTGCCGAGCACTTGCGGACTGCTGCCAAAGCGACTTTTCCAAAAAGAGTTGCTGACGATGACGACCGGCGCCGCACCGCGCTGATCTTCCTGCTGAGAAAAGTTGCGGCCTAAGGTGAGATCTACGCCCAGAGTGGAGAAAAAATTTGCGGAGACGTCTTGGCCGTGAAGATGTTCAGGAGCGCCGAGATTCGTCAGGTCGTAACTCTGCCATCGAAGCGCGGCCATTTGCTGGAACGAGCCTGCGCTGCGTTGCCAATCTCGGAAGTTTGGGTACGAAGGCCAAACCGTGTTCTTGAAATGGAGATTGTTCTCCCAGATTACGACCAGGCGATCCGGCTGGAAATAAGGGAGCGGTGCCCATAGAACGCCGTCGACCACGCTGAACATCGCGGTATTCGCGCCGATACCGAGGGCCAGAGTAACTACAGCCATGGCTGCGAAGGCGGGGGATTTCCGCAACATGCGGAGGGCGTAACTCAAGTCTTGAAGCAGAGTCCCCATATTGATGGGTGTCTCCTGTCTCTATGCGAAGGAGCACGCAGGAGCAATCGTATCGCGAGAAATACGCGGCCTCTAGCTCTTCCAATGGCTCGGGACGGATCGTCAGCTTTCCGGCGGGTGGGTTACTGCTTGGCGGGTTTATCGAGGGAGAGGGTCATGTCGTGGAAATCGAGAGTGAGGACGGTGTTGCGGAAGAGTTCGAGTCCGACGGTGGCGTCGAAGAGGCCGTCGGGTTCGTGGACGGCTTCGGTGGGGAAGTAAACCTTGGCGCCTTCTTTGGCGAGCGTGATGTCCTGGAAGCCTTCTTCGCTGGCGTCGGCGACGCGCATGGCTGCGCCGCCGTCGGTGAGCGGGAACATGCGGGTGTCAGTGGTGGAATTGGCGCCGTTCAGGCTGAGTCTATCGATCGACGCGGTGTAGATGAGCATCGAGCCGGTGTACATGGTGTCGAGCTGAGCGGAGACACGTTGGCCGTTAATGGTGAAGCCGTCGGCGACGACGATGGGTGGGCCGTCTTTGCCAAAGGTGATCAGCGAGATCGTGTCGCACTTGCCGAAACATTTGACTGGCTTGGTCAGAATGTCGGAGATGCGGAATTTGTTGGCGACGAAGTCGAGCTGGATGATGCGGTCCTTGAAGGCGGTGTAGGCGAGGCTGCCGGCGACGTCGGGCATCTGGTTCTGATTGATCATTTCGGTGAGGTCCATGCCGAAAGCGGAGACTTGCGGCATGGCCATGGAGCCGATGTGCAATGAGGGGATTTGCGTCGGAATCATTTCCATGGGAGCGCCGCCGGGCATCGGCGGATGGAGCGGCTTGAGGTCGGCGGACTTCATGAGTTTGATGTCGACGACGGATTCGACGTTGCCGGTGTCGATGACGAACTTGAGCGGGGTGTTGTCGTCGCCGATGCGCACTTCGATGCAGGGCGTGCCTTTGCAGTCGAGGAGCGGGACTTCGGTGAGGAATTTTACGCCGGAGAAGGCGGCAGAGGTGGTTTGAGCTTGTGTTGAGGGAATCATTGCGAGTGCTGCCGCAATGAGAATCGCTGCGGTCGCGGCGAATTTTGTTTCTGCGAGCATTCGTGAGGCTTCCAGTTATAGACGAACCTTGCATGCGAATGCTAGCATTGATGTTAGTTCGTTCATCGGTGGGGCCGTGGCGCAGTTGGGAGCGCGCCTCGATGGCATCGAGGAGGTCGTGGGTTCGAATCCCATCGGCTCCACCAACACTCTTCCATAAGGGGTTGCGGAAGAAATTTGTTACCCGTTACCCGATTCTTTCCCTCAGGACACGGTATTGGCTTATAGGAGCAGCCAATGCCACACACCAAGGTCATAGTCTATCGCCGGGACGCAACGGGCTTTACATCGCCGTGTTCAATGACCGGCGCAAGTTTGTTGAAGTCTCTCCGTCGTTCTGCAAATTACTCGGCTACGCCGAGAATGAAATCATCGGCCGGCCGTTCGAGGACTTCACCGTACCGCGCACGAATAACATTCCCGTTCTCCTGCACATGCTTATCCAGAACGGATACTTGCAAGGCATCTGGGTGTTTGCTCGCAGGAGCGGAACAAAATTGTTTGTCCGCTACGCGACCGTGTTACGGACGGATGGGCTTTACGAAGCGTCGATCGAATTAATCGCGGCTGGGGCCTGATTCTCCCCAGAAACGAGGATGGAAAACTCGGCTTCCACGATGTTAATTGTGGGAAAACGAACTGTCACACAAGAAGAAATAGAAGCTTGGGAAGGGGACGCTTTGGGCGGTTTTTCTCGATCTTAATGAGCTATGAAGATGACCTAGCTCGAAAGACCTACCAAACCCGGGTATTGCGATTTGTTTACCTTGCAGCCTTCCAATGACGTTTGCCCATACCCTGTCAAAACGAAAGAAGGTGCGTATCGCGGACGGGCGGTTTACCAGGCCGCTTCATGCGAGAAGACCAACCTGAGCCTGCTCCAATTGGAATCCATTTGAGAAATCCCCAAAACGTCAAAATGCCGCCAATTCGGACGTTTTTATAGATTAATTGAGGCTTCCCAAGCTTCGGACGTGGGTTCGATTCCCATCGCCCGCTCCATAAGTCCTGATGATTCAACTCCCCTTACGCGGCTGAGCGACTGAAAAACCTCGAAAAACATGCAGGGTTTGGACAGTAGTTGGACGGAGCAACTGCCAATTGGACGGTGAGGTTCGCAGGGAGAGCTTGATCACGCATGCGGAGGTCTGCTGACCTAGTACTCATCCAGAACTGAACCTCTTGCTCTGTGCGTCGGCCAAGCGGTCGACAGGCGGATTCAACCAACCGAAGTGGCCATAAATCTCCAAGGCCGTTTCTAGGGCGAGTTCGCGCTTGCGCGTCTGAAAATCAGTAGGTGTGGCCTGTCGTGCTATGCGGAACTCGGATTCCTGACACCAAGCCTCGCATCCGACAGCATCTGTATCGCGGAAGACGTCGGCTGGCCAAGTTAGGAGTCGGCCGTCGACACCATGCATCTCGAATGTGATCACGGCTTCAGGGAGCAAGAGTCTCTGCTCTGTCATACGCGAGGTGAACTCAAAGGCTGCGGTCGTCGTATCGAGGATTTCCAGGACGTGAACTCTTCCGCCAAGCTGAGGGATTTCGTCGAGCGCACGGTGGTGCGCAAAGACCCGCGGAAACCAACCCTCGACGCGCACCGAAGCTGAGCGCATGAATTGGAGGCAGTGGTCAAGATCGCGGAAGCGAGCCTTTCGGAATTCCGTGGAGTATATCCCGATCCGCCAGCGAAGTTTGGCGTAAATCTTCGTCAGGATCTCTGTATCTGGCAGCCGGCGTCTCTGCTCTAAATACTCCGATGGCTCGGGCGTGACCGTGCGCGTCGTCGTGGCCTGGGAGGTCGCAGTTTGCGTCGTTGCGCCGCAGGGCGAGATCTGCAGTTTTTCGAGGAGTGCCTCGCAGATTCCCCGAACGCCGTGGTCGGCGAACGCCAGATAACCAACTGTAGGCGGTAGACCCGGTATTTCCGTGTCATCGAATCGAACAGGAAGGATGTACTCGGACTTATCCAACAACACGCGAGCGCGCGTTGCGGCGTTCGTGAGTAGGCCACACTTTGGCGGCGTATGCCGCGGAAACGAGCATCAAACAAAAACGGGCCTTGTGCCGGTAGATGTCAGAAAGGTGTTCGTAGAGGTCCTTGCCGCAGAGATTTGATTTTTCGCACCCATCGTAAAAAACTCTAACCCCTCTGCTTCTGGCGCAATAGGCTATCGCCTCGGCTTCAGTCCGCTGCTCGCCTGCGAAAGAGATCGCCACATCGTATTCAAAATCGACCATTCCTGGTCAGGTTAGCATAATGAACTTCCCCAAGGGCGGGCGAGCTGTGGTGGCACCTAGGGTCATGATTGCGTTGATCGTGGATTGACAAGCCGCGTCTCCGGAGACACCGCTATTGTGGAGGGCTTGGACCTATTGGGGGGCACGAATCGATCTTGAGGCGTGTCGAAAGCACGATACTTCACGATCCGAATGGCATGGACGCGCGTTGTGCGTCGTCAGTTCTCCTGCGGCGCTCCTGTGACAGTAGGGGCAGACAACAATCAGCTCACCATCGAGTCGGTGCCCCATAGGAAATATCGTGAAGTCCTGCACGGCGGAAGGCTAGCACGGTCGGAGCCTTCGCGAGATAGCCCTGAAAATCAAAAAGAATCAAGAAAGAGGCTTTTGAGTCGTCGTCGCGTGAGACATCCTTTCGTTAGGTGACGCCTTTGTCTAACACTTCAGCCGATCGTGGGACCGCCGAAGTGTCTCGCGATAACCCGTTGCAAGTCTTCTTCGGCATTCGACATGTCACGTCGTTCGGTTTGATGAATGTGACTGAGCCGACGCTGGCTAAGAGCCGCTAAAGCTCTGTAAATCCGGACGGGCACACGATTCGGCTGGCGCTCAGCCATAGCTTCAAGATACGGCCGTCGCCATCCGTAAGGTACGTAACTGGGAGTCATAGCTCACCTACGTAGGTAAGCGGGGATGTTGGCGCGAGTATATAAAGAAATCCGCACTAAATTCAAGAGTTAACCATCCCAAATTTACCAAGCCGGGTTCGCTCGTTTATGCACAAACTAGCAGCCGACCCGTACCACTCAAACGCTCCATGGAGTTTTGAGCCGATAGGGAGCAGACTCGTTGCATGACATCGGAATTCCTAAACCAGCTGGCTGGGCAACTTCGGAAGGGTAAGAGCGCGGCCTGTGGCCGGTCTATTCAACAAATCTTAACCCTTGTTGTGGCACGCTTCGAAGCTGGTAAGTATCCCAGCCAAGTTGAAGCAGAGTCGGAGTTTCGGAAGCTTGTGAACGAAGCGTTCCTCAGAATTGCAAGTAGCGCGTCTGCGTGACATCGTTCGACCCGGTGACCAGCCGATTCGTAAACCGGAAATCCCTTCCTGCCTTATCTGGAATCAGTAACTTAGACTGGAAGTGCTGCACGATTTTTGGCCTATTTTGGGCACAACGGACACGGTTTTGGACGTAATTTTGGACGCAGATTAGTTCACGTTCTCGACGAGTTGACCGCCTGTAGTTTGTACCGTTTCGTTGACTTGCCTTTGGTCGCAACCTAAGATGAGCGCGAAATGGTGGACTCCCACCCCTTGTTAGGTCAACCCGTTTCCCACTACCGCATCCTGGAAAAAATCGGTGGCGGCGGGATGGGTGTGGTCTACAAAGCCGAGGACTCGCGGCTGCACCGATTTGTGGCTCTCAAATTTTTGCCGCAAGACGTAGCTCGCGACCCGCAGGCACTGGCGCGCTTCCGACGCGAAGCGCAATCCGCGTCCGCGCTTAATCATCCGAACATCTGTACGATTCACGACATAGGCGAGGAAGACGGCAAAGCCTTCATCGCCATGGAGTATTTGGAAGGACAGACGTTAAAGCACGTGATCTCCGGAAGGCCAATGGTATTGGAACAGTTGCTTGGCATTGCCATCGAGGTCGCAGACGCATTGGACGCTGCTCATTGCAAGGGAATTGTTCATCGCGACTTGAAGCCAGCCAACATCTTCGTAACTGAACGAGGACATCCCAAGATCCTGGATTTCGGACTGGCGAAAGTCACAAAGAAGAACGTCCAGGAATCTCCGGAGATGACTGCTGCCACTGTTGACGATTCTGACGAATTCCTTACAACTCCGGGGACTGCAATAGGCACCGTCGCTTACATGTCGCCAGAGCAGGTGCGCGGTGAAAAGATCGATCCCCGAACGGATTTGTTCTCTTTTGGTGTCGTACTCTACGAAATGGCCACTGGAAGGCGCCCCTTCAGCGGCGACACGTCTGGGATGATTTTCGATGCCATCCTCAATCGTGCCCCCGCCCCGCCTGCGCGACTCAATTCGGATATACCGATAGAGCTGGAACGTATCATCAAGAAGGCCCTTGAAAAAAACCGCGAGCTTCGCTTCCAATCCGCAGCCGAAGTCCGCGCCGATCTGAAACGCCTCAAGCGCGACACCGACTCCACCAATAACCTTCTTATCCCCGCGCCAGCGACTGGAACGCTCTCGCAGACGTCGCCTGTAAACTCCCATTTGGCAAAGCTCAAAGCTAACTGGCGTTGGTTTGCAATTTCTTTTGGTGCAATCGTCGTACTCATCGTTATGGCTCTTAGTTTTCGCTTCGGCGGGTCAACTGTGTCTTCGCCCTCTGCTGTGGAAGTTGTGCCATTAGTCTCGATGCCAGGTAAGCAGGGCACACCTGCATTCTCGCCTGACGGAAACCAGGTCGCGTTTTTAGCATATGACGCACCAAGACCGGGAATCTACACGATGCTTGTCGGGGGCGAAAGACCCCTTCAACTAACGGATCAACCAGATGACTGCTGCCCGACCTGGTCGCCGGATGGCAAGCAGATCGCCTTCATACGCGCGTCTGGTTCCGACAAGTGGAGTTTTTATGTCGTTCCGGCGCTTGGTGGCAGAGAGCGTCTGCTGTACACCGGCGCTCCGGCAACTTGGGAATTCTGCGACAAACTGGACTGGTCACCGGACGGAAACAACTTGCTGTTTTCGGAGTTTGTGGACAACAGTGTTCGGGCGCACCTCGCACAGCTATCTCTCGCAGACTTGACCGTGCGACATATCACTTCTCCCGCAAATCAGCAATTTGACTGCGCAGCGGCCTTCTCGTCTGATGGTTCGAAGGTAGCCTTTGTGCGCAGCAACATGAGTGCTGACCTGGGGGACCTCTTTATCCTAAATCTCGGCGATCGCGACCCGATACGGCTAACCTCCGGGAACTCCGGCGGTCCTCTCTCGTGGACAGCGGATGGTAAAGAGATCATCTTTTCTTCTGCCATGGGTGGTTTGCAAAATCTGTGGCGCATGTCCGCGACTGGGGGAGCGCCCCGACCGGTAGTGGGAGTGAGCGGGGCGGCAATCAGGCCGTCGGTCGCGCGGCGCGGTGAGCAGCTCGTTTACGAGCAGGTGAACAGAGTCGACACGATCTGGCAACTTCAATTGAAAGACGAACGACATTTGCTTGGAATTCCGACTCGCTTACTTGCTGGAAAAGGATATACTTGGAAACCTGATTTTTCTCCAGACGGAAAGAAAATTGCTTTCGAATCCAACCGTATGGGTCATCCAGATATTTGGGTCTGTGAAAGCGATGGATCGAATTGCTCACAGTTGACTTCACTGCATAGCAGTGCAGCCACCGCACGTTGGTCTCCTGACGGCCACTACATTGCTTTTGAATCGTTGACGAAAGGTCTCTGGCAGGTTTACGTTGTGGAATATCCGGGAGGCACACCGCGTGTCTTGACGACTCTTCCGCGAAGAAACAACGGAGTGCCGCGTTGGTCGCGGGATGGGCAATGGATTTATTTCTACTCCTCGCCGGAGAAGGGCAGTTATCAACTCTGGAAGATTCCCTTCGATGGCGGAAATCCAAAGCCCGTGGAGACGGGCGAAGGTGGAATCTACGTCAATGAGTCGACCGATGGGCACTTCCTGTATTACGCCAAATGGGGAAAACCGGGACTCTGGAGAATGCCTGTTGACGGTGGGCAGGAAACCCGAGTTATAGAACATATTGGTGGCTATTGGTATTGGACGCTGGCGCCCGGCGGGATTTATTTTCTAGATCACATCTCCAATGCCCAAAATAGAATTGAGTTTTTCGCTTTTGCGACGCGGTCCATCACCCCAATCTTCAATCTAGAAAGACCAGTTTCCGACTTCGGTGGTATGGCGCTCTCACCCGACGGCAAAACTTTGCTGTTCGGTCAGAACGAAATAGACGAATCCTACCTCATGCTCGTCAAGAACTTCCGTTAGGATTCATCGACCTGCCTTCCGGCTCATAGGGGTATACGTGCTAGGAGCGAGAGCCCATTTTGAACAGACCGAACCTTAAAGTCTCCGCCGTTCAATCCGTGAAGTCCAAATTCATCGACCCACTCTCTTGGTTACATTTCCAGAGGAAGAATCTAAGCAAGTGCCAGAACCTTTTCGTCCCCTCGACTATGTTTTGTGCGCAGTTGCCTTTTTTCTCGTTGGCATCGCTACAGTGCCACTGATGACGGCTTGGATTCGTTGATCATAATCGCCGCCGCTGATGTACACATATTTTCCGAGGTGAAATCATGGACTTAAACATTTCGAACAAGCAAGTCGGAGACGTTTCCGTAGTCGCCTTGAAGGGCCGCATCGTTCTTGGTGAGGGAAGTAGCTCTCTCCGCGAACGCATAAAGAGCTTATTGGTAGACGGAAAGAAAAAGGTTGTGTTGAACATGGCAAACGTCACGTACATCGACAGCGCGGGATTGGGGGCACTCGTGGCTGCTCACATCAGCGCCAAGAAGGAAGGCGCAGTGCTACTGTTGTCAGACTTGGGAACCAAGTTTTATGAGATCATGCAAGTAACGAGACTATTGACGGTTTTCAATGTCTTCACCGCAGAAGCCGAAGCAATCAGCAGTTTCGATGTAACCAAGCAAGCAGCCAAGGCCTAGAACTCCGTCGAAGGGCCTCATCCGGTCGTCGGAAGCTACCGGTTTCGTTTAGTCTTTCTTAGGCGTCGTAGCGCTCTTGTCGGCCTCAACATGCAGTTCAACCTCTGCGCCCTCTTTCAACTTTACTTCCTCGCCTTTTTCATCGGTCAACGTGTTCTCGATGCGAATTTCCTGATACAGGGGTTCTGCACCGTGAACGTTGATCTGCGCCTTCTCAGGATCACGCGGGTCTGCAGGTTTGATTATTTTTTCCACGGTTCCTGGCTTCGTAGTTTTTGCCGTAGACATTGCGGGCCTCCATTCGTTATCACTGAATGAGGGGTTCGGCGAAGGTCAAGTTTCCATAATACATATCGCGGATCATTGTTGTCACCGATTACGCAAGCGTGTCTACTTGCAGTTTCAGTACCACGACTGCGAACTAACCTGGCACGGCTGCGTACGGAGGGAAGAACGTTTCGCCGTTTAACAAAGCCTTGACGGCGTCGACCAAAACCTCGCCTACGTGATCCTTCGTTACGAACCCCTGCACTCCAGCCCTTCGGGCCTCCGACACAAAGGAATCACCACCGTGCATCGTCAGGAAAAGTATTGGGATGTGGGGCAATAATGTTTTCAGTTCCTTAGCCGCTGTGAAGCCGCCCATTATTGGCATGTTTATGTCGACCAGGATGAGATCGGGCCGGAACGAGAGCGCCTTGGTAATCGCTTCTTGGCCGTTCGAAGCTTCTTCGCAGTGTTCCGGTTGAAGGTATGTGGTCAGGATCGCACACACACCCTTACGCACGGTCTCGTGGTCGTCCGCGATTAGAATTTTCAATTAATTTACGACTTTCACGTTGTTCGGACTCTGGCAGGCGGGAGCGTATTTGGACATACACACAAACCCTCACGTTAGCTTAGTGCGGCGCTTTGATTTAACGCATGTTCGGAGAGTTTATGGCAAACGCAGTTTTAGGCGGTTCAGCGGCCAACGCCAACATCCTTTGTATCGGCGATGCGTTCGGACGGTCCGAGCCGATGGTTCGATGGAATACTCAATGACCATGAAATCGTTTCAAGAAGGCGATCTATCATTTTTGACGTGTGCTCAACTCGTCGAGCTTGCGCTTTAACTGTTCAAGCTTCTGCCCAGCCTCGCCGAGCTTGCCTTCAGCAGTGAGTCGCTGGTAGTCGGCGAGATCCTTGGCCGCTCCTGTAATGAGAGCGTTCGCGTCGGCAGGCGTCTTGATCGCGGTTGTCGGTGCCGAAGCGGCTCGTTCAGGTTGTGTGGGGGATGTTGGGCCGGTTAATGACGAGGTCTCTCCGTTAAAGAGAGATCTCATGGCCGACTCAAACGTCGGTCCATAAGCGAGCCGGTCTTGCAGCGCGAGTACCACCAGACGTAACTCGGGCATCGGACTGCGTTCGGCTTGGAGATAAATCGGCTCCGCATACAACAACGCATGGCCACATGGAATGACCAGCAGTGTGCCTCGGCGCACGTGGGAACCCTGCTGATTCCACAACGTCAATTGCCCCGACAGCTGCGCGTTCTGGTCGATACGTGCTTCGATTTGCAAAGGGCCGTCGACGAGCCTCGTTTTCGGGAAGTCGTAGACGACCGCTGTACCGTATTTATCGCCGTCGCTGCGTCCTGCAATCCAGCCGATTAAATTGTTACGGTTCGCCGGCGTGAACGGCATAATCTCCACGAACTCGACGGCCGTTTCACCCGGAAGTTTCATCAGCACAAAGTTCGGCTCCATTGGCTGCGTCCTTTGCTGCCCGGACTCGTCCATCCCCACTTCTGAAGCGACTGTCCAGAGATCCTCCCGGTTATAAAAAACCTGTGGATCTGTCATGTGATAGAGACCGTATACAGACGCCTGGAGCCTGAGCAATAACTCTGGATAGCGCATATGTTCACGCAGCGCTGAGGGCATCGCCGCCGCGTCCTTGAACAAACCCGGAAAAATCTGGCGGTACGCAATGATGATTGGATCCTGCGCATCGAATACATAGAACGTCGTTGTGCCATCGTAGGCGTCGATCACCACCTTGACGCTGTTCCGCATGTAGTTAACGAGTGATTCGCCGACAGCATACTGGCGCGAGTAGGGATAGCTGTCTGAGGTCGTAAACGCATCCATGACCCACGACAGCCGCCCGTCGTTTCCGACGACGATGTAAGGATCCAAATCGTAAGTGAGAAATGGTGCGAGTGCCGCCACGCGATCGCGCACGTTGCGACGCATCAGCAGCCGGCTCTCCGGGTTAACATCATCACTGAACGGAAGCTTAGTCAGATCTCCCCGGTCGATAGCGATGAGGAGTCGGCGAAAGAAGCTGCCGAGAACGATTCCGCCGTTGCCCTCGTAAGACGTCAGACTGTTGTTCTGGCCCTGTGGGTAGTTAAATTCCTGTTGTCGCGTCCTCACGTAGACATCGGTGTTGGTGAGCTCGCCGAAATAGATCTCGGGCCGTTTTACAGCAATGCCGTTCACAGTGCTCTGAACGGGCATGTTACTCAGAATTAGTGTCGGCAGTCCTTCCGGAGTAAACCCGTTCACAGGGTTCATGGTGATGCCGTAGCCATGTGTGTAAATCAGTTTCTCGTTGATCCAATTTCGACTGCTCTCCGGAAGCTTGTCGATGTTCAGCTCGCGCGCAGCAAGCATCACCTGACGCATCGTGCCGTTGATTTCATAACGATCGATATCAATATCCGGAAAGTCGTAGTAGGTTCGAATTTCCTGGATCTGGCGCAGGGTGTCTTGCAAGGCGCGCCAGTCCCACAGCCGGATGTTTTGCAGGGTTGCTTGATTGTTCGCCGGATCGGCCGCCTCGACGGTCGTCTCGGCTGGAAATTCGCGCTGCGCAAGGCGGTCCAATCCATAGGCCTGGCGAGTCAGTTCAATGTTGTAGGCGATGTAAGGTCGTTCTCGAACCAGTTCGTTCGGCTTCACAATAAAGTTGGTGACGTACCAGCCGAATATTTGAACAACGAGATAGCAGGCTACGGCTGGAGCGACCGCTGCCATCAGCCATCGCACGCGCGGTAACATCACGACGTTGATCAGTGCGATGCCGGCACCCAGAATCAGCGCGACACAAACGACAAGCATTCCAGGAAGCGTGACATGCGCGTCCGCGTAGGTCACCCCGCTAAGGATCGTGTGCTCGTCGAACAACCTATCGAACCTCGCGATATACACGCGCATTGCTAGAATCAACAGGAAGAAGCCAAACGCAATGGAGAATCCGCGCCATGGCAGTGAAATATATCCGCCTCGGCGTCCTGAGAGCATTCGAGTGCTGCCGGTGACAAAAACGAAAAAGAACGCGATGAGGCAGCCGACCACCGCCAGGGTCAGCAGCCAATCCGTGATGAACTGCCATGCAGGCAGAGTGAAAAGATAGAAGCTGATCGATTTACCGAAAATCGGATCTACGGCGCCACCCGTAGCCCGTGAGGCATACCAATAAACGGCGAAAGTCGGCCACGCTGCCATGAGGCTGGCGGCGGTGACGACACCGACGAGCAGAGATGCCGCGAGCCCCAGGAGGTGCAGGATGCGCGAAACGGGTAGATGCAACGCCTGGCCGCCGACCACAATTCTGTAATTGTCCGGCAGATCGGATTGATAAGTCTTCCTCAGCGCGAGGAACCACCCGTACAGAAAGAGAAACGTGAGAGCAAAGAATACCGCAAAGACAGCCCATTGAAGAATGAGCGTCTTGCGGAATACATCTTCGTGACCGAGGGATGAGAACCAGAGGGAATCGACGTAATACGACAATGCTGTCCTACTGCTAAAGATGATGACTGCCAGAATGGCGATGACCAGGAGGAGCAGACGGCGTGGGCGCCGCCGAGGTTGCTGCCAGTCGATTATGTCGGGCATTTACTCGCTCCGCTTCTAGATGCCGTTCCGTTTACAGTTTGAAGCAGGCTCGATTGTACGCTGTCCGCTCTTGAGCGTTTGAGGTAAGCGCCAAACCTTCGAAAAATAGCGTCCTCACGACTCGAGACAACATGGCGCCTTTATCACGATAATTCGCTTGGCTCCCCGTTCGACATCGCGCCGCCCGTCTCAATTTCTACGCCCAGCGAAATTAAATAGCACCCACTTACGGGTATCTGTTGGGAGGTGAATCAGGCTCCTCCCTCGCCTCAGCTTGCACCTCCTGGCGTCTGAAATCCGCACGTTGGAAATCAAATAGCGCCCTATTAGCCGCAACTTTTGGAACAGCTGCCTTGATGAATATTCGAACGCTGTGATTTGTGAGTCGGTGCCCCATCAGCACACCCTATGCCGCGACAGGGACTCAAGAAGTGCCGCAACCGATCAGATCGCGCCGTCGAGCGTGCTCAGACACCTGATTCGGGGTTACGAACGGTAGTGGCATCAGTAGGCTGGCGGAACCGCCAGCCGAAATCCATAAGGCCACGAAGAGTCCAGGAATGAATCCCTGAACAAGCTGAAATCAAACAAGGCGCAGAAGTGCGCCTGATTCGGCTTGTTATGAACTCAATAAGAGAATTTCCGGAGCGTGAGACCGCACTCGCGGTCCATTCCGCCTCATCTGGTAATATCCCTTCGCCGCCAATTCGAACGACTCAACGAAAGCGAGGAAAAAGCATGAGCCGTCGGAAAGGCCAAAACCCGACGTTGTGTATTGGTACGCGCAACGACGGGAGTCAGTATTTTTACTTTCAGTACTGGTTGGACGTTGCCGGTGAAGACGCACGAAAACGTCGGAGAGAAATCGTCGGTCCGATCAAAACGAAGTCGGGCGGATTGACGAAGACGGAGGCCCAAGCGAGAAAAATGAAGTTCTTAGCGGAACTAAACAACCGTTTTGTCGCGCTGCCCACGTCGAAGACATTCTCCGATGCCGTGAAGCACTACCGAGAGGTGTTTGCACCTCGTATGCTTCGCGACTCGACGTTCTCGACGGCAGACGGCCACTTGAAGAACCATCTCGAACCCGATTGGAACGACACGGCGATAGACACTATCACCATCGAATCAGTCAACGATTGGGCATGGAAAAAGAAGGGGCGGGGACTGTCGTGGGTGACCATCAAGAACGTGCTGCGAACGATGCAGCGGGTTCTGTCGGCGTCCTCAAAGTCAAAAGCGGTGCCCTTTTCTCAAGATGGGTTGGCAATTCCCGAACGCGACAAGCTGCAAATGAAAATCAATTCGCGTAAGCATGTTTCTTATTCTTGGGAGCAGACTTTGCGGATTGAGGACCAGGTTCAAAAATTGGAGACCGTTGGCCAAGCGCGGAAGGACATGTACTCAACAATGTTCATCGTAGCCGCCGCTTCAGGTCTTCGAATTGGCGAACTTCTCGCATTGTGTAGCGACGACATCGACTTCGATGGCAGCACTATCCGGGTCGATGAGTCCGTCGACAGGCTCGGACAGATTGGTCCATGCAAGAACGTGGCAGCGTACCGCACGGTCGTAATGGCCGATACAGAAGGCCAATACGCCATGCAGAAGCTGAAACAGTTCATCAAACAAGATGGACTGGTCTTCCGTTCGAAACGCGGTGGGCCGCTTGTAGAGAACACGATTCTGGTTCAGGGGCTGCATCCTGCAATCAAGAAACTGGGGTTCTCCAAGGCTGGCATGCATGCGTTTCGGCGTGGTTGCAATCGTCGTTGGGAACTGTCACGAGTATCGCCAGCAGTGATTCGTCAGCAGATGGGACACGCATCGGCAAGCATGACTGCGCACTACACAGGCGAAATTCCGGTTGAAGTGGTAAAGAATTTCCTTCAATTGGATTCAAATGGAGCAGCCAAAGCGGCTTGATGCGTCTATAAGCTGTTGATTTGATTGGAGCGGGCGATGGAATCGAAACCCACCGCCCACGTTGAGAGGGCGTAAGTTACTGATTCTACGTTACGCCCAAACATCGAAAGTCGCTAGAACCGCGTCTTTTGGTGACGCGGTGGTTACGCGGAGCCGAGAACAGTCAATCCTCAGGAAACCCGAAATCCATATGGACGGTAACGGCGTTAATCGGGAGTTGACCGCAGGTGTCCAAACCGAAGTCGATTTAGCAGCGTCCAGCCGGGTCCAAGAACTAGAACCAGCGACCACAGCAAGATGATGATGCCATCCACAATAGAATGTATTGCTTGGTGCTGACCCGGATATGCAGGAAGAATCCACCGTAAACCGTGGAATGCAAGATACACGCCACTCGCAATCAGGAGAAATTCACGAGAAGCCGAGACGAAGGCGGGCATATGTTGACGGGAGCTTTTCTCGCGTAGAAGGCCGTCAATCGCCCTGCCCGCAAGATACCAGAGGGCAAATCCGCCAATGAGAAAAAGTAATTCGACTGACAACGGGCCTTCCGTTATCCACGGCCCGACCAACGGAGGCTAGCGATATATTTGCACGCATCCACAAGAATCACGACCGGTCCATTTATTGCAAACCATAACTGAGTGAGGTAACGAAAGTGGATGAAATTCCGTAAGACAATCGCGGAGAATATCAGGTGTGCCAGCGGTAAGATTAACGCGAATCTTAATTTCCGCACGAATGACTCCCACCACATTATCCATTGGAATGGAACGCCAAGTCCCGATATGTCGCGTAACCGGACATGTGGTTTCGACTCGGGTTCACTTTACCGGTAACGGCGTTTATCGGGCCCTTACCCGGACCCTGCGCGACGAGTAGAATACGGGCCCGACAGTCATGTCCTCTCACCCACGGAGTGCAAAAGATGCGATATTGCGCCTTCGTCCTAGTCTTGTTCTGCATGTTCGTCGACGTGATCCGCGCCGCAGATGAGCCGAAATTTTCGGACGCTCAACAAGAAGTGCTAAATGTCAGCCTGGCAAGGAGGGATGCGTCGAACAGGCGGGACATGGCGACCCTGGCGCGTTACATCGCGGAGGACTGCTTGTTTAGCTCGGATGACGGAACCGTCCTTACTAAAACACAATATCTACAACACATGGCAAAGCTGCCTGTGGCGTATGATCACTCGACCAACCCACGCGACTTCGTTGTACACGTGTTCGAGAACACCGCAGTAGTCAATTTTAGAACCACCGCCCATGAGCAGTTTGGTGACGACGACATTGTCAGTGAACAAAGACGAACGGAAACCTGGCTGAAGCAAGACGGCAAATGGCGGCTCATTGCCATCCCATGAACAATCTTCCAGTCAATTTCCGAAAGCCGGTCGCCATCGACGCAACAACCCTTAAGGACTATCTCGGGAAATATGAGTCACGTCCCGGTGATGATTTGGAAACAGTATTTTTGAAGGATGGAAAGCTATGGTCGCAGATACAAAAGGATGTGGAGGAGTACATGCCCGCGGGCGGCGATTCATTCTTCCTTAAGGAGGGTGACCTAGCGACGATCACGTTTTCTCGCGACGCATAGGGGCGTGTTATCGGATATACCTACCATCGCATCGATGGGCAGGAAATCCACGTCAAGAAAATCAACTGAGCAAAGCTGATTACATCTTGTCCAAGTCGTTGACTTGGTTCCTGCTGAGCACCTAACATTGCCGCAACATGAGTCGCTCGCAATCCCTGGTCGGTCAGACCGTTTCCCACTATCGTATTTTGGAGCGCCTCGGTGGCGGGGGAATGGGCATTGTCTACAAAGCCGAAGACACTCGGCTTCATCGTTTCGTTGCTTTGAAATTCCTTCCGGACAATGTAGCCCGCGACCCGCAAACCTTAGCGAGGTTCCAGCGGGAAGCGCAGGCGGCGTCGGCGTTAAATCATCCAAATATCTGCACCATCCACGACATCGGCGAAGAAGACGGCAGCGTATTCATCGCGATGGAGTTCCTGGAAGGTCAAACGCTAAAACACGTTATCGCGAGCCGGCCCGTGGAGATGGAAAGCCTGATCGAGATCGCGATTGAAATAGCGACAGCGCTTGACGCCGCCCACTCAAAAGGCATCGTTCACCGCGACATTAAACCTGCTAACGTCTTCGTCTCCAAGCAGGGCCATGCCAAAGTGCTTGATTTCGGGCTCGCAAAAGTCGTCTCGGCGATGGGCCTTGCAGACAAGGCCACTACCCTAGCCACTCAAGAGGTCGACCCAGACCATCTGACCAGCCCGGGCAGTACATTGGGGACTGTTGCGTATATGTCGCCTGAACAAGTGCGAGCAAAGGAATTAGATAACCGAACCGACCTGTTTTCCTTCGGCGTCGTTTTGTACGAAATGGCTACGGGAGTCCTTCCTTTTCGTGGCGAAAGTTCAGGTGTCATTTTCAACGCTATCCTCGAGCGAGTTCCAGTTGCCCCCGTCCGTCTAAATCCCGACCTACCCCCCGACATGGAAGGAATCATCAACAAAGCGTTAGAAAAGGATCGTAATCTCAGGTATCAGTCTGCGAACGAATTGCGATCCGACCTCAAGCGATTAAGACGAAATTTCGAATCCAGTGCCGCGCGAATTTCCGTCGATCAAGGTAGCAGCCCTCCGGGAAGACAAATCGCTCCGACCGTAACGCTCGCGAGTCTCGTCCTGACGCTCCTCATTGGCGGAATCGCTTTCTACCATTTTTCGCGTTCTCAGAAACCTCCAGCCAGCACCAATTGGGAGCAACTCACATTCTTCACCGACTCCGTTGTGTACCCTGCGCTCTCCAACGACGGACGCATGCTTGCGTTCATTCGGGGAGACAATCCTTTTTTCGGCAACGGAGAGATTTACGTGAAGTTGCTTCCCGGCGGCGAGCCGGTTCAGCTTACCCATGATTCGCGACCCAAATTGAGTCCTACCTTTTCGCCGGACGGCTCGAGAGTTGCGTATGGAACCGTTCCTCCGTGGGATAGCTGGGAAGTCCCTGTTCTCGGTGGCGAACCACGTATGACTTTGCCTAACGCTTCCTCGCTGTCGTGGCTGGATAACGGCAACAATCTGCTTTTTTCCGAACTAGCGGAGGGGCTGCATATGCTGATCGTCACTACCGACCGAGGACGCGGTCAACGCCGCGTCGTCTATGCTCCTCCAAGCGAACGCGGAATGGCACACCACTCGTATCTCTCACCCGATGGCCACGCGGTGCTGGTGGTCGAGATGGACGCTCGCGGTGTGTTCCTCCCCTGCCACGTAGTCCCTTTCCAGGGAGATGGGGTTTCGCAGGAGGTCGGGCCTCCCAATGGATCCTGCACGTCGGGCGCTTGGTCTCCGGATGGGAAGTGGGTGTACATCACATCTACTGACAGGAAGGGGCCGACCATCTGGTTGACGGATCGCGAGAAGACTCACATCTGGCGACAGCGGTTTCCTGTTGGGGAGCCAGAGCAAGTGACTTTCGGAACGACCGAAGAAGCGGGGATCGCGATGGCGGCAGATGGCAAGTCTTTCATCACATCGGTCGGAACGCGCGAACACATGGTCTGGCTTCACGATCAAAGCGGCGAACACCCAATTGTTTCTGAAGGGGCGGCAACAGCAGCAACTTATTCCTCAGACGGCAAAAAGCTCTATTACTTGTACGCAACTGATCCAAAATATGGCGAAGAGGTCTGGGTACGTAATCTCGCTGATGGAAAGACTGAATCCGTCTTGCCGGGCTACTCCACCGAGCAATATTCAATTTCTGCGGACGGAAAGATGATCGCCTTTACCAGGGTAGATCAGAAAGGACGCTCCTCCTTATGGATCGCGCCCACAAATCACGCCTCCGCTCCTAGAGCCCTTACCTCCTCTACCAGTGAAGACTCCCCCCATTTTCTGCCGGACGGCGATTTATTGGTCCGTTCCAATGAAGCAGGAATAAATTCTCTTTATCGAATGCATTCTGACGGAACCGATCGCCACCAGATCGGTCCTGCACATATATTCGATCTTCACGGGACATCGCCCGATGGCCGATGGGCTCTTGCGGGTTCCAATCAGCCGGGGCCGGAACACGCTCCCGGTCAATTTGCTTTTCCCGTGCAAGGAGGCCCTCCTATTCTGCTATGCACAGGGATCTGTTACATGAATTGGGATGCTAGCGGAGATTCCATGCTGTTTAGCCTTTTCGGCCAGGGAAATGGCACTTACGTGCTGCCGGTATCTCGTGCGACAGGGCTTCCTACCTTGCCCACGACCGGAATCGCGCAGGTCGGAGATTTGAAGAATATAAAGGGGGCGCAATTTTTGCCAGTAGTCGTCGACTCAGCCGTGAGCACTTCTCTCTTTGCCTTCACACGCACCACCATTCACCGAAATCTGTACCGTGTTTCCTTGCAATAAAGCGTCTGGGCCAGGCCTTTAATAAAGCAAATGCGGAGCTTCAGAGACTTTAAAAGAGGTGTTGCCCCGCCTGCAATCTCGGCGATTTTTGCCGTCCACATATGAGCCCAATAAGTTTGAATGTATAGGTCGAAGGAGGAGCGCCTGGTGTACAAAAGCTGAACTCAGCGGACGCTGATTCAGAAACACCAAGGAGGCTCCCCATGCAACCTATGTATTACATCGGCCTAGATCTTCACAGGCGGACGATTAGTCACCGTGATTGACCCTTGTCACGCCGTCCACGGTCCGATCAGCGCCTGCGTCACGACCACCGGCGCGACCGGATGAGGCCCTTCGAAATGCCTACTGCGCCGAAGTCGGAGTGCGCACTTCCGGTTACGGCGTTATCGTCCATGTGAATGTAGACGGGTGCAATCATCGAGGCGGATTCCGATTCGCTCAAATTCAGCAGTAATCGAAATCTGTTCTGTTTATTGGAAGCGGCGAAATAGCTCTGCCCACAAGACTCGTACTCTGAGCTTTAGACTTTGATGTTTTGATTTACGCGGAAGAAATTGGCCGGGTCGTACTTCTGTTTTACGGCGACTAAACGCGCCAAGTTAGGACCGAACGCCGACTTGACGACGTCGTCCGCTTCGACATCAAGTGCCGAAAGCAGGTGCGCATTCTGCGAAAAGGGCCGCAGCATTTCCTCGCCAGATCGAGCCCAGTCGCGGTGCGTGTCTGTTTGCGTCGGATCGGTCCACTGCGCAAGAAACAAGATGTCCCACGGCAGATCCCGGTGAGGGAATGCTGTGGCACCTTTCGAGACTCGGCCCGCAGCCCCGCCATAATATTCCAGCACAACAAACGAAAGCGGCGAACTCAAACGATTTGCATGCTCTACTATCGAGGAAATCGCGTCGTCAGACAGTTCCCTCTGCAGTGTTGACTTCCAGTAATTGCCATTGCCATCTGGGAAGGACGGAGCCAACAACGACTGCATCACGGGAAATGGCATCGTCTGAATACCGTCTACGATCGGTCCGGCGAACTTTCGTAGCGGTTCAAGCACGCGTTCGCCTTCGGCAACGCTGCCGCAATAACATGCAATCACTCCAACCAGCGCCGCGCCATCCGGCCCGTGAAGGAGAGCCGCGTACGCGGTGAGCTCGTCAGGAGCGGACTCCATAAAATCGCGGAAGTGTCGGATTACCTCAACGCTCTTTGCGCGAGGATAGAGGAGAAGTCCGCCCAAAACCATGGCCACCGGATGCGCCTGGAACTCAAAGGAAGTAACAACGCCGAAATTTCCGCCCCCTCCCCGTAGCGCCCAGAACAAGTCATCGTTCTCAGTAGCACTGGCCCTCAGCACTTTTCCATCAGCCGTCACAACCTGCACAGACAACAAGTTATCGATGGTCATCCCATATTTTCGGATGAGCCACCCAACTCCGCCTCCCAACGTCAGCCCGCCAATACCTGTCTTGGGGACAATCCCGCACGGCACCGCGAGCCCGAACGCATGCGTATCTCGATCGAGGTCGCCAAGCGTTGCTCCGCCCTGTACGCGAACCCTCCGTGTCGTCTCGTCTACAAAAACGGCATTCATTCGTGAAAGATCGATCACCAATCCGTCGTCGCACAACGCACGACCGCCCACGTTATGTCCACCACCACGAATCGCCGTTACAAGGTTGTTCGTGCGTCCGAAATGCACCGCCGCAATCACGTCCGCAACGCCCGAGCACCGTGCGATTACTTTTGGACGTTTGCTGAAACTTGCATTCCAGATTCGACGCGCCTCGTCGTAGCCCGCGTCCGCCGGCTCAAAAATCTGCCCGGAAAAGGAAGACTTGAATGTTGTGATTTCCATAACGACCTGAGTTGCCGGGATTGTACCTCAATTCCTTGGCAGTGTCGTTATTCGCGATTTGGGCTCGCCAGAAGTCCCTTGTAAGAACTTGCGACATCTCAGGTAATTCTAGTGCCCGGTTAATCGCGTTGCCGGAAAAGTGGGAAATGGGAACGTCACCGTCGCGGCACTTGTCCGATAACGGCGTTTATCGCGCCTTTGGGGAGTCCTAGCCAATTCTGAGCTATTCTGCCGACAGACCCTGTTCCGGGATACACAACATGAATGACGAATTGAAGGATCTCGACCTTTCCTCCCTGTCGTTTGAGCAATTCGTGGAGTACTTCTTCGCGCGGAAGGTAGTGCCCGACAATGAGCAGTTCGACCTTTTCATGATTGGTCTCGATGGTGAGAGATTCGACGAAAACGTGCCCGTCTCGCGGTCAACTGTTGTCAAGCACATGATCGTCCTGTTCTCGAACTTTGGCCAGATCGCGACTAAATACACGATTGAACAAGTCGATCAGGGTGTGTGGGGAATTCTGGGCGCGAATCTCAGACTTTATGAACTCATTTTTGACTCATCGGTTCCGCTCGAAAGCCGGCTCGCCTGCATTCGGTCCATGTACAACGTCTATGCAGATTTCGTTTCCCACCTGCAATCGGAACTCGGCCCTGATTTGAGTGGCTTTTTCATGTGGTGGGATTTAATCCTCCATGGCTTCTGGAACTCCGGCCAGCCACATTTTCCGGGCACTTACCGAGGCGACGCCTCGAAGTTGGACTCGGAATCGAGACAGATACTCGACGTAATGTTCGAGACCCTGCAGCGGATGTTGTTGTTACCTGATAGGAACTCGCAAAAATCTGCGCTACACGGCCTCGGACATCTCCATCATCCGGACGTGCACGGTGAAGTGCAGCAGTTTATCGATACCCATGGCGAAGGATTCACTCTGAAGTGGCTTGAGCAGTGTCGCGACGGCGTCTGCCAGTGACGGGCTCAATTATCCATATCCCCGATTAGTCGCGTAATAGGACAAGTGGTTTTTGGCGGGAATCCACTTTACCCGTAACGGCGTTTATCAGGACTCTACTTACTTGCTGGCTCAGCGGACCCGTTATATAGTCGCGCACGTGGAAACTGTCGACCGAAGGGCTCTGCTGTCCGCACTCGGAGTAATAGCCGTCACACCACTGTTTTCAAAAACCGGAGATGATGTGAAGCCAACTCTTGCGCCGGTAATCCTTCCGCCGGGCGGAAATCACTACCCTTACGCGATTGACATCGCTCAAAAGTTTGCGCCGTGCAAGGTTTCCAGCGCGGATAGTGGTGGCGCATTTTCGGCCTTTGAGAATATCACTCCTCCCAAACAAGGACCGCCCCTTCACCTCCATCATCGCGAGGACGAGTGGTTTTATGTTGCGACGGGCAAATTTATCTTTGAAATTGACGGTAAGCGAACAGAGGAGTTTGGTCCAGGCGGCAGCGTCTTTGGGCCGCGTGGAATGTCACATCGCTGGGCCAATTCCGGGACCGAAAACGCGGTTCTGGTCGTGTTGACCGCCCCCGGCGGACTTGAAACGTTCTTTGACGAAGTAACGAAAGCGAGGGCTAAGCTGGGCCACATACCTCATGACAAATTGAAGGCCATTTACGCCCGTCATGGCGTTGATTTACTTGGTCCTGGAATATTCGAGCAGACGTAGGGCGATTCAGCCGTTCCTCAGTGTCCAAGCTTCTGCCATAGGCAGCCTCCGATATTTCTATCGAATTATTGACAAACAGATTTTCGCCAACTCTCAATAAGTCGGCATCGCGGAGCTATCTGCGATTCAGCGCTTATCGGTTCTTTCGGGTCAGGGACCAATCGTAAGTCTCTGTTGGCAAACCGATTCAACTCCTGATAAGTCGCGTTACCGGACATGTGCTTTTTGGGCCGGAAATTCACTTTACCGGTAACGGCGTTGATCAGGAGTTTACTAAGCGGGCCGTGACGTATTGCATTCTTGCAAGCTGATACTCCGCCCCCGCCAAGAAAAAAGACGGGTAATTGGCTTTAGAAACAGTTTCAGCGCGAGCTCAACAGCCACGTCATAAAATTGAGCCACGTACGAGTGCCGCCAATTACCATAAATACCGGCAGGGACGACAAAAGTCCAAGACCACCCCAGGCGAACGCGGGATGCAGATGCCGGTGTTTGATGGTGTCGTAGACGATGCACACCACTGGGGTGATTTCGGTAAAGCCGATCATCTCCCACAGGCCGCCTGCAAGAAGGAACGTCAGAGGAATGAGTTCGAGAAACCGCCCCACGGCGGGTTAAGCGGGTCTTCCCGAACCAAGACAGCGCGCGAACGAAGCTGATGAAAGTCCAACCGTGGGGCGTATTTTTTAATGAACACAAGGACGACAAGTTGAACGCTGCGGAACTGGAGCAGCGGATCGTCGAACTGATCGACGATGATGAAGTAGAGAACAAGAAAGGGATTTACGAATATCTTTTGACGGGCAACGTTAGGACGCTGAGTCTACGGACGTTCGACGAAAAAACGAAGCAAAAAGTCTACGCAAGGCAGGATGGCATCTGTCCAAGTTGCAAGAAACACTTTAACTTTGAAGAAATGGAAGCCGACCACATTCTTCCGTGGACTGGCGGAGGTAAAACGATTCTAGAAAATTGCCAAATGCTTTGTAAGCTGGACAATAGGACGAAGAGTGGGAAATAGTCACTTTTGGGGAGCGTGGCTTTTGTAGATCGCTGCTTCATCTTTCTTCCGTCAGTCTCGCCAGGCTAGCCGACTCGGGCGATGAATCACGCGAGCGGCCCGGATACTCAATGCATAAGATCCCGAAACTGATACGTGCCCTGAATGACCGGAACTTGACCTTGCCGAAGCGCCCGTTGGATATGATCTTTTGTAAAACTGTTCGCTAATCCACGTCGGATTTGAGGCTCGGTTCCATGAATTTCGGGCTGCGTTCTGCCGTCTGCGGCCCCGGTTTCGATATTTGTTGTAAGGTCACGCCAAATAGTCCGGCTCGTGATCGGTTAGTTTGGCGTAGTCGCGCGCGTCCAATGGCGGCGTCTCAGCGAGTCGAGGATCAGTACTCGAAAGAAGGGCCGTTTGAAAATCCCTACAGATTTGGCACGACAAGAACCCAGATTTTATTGGCTTTCATGCGCTTCACGCGACGTTTGAAAAATATCAGCTTTTAGAACGCTCCAATTAGCCCATGCTAACCACCATCGGAAACGGCAGACAGACAAGGCGGACCGTAAAACCCATCACTTACATGCTCGCAGCGTTCAGTCCGGAAGGGCACGTTTATTGTGAAACATACAAGTCGTTCAGTTTAGGCAGAACGATATTTGGCGCTGCCGTCGCTTTTGCGGAGTTTGCGCCAGGGCAAGCGACGCAACGTGTCCGTAACGAGACAGACCTTGCTATAGGAACGGGCCAGAATTGAGGCACGCCTTGAAAAGAAGAGGCTGAATCGTAGAAGGACACACCAGGTCTGGATATGGATTGCTTATCACGCTGTTGGTTTCTCTTGATCGTTTGGATCATTGAGAGGATGTGATGGCCATGATGAAGTTTGTTTAAGGCGTGCCGAGCCACAACTACGGCAAGCGGAATTTGACTGGGAAGGCCAAATGAAAACGGATGAGCAATACGTTGAAGAATTTGTTGCATTGTTTCAGAAGCATCTGACGTGGAATAACCAGCGAGTTATGGATATGTTCAAGGCGGAGCACGGCAGTATGAATGAAGATGAAGTCGTGCGTCTCTTCAACAAATGGGTTCGTAAAGGAAAAATTCCACTTCGCTGAGATTCTTGCAGTGTTCCAAAACGAAACGCGGATCACTGCCTTTTTTGCTTATCTTACTTTTCTTTAGCCAGAGCTCCACCTCAACGTAGGGACGCCGAGGAAGCGAAGTTTGGTCGCAACCGTAGTGCAAAAGCCAATTTCTTATTGTCCCCTTCTCTAAACTGTTCTGTTTGAGACAGCATTGAAAGGAATGCGGTCGTACGCGCGGATCGCGGGCGGCCACGGCTGAGAGAACTGTAATCAGAAGTGGCGTCAGCGAAGATGACCCCGTACCAACCAAATCAAGAAGAAGATCGGGATCGTGATAGCAGCTAGCACGCCAACCATAATGACCGCCAGGAAAATCCAATCCCGCCAAGTCTTCAGCCGCGGAGTTTCTTTCTCGCGGATCAATATCCGATAATTTCTCCTGTTCGCCTTCCAGAAGATGTGAAATACGTCCCCGACGACTGGCACTCCGCCCACTGCCGTCTCGAGGAGTATGTTGGCAATCATCCGAGCGAGAGTAACCGGGGCCACGCCGCGGCGCCAGGACGCGAACACGATTACGCAAGATGCCACGCCCGCCATTGCATCCCCGATCCCGGGTATCCAGCCTATGAGTGCGTCGAGGCCGAAGCGAACCTTCGTGCCGGGGATTCGCCACATGTCGTCCAGCAGCGA
>Ga0207109_1032_pt1 | contig 33215 bp, 24 predicted proteins | sample Alteio_BWMinHeat_73_FD_153584 | JGI IMG/M metagenome (GOLD analysis project Ga0207109, IMG submission 153584) | Enriched cells from forest soil in Barre Woods Harvard Forest LTER site, Petersham, Massachusetts, United States -... | ecosystem: Environmental > Terrestrial > Soil > Temperate forest >... | reverse complement strand
CGTAACGGTCGAGCCGATGCATACATTCCCGGTGATCCGCGACCTGGTGACCGACGTCTCGTGGAATTTCCGGGCCAAGAAGACCATCAAGAAATTCAACCCCCGGCCGCCCGATGCGGCCGACGGTACGTGGCGGATCCAGCAGGCCGACGTTGAACGAGTTCAGGAGTTTCGCAAGTGCATCGAGTGCTTCCTGTGTCAGGACGTGTGTCACGTGCTGAGGGAACACCACAAGCACGACGAATTCATCGGCCCACGTTTGCTGGTATATGCGGCGGCTTTGGAAATGCACCCGCTCGACACCGAAGACCGGGTCAGCGATCTGCGACACCGGCACAGCATCGGCTACTGCAACATCACAACCTGCTGCCGGCAAGTGTGCCCTGAATCGATCACGATTACCGAGAACGCAATCATCCCGCTCAAGGAGCGAGTGGTAGACAAGTACTTCGATCCCTTGAAGGTGCTCTTCCGGATACTGTGACAAAATTCTCGGCCGCTATCTCGGCGGAGCGTCGTGGGCATCGAACGCTACGAGTTCCTGCTCCAGTTCATCCCATCCGTAGACTGGGTTCTGGAGAAGCCGCACACAACGATTCCAGCGCAGGATGGCGTCGTCGTTTCCCAAGGGGCGGATCCTCTCCGCCTCTGCAAAGTACTGGAGAGCCTCCTGGAATAGTGCCAAAACGGAATGGCGCGGAGTACCCGCATTCAGCTGGGCCTTAGCCCGCCGCTCGCACAAAAGCCCGCTGTAATAACACCGCTCATACTCATCCAGGAGTTGCTCGAAAATCTGTTCCGTTTCCCGGTACCGATCAGAACCGCGCCCCGTGAACTGATCAGTCAGGGCGAGCCCCAGCAATCGCAAAGCGAACTGGTGGTCCGGCTCAATGTTCAAAATGTCGCGGCAGATTGACTCCGCTTCTTCCGGTTCATTGAGCGAGCGATAGAGTTCCGCCTTGGCGATAGCTTCGGCGATCCCAGCAGATGAAATGCGCTTGAGCTGATATTCCATTGCCCGTTTCCTCCAGTTTCGACTTCCGCAACGTTGCGGTCGCGTATAGCCACGGCACTCGTCTGGATCCGCTGGCACGGCCGGAACAGCGTCTTCAGCGGGGAAACCGACCAGGGTTTCAGACCACGTAATTATGCTTCTTTTCGCGTACCGAGTCCACCCTCGAAAAGCAAACGGCAAGCCTGGGGCCGGACTGGCTCGCATCCCTGCTTAAGTTCGCGACGATCAACCTTACGTGACCAAGATTGATTCCCGGGTTGAGAGGCTCGGCCCGGAATCCCCGGGTAGGCACGCGAAGGCGCCGTGGTTGGTGCGGCTTCGCGTACCTGTCCCAAAGGCTTGTCGACCGAAAAATGATGAACAGTTATTCAGCCTTCCGGTAGAAGTAGTAGTCGGCGGTATAGGGAACGAGTTGAGTCTGACCAACAGTGCAGCTGGATGTGGGGGCAGCTCCGCCGCTGGTGTTCAGGCGCTGGATAAAGGTGGTGTCAGCCAGGAGTCGGCCTCCGCTCGGACCCTTCTGGTTCCCGATTGACTCCAGCAGCACGCAAGGAATTGCCCCGGAATTCGGGCAGCTCGCAGGGTCAGAGCCAGCGGGAAGGACTCCTGTTGCTTTGGCCCACACACGGCTGGTGTCGAAGCCCTGCCATGTTACATTGCCGCTCAAAGAGGGCGGCTTCTGATCCTTGGGGTTTTCATTGATGCTGGTGAAGTGAGTGATGATCTGGACGAGTTGGCCGAAGACGTTTGAAAACAGTGTCGCCTCGGGGCGGGCGGGATTGACGGTCCAGGAAGTTGCTCCAGTGGTCGTCGGCAGGCAGGTGTAGCCCTGGGTGCCGAAAGCGTGTCCCACAAGAAATGCCGAATTTCCCTCGGGAGGAGTGATCTGGGTCGGAGTGGGTGGAGGGGTAACTCTTTGCGCCGAAGCATAAGTAGTGCACGTCAAGGCGCAGGTAAGCACGAGAGCAGCTGCCATAGTGTTTCTAACGAGCGTATTTTGGTTCGTACGCTGAAGGTTGTTGTTACTCATGTGTAAATTCTCCTGTCATTGTTTTTTTTGAGTTAGGCTTGTGAACCCCTACTTTGAATCAAGGCAACCAGCTCGAGAGTAGACCGCAATCTCCGGTTATCACCTCGGCCGGAACGTCGAAGGGTTTGCCTGTACTGCAGATTAGATGAAACGCGGTGCGTTTTGTCTGTCATACCTTTGTCAACATCGTGTCATTGTTTCTGCCTGGAGTTTGGCGATAACTCGAAACGAGCCGGAGGGAGTTATTGAGCCCATTTGAGCAGGATGGGCGGTGTGCGAAATGCACGCGATGATTGGCCGTTTCACACTAAGGAGGAGCAATAGCGAGATCCAAAGGGGCCCACCTGATTCATCTAAACCATGTCCATGGAGTAGCAACAAATCCACCCCATGATCGGTGGAATCTAGAGGTTATCTCTATCTTCCCAGTTACTTAACCCAATTTTGAGGATATCTACCGAAGCAGAACATTGCGGACAAAAGCAATGACAAGCTGATTACACTATTCCACTTTGCCTGAGACCAGGCTTACTATATGTGACGCGGAATCTACTCGATGGTCAATTTGAGGCGGGGCAAATCAACGAACGCTGGAGCGAGCTGCCCATTGCGAGAAAAAGCTCCTCAGGAAATCTGCGAAAGCGCCAGCGACTGGTGGTAGCTTCTTACCCCGGTAGCTTATAAGACTGAATTCCACTTCGGCCGCGGGGTTGATCAGGCGGCTCATCACGACTCTCCGATTTCGGCTGGCGAGCGGTGCGTAGGAAGGAACTACCGCTACGCCTTCGCCGGCTTCCACCATCGCGATCTGTGTATCGAGCAGATTGACCGCTACCTTCTGGGAAGGCATACTTCCCGACCGCGGCAAATGCCGATCAACGACCTGCTGGATGGGACTCGATGGCGGGAGGGCGATGAGCCTCTCGCCTTTGAGGGCGGACCAGGTGATGGAGTCTCTCTTCAGCGCCTGGTCTTTTTCGGGCCGGATCACCACCAGCGGGAATCGCAGAAAGAGTGCACGGCGAATGCCGGCCGCAGGGCCGAAGATACCCAATCCCATGTCGAGTTTGCCATCCTGCACCATCTGCAGCAGGACAGGCGCCCTGTCATCGAAAAGGTCGATTCGAATAGCCGGATTGTGGACCCTGAACTCGCGGACCGCCGGAGTGATGATATTTGCCGCGATGAGTGGAGGCGCTCCGAGGCTGAAAGACTGGCTGGCCTGAACGGTAGAATGCCCAATGCGTGCGGCCATGGAATCGAGATTTTGCAGACTCTCCTGGGCAATGTTGACCAACTCGCCCCCGGAACTGGTCAGGGCAACATGTCGAGTGGTCCGATTAAACAGCCGAAATCCAAGTTCATTTTCGAACTCTCGTATCAACACACTCAATCCTGAAGGTGTGATGAACATTAATTCTGCCGCGCGGGTAAAGTTGCGGTGCTGCGCAACAAGCAGGAAGGCCCTGAGCTGGCGAGAGGTAAATTCCATTATTGATATTCTCTCATGAATTATTGAATTCTTTTAGCTTGTTTCAAGATCGATACTGGAATATGAATGGCGTTAAGTTTCCGAGCCTCAAAGGCTCAGGGAAGGGGGACCTTTGAGCGACCAGGCAATAGATCTGATGACGGCCCTCCCGGCGATAAAGCCGGCTGAGAGTGCCCCGGCCGGACGCCCTCTCACAACGATTCAGTGGCTCATTTGCGCTGTCGCATGCCTTGGATTCACGTTTGACTTATACGAGGGCCTGATGCTGCCCTTGATCGTCCGGCCGCTGCTGGTCGACCTAGGACACCTGGCGCCGGGCTCACGGGAATTCAACCTCTGGGTGGGACTGTTGTTCTTTGTACCCACGGCAATTGGAGGGATCTTCGGTACGATCGGAGGCTACCTCACTGACTGCCTCGGCCGGCGTCGCGTCCTTGTCTGGAGCATTCTTCTGTACACGATTTCCGCGTGCGCTGCGAGCTTCGCAACCTCGATTCCCGTGTTCATGGTTCTTCGTTGTACGACCATGATCGGCGTATCGGTGGAGTTCGTTGCCGGTGTCACATGGATCGCCGAACTCTTCCCCGTTCCTCAGCAGCGGGAGTCGGTGCTCGGTTATACGCAGGCCTTCATCAATGCTGGAGGATTTCTGGTTGCGGGAGCTTACTACCTTGCAGTAACGTTCGCAGACCGGCTTCCATCGATCTGGTCGACGCATCAACCCTGGCGCTACACGTTGTTTTCCGGGCTGATTCCCGCAATTCCGCTGATCATCGTTCGTCCGTTTTTGCCGGAATCTCCCGTATGGAAAGAGAAGAGACTGAGAGGATCTCCAGCACGCCCTCGTTTTGCGGCGCTCTTTGGCCCTTCCCTCAGAAAGACCACCTGGACCGCCACCCTTTTAGTTGCGTGCACGTTTGTGCTGGCCTACGGGGCCATGCAACAAACGGTCCGCATTGTGCCAGGACTGCCCAGCCTCGCGCAAACAAGCGCCCGCCACATCGAGCATGCGGTGAGCAGCGTTCAACTCTTTCAGGAACTGGGAGGGGTGGCGGGGCGCGTACTCTTTGTTCTGCTCATTCTGCGCATTCCCTTACAGCGCAGCCGCTTCCGCGCGTTCCTCGCTGCGGCGCTCCTCGTCTACAGTTGGATGTATTTCCTGGGCGTGACGCGCAGCCTCCTAGATCTTCAGGCCGGGATGTTCCTGGCGGCACTGCTGTTCAACGGACTCTACAGCTTCTGGGGAAACTACCTGCCAAGGGTCTTCCCCACGCATTTGCGAGCGACGGGCGAGAGCTTTGCCTTCAATATTGGAGGGAAAACGCTGGGAGCGTCCGCCGCACTCCTCACCACGCAATTGGCCAATGTAATGCCCGCTCCCGATATTGGGCAGCGTCTGGCATACTCTGCCGGGTTTGTGGCGACGGCCGCCTGTCTGATCGGCTTGGCTGTAAGCTTCAGCCTACGCGAGCCTGAGGGGAATCTACTTCCTGACTGACTTAGGCGACAATCCCGCGCGTCACAGGAGCATCGACGTGACTCCCTCTGTGGAGGCGCCCGACGGATGGCAGACAAAGGTGGTGAATACGGCAACAGTAGCACCGCATTGTAAGGGCTTTCTTCGGGTGCAAGCCGACGAGTTCCCGAGAGGCCGCGATCAAAGGCTGGGAATAAAATTTCCAGCGCATTACCACGCGTAAGCTGAAACCAATTGCGGCGGTCCAGGGGTTGAATCGGTCACGGTGGTCTCGAGAACCAGTTCGAGGTTCTTCTTCTGCCATTCCCCGGGTACCGCGCGCAAGCCCTTTTCGAGAAAGTCCTGGCTTGACACAAACTCGCCCGCCGCCTGAGTGCCGCTGCTCGTCAGTCCCGCCGCGATGACTGTAAACTGCCCGGTTTTGGAGTCGAGTAAACGAGCCACGATCGCAAAATCCTCGCCGAACCTCTCCGCTTCGCGGAGGTTCGGTCGCCACGCCCGGCCGCCCGGGATCCGTTCGCGAATCGTGTATTCCCCGTTCTCTTCCACGAACGCGAAGTGCAGCGTGGGCATCATCTGCATGGTCCATTTGTTGTTGAAGGCGCCGATGATCACATCCGGCGAATTGCGCAGATCCTCAAACGAGTAGTTGGTGCCGATCCGCACCTGGCTGGGCTTGCCCAACTGCCCGAGCAAGCCGGAGATGCTGACGGCCGAATAGGCGTCCCCGACCGCAACACCATAATCCGGGTATTGGAGCATCTGGCTCCATTCCACCTTTTCGGTTCCAGGTAACGGGAGAGCCTGGTTTGATCGCTCCACCTCGGTTTCGAAGGTTCCAGGATGGCTGCGCGCATACCTCTGGTACAACTCGAATGACGGGCGGTAGACGACCGGTTTGGCGAGGCAGATCAGTACCGGCTGCGGAGTGGCGAAAGCGGGCGCCCAGAACTGCTCGACCAGCGTGTGCTGGTGCAGATTGACCCGGGACCTCTCGAACAAGATTCCCGCTCCCAATACCAGAATCACGGAGAGGCAGAGAGCCGCGATCATCCATCGTGTGGATGGGCGCATATTCTCTGTCGGCGGGTTTTCGACGGCGCGCGGCGCGTGCGTTGCGACTTGCTCCGCGATGGCAGTGCCATTGGCCGGCACCCATCGGATGTGGGGCGCATACGAACCGACCGGCAACTCGATGCGAATGGGGGAAGCATCGTGGGTCTCCTGATAGTACTGCTCCAGGCGGCGCCTCACCTCTCCAGCCTGCACCCGCACCACGGGGTCGTCACCGGTGGCGTACCCGGGGGCCCGGTGGAAGACCTCGGTCCCAATGGTCCGTTCCTTCAATTGTTCGGAGTGACCCTCGATGGCATGCCTGACCACGAACTCGAGGAACTGGCGGCTGCGGACGGCATTTCTGAAAGACCGGCTGGTCAGGATCCTCTCCAGTTCCGCCACAACCAACTCCGCCTGTTCCGGTTCCATCTCGAGCGGACCAGCGTCCTTCACATTCCGATTGGCGAGACTCATGGACTCCTCTGCTGCCCCGTCATCCACCTTGAGGGGAATCTGAACCGTAATCGATCGGGGAAAGAAGTCGACTCAAAAAACCTTGCTGGCGCGTGCTAATTTGCGCAGATCCGCGTCACAGTCATTCGCCGTCGCTGCCAGCCTTCACGGCGCCGGAATCACCCCGGAGAAAGCGTTCCCTCTGGGCTTCGGTGCGCCCCCCAAAGTAGACACGCGTTCGGAACTGCATGTCAAGAACACTGGTTGGTTCGCTCTTTTCTCCGTCCGATTCGTTGAAATCGCTGACGTGCTTAATCCCATAAACCATTGATAACCAATGTGCCCTTACAGTAAGGCCACTGTATATTACTTGTCCTGTGGTGGCGCGGCGGCGATGCTTCGAGACTGGCGTTGGCAAGGTGTGTCAATGCCATGGAAGAACTCACAAGCCCTTTCCACACCAAACAACCGCAACCGAGTTGAGCCGTTCGCAAATTGAGATTCGAGCCAACTGACCGTCCCAACGGGAAAACGTTTGCTACCAGGAGACACAACATGGCCAGTGCGAGAAAGCTAACCAGACTTTTCACCCTCCTTCTTCTCCTGTTGATCCTCAGGGCTGTTCCATCCTTGGCGCAGTTCTCGAGCGGAATTGAAGGAACCGCCCGCGATACTTCGGGAGCCGTCCTGGCGGGAGCCAGAGTCGTCATCACCGACACTCGCCTCGGCGTCTCGAAGGAGACCACCACCAACGAGGGAGGATACTTCCGTATCGACAGCATCGCCGCATCGACGTATACCGTCGAGGTCCGGATGGCGGGATTCGAGAGTTGGCGCCAGGCGGGTCTAGCGCTGCAGGTTGGCGAGGTGCGCACGGTCGCTCCAGCACTCAAGGTGGGGGCGGCGTCGGAGAACGTCGAAGTTTCGGCGGCCGAAACCGCCGTCGACCTTGTGACTCCAACTACCGGATCGGTGATCGCGGACGTCACGGTTCAACAGACGCCCCTTCCTGACCAGAACATCTATGGGCTTACCGCTCTGACTCCGGGCATGACCGGAAGCGCCGTAACTTCGGGCGACAACTACACCAACGAATATGCGATCAACATCAATGCCGCCGGATTGCGCCAGGAACAGAACGGCTACATGATCGATGGCGCCTATACGAATACGCCCTCCCGCGGCGGCGGCACGTCGATTTCGCCGAATCCGGAAATTGTGCAGTCCATGAGCGTGAAAACCAACAACTTCGACGCCCAGAAGGGGAGAAACGCGGGCGCGACTGTAGAGGTCTTTACAAACTCCGGCTCCAACAACCTGCACGGCACGTTCGATTACTACTTCCGCAATGACTCCCTGACCGCGCGCACCGAGTTCTCTCCGCCGAAGCTCCCGCCCTTTACCCGTAATGAAGTCAGCGCCACCATGGGCGGACCGGCCATCAAGAACAAGCTTTTCTGGTACGGCGCCATCGACGTGCTGCGTTCCAGTTCCGCTCAGGCGTATACCATTACGGCCGAGACTCAGGACTTCGACAGTTGGGTGCAGACCAACCTGCCCAACACGGTGGCGGCCTCCATTCTGAAAGCGGCTCCACCGCAGTCGTTCCCCACCACGAATTTGAAGACCGTGGCCCAGGTAGAAGCGGCAACCCCTGGATTCTATGCGCCGCCTGCCGGGATTCCGGCCGACTTGAATGCCGTGGGAACAGCCAATGTCAGCGTCACCACGCCCAACAATGGATACCAGTGGAGCGCCCGCGTCGACTATTACCTGGGTAAAAACGATCGCATCTACGCTGACGCGATCCGCACCTCGCGCACGTCCGAGGGGATCCAGGCACGGCCTGCCACCAACATTCCCTATTACGACATCTCCGATTACGGGAACGTGGACTGGACGCACACGTTCTCTGCGCGCCTGCTGAACGAATTCAGTGTGAACATGATCCGTCCTCAGGGCGCCAACGGTTCCACTCCCTCCGAGGCCATTCCGTACGTGAACGTCACCGGCCTGCAGGGATTCGGAACCTGGGGCGCGGGCAACTTCATCCAGACCACGGTCGGCTGGCGCGATGTGATGAGCGCAACCATCAAGTCGCACACGCTCAAGTTCGGCTACGATGGCTACAACATTCGCGAGAACGATTTGCAGGACAGCGCCTTTACGCGCCCGACTTACAACTTCGATAACCTGCTCGACTTTATGCAGGACAAGGCCACATCGGAGAGCGGCACGCATGTCGACCTCACCACGCATGGCCAGGCACCCTACATTCGCCGGTACCGCGAGTTGTACACGGGGTTCTTCATTCAGGACGACTGGAAGTTGACGCCCCGGTTCACGCTGAATGCAGGCGTTCGCTACGACTCGATGGGGCACCTGTTCGCAATCCTCAGCCCCAAGCTCACGCTGTTGAAGCTCGCGTCGGGCACTCGCCAGCAGCAGATTGCGGGCGCGGTAGCGACGGCGGCGCCGAAGGGGCGTTCCGACACGGTTGACCACATTGTTTATGGACTCACCCCGCGCCTCGGCTTCGCGTGGGACCTGTTCGGGAATGGCAAGACGGCCTTGCGCGGAGGAGCAGGCATGTTCGCCGATCAACCGCCGTACCTGCACATCACCGATGCCACCTCGGGCAACCTTCCCTACTTCTACTCCCCAGCCATCAACGTGCGCCAGGGAGATAAGACGCCGACGTTCCAGTTATGCGATCCGCCCCAGGGATACATTGAAGTATGTCCCGTGGTCGATACGTCCGGCGTTACATTCGACGCACACGGCGGCATTCTCATCAACAATGTCCCGCATCGGTCCGGTCTAGGTGGATTCGACCCGAACTACAAGATGACCCAGGTGGAAGCCTGGACTCTTAGCGTGCAACAACAATTGCGCAGCGACTTGATCTTCGAGATCAACTACTCCGGGACCGCGGCGCACCATTTGCCCATTTATCAGAATGCGAACCGGTTCGCCGGCGACCTGATCGTCAACAAAGGTACCCCTCAGTTCCTGAACCCGAGCTTCGGGGCCATTGAGTACGGCACGTCCAACGGCAATTCCGTAGGCCATGTCGGATCGGCTGTCCTCACTCGCCGCCTGTCGCACGGATTCTCGCTTCGCGGCATTTACTCCTACGCCAAAGCACTGGATGTTTACAGCACCGCCCAATCCATTTCGGGCGGACAGATCACCTCCAACACCAACATCATTCAGCCCGACGATTTCCGGGCCCAGCGAGGGCGGGCGGACTACGATATCCGCCAGCAGTTCTCCGCTGACGGAATCTGGATCATCCCGACTCACTTCGATTCTCTAACGCTCAAAAACATCCTGGGCGGCTGGCAGGTCGGCGGTGTGTGGCTGCTGCAGACGGGACTACCCTTCACAGTGCACACGAGCCAGGCGTTCGATCCCGTTTTCGATGAAGGCGGAAACGTGATCGGCAATACGGGCGGCGATTTCAATGCCGACGGCACCAACTATGACACACCCAACGTGCCATCGTTTGGCAGGCACTTGTCCGGCAAGCACAAGAAGGACTACTTGTCGGGGATCTTCGGCGCGCAGCCCGACGCCGCAGCGAAGTTCCCTGCTCCCGCATTGGGCGTGGAAGGCAACCTGGGCCGGAACACCTACGACGAGCCGGGATACAACAACGTCGATCTCAACCTGGCCAAGTTTTTCACCCTTCCCTGGTTCTTCGGTGAGAGTCTCAAGCTCGAGGCTCGTGGGGAAATTCTCAACCTCTTCAATCGCGCCAACCTGACGTTTGTCAGTTCCGATATGACCAGCGGAACCTTTGGGCAGGCGACCAACTCCGAACCCGCGCGCACCATCACCTTCCACGTTCGCGCGAGCTTCTGACGTCCGCATAACTGCAGCTTGCCGCCGTGACGGCGGCAAGCTGTACAGCGCCCATGCGGAGCGACTTGAGCACAGCCTCTTGAACCTCTTGAATCGAGAGCCGGAGCTGGGGCATTCCGGACTCGCGTCCTTTGTCCTGCGCACCATATAAGCGTTAGCGTCAGCATCCTTTCGGGGGAACTGAAAGCCATGATGATCAAAGGTCCTCACAGCAGGCCCATCGCAGTTCGTACTGCTTTCGTATCTCTTTTCATCTTGTTCTTTTCCAATGCATCACTTCTTCGCGCCCAACTCGGTGACCTTCCCCCCATGCCGGAGATCACGGTGAGCGAAACTCATGCAGGCTTGACTGCGAAAATCGGGAATGAGAATCTTCGTCTCACGGTATGCACGGATTCGGTGATTCATGTTGTCGCCGGCCCGGCGGACGCGGCTTCAGACAATGCCGATCAGCCGTGGATGCTGCCTGCTTCCGAATCGTGCCCCGGTGCAACCTTCAAGTTTGCGCAGGACGGCAACACCGCGAGCATCACAACCGATCGGCTGAAAGTCGCACTGTCTCTCAAGCGCGGCAACCTCTCCTATGGCAGCGCCTCCGGCGACCGGCTTCTCGAAGAGAACGATGCCGTCCCTCGCACTTATGAGCCGGATGTGGTGAATGGTCTCCACACCTATCATGTCGCCGATCGATTCTCGCCCGATGCGACAGAAGGGTACTATGGACTCGGCCAGCATCAGAGCGGAATGTTCAACTATCGCGGCAGCACGGTCGAGCTCGCGCAGAACAATACCGATGTCGCCATCCCCTTGCTTCTTTCGAGTAAGGGATACGCGCTGATGTGGAACACGGCCTCGGCAACCGAGGTCGACAACCGCTTCCCGCTCACGCTGAAACTCACAGCTCTGGCCGGCAGCGCGGTCGATTACGTCTTCATCTACGGGCCGGAGTTCGACGAAATCATTCATAGTTACCGCAACATGACCGGCCACACTCCCATGCTTCCCAAGTGGGGTTATGGACTTTTCCAGTCAAAGGATCGCTATAAGTCGCAGTCCGAGATACAGGACATCGCCGCCCGCTACCGTCGCGATCACATTCCGCTCGATGCCATCGTGCAGGACTGGTTCTGGTGGAAGACGGAAGGCGACCCCATCTTCAACGAGAACTTCACCGACGTTCCGGCCGAGTTGAAGCAACTGCACGATGAACACCTCCATGCCATGATCTCGGTGTGGGGCCTGTTCGATCCGCACTCCACGAATTTCCAAACCATCAAGGCAAACCACTGGGACATCCACGACGCGCACGTCTATGACGCCACCAATCCCATGGCCCGCGACTTTTTCTGGCAGAACCTGGCGGGCAAGCTGTTCGCGCAGGGATGGGATGCATTCTGGCTGGACAGCGCCGAACCCGAAGAATACTGGCCGCATATGGGCGACGCCATTCTGAAGGACAAGCAGCTTGCGATAGGCAACGGCGCCCTCCACACCAACATCTTCCCTCTCATGCACACCATGGGCGTTCAGCAGAATTGGAAGACGACCACCGATCAGAAGCGAGTGTTCCTCCTGACGCGCTCGGCGTTTCTTGGGCAGCAGCGGGTGGGCGCCACGGTGTGGTCCGGCGACGTGTACAGCACATACTGGGGACTTAGTCACCAGGTTGCGGCTGGGCTGAACTTCGCGCTCTCCGGCTATCCATACTGGACAACTGATATTGGCGGGTACTGGCCACCGACTTCAAACACAAATCTGGCTGACTCGAGTTACCAGGAGTTATATGCGCGCTGGTTTGAATACGGCGCCTTCTGTCCCATCTTTCGCACCCATGGCCACCGCGACCATAACGAACTCTGGACTTATGACAAAGTCGAGCCAATACTGCTGACTTATGACAGGCTCCGCTATCGGCTCATGCCCTACATCTATTCGCTGGCGTGGCGCGTGCACCAGGAGGACTACACTATCCAGCGGCCTCTGGTCATGGACTGGCGCAGCGATCCACGCACGTGGAACATCCCCGACCAGTTCATGTTTGGTCCGTCGATACTTGTAAATCCCGTCCTCAAAGCCAATGCGACAAAGAGGTCTGTCTATCTCCCCGCTTCGCCCGCGTGGTACAACTTCTGGACCGGCGAAAAGGTCAGTGGGAGCGAAGACATCGAAGCCGATGCGCCGCTCGATCAAACGCCGATCTTTGTGCGCGCGGGGTCGATCCTTCCCATGGGACCGGAGATCGAGTACGCCGACGAAAAGCCTGCCGGCCCGATCGAACTTCGTGTGTACACAGGTGCGGACGGAACGTTCACTCTCTACGCGGACGAGGGGGACAGCTACAACTACGAAAAAGGCGCGCACGCGACTATTCCCATCCAGTGGTCCGAGGCGGACAAAACGCTCACCATCGGCGATCGCGCCGGTCAATACGGCGGAATGCCGCAACATATCCAGTTTCGGGTGGTATGGGTTTCTCCCGGCCATGGCGCGGATGAGGGCGTAGTGGAGACTCCGGATCAGACGATCGACTACAGTGGCTCAACCATCTCGGTAAAGCAACGTTAATCGAAACCGGATGCGGTTCTATAATCTGAACGGCTGGAGGAGGGGTGCGTTCATTGCGCGCCAAATTTGCTGGTTTCGCAGTGCTCGTCTTGCTGTGCGCGGACGGCGCGGCTCATGTTGCATCGCAATCGACGCAACCCTCGGCGATCGCAGAGATTCAAGCGCTGATTCGGGAGAAACAATACGACCGGGCGCTGGCGCTCACTGCGGCCGATCTCGAAAACGCACCGGCGGATTTCCGTCTCTGGACGGTCCAGGGAATCGCGTTTTCTCTCCAGGGCAACCCAAGCCAGGCATTGAATTCCTTCGACAAGGCGCTTCAACTTTCTCCCGCCTACATCCCCGCGCTCAAAGGCGAAGTGGAGATTCTGTTCCGTGCGGGCGACAAGCGCGCCATGGCTTTACTGGAGAAGATTCTCAAGGCAGATGCGAACGATGTGACTGCGCACGAAATGCTGGCTTCGCTGGAACGGAAAAATGGCGAATGCGCGAAGGCTGACCGGCACTTTGAACTCGCCGCGGACGCAATCAACACACATGCTGAGTCACTTGAAGCCTACGGATATTGCCTGTTCGAGTCCAAGCAGCCGGAGAAAGCGATTCCGGTTTTCGAGCGGCTTGTGACGTTACTACCCGATCGCAGTTACGCGAAGTACGATCTCGCCGTTGTGCAGGTATCGGGCGGGCAATACGACGCCGCCATCAAAACTCTCGAACCTCTGCTCACCGACGATCAGAAGGATGCCGATATTCTGAGCCTGGCATCGCAGGCCTACGAAAAGGTAAAGAACACGCCGCGAGCGGTTGCGCTGTTGCGCCAAGCTATCGTTCTGAGTCCGACAACGCCGGGCTACTATGCGGCATTCGCGGCTCTCTGCCTCGAGCACGATTCCTTTCAAGTAGGCGTCGACATGATGAACGTCGGCCTCAAGTACATTCCCGATGATCCTTCGCTGTATCTTTCGCGAGGACTTCTCTATGTCGAGTTGGCGCAATTTGAAAATGCCGAAGCCGACTTCAGCCGAGTGGAAAAGCTATCGTCTTTCCAGGCGCTGGGTTCCTATGCGCTGGACCTCACCGAAGTGCAAAGAAATAACCCCGAACAGGCCGTGGCCCGAGCCCGCAACCAGTTGAAGGCGCATCCTGACGATCCTCTGTTGAACTACTTCCTTGCCCAGTCCCTGATGAACCAGTCGCCCGATGTGGAGAGTGAGCAGTTCAAGGAGGCCCTGCGCGCGGCTCTCAAGTCAGTGAAGGCGAGGCCCGACTATGTGCCGGCCCATGATCTTCTCGCCGCGATTTATTCCCACGCAGCGCAGTATTCACTGGCGATCGAGGAGTGCCGTACGGCCCTGCGCTATGACCCATCGGATGAGACGGCCACTTACCATCTTCTGATCGCGATGAAACACAGCGGACAGACGGAAGAACTCCCTGCCCTTTCCAAGCGGCTGGCGCAACTGCATCGCGAGTCCCTCCAGCACGAAAATGAGCGCAAGAGTTTCAGGCTGATTGAGGCCGATGGTCCGGCGAATTCCACCCCGACCGACACCAATCTCCAGTTGCCGCCTGGGTAAGCGGCGGCGCTGTGCCAATCCTCTACTCATAACGCAGAGCGACGATTGGATCGATCCTGGTGGATCGTCGCGCCGGCAGCCAGCAAGCCGCCAGGATGACAAGCACCATGACTCAGGGGACGATGGACAGGACAATGGGATCATTGGCGCTCAGTCCAAACAGGAAAGTAGTCATGATCTTCCGCAGGAAGAATGCGCAGACCACTCCAAGGACCGATCCTGCAATCGCTAGGCGTGCGCCCTCGCGGAGAACGAGGCGCATCACATCCCGGGAAGTGGCTCCGAGCGCCATGCGAATGCCGATCTCCCGGGTGCGCTGCGAGACTGAAAAAGCCATGACTGCGTAGACTCCAACCGCAGCCAGCGAAAGGGCAAGGAGAGAAAATGCGGCAAGCAGCGACAGGTCGAAATTGCGCAAGGATCCGGAATCAGACAGCATTGAATCCATTGTCTTGACGTCATAGACGGGCACGTTTGGATTGACCCCTGCCACAGCGGCGTTGATCGAATGGAGGAGTTCGCTTTGTGACAGACGGCTGCGAATCGCGATTCCCATGTTCGCCTCGACCAGCGATCGCATACTCTCGGGAACCTGACTGTACGGATAGTAGGCAGTGGGCTCGATAACAACGTCGGCGCCCCAGTGACGAACATCCGCTGCCACTCCCACCACGACGCACCACGAACTCCCGGCAATTTTCGGCTTGAGGCGTTTGCCCACCGCATTTTCCGCGGGCCAGTATTTGCGCGCGAGGCTCTCACTCACGATGGCCACAGCAGGCGCACTTGCCGTGTCCCGCGCATCGAAGCCTCGCCCCTGTAGCAACGGGATCTGCAGGACGCGAAAATAGTCGTCGCCCACGGCCCGGTAGCGGGAGACGATTTCTCCTTCCACTGGAGCCGGCGTTTTGCCTTCAGTCAGGATGGGCGTGGATGGGTCAGTGCCGCCAAGAGGAAAGTCGCGGGCGACGGCGACGGATTCAACGCCGGGTATGGCGCGGATCTGATCCACCATCCGGTGATAAAAGTCCGGCAGGCTTTGTGCACCAAGCTGCGAAGGCGCCGCGATGCGAAAGGTAAGAACATTCCCTGGAACGAAGCCGAGTTCCACATTTCTCAGCGACCACAGGCTCCTCAACGCGAGGCCTGTGGCAATCAGCAGCACGCACGACAACGCTGTTTCGGCGATTACGAGAATCGAGCGTTGGCGGCCAAATCCGCACCCCGCCAAACCGGGCTTCTCGCGCAAACCGTCATTGACATTTATGCGGGCTGCCTCGATTGCCGGCGCGAGTCCGAAAAGAATGCCCACCACCATCGAACTCACAAATGAGTAAGCGAGGACTGGGCCATCGATGCTGGTTTGTTCAATGCGAGGGACCTGAGGTGGATGGACGGCGAGCACAGCGCGCAGGAGCAGAAAGGCCATGGCAATCCCCGCCGCACCACCCGCGCCTGCCAGTAACACGCTCTCTGTAAGCAATTGACGAACGATGCGGAAAGGTGACGCTCCGAGTGCGGTGCGCACTGCCATCTCGCGCTGACGGGCCGCTCCACGGGCAAGCAACAGATTTGCGACGTTGGCGCAGGCGATGAGCAGCACCAATCCGACGCAGCCCATAAGCATGAGCAGCGCCGGTCGTACTCCGCTGGTGAAAGCGTCGTTCAGGGTTTGCACAAAGACGCCAAACCCAACATCGCTGCCCGGATCTTCCCGGTGCAGACGAGTGGCCACAGCATCGAGTTGGCTGCGCGCCTGCTTCAGGCCAGCCCCATCCGGCAAGCGGATAATCCCGCTCAACCAGTGGACATTGGGGGATGCCCCAATTCCGCTGTCACGCCGCAACTGCAGCGGCGTCCACAGCAACTCCTTTCCGTCAAAGCCGTTGAATCCGGCAGGCATTACGCCGACTACGGTATAAGGCGCCCCGTCAACCTGAATGGGTCTGCCAACGATGTGAGGATCGGCGCCGAAACGGCTTGTCCAGAAGGCGTAGCTGAGCATGACAAACTGGCCAGCGCCCGGTTGGTCCTGCTGCGCAGAAAAGAGCCGGCCCAGCCGAGGCTGCGCACCGAGAACGGGAAGGAACTCAGAGGAAACCACCCCGCCGGCAATGCGTTGCGGCGGCTCACCCGGGCTGCTGATATTGAATTGCCAGGAGACATGGGCTCCCATTCCGGCCAGCAACCCGCCCTGTTGCTTCCAGTCCAAATAGTCCTGTGTGGAAAAGAGATTGCTGTTCCCGTTGGCCTGGCGCTGCGATACAAGCAGGAGTCGGCCCGGATTCGAAAACGGCCAAGATCGCATCAGCACTGAGCGAATGACGCTGAACATCGCCGTGTTGGCGCCAATTCCCAAGGCGAGCGTGAGCACTGCCGCAATCGTAAAACGAGGAGACTTGAAAATCGATCGGGCTCCGTACCGAATGTCCTGCAGCAACTTCTCCATTTCGAGGTCACCTCATGCGGAATGAGACGAGCCAGCGGACCCATCGTTACAGTGATTCTCTAACTGGATTGACAGAATGGCTTTTATCTGTGGTTGGTGGCTCGAAAGACGATGGGCTGCATCGTGCCGGCGAGGTACCTCGATACCAGGCCGGGTCTAACGGCTCGCTGGGAAGAGTGCATCGAAGATCCTGCCGAGAATCCGCCTGAGGGCCCTTTCGGAGAGAGTTTCCGGTTCAAAATGGCTTTCGAGGATCAGGCCCGAGACAATCGGCCCCAACGCCATCAGGGACAAATCGTTGTCTCTCTTGGCATCCCGCGTGAGTTCTCCGAACATCTGCTGGTGAATTCCACTATCGTTGGTTTCCTTTGACATTTCGAAAGCCTTGCGGAACCGCTCTTTCGACTCGGGGTGACGGAGTGCATACAGCTTGAACTCAAGAGTCAGGATCGGCCATGTCCTGTCTTGGACAAGCCCTACATAGAAATCACGAAACGCCTCCAGACTCTGTTTTCGATTCGCGCACTTTCGCAGACGACTCACGAGCCGATCGACATACGACCTAGTTCGAAGTTCAAAGAGGACGAGGAACAGGTCTTCCTTGCTCTTGAAGTGCGTATAGACTGCCCCTTTACTTCTGTCTGCTCTGGCGGCAATCTCATCCAGTTGGGCGCTCTCATATCCGTCGCGTACGAAAACCTCTTCGGCGGCATCAAGAAGCCGGGCCTGCGTTTCCCTGGTGCGAAGCTGCTGCTTACTCAGTGTTTCCATGACACTTCCCTCATTTAAGCATTTCCGCAATCTTTTCGTCTTGACATAAAACTGACCGGTCAGTATCTTTTCATTATGCCACATGCAGCAACTCTCGAGGTGGTCTCAAGTACGCGAAACAACACCAAGACCAGGCGGATAGTGCTGGCAGGCCTCGCCGCCCTGCTGGCGGTGGGCGCCGGGACCGGGTGGGCACTCTACTCCCAGGGGTATGAGTCCACCGACGACGCGCAGGTGGATGGACACCTCAATGCGGTGAGTGCCCGGATTTCGGGCACGGCAGCGGCCGTCTACGTGACTGATAACCAGACTGTCGAAGCCGGTCAACCTTTGGTCGATCTCGACCCCGGTGATCAAAAAGTCGCGTACGCCCAGGCTAAGGCTCAATATGACCAGGCCGTCGCACAACTGAATGCTCAGCGCCCTTCTGTCGCCATTACCCAGGCAGACAATACTGCGGCTGCGATTACGGGCGATGCACAGGTGGCGCAGGCGAAGGCGGCTTTTGCGGCAGCTTCGCAGGACCTGGCGAGCGCCCAGGCAAAGGTCGCGGAAGCGGAAGCAATTCGCTTCCGCGATGAAGCACAACTCGAGCGCTACGAACAGCTCTTTCAGGCGGGCACGATCTCTCGACAGGATTACGATCGCGCACTCGCTGCGTCTCGATCCGCGGACGCCAACGCCAATGCTGCCAAAGCGAATGTCGCATCTTCAGAAAAGCTGGTCGAGCAGCGAAAGGCCGAGATCCAGGCGCAGACGGCGCGGCGCGAACAGACCGCAAGTACTGCTCCGAGCCAGCTCTCGATCCGGCAAGCCGACCTGGCCACCGCCGAAGCAAATGTGGAAGCCGCCGCGGCACAATTAAGTCGCGCGCAGCTCAACCTGGACTACTGTCATATCGTTTCCCCCGTGCGCGGAATTGTGACGCAACGCAGCGCCGAAATCGGCAATCGCTTTAGCGAGGCTCAGCCTCTGATGATGATTGTCGCCACCGGCGACACCTGGGTCGCGGCAAACTTCAAGGAAACTCAACTGGCCAGAATGTACGCCGGGCAGCGCGCGAAAATCCATGTCGACGCACTGAAGAAGGACCTCGAAGGAACCGTAGAAAGCATCCCCGCCATCACTGGGGCCCGCAGCAGTGTCCTTCCCCCTGAAAACGCCACAGGCAACTACATCAAGGTCGTCCAGCGCATGCCGGTCCGCATTCGCCTCAACGCGAACCAGGACAGTCTGGACCGTCTTCGCCCTGGAATGTCTGTCGAGGCGAAAGTATGGCTCAGGTAGGAATGGCCCGTCCCCAATTCAACCCCTGGGTCATCGCCATGACGGTGACGCTGGCGACCTTCATGGAGGTTCTCGATACCTCTATTGCCAATGTTGCCCTTCCCCACATTGCCGGGAACCTGGGAGCAACATCGGACGAAAGCACCTGGGTGCAGACCAGCTATCTTGTTTCGAACGCCATCATCCTGCCGATGAGCGGTTGGCTGTCGACGCGGATTGGCCGCAAGCGTTTCTACATGACTTGCGTGGTCCTGTTCACGTTGAGCTCCATGCTTTGCGGAATGGCGACGAGCCTTCCCATGCTTATCCTGTTTCGCGTTATGCAGGGGTCGGGAGGGGGCGGCCTCGGACCGAGCGAACAAGCCATCCTCGCTGACACTTTCACGCCGCAACAGCGGAACATGGGATTTGCGATCTACGGCATGGCGATCGTCGTTGCCCCGGCCATTGGTCCGACTCTGGGGGGCTGGATTACGGATAACTACAGTTGGCATTGGATCTTCTTTATCAACGTTCCCATCGGGATCCTCTCGCTTTTGCTCACGCAGCGGGTCGTGCACGATCCTCCCCACGTACTCGAAGCGCGCAAGAGGCGAGGCGGGAGTACCGACTACTTCGGGATTACGACCATCGTTCTCGGCGTCGGATTCATGCAGTATGTACTCGATAAGGGCGAGCAACTGGAGTGGTTCGATTCCGGCATTATTTGCACGGCCGCAGCCTTATCCGTGATCGCGCTGGTCGCGATGGTCTGGCGGGAATGGACGCACCCCCACCCGATCATTGAGCTTTCCTTGCTGAAGAAGCGCAACTTTGGATCGGCCACGCTCTCCAATTTCACTCTTGGCGTGGTCCTGAACGGATCCACGATCCTCATCCCGCAGTTCCTGCAACTGCAGTTGGGCTATTCTGCCGAGCGCGCCGGCTGGGCGCTGTCTCCGGCAGGATTGGCGCTCGCGCTGCTGATGCCAGTCGCGGGGATTCTGGGAAGCAAGTTCGATCCGCGAAAAGTCATTGCCCTCGGCTTCCTTCTGACTTCGGCAAGCATGTTCTGGATGATGCGCATCTCGTCGGAGGTTGACTTCAAAACCGTGGTTTGGATGCGAGTCTTCCAGGTGGTCGGCTTGCCGTTGATCTTTATTCCGATCAGCACGCTCGCTTACGTCGGCATGCGCCAGCAAGACAACAACCAGGTTTCGGGCATCAGCAACTTTGCGCGCAACCTGGGAGGTGCGGTTGGCACGTCTTTCCTCGTTTCTTACCTCACGCGTCACCGTCAGATCAGCCGGATCGATCTCGTCTCGCATCTCCATCACGGCAATGTGTTCTTTGACCGCTACATGGCGGGTTTGCAGCAATCGGCGATTCGCGCCGGAAGCAGTGTTGCAGACTCTGGTAAGCACGCCCTTGCGCAACTTCAGCTTATGGTGGATGCACAGGCGAGCGTGCTTGCCTTCATCAGCGCATTCTTTGTGCTCGGAGTGATTGTAGCGTTGCTAGTTCCACTTCCATTCCTGATGAAACGGCCTTCGGCAGAAGATGCGGCGGCTGTACAGGGAATGCACTAACTCCAATTCTCCCAACCAACCCCGAAAGGTGCTAAAGATGAAAACACTCCTCGCATCCGCCGCTCTTCTATTTTCCTCAACCGCTTTCGGAGCGGGAACCCCCAGCCTGACCGGCCTATGGTCCGTCCACAACAGCATCGCCGGGAGCGAGAGCGATCAGGAATGCAAGTTCGTTCAGACCGACGACAAACTCGCCGGAAACTGCAAGTCGGCCGACAAAGAAGTTCAGGTCACCGGCAGCCTCGATGGCAAGAAACTCACCTGGAAGTACGAGTCGGAATATAATGGCACACCATTGACCCTCATCTACACGGCCACGCTCGATGATTCCGGCAAGATTTCCGGAAGTGTCGAAGTTCAGCCGTTTGGTGTCACGGGGGATTTTACGGCTACTCCGTCGAAAGAGGGCGCCAAGTAGCGATTGGTCCGCGCCGGTTGAGCGAAATCGGCGCCGATCTACGCAGGGGTCACGAGGAGAAATCCATGAGGAAAGCAGTGTGGTGCGTTCTGTGTTTGCTTGTCACGCTCGGGTCGCTCGTGTGGTCGCAGGACAGCGCGAAAGCAATTTACAAGGATCCCAATGCGGCGATTCCGGATCGTGTACGCGATCTGCTGAGCAGGATGACCGTCGAAGAGAAGGTCGCTCAACTGGAAAGCTCATGGACTCTGCCTGCCTTTGGATCTTTCAAGATTCCATCCGTCATTGACGGGGATCACGTGAATGAGGCCATCGCCAAAAAGATTGCGGGCAATGGTCTCGGCACTTATGCCTTCCTCGACGAGTTCACGGGAATGGGCGATTCGCTCAGTCCCCGATCGGGGGCACAGCACCGGAATCTCTTTCAGTCGTGGGTGATCAAGAATACCCGCCTTGGCATTCCCATCCTCTTCCACGGCGAGGCTCTGCATGGTTCGGTGACGCCGGGAGCAACAGCTTTCCCGGAAGCTGTTGGGCTAGGAAGCACCTGGGACCCCGAGTTGCTGGAGAAGATGTTCACGACGGTGGGTCTCGAGTCGCGCGCCGCTGGAAACGCTCTTGTCCTGGCGCCCGTTCTTGATTTGAGCCGTGATCCCCGTTTCGGCCGCGTCGAGGAGATGTACTCCGAGGATCCTTACCTCGTTGCGCAAATGGGAACCGCTGCCGTCAAAGGATTGCAGGGCACCCTCACCGATCGTCTTGATGAGAACCACGTATTTGCTACGGCCAAGCACTTTGTGCACGCGCAGCCAGAGAACGGAACCAACACCGGCCCAGCCGATTTCTCTGAGCGGACCATGCGAAGCGTCTTCCTCTACCCGTTTGAACAGGTGGTCAAGAACGCTCATATTGAAGCTGTCATGCCTTCCTATAACGAGATCAACGGCGGCATTCCGTCCCATGCCAACCCCTGGCTCCTGAAGGAAGTGCTTCGCAAGGAGTGGGGATTTACCGGCCTCACGGTCTCGGACTATCTCGCTGTGGATATGCTCGCCTCAACGCACCATGTGGCTGCCAGCAACGCGGCGGCAGGTCTGCTTGCCTTCCAATCCGGCCTCGATGTGGAATTGCCGGCAGCCTCCGGTTTTCCATCGCTTGTGGCCGCCGTTCAGGCCGGCAAGCTGTCGGAGAAGGAACTCGATGCATCGGTGGGCAGGATGCTCACTGCAAAATTCCGTGCCGGCCTCTTCGAGCACCCGCTCGTGGATGAAAAGCGCGCTGTGGCGGAAGTCGGCAACAAGGAACACGCGAAGCTGGCTCGCCAGGTCGCCGACGAGGCGATCGTACTATTGAAGAACAAGGACAACGCTCTTCCCCTCGAGCCTGCCAGGATCAAGACCCTCGCCGTGATTGGCCCCAACGGCCAGAAGAGACGCATGGGTGGCTATAGCGGCATCCCGCCTTATTACGTTTCCATTGTGGATGGAATTCAGAAGAGGGCCGGCGCCGGTGTCAAAGTCGTGTTTGCGGAGGGCTGCAAGATCTCCGAACCCGACACGGCTCCAAACCTGAACACGATGTCGCCCTACTACGCGCCCAGCGAGGACACCGATCGAAAGCTGATGCAAGAAGCCCTGGAAACGGCGAAGTCAGCGGACATGATCGTGCTCGCGCTGGGTGGAAACGAAGTCGTCTCCCGCGAATCGATAGGAAATGTCGGGCAGGCCAAGCCTTCTCTTGGCGACACGGACACGCTTGAGCTTCCCGGGCGCCAGAACGAACTTGTGCACGAGATAGCCAAGCTAGGCAAACCCATGGTTGCCGTTCTGCTCAACGGGAAGGCCTACTCGATCGAACCGCTCGTTGCTGAAGTTCCTGCGATTCTCGAGGGCTGGTACCTGGGCCAGGAAACCGGCAATGCGATTGCCGATGTGTTGTTTGGAGACGTGAATCCGTCGGGGCATCTCCCGGTCACAATCGCACGCAACGTCGGGCAGCTTCCCGTGTATTACTACAAGACTCCTGCCGCGCGGCGTGGCTATGTCTTCAGCGATAACTCGCCGCTGTTTCCCTTTGGCTACGGTCTCAGCTACACAACGTTCACTTATGGCAAGCCTTCACTCGATCGTGAAAAGATCGCTGCGAACGAGAGCGCCAAGGTCTCCATCACGATTACAAACTCCGGGAAGAGAGCGGGCGATCAGGTTGTTCAGATGTACGTCCATCCCCTGGTGAGCAGCGTAGTGCAGCCGGTGATGGCACTACGCGGCTTCAAACGTGTGCATCTCGAGCCCGGAGCTTCGACCACTGTCAGCTTTGATGCTGGGCCCGAACAGCTGTCCATTCTGGACGCTGAAATGAAGAGAACAGTTGAGCCGGGCGCGGTCGATATCCTGCTCGGTTCGAGCTCAGCGGAGACATCCTCGGTTCGCTTGACGATTGCCGAGTGAGCGAGGCCGGTCGGAGAGAAACGGGGAATGGGGACTTGTTCTCAGTTGCCGGCCGTAGGGGGGAGTTGGGCTTTGATCCAGCGGTCGACGCGGGCGTCGAGCAGGTCGAGCGGAAGAGCGCCGCCGGAGAGGATCTCGTCGTGAAAAGTCTTGAGATTGAATTTGGGGCCTAGCTGCTGCTTCGCTCGTTCGCGCAGTTCGCGGATTTTGAGTTGCCCGAGCTTGTAGCTGCAGGCCTGGCCCGGGCCACCGATGTAGCGGTCCGTTTCGGACTGAATGGTAGGTTCGTCGACAGCGTGGGAGTTTCGCATGTACTCGACCACCTGGTCGCGGCTCCAGCTCATGTCGTGAATGCCGGTGTCGACCACCAGGCGTACCGCCCGGAATAGTTCTGAGCGAAGGCGGCCGTAGTCGGAGCCAGGATCCTGGTAGAAACCGATTTCCTTGCCAAGCTCCTCGGCATAGAGGCCCCAGCCTTCGGTGTAGGCGGAGTTGCCCCCGTGCTTGCGGAATTCGGGCAAGCCGGTGAGGGACTGCTGAATGGTGATCTGCAAGTGGTGACCGGGAACGCCCTCGTGATAGGCGACTGCCTCATCGTTGATGTAGCTGCGGTGGGTAGGGTCGGCGACCGCAACAGAGACGCGCCCGGGACGTTTGCCATCGGGCGTTCCGCCCTGGTAGTGCGTGGCAGCCGAGGCCTGGAATGGCGGGATGGGCTCGACTGTGACGGCGGTCTTGGGAAGCAGGTTGAAGAGCTCGGGCAGGTGCGGCTGCATCTGGTCGATGTACTTGCGGAAGTCCGCGACGATGGCGTCAGCGGAAACGGCTTTGTACTTGGGGTCGTTTTCGATATGGTCTCTGAAGCTTGCGAGGTCATTGTAGCCGTTGGCCTTGGCCAGGCCAGCCATTTCCCCGTTGATGCGGTCCACTTCCTTGAGGCCGATCTCGTGAATCTGCGCGGCGGTCAGATCGGTGGTAGTAAAGCGGCGGAGGGTGGTCTGGTAGCGGCGCTTGCCTCCGCCAAGCGAGTTAACGGAGAGGATGGTGCGTGTGTAAGGGATGTACTCCGTTGCGACGAAGGCGGCGAATTGTTTGTACGCCGGGAAAACTTCCTTGTCGACTGCGGCGGTGATTTCCTCGCCAAGACGCTTCTTGTCGGCCTCGGAAAAGCTGGCGGGGAATTTCTTGAGGGGGAGCAGGAAGGGATTGGACGTGATAACCCCTTCGGCCTGCCCTGGAACCTTTTCGGCGATGAAGCGCACCGGGACGAGGTGGTCTTTTACGCCCGCGCGCAGAACCTCTTCGGTCTGAAGCAAGGCTCTGGGGATTTGGTGGAGGCGTGCGATGTAATCCTCGTAGTGCTTGAGGGAATCGAAGGGCATGGAGAGCGGCAGGTCCGCGAGGCTGGCATGGATGCCTCCGCCGCCGCCGGATGCGCTGAGCGGCATCTCGTACTCTTTGAGGTCGTAGTCCTCGACGCGCTGCTGGAGCTGGCGGAGAAAGAGGTCGTGGGAGACGAGGTCCTGCTCAGGGAAGCCGGTCGGATCGATGGCCTTGATCCCTGCCAGGTCGGCGAGGTCGCGCTCGTGCCGGGCGGCGGAAGCAGCGAGGGAGTAGTCGCCGAGCTGGTCGTTGTAGCGGTAGTCACCGACGGCGGTGGCCAGGATCGGATTCATCTTGAGCGCGACCTGCCAGGAGTCGTCGAACAGAGCGTTCTGGGCGGCCAGGCGGAAATCAACCGAGGCGGTCGTCTGGGCACAGGTGAACGGTGAGATTGTGGCCAGATAGACAGCGGCGGCAGCGAACAGGAAAGGACGCATGCGGACTAGGGTAGCAGAGCGGCTGAAACTCATCCCTCAGATGTCGCCCATTGAAATCCCTTGGGCAGATAACCATGTCCAGGGCTCATTCTTCTTTGCTGTCGGAGATAAGGGTAGCCACTGTAGGAATAGCCCTACAAGCGCGTCGATCCTTTTCTTACACGATATATAGACTAGCCCTATATCTGTTACTCCGATCCATTGCTAATCTGAATTTGCTCACCAGGATTCTGGGCTTCCCCAACACGGTGCGGGGCGCCTCAAAATGCATAACATTGAGGCGCATTCCCGCGACGAGTGTGATGTCTGTGCAAGTAGTTTTTCTCCAGACGCAGAAGCTCGTGCCGGCTGCATCTGGATTGCGAGGGATCAAGGGACGGCTGCCACGCATGTCGCTTTTGGAGCTATCCCGTCAGGAAGTTGTGCAATGAATATCCTCATCGCGGATGACAACGCCACCATACGTACCCAAATCAGGGAACTCCTGACGGAATCGTTTCCGGCCGCGCAGATTTCTGAAGCGGTTGACGCTTTTGAAGCTATGGCTCAATTAGCCTTGGTTCCCTCTGACGTATTGCTGCTCGATATCAACATGCCTGGCCGGACCGGGCTTGAAGTGCTGGAAGAACTGAAGACTCATTATCCGCACACACGGGTTATCATGGTGAGTTTTCACCCCGAGGCCCAATACGCCGCCCGCTCTCTGCGCGCCGGCGCTCGAGCCTACTTGAACAAGGAGAACGTACCGGACGATTTGGTGCGAACAGTGAAAGCCGTAATGAACGTCCGTCAGGATGTGGACTCGGATATCTGCGTAAGGTGACGCGGCTTCCCCGCTCGCATTCGACGACCGGCTTCCAGCGCAAAAGATTGAATGCAACCCATTGATTCAATGCCACTTGCCCGGGCGAGAATGGGTAGCGTCACAGCCACGGGACCGAGCCACGGTTTACAATGTGTTCATGATTGAGACCCTTTATAAAACTCAGACCCCGGAAAAAGAGAAGTCGGAGTGCTACGTTCTTGTTCTCACCTCTCGCGCAGCAAGCGGCGGCAAAGTCTATGCCTTCATGGAAGAGCATGGGCAGTGGCACGACGACCTGCAGCGATTTCGTTACAGGGTCAATGCGATCAACACCGAGGAGGAATTGACCTATCAGCATGCCCGGGGCATGTACGAGCGAGCAAAGAGCAATCTCGTCAGGAAGGGTTTTATTCATTCCTTTGGCTCCGACGGCGTGCGCAAAGACCCATACGCCGATCAAACCTCTGAACCGGAACTAGCGACCGCCTAGCGAAGTGCTGTTCAATCCTCCGGGAGGACCCTCAATCCTCCCGCAAGACCGCATTGATGAATCCAGCGTCACCGCCGCACGCCCGTCTCTGTATGGTTTGTGCTGATGGGGCAGAGCAGTTGAAGACGTTACGGTCGCAAAAGCTCACCACTTCTCAATAACTCCCCTCTGAAACGACCGTGGGGCCGATCCATTCTGGGTGGTCCGGATTCCTCAGGTGAACGGTGCGGGTAAGCCCTTGCCGCACTCCGGCACAGTCTTTGTCAATCCGTCAAAATGATTGTCCACAAGCGCGGCACGGGATCCCGCCGTGGTACTCACTGGGCCCGCGGTCCGAGACATCGGCGAAACTGCGCACAATCCGATGCCCGGGCGGCAAAGATTCACGGGGTTTTTAACCCAATCTTGAAGAGAGCCTCCTACTCTGGACGGGGGAGTGCCAATCCATACCCACTCGCCTTCGAACTAACCCCGTGCAGTTCAGGAATGAGGAGTGCCATGCGTAAGGTTTTCGTCTCCCTCTCCAGTCTGATTATTTGTATATTCGCCTTAATCCCAGCATTTAGCCAGTCCAGCAAGGGTGTCATCCGCGGCGTAGCCAAGGATTCGGCGGGGGCCGTTCTCCAGGGCGCCAAGGTCGAGTTGCAGCCACAAGTCAGGCCCGTGACTACAGACGGTCAGGGCAGCTTCACGATTACCGGCGTCGCTCCCGGTACTTATTCCGTGACCATCTCCTATGTGGGCTTTGCGATTTACACGGGCAGCGTAACGGTTACCGCAGGCCAGACCGCGCAGATCGAGGCCGTCCTCAAAGTCGCCGCAGCGGCCGACGAAGTGGTTGTGACTGCCGACCGTCCATTCGGCGAGGCTGCGGCGATCAATCGCACGCTTGCCGCTGAGAATATCGTGCAGGTGCTCCCGGGAGACGTCATCGTGTCGCTACCCAACGCCAATATCGCAGATGCGCTAGGCCGCATGGCGTCGGTTTCTGTTGAGCGCGACGAAGGCGAGGCCAAATACGTCCAAATCCGAGGCACCGAGCCCCGCTTGAGCAACACCATGGTCGACGGCGTGACGATTCCCTCACCGGAATCGGGGGTTCGCCAGATCAAGCTCGATACAATCGCGTCGGATCTTGTCGATTCAGTGGAAATCAACAAGACTCTGCAGGCGAACATCGACGCCGACGGCATCGGCGGCTCGGTGAACCTAGTGACGAAAACCGCGAGCGAGACACCCACGCTCGTCCTGTACGGGGTGGGGGGATACACACCGATCGACAACGGCCGCACGGTAAGTCAGTTGGGGGGAACCATCGGCCGGCGCTTCGGGGCCAACAAAAAGCTGGGTGCGCTTCTGGGTGGCACCTACGACTATAATGGCCGCGGCATCAATGATACGGAGCCGGTTCCCACCGCGGGCGATGCCATCCCCCACTATGACGCCCAGGACCTTCGTAATTACGTCTATGACCGGACACGGTGGGGAGCGACCGGCAGCGTCGATTACAACCTGGGACAAGGCTCGAGCGTTTCCCTTCGCGGCCTCTTCACCAACTTCCGCAACTGGGGAGACGATAATATCCACACACTGGTGGACGGCGGCTTGCCGAGCGCGGGTCAGTCCCGGCGGCGGCCGAACATGGTGATCGCCAGCCTGGCCCTGGAGGGCAAGCACAACTTCAGTTCGTCATGGCTCACCTGGACCATGGCGGTTTCGCGTTCTCGTTCGGGGGGCGGCTACGGCGGCGCCAGTTATGGGTGGGTTGGCGATCCCAACCTCAACTGCGTCAACGACCAGAGCGTTGCCACCAGCGTTTATCGGCCCGGCTGGAGCGGCTGCTTCGGGACTGGAGCCGATAACGTCACGGACCGCAACAACTACGGCCTTACCGAACTTGACTTGCCGACCTTCGGAAAGAGCGTCCAACTCAATCTGCAAGCTGGGGCTTCGTTCGGCCAGCAATACCATCTCGGCACGCACTACGGGACCTTCGAATTTGGCGGCAAGGTTCGCAACGCTCACAAGTTCGACAACACCTACAACAAGTATTGGACCGTACCGGTCGAAGTAGATGAGAGTGGAAACCCGATTTTAGATTCGAAGGGAAACACAATTCCCATCCCGATACCCGATTCGGCGCACCCGGAGTGGAATAGCGATTTCAGCAACCCTGACTACTATGACAAAACCTACCCAGCCGGCAACTACACTGACTGGGCCAGAGTGTACGAATGGGTCTTGAAAAACCAGAGCCAACTCGTGCTCAATGTGCAGTCCTATCCTAATTCCAATAACTACGACCTGATCGAGCGCATTCCGGCGGGATACCTCATGAACACGATCGAACTCGCCAGCCGGCTTCGTCTGGTTACCGGGGTTCGCTTTGAAGCCACGCACGTGGATACCCTGAGCTTCGACGATACTGCGGGCACTTTGTCCTACCATGCCGGGGGAGATTATCTGAATGTTCTGCCCAGCGCTTCGCTTAGGTTTGGGCTCGACAAAGATTCAGACTTGCGCCTGGTTTACGGCCGCGGACTTGCGCGTCCTGACCCGCAGGATCTTTCCGCCGCGGTTAGCCAGCCCGTCCTGAACCAGACCCCGGTGACGATCAGTCTAGGCAATCCGAATCTGAAGGCTGAACAGGCCAATAATTACGACGTACTCTACGAGCGCACCTTCAGCCATACCGGCCTTCTCCAGGCGGGCTACTTTTACAAAGATCTCACCGACCCCATCGCTTTTGAGCAGTTCTATTCAACGCAGACTTTTCCTCATGTACCGTCTGGGACAAAGGTGCTGGTCAGCGAGCCGATTAACGCCGGCAGTGCATATGTGCAAGGGTTTGAGATCGGCTTCCAGCAGCGCATGGCCTATCTGCCCAGCGTGATGGGAGGCCTCGGCCTCTCGGCGAATTACAGTCACACTGCTTCGACGGCGCGCGATCTTCCTGGCCGTTCCGATCAGCCGGCGTTGCTGCGCGATGCTCCCAACACCTGGAACATCAGCCCCACTTACGATACCAAGCGCTTTTCGATGCGTATCGGGATGACCTACGACGACGCGATGATCTACCAATATGGCTGGAAGGACGGCGCCGACTCGGTAGGCGTCCACGGACCTTCCGGCGATAACTACCTGTACGCGCACTTCCAGTTCGATACGCAGGCAAGCTACAACTTGCCCGGCGGCTTCCAGGTGTACGCTTACGGCCTGAACCTGAACAACGAGGTGTTCGGCTTCTTTAACGGCAGCCCGAAGTACGTGGTGCAGCGTGAGTACTATCACCCGACGTATGCGGGCGGGCTTCGCTGGACGTCGCATCGCGAATAGGAGTAATTTACCGCCGGGTTTGGGTTGATTCGGCGGGGAAGCCGATCCAAGCGGCATCCTCCGTCACCGACCCGCATTTGTCAAAGATCAGGATCACGGAGATACGAATGAAACGGATTGCTATCTTTGCCACGATGCTTGTCATCGCCGGCACGGCCGCCGCTCAAATGCCCAGTGGCCTCAAAATCCAGACCCGCTATCCCATCGCGGGCAGCGAAGGCTGGGACTACATCACCGTCGATTCCGATGCCCGCCGCATTTACGTCTCGCACGCGGTTCGGGTCAACGTCTTGAATGCAGATACGGGAGCCCAGGTGGGCACTATCGAAGACACGCCCGGCGTTCATGGAATCGCGGTCGCCCCGTCTTCAAAGCACGGATTCACCACCAACGGCAAAGAGCACAAGGTTTCGATGTTCAACACTACCGATCTTTCGCTGATCAAGAAGATTGAGGTCGGCAAGGGACCGGACGGAATCTACTATGACTCGAACACGGATCGAATCTTCACTAACAATCACGGCTCGCACGATATCACCGCCATCGACGCCGCCAAGGGTGAAGTTGTGGGAACCGTCGCGGTCGGCGGAGACGGCGAGGGCGTCGGCGCGGGCAAGGACGGTCTTCTCTATGTCGCGCTCGAGGACAAGAATGAAGTGTGCGTCTTCGATCCCAAAACTTTGGAAGTGAAGCGCCATATTCCGCTGGAAGGAATAACCGCTCCCACCGGACTGGCGATCGACAAGAAGAATGACCGAATCTTCGTCGGCGGTCACAACAAGACCGTGCAGGTGCTGGACGGCACGACCGGGAAAATGCTCGCCAGTTTCACGAGCGGTTCTGGCACCGATGCCGCAGGCTGGGATGCGAAGGACGGACTTGCCTTTATTTCCAACTGAGAAGGCAATGTCACCGTCATCCACGAGAAGTCGCCCAGCGAATTTGTCGCGCTCGATCCCATTCAGACCCAGCAGAGCGCAAAGACAATGGCCTTTGACAGCAAGACCGGCCGTCTCCTGCTGCCCGCTGCAACCGTGGTCATGACACCGGCAGCCGATCCCGCGCAGAAGCCCAAGAAGACGATCACCGACGGTTCATTTGCGGTGTTGGTCGTCGGCAGGTAACAAAGTCGACCGGCCACTCCGGAACAGAGTTTCAGGACGCGGCGTCGCTCACGCTGCCGCGAAGTTCCCTTCTCGAAGCAGAGCCCACGGAGTTGCGGACCACGTCTTCCACATCCTGCACCTTGTCCATGAGCAGGCTCATTCGGCGCGACAAGGATTGAATCTCAGACTCCGCTCGCCGGTTGACCTCAAAGTCGAGCTCGCTGCGCAGGCGGTCTTTCGCGTCCTGCCGGTTCTGGCTCATCATGATGACGGGAGCCTGAATGGCCGCCAGCATGGACAGGAACAGATTCAGCAGGATGAACGGATACGGGTCCCAGGCCCGATTCAGCAGGGCCACATTTAGTCCGGAATATGTCACCAGCACGATGCCAAAGATGATGATGAAGGACCAGGATCCGCCAAACCGGGCTACCGAGTCAGCAATCCGCTCACCAAAGGTCTGTTGTTCTTCGATCACCTCGTTGGGGTTCCGGGCCGCCCGTTTCCGCACCAGCTTCTGCGCGGCGTGGAACTGCCGGGCCTGCACGGTCAGCATGTCCAGACCCGCCATTGGCCGGCGCGTCAACAACGCGGCAATGTCATCGCGGCCTATCTCCAGGCAGACCGTCTCGTCCATGGCCATCGCGTTGGTCTGGTGTTCGGTCTGCTGCAGCATGGATGCGAAACCGAAGAACTCACCGTGCGCTGGCTCGTCGACCAGCACTTCCTGCTGGTCCTCGTCTGTGGAGGTCACACGCACCACGCCGGACATGACCACGTAACCATGGCTCGGCGGATCGCCGGCCTTGAAGATGCGCGCACGCGGCGGGAATCGCCGGATCTCAACCTGGGCTGCCAGGACTTGGGCTTCATCATCATCCAGAAGCTCAAAAAGGGGGACGTGTCTTAGTTCTTCGGCGTTGCAAGGCATATTCGACCTCATGGATGGCCCTGGGACCGGGCCGCAATCTGGTGGTGCGAGCGACGATAGCAGACCTGCTCGCCGCTCGTAAGCTCAAAAAATACGATTTCTCTTTTTACAGCAAGGTGAATACTCGGCGCCAGCCAGCGATTGGATGGGAGGCGGCGCACTCACAGAACGTTAACTCTTAATCCGTTGATCCTGGTCTTCACCGCTTCTTTCAAAACAGATCCTCCCCGTATTCAGCGGATATTCATATTCGCGGAACGCCTGTGTAACACAACCTCCATATAAAACCCGTGCCGACTCACTCAGGTCGAGTTCCCCAAACAAAGCAGGAGGCAATCGCATGCAAACGTACTCCGCATCGAGAGATTTCCGGCAGGCACCGTGGCTTCTGGCCTCGCTTGCTCTTTCTCTCAGTCTGATCCCCGTACACGCTTTTGGCCAGGAACATCAGGCTGACCCCGAGCTGCACCGCATCAAGCACATCATTGTGATTTATCAGGAGAACTGGAGCTTCGACTCCTTGTATGGCCTGTTCCCCGGAGCCAACGGCCTGGCGCAGTCCTCGCCCGCATCCCTGAATCAGACGGATCGGTTCGACCATCTTCTCAGCGCGCAAACCGGGCAGCCGTTCAGCCTGGTATCCGGATCGCTGACCCTGACCACGCCGCCGCAGCCGATCAACGCCGGACAGATCGATACGCGCTTTACGGCCGGACTCAATACCCTTCTTCCCTACGACGTTCTGAAGAATTCGACGCTGCAGGCCAACGATACCACCGGCGATCTGGTTCACCGCTACTGGCATGAGCAGTCGCAAATCGATCACGGCACCATGGATTGGTTTGTCACGTGGAGTGACAACCCCGGCCTGACCATGAGCTACTTTGATGCGACCAATATGCCCGAAGGACTGCTCGCACAGAAATACACCCTGGCGGATAACTTCTTCCATGCGGCCTTTGGCGGATCGTTCCTCAACCACCAGTTCCTGATTTCGGCGGCGGCTCCGGTGTATCCCAACGCCCCGGCGTCTATGCAGGCGGTCCTCGATACCGACGGGCAACTGCTTGTGAATGCGACCACGGGCAAGATTGCCCATGACGGCAACATTACGCCCATCGGTGGCGTGTCGTTCACGGCTCCTGGAATTACATTCGATAAGAACTACGCCGTGAACACGATTTTCTCCGCGAACCTGGTTCCCACTACTTCCACGGTCGGCAGCGCAGCCCTGCTTCCATCTCAGAACGAC
>Ga0207109_1031_pt1 | contig 33541 bp, 26 predicted proteins | sample Alteio_BWMinHeat_73_FD_153584 | JGI IMG/M metagenome (GOLD analysis project Ga0207109, IMG submission 153584) | Enriched cells from forest soil in Barre Woods Harvard Forest LTER site, Petersham, Massachusetts, United States -... | ecosystem: Environmental > Terrestrial > Soil > Temperate forest >... | reverse complement strand
AAAAAACGAAAAAGGGTGCGGCACCCAAAAGCCTGCAGGTTGGTTACGTAGGGATTGTGCGTTCCGAGTAGGCGGATTTGGGCTTGGACTTGGTACACTTTTCCGCTTTAGACGATGCGGTGCGGGTCGGGGAGCCAAATTTTCGATGGTGACGAGAATGCGAATAAAGAGGGTCGGCGGGCTGGGAGTTCTGGCGATTTGCGCGGGACTTGTGAGTGTCGGAAGTGTGCGGGGGCAGGATGCGGCGAACGCAACGGCTGCTGCAAAAGCGCCGGCGGTGATGGAGTTGCGGGAGCCGGATGCGCGGTATAAGGCGGACATTTTGTTGGTTGTGGCGCATCCGGACGATGAGGGGGCGGCGACGGCGTATTTGGCGCGCGCGATTGATGAGGGGAAGCGCGTGGCGGTGGTGTACGGGACGCGCGGCGGCAATGGAGGAAACGAAGTCGGCACGGAGCAGGCTTCGGGCCTCGCGGCGATTCGCGAGATCGAAGCTCGGCGGGCGAATGCGACTTTGGGAATCACGAATGTGTGGTTTCTAGATGGGAAGGATACGGCGGGACAGGACGTGCTTGTGTCGCTGGCAAATTGGGAGCATGGCGCGGCACTCGAACAGCTCGTGCGGTTGATGCGGCTGACGCGGCCGGAAGTGGTGCTGACATTTTTGCCAGGGACTTTTATTGGCGAAGATCACGGCGACCACCAGGCGGCGGGAGTACTGGCGACGGAAGCGTTCGATCTGGCGGGTGATCCGACCGTTTTTCCGAACCAGGTCGCGGAGCCATTGAAAAGGCTGGAGGCGTATCTCGAAGGGCTGCGGCCCTGGCAGCCGAAGAAAATTTATTACTTTCCGGATGCGGACCGTGAGGACATTTTCAAAGGCAAGGGGCCGTCGTATTCGGTGAAGGAAATTTCGAAGTCGTCGAAAAAGCCGTACTGGCGAGCTTCGCTTGATGCGTTCCGAGTACACGAGACGCAGGCGAAGGGATTTGCGGATCGGCTGAAGAGGATGAACGACGCCGAGATCGAAAAGATGATGGAGGCGGATGGGTGGGCGAGCGATCAGACATTTGTGCTGGGGAAATCGCTGGTGGGAGGAACGACGACCGATCCAATCTTTTCGGGAATCGCGAGCGGGCCGATTCCGTTTCGTCGAGCGGCATTTTCAGTTGAGGCGCCGAAGAGCGATGTTGCGGTGACGCTGGCTGGGCCGTGGAGTTTTTACGATGAGTTTCGCGCGGCGCACCAGCTGACGCATTTGCCGCATCCGGAGCCGCCGGAGCTTGCATTGCAGGAAGGGACGACGCTGATCATTCCGTTGTGGGTGAGGAATGCGACGAGTGTAGCGCGCGAGATCACGTTGTCGGCGGAATTGCCGCAGGGTTGGACGGTGAGCAGCGGCGCAGGAAAAGTGAAAGTCGGGGCGAATCAGACCGCCGGGGCGCGGGTGGAGATTGCGTTGGGCATGTTGAAAGATGCTCCGAAAGGACAGCAGGGAGCACAGGCGGTGACGGTGAAGACGGAATCGGAGGGGAAAAGTGTGGGCGAAGTGGTGATGAAGGTGGAGTTGAGGAAGAAGGCGCTGCCGGAATAGAGGCGGAAGTAAAGAAGCAATGACGTAAGGAAGTAACGATTGAGGCGGAGGAAAAACGGATTCACCACAGAGTTCGCAGAGGACGCGGAGTTACTGTGGGGGTGGGGTGGGTGCTTGGATGGTTTGGACGCTGAAGAGGAAGAAGTTGGAGAAGTTGTGGTAGACGACGACGTGGTCGGTGTCGAAGGCGGCCCAGGTTTGGGCGGATTGCGGGAGCCAGACGGTGACGTCCTTTGTGCGAAAGCGGACGGGGGCGTAGTCGATCGAGAGATACCACTCGCGAACGTTGACGGCGGGAATGTCGTGCATGAGAGCAATGTCCATGTGAACCACAGCGCCGGTGTCCTGGGCGATCCAGGCGCGGCCTCTCAGCGGCGCCGGATACGAATGTCCATTTGCGGAAAAAACGGCGGTCTGATTGGGCCGATCTTTTCGCTGGCGGAATGAGACGAGCCAGGTCGCGCGATTATCCCAGAGCATCGCGGCTTCGCATTTCATGTCGTAATCGGGATGAAGATCGGGAAGAAAAATCAGCGCCATCTCCGGCAGGCCGACGTCCTGACTCTCCATCGGGAAGCCCATCGCTGCTTGCGAGGGATTCCGGCTCTCCTGCACTGAAAAAGTCTCGCCGTGTTTGACGATCGTCGCGGTGTAGTCGAAGGATTCGGACGAGCTGCGACGTGTGTCGCCGAATCCGCCGGCGCCGAAGATGCGGAACTCGATGCGTTCGCGCGCGGTGAAGTTCTGGAGATTGTCTACGAGTTCGCTGGCGCGAGCTGCGGCTGGTGCGAGGACTTTGTCGAGTTCGCAAGCGGGCGAGCCCGGCGGAACGTTGAGCTTTGCGTCGAGCTTAGGGGGATCCCAGACGAGGCCCTTTTGCGGAGCGGGCGCGTGGAGAGGCAGCAACAGAGCGGCTGCGAGTAATGCTGCTGCCGGACGTGGCTGGCTGAGCATGGTCAGGACTTTTTTGCGCGGGCGGATTCCATGGCTTGCCAGGCGCTGTCGGGGAGTGAGAGCAGATCGTTGAATTCGCCGGCGCCGCGGAGCCAGAGAGCGCCGTCGATGACGACGCATTCGCCGTTGATGTATTCGGACATGTCGCTGAGGAGGAAGGCGGCGAGATTCGTGAGTTCTTCGTGGCGGCCGAAGCGCTTCATCGGGTGCGATTCGCGGGCGTGATCTTCGAATTGTTTTGAGGGGATGAGGCGCGACCAGGCGCCTTCCGTGGGAAATGGGCCGGGGGCGATGGCGTTGAGGCGGATTTTGTATTTCGCCCATTCGACGGCGAGAGATGTGGTCATCGCAAGAACGCCGGCTTTGGCGCAGGCGGACGGAACGACGAAGGCGGAGCCGGAATTTGCGGCGGCGTAGGTGGTGACGATGTTGAGGATGTTGCCGCCCTGTTTGTCGGCAATCCAACGCTTCGCGAGAGCTTGCGTGCAGTTGAAGGAGCCGTTTAAGACGATACCGACAACGGCGTTGAAGGCGTTGGTGCTGAGCGTTTCGGTGCGGGCCATGAAATTGCCGGCGGCGTTGTTGACGAGCGTGTCGATGCGGCCGAATTGATTGAAGGCGGCGGCTACCGCAGATTCGACGGCGGCGGCTTCACGGACGTCGGCGGTGGCGTATCCGGCTGAGCCGCCGGCGCGGCGGATTTCTTCGCAGGTATCTTTGAGAGATTGTTCGCGGCGACCGATGATGAAGATTTGCGCGCCGAGTTCGGCGAATTTGAGGGCCATGCTACGGCCGAGGCCGGAGCCGCCACCGGAGATGAAGATGGCGCGGTCTTTGAAGAGAGTGGGTTGGAACATGAGGAGGAGTGTAGTTGGAAAGCGGAAATTGGAAAATGGAAATTGGGAATATGGATCGTTTCGAGGCGAGTTAGAAGAGGCCGGGGAGGAAGCGGGGTTTGGCGGACATGGCGGCGCGGTAGTCGGGGTTGGCGAAGAGGGTGCGTTCTTCGAGCGGGATGCGCTGCGCGAGCACGGAGACGTAACCAAGCGTACCGACGATCGCGGTAATCCACGCGGTGTGGATCAGAGGAAGCGTGATCAGCTCCACGATCACCGCCGCATAATTCGGATGGCGAACGAAGCGGAAAGGGCCGGTGGTGATCACGCCGGCGCTGGTGGAGTCCATGATCTGCACGTTCCAGTGATTGCCGAGCGTTCGAATCACCCAGAGGCGCACGAGATTGGCTGCGAGAAAAATGGCGAACATCACGGCGGCGAGCGCGGGAATGAACGGGCGTTTCAGCGCGACGACTTCGACGGCGGCGCCGATCAAAACTAATGTGTGGACGGCGACCAGCCAAGGGTACAACGGCTCTTTGACGATGACAGCGCCGTGCGGCTCCATGGCGCGCTGATGATTCCGCGAGACGCGCAGCTCGATAATGCGGAGCGCGGCTACGATGAGCAGCAGCGCGAGAAACGCGATGACGCTCAGGTCCATTGGAGGAGCAGAAATTCGGCGCTGAAGCCAGGGCCGAATGCGGCAGCGAGTGCGATGTCGCCGGGATTGAGCGGGCGCTTGTCGAGCCACTCCTGAAGAATAAAGAGGATGGTGGCGCTGGAGAGATTGCCGACGTTGGCGAGAATGTCCCACGACGGCTGCGTGTCGGACTTCTGGAGGCCAAGGGCGATTTCGACGTTGCCGAGGAGGCGCGCGCCGCCGGGATGGAGAATCCAGCCTTTAATGTCCTGCTGGGTAAGACCGTGGCGGCCGAGGAAATCCTCGATGAGCGGCTTGATTTTGGCGCCGATCATGTCGGGGACGTTTTTGTCGAGCAGGATGTGGAAGCCGGAGTCGCGAAGATCGAAACCCATCGCGCCGAGCGAGTCGGGGAAGGTGTAGGTTTCGGAGACGAGGATTTGCGGCTTGTGCGCGGTGGCGCTCGCGGCTCCATTGGAGCTGCCATTTCCATTCGCGTGAGCGGCTGCGCTCGACGAGCCGGCGACTGCTTTCGGGCTGTTGCTGACGATCACAGCGGCGGCGCCGTCGCCGAAGAGAATCGATGAAATGAGATTGGCTTGCGAAATGTCTTTGCGCTGGAAGGTGAGCGATGGAAGCTCGACGGCGATGATGAGCGCATTGCCGCCGGGATAGGCTTTCAGATGATCGGACGCGCGGCCGAGAGCCATCGCTCCTGCGGCGCAGCCGAGTTCTGTGAACGGCATGCGGCGAACGTCGCTGCGAAAGCCCATCATGTTGATGAGGTGAGCGTCGAGCGACGGAATCATGAAGCCAGTGCAGGACACCGTGATAATGAGGTCGATTTCGTCGGCGCGAAGATGCGCGCGTTCGAGAGCTTTCTCGGCGGCTTCGCGGCCGAGCTTGATAGCGTGTTCGATGTATTCCTGATTGGTCTTGGCGAGTGCGCGCGGCTCGACGGTGTAGGTGATCGGAAAGATCGAGTGGCGCTTGTGGACCTGGGCGTTATCGACGATCGACATCATGGCTTCGAGCTTGCGCTCGGGAATGTCGAAGACGCGGCCCATGTAGTACTTGACGTCGTCACGGGTGATGAGGTGTTCAGGGACGGCGGTCGCGGTGGAGAGGATGAGCGGGTACGGCGTCGAGGCGCGAGTCGGCTGAAGCTTCAGCGAAGCAGGTTGCGATGACAAAGCGAGACCTGATGCGTGTTCGGTGCTCAAAGGAGATCCCCTGTCTCGTTCGGCGCGGATGTGACGCTCGGCATCGCCCCAATCCACAGGCAAGGAGCGAAGGCCCGAAGGGACCAGGAAGCGCCCTCTCGCCGCCCGATTCCGGCCCTAGACTGTACATTATTTGGGGCTTGGGAGGTAGTTTTGAAGTTGGCGGTTTTCGATTTTGGGGACATGGGCCGATTTATCCGTTCGTCGATTCGAGCCTCTAAAGAGAGGCTGTTTAACCGGAAACTATCACTTCTGGGGCGGGAACGCATCATTCATATCGCAGTCATGTACCGGTTGACGATCCGTGAAACGATGCAGGCGGGCTGAGGTATGCTGCCGGTTCGTCGGGGGGAATAAGGGTATGAGGGTGAGAGGCCGAGGTCGCATTTCGTTTCGACCGTTCGCAGCGCTGCTCGTCACGGTGGTCCTTTGCGGCGTCGCGGGTGTCGGTGTAACCGGACAGCGCGCGCTGGGCCAGGATCGAGCGATTGGGCAGAACCGGCCGATCGCGCCGCTGCTGGTGGTGATTTCGGTTGATGGGCTGAGGCCCGACTATGTGACGCAAGCCGACGCGCATGGCGCGAAGATTCCGAACCTGCGCAAGTTTCTGAAACAAGGGACCTATGCGGACGGAGTGCAAGGCGTGGTGCCGACGGTGACCTATCCCAGTCATACCACGTTGATGACGGGAGTCTGGCCGGCGAAGCATGGAATTTACGCAAATACGACATTCGACCCGCTACAGAAGAATTTTCAGGGTTGGTATTGGTATGCGGAGGATATTCGCGTGCCGACGTTGTGGGATGCGGCGGCGAAAGCGGGGCGGACGACGGCGAGCATTCAGTGGCCGGTGACGGTGGGGGCTCATATCAATTGGGTGATCCCGGAATTTTGGCGCGCAAATACCCCGGACGATGCAAAGTTGCTGCGGGCGGTTTCAACACCGGGATTGATTGCGGAAGCTACGGCGGAGATCGGGCCGTATAGCGGTGGAGTTGATACGACGGTGGAGGCGGACAAGAATCGCGGGAAATATGCGGAGTGGATTCTGGAGAAAAAGCATCCGGCGTTGTTGACACTGCATTTGATTGCGCTGGATCACATCGAGCATGAGACGGGGCCCTTCAGCCCGGAGGCGGTCGCTGTTTTGGAAGGGATTGACGACGCGATCGGCGGAGTCTGGGAGGCGGCTGAGAAGCTGGCGCCGGGGCACGCGCTGGTGGCGGTGGTGTCGGATCACGGATTCGCACGGACGGAGGCGCAGCTCAATTTGTTTGCGGCGTTTCGCGAGGCGAAGTTGTTCGACATCGATGCGAAGGGGAAAATCACGGATTGGAAGGCGATGCCGTGGGTGACGGGCGGGTCGGCGGCGATTGTGCTGAAGGATCCGGCGGATGCGACCGTCAGTTCACAGGTGAAGGAGTTGCTGGCGAAGATAGCGGCTGACCCGGCGAACGGCGTCGATCGGGTGCTGGATGCGGATCAACTGCACGAGCGCGGCGGATATCCGACGGCGTCATTTTTTGTGAGTTTGAAGCCGGGATGGCGGACGGGCAGCGATGCGGAGACAGCTCTGCTAACGAAGACAAAAGTTGGCGGGACGCACGGGGAATTGCCGGATGTGCCGGATTTGCGGGCTGCGTTTTTTCTGATTGGACCGAGGGTGCCTGCGGGGAAGGACCTCGGCTTGATCGATATGCGGAATATCGCGCCGACGCTGGCGCACGAAGCAGGGCTGGAGCTACCGTCGGCGGATGGGAAGAATATGTTGCCGTGATGGCAGCAGTTTGGAACTCGGCGATTCAGCACGACGTAAAAGCGGCGCGGCAGCGCCGCACTCCATATAGTCCGTGATCTAGCGGAGACCGACTAAACCCTTCACTGAATCGATCAACTTTGCGGAGTCGTAGCCTACGCCGTCTTTGAAGACGATTTCGACATTCTCGATGTCTTTGATGTTGGCGGAAGGATCGCCGTTGATCACGACGATGTCGGCCGCTTTGCCCGGGGCGATTGTGCCGATCGCATTCTGCTCACCCAGAAATTCAGCACCGTTGGCGGTCGCGATGTGAATGGCTTCGAGCGGCGTGAAGCCCGCCTCAACGAGAAGCTCGACCTCGCGTTGGTCGCCAAAGCCGGCGATAACGCCGCCATAACCCGTCGGGTCCAACCCAGCGAGGAGCAGGCCGCCTTCCTTGGCGAACTCGTGTTCGAACTCCATTTCTTTTTTTAGCAGCGCGGGCCAGTGCGATTTCGCCGCGCCGTCGGAAATGGACGAGCGCCGCGTCAGATATTGAATGCGAGCTTCGGGCAACATCGCGTCGAGCACGCGAGGCTCGATCGGAGCGCGATTCGGCACGATCGTTTCGAACACGGGGAGCGTCGAGGTGACCGCGACGTGCTTGCCGATCAGATCGCGAATCGTGTCGTGGAGCGGGCCGGACGTCGCGTCGAGATTCAGAAGTGAGTCTTCGACGGTCTCGCGGCCTTCAGGGCAGGTGTCCGGTTTGCGGCCCTCCACGAATTCTGAATCCGCAAAGATGCCGTGCTCGAGATCATCGATGCCAATCGAGGCGGCCTGGCGAAAACCGATCGAACATAAGTGGCCGGTCACTTTCAGGCCGTGGGCATGCGCAACTTTGACGATTGCGGCGAGTTCGTCGGGCGTGATGTGCATGTACGCTTTGAACGAGGTCACACCTTCCGCGACCCAGTATTCCGCGGTACGGCGCGCGTCTTCCGCGTCTTTGAGTTCGTGCATTTGCGGAGTGAATGAGCCAGGGCCTTCGAAGTAAGGGCCGGTGACGTGAATCTTTGGTCCGACGCTCGCGCCGGAGTCGATTGATTTTTTCAGTTCGAGGTCGGTGTATGGCTCGACGCTGCCGGTTGTTCGAATGGTCGTTACGCCGCCCGCGAGATAAAGGCGCGGAAAACTCGTCGCGTGTTCGGGATACATCGCCGGCGGACCGAGCGGCGCGGGATAATACATGTGGTCGTGCATGCCGATGAGACCGGGAATTACGGATCGACCGGTCAGATCGAGAACTTTCGCGCCGTCGGGCGCTTTCGTCGACGCTGCGTCGCCGACCTCCACGATTTTTCCATCGCGGATTACAACGGATTGATTGGCTCGCGCCGCACCGCCGGTGCCGTCGATGACGCGCACATGCGCCAGCACGATCACCGGTGCGTCTTCGCGCACGAACGGCTTTACGCGGGGGCTGAGGTGACTCGCGGTTTGTGCAATCGCGAGGGCCGGCAGCAAAACGCCGCACAAAAACAACAATCGAGTGCGCATCGTCACTCCTTCAAAAAACAGTGCGAGTTGACTACGGGAGGAATCCAAATTGCGCCGCTGAGTTTATGGTCGCGTGCCTGTCGACACAAGAACGCATTTGTCGCGAAGCGGCTGCGGGCTGAAATCTCACAGCTTTCACGCACCGCGATTTTCTTTGTGTTAGATTCTGCTGCGTCGAGGGGGGCCGATGCGCGGAGTCATTCGTATCGTTGTGGCCGTGGTGTGGATTCTTCTGAGCATTTGTGCGGCGCCGGGTGCGCGTTCGCAGTCACCATCGAGTGAAGCGAAGTACCCGCCGACAACTGAGGGCGATTTCGTCGTCCACAATTTCAAATTTAAGTCGGGGCAGTCGATGGACGAGGTGCGGCTGCACTACACGACGCTCGGAAAACCTGTACAGGACGCGCAGGGGCGGACGACGAATGCAGTGCTCATTCTTCACGGCACTGGGGGCAGCGGACATCAATTTTTGACGCCGTATTTTGCCAATGAACTCTTCAATCCGGGGCAGGTGCTGGACGCGTCGCGCTACTACCTGATTCTTGTGGATGGCATCGGGCACGGTAAATCGTCGAAGCCGAGCGACGGACTGCACGCGCATTTTCCGGACTACGACTATGACGATATGGTCGCGCTGCATCACGCGCTGCTGACGGATGGGCTGAAGGTGAGTCATCTGCGGCTTGTATTTGGCACTTCGATGGGCTGCATGCAGTCGTTCGTCTGGGGCGAGACGTACCCGGATTTCATGGACGCGCTGATGCCGATGGCGTGCTTGCCGGTGCAGATCGCGGGACGCAACCGCGTGTGGCGAAAAATGGTGATCGATGGGATTCGCAGCGATCCCGAATGGAAAAACGGAGATTACACTTCAGAGCCGCAGCAGGCAGTCCGCACAGCGCTCGATTTCCTGATCATCGCCGGCAGTGCGCCGATCCAGATGCAAAAGTCGATGCCGACGCGGGACGATGCGGACAAATGGTTGGACAAATATTTTCACGATCGAGCCGCGGGAATCGACGCGAACGATTTTCTGTATCAAGTGAACTCATCGCGGAACTACGATCCGTCGGCCAGCCTGGAGAAGATTACGGTGCCGGTGATGTGGATCAACTCCGCGGACGATTTCATCAATCCGCCCGACCTGGGGATCGCGGAGCGCGAAGTGAAGCGGCTGAAGAACGGTAAGTTCATCTTGATTCCAGCGAGCGAACAGACGCACGGGCACGGTACGCACACATACGCGGCGATCTGGAAGGATCGCATGGCCGAATTGCTGCAGGAGTCGGCTCACTGATCGCCGAATCGCGATGAGGGAACCTTATTCGACGCGGAGTGCGCGCAATGGATCGACTCTCGCCGCACGGCGAGCGGGGATGTAGCACGCGGCACAGGCTGCCACGGTCAAAACCGCCGCGACACCAACGAATGTAACTGGATCAGTTGGCGTCACGCCGAAGAGGAAGCTGCGCACAGATTGCGTAAGCGCGAACGCGGCGGCCAAGCCGAGCACCACGCCGATCAACGCCAGGCCCATGCCCTGACGCAAAATCATGGCCACGATTTCGAAGGGCCGCGCACCGATTGCCATGCGAACGCCGATTTCGTGAATGCGCTGGCTTACCGAGAGCGCCATCACGCCGCCGATGCCCGCGGCAGCGATCGCCAATGCCAGCAACGCGAACAGCCCGAGCAGGTTTGTCGTCAGACGCGGCGCCGCGATCGATTCGGAGCGGACTTGCTCGAGCGACAGAATTTTTCCCGCCGGCTGATTGGGATCGACTTCGTAAAGATGCGTGACGACAGTGCGGGCGATATTCATCGGATCGCCTTGCGTTAGCGCGAGCAGGCCCGGAGCCATTTGCGGATACTGCGCGTAGGGCACGCAGATGTAGTCTTTCGCCGTTTGGCTGAGTTCACGCTCGCGAACATCGCCGGCGACGCCGACGATTTCTGTCCAATTCTTGCCTTCGTCGAACGACACGCGGCGTCCTACGGGATCCTGGCCGTGGAAATAGTGGCTCACGACCGATTGATTGACGACGGCGACGCGCAGTTTGTCGGGGCGGTCGCGGCCGTCGAATTCCCGCCCGCTCAGAATCGGAATTCCGAGTGTGCGGAAGTAATCGGGGGTGACCGCGTTGAACTCGGCTGTCGGTTTGTCGTTGGGATTCGCTTGCTGGCCTTCGATCAGAAATTCGTTGTTGAATGCGGGAGATTTATCGAGGGGGAACTCGCCGGACATCGCGGCGGACGTCACCTGGGGCATGGCGCGAACTTTTTCCAGCAGCGAATCGGAAAAATTCAGCATGCTGGGATCGCTCATGTATTTCGAAAAATCGAGGCTGATTTGCACGGTCAAAACATTTTCGGGGCGGAAACCGGCGTCGACGCGCTGGAGATTGATCAGGCTGCGCACCATGAGGCCTGCGCCGATCAACAGGAGGAAGGAAACTGCGACTTGGGCGACGATCAATGCGCCACGTGTTTTGCTGCGCCGCGCGCCTGTGGTGGACTGCGTTCCGCCTTCCTTCAATGTCGCAGCGAGGTTTCCGCGGCGCGCGAGCGCCGGAGCCGTGCCCGTCAGAATGCTGACGAGCGCCGCGATGCCGAGCGTGAAGAACAACACTTGCGCGTCGATGTGAATTTCGTTGGCGCGCGGCGTGAAGCGCGCGACGAACGTCGTGAGTAGTTTTAATCCGCTCGTGGCGAGTAGGAGGCCAAGCAAACCGCCGCCGAACGCCAACAAGAAGCTTTCCGTCAGCAATTGGCGGAATAACCGCACGCGGCTTGCGCCCATCGCGGCGCGCAATCCCATTTCGCGTCCGCGCCGGACCATGCGTGCGAGATTCAGATTGGCGACATTGGCGCACGCGATCAGCAGCACGAATCCTGCCGCGGCCAACAGAAACAGCATCGTCGGCTTGGCATCGCGCGTCAGCTCTGTTTTCAACGGGGAAACTTCCATTTTCGGCGTCGTGTCGTTCGAATACGCGGTCGGAAAGTCGCGCTGCATTGTTGCCGCGACGGTGGAAAGATCGGCTTGCGCTTGGCCCGGAGTGACGCCCGGCTTCATCGTTCCGAAAAGACGCAACATGCGGCCCTTGCGGTTGGCAATCATTTCTGCGCTCGAGCGAAACGGGCACGCCACTGATGTCATGTAGACATCATTTTCGTGGGGATATTGCGGAAACGGCGGCAGAACACCAATCACAAGGTGAGGCTTGTCGTTCATGCGAAAAGTTTTGCCGACGACCGTGGGGTCTCCGCCGAAACTTCTCAGCCAATACTCGTAGCTCAGCAAGAGGACGGCGGGCGCGCCGTGAATTTCGTCGGCGGGTTCGAACATGCGGCCGACGAGCGGCTTCACGCCGAAGACGTCGAAGAAATTCCATGATACGACGCCGGTTTCGACGCGCTCGGGTTCGGCGCGGCCCAGCAGGATGAACTGCATGTTGTGATACTCGACGATGCCGTCCATGCGGTGGCTCTGCGTGCGGTAGTCGATCAGCTCGGGAACCGACGAGCGGCCGACACCACTGCCGGGAACCGTGCGCTGGCTGAGCATCAAGAGGCGCTCGCCATGTTCAAACGGCAGCGGCTTCAGCAGCACCGCGTTCACCACGCTAAAGATTGCGGTATTCGCGCCGATGCCGAGACCCAGAACGATGATCGCCGCGATCGTGAATCCGAGATTCTTGCGCATCATGCGCATGGCGAAGCCGGTGTCCTGCTTGAGCATCGACCAGTGTTCACTGGGCGCCGTCGTGAAGATGCCTTTCGCGGTCTCCCACCAGAGGCGCAGGACGCCCATTTTGTCTCCGCTGCGTCGCGCTTCTTCGCGCTGTTCGGCGAAGACCGCCTCCATCTCGTGGCCGTAGTCGCCGCGAAATTCCGCCGGCAGCAAGCGCATCAAGAGTTGCAATGCGCGAGAGCGCTGCTTTGAGTCTCTGACTTGAGTTGCGTCGTTCATGGTGTGCCTCGTGTTGCTGAGAGCTGTCGGGAAATTGCGACCACGTAATTGTGTTGTTGCGGGAAAGCTAGGCCGTTTGCGTCCGCTTCAGCAGCCGCCGCGAACGAGCCAGCGCCACCACTTTTTCCAGGCGTTCCGCTTCGGCGGCGGCGATCTCGCGGCCCTTTGCGGTCAGGTGGTAGTAGCGGCGGCGCTCGTCGTCGATCGCGGCGGAGGGGCGTTCGCGGCGCTCGATGATCAGGCCATCGTTCAGCAGACGCTTGATGATTCCGTAGAGCGTGCCGGTGCTGAGTTTTACTTCGCCGTCGGTGCGCATCTCGACGTCTTTCAAGATGGCGTAGCCGTGCAGGTCGTCGCCGGCGAGCGCGAGGAGAACGTGGAACATCGCGGGAGTTAAAGGAGATGTTGGGTCGGGAAGTTTTGGCATGTGCAGGCGGTATCCACTATGGCGTTTGTGGCTGTATCGTCCCCAACTATAGCGTGACGCGACATAGTGTCAAGAGGATTGTTTGCGGGGCATGGTGCGGATAGAGGTGGAGCCTTTCGGAGCTTAGGTAAGACAAGCCTCGCCCCTACAAACGGCAGAAAAGGAGCCAGTTGAATCAGCGCGGTCGTCAGGACCGAGCACTTTACAAAATCGGTCTTGACAGGGGATGCCTTTTATGCTATCTTACCCATTGTATAGAGGCCCGGCGAATGCCGGGCCTTGTTTTCCGCCCCAAGCAGAATTCTCACCTCTGATTCGAATCCCCAAATTGGAATTTCTGATGCGGCACTTATGTTGATGTCGGTAAGTTGTTGCGGCTATGAGGATTTACGGGCGCGCCATTCCCGGGCGGTGATTTCCCAAGTCTCAGAGGGCAGGCGGCCCGAGACGTAGTCGCGCTCTCCGGCCGCGATAACACGCATCCGTTGCTTTACCGAAATGCGGCGCGAAGCCTCGTTGGCAATCGCCTTCGGCACGCGCAAGACAGGGAATTTCAGCGTTTCGAACCAATAGTCGGTTACGGCGTCGCATGCCTCGGTCATCAAACCGCGACCTTGCCACTGAGGTGCGATCCAAAAGCCGCGATTGTCGGTTTCATGTTTTGCGAGGCTGATGACCCCGATCAGCGCGGTGGGATCTTCTTTTCGGCGGATGGTCCAGAGCCATTCGTCGCCGCGTTCGATTGCCGGCAGCGCATGATCGCGAAGAAAGGTCAGCGCGCCATCGGGCGGATAGGGCCAGGGAACTTTGTTGGCCAGATATTTGACGATTTCCCATTGTGGGAAGATCGCCTGGATTTGCGGTGCGTCGGCGAGCTCGATCGGGCGGAGCAAGAGGCGAGCCGTTTCGAATGAGGGCGTCACAGAAAAATTGCGCCTTCGGTTGAAGCCTGCACAGGCAAGAGTGCCTGCGCCACTTTATTTCGTCGCCTCCTGGCTGGCGCGAATTTCCTGCCAGCGGCGCGGGCGCTTGTTGGCCTGCAACACTTTCTTGCGCAGGCGAATCGACTTCGGCGTGATCTCGACAAACTCATCGTCGGCGATGAACTCGATCGCTTGCTCCAGGCTGAGCTCGCGATGCGGGATGAGGCGGATCGCTTCGTCGGCGCTCGAGGAGCGCATGTTCGTCTGCTTCTTTTCCTTGCAGACGTTGACGTCCATGTCCTGTTCGCGGGAATTTTCGCCAACGACCATGCCTTCATAGACTTCGACCGCGGGGCCGATGAAGAGTTCGCCGCGCTCCTGGATATTCCAGAGCGCGAACGCGGTGGATGGACCGGGGCGATCGGCGACGAGCGCTCCCGTCGGGCGCAGCGCCATTTCGCCGGCGTAGTCCGTCCAGCCATCGAAGATCGAGTGGATCAGAGCGGTGCCGCGCGTGTCGGTCAGCAACTGGCTGCGCAAACCGATCAAACCGCGCGAAGGGATTTTGAAATCCATGCGCACGCGGCCGGAATTGTGATTGCTCATTTTGAGCATTTCGCCACGCCGCGAACCGAGCGTTTCCAGGATGATGCCGATGAAATTTTCGGGTACGTCGATCACCAGGCGCTCGAGCGGCTCGAGCTTCTTCCCATTTTCGTTGCGCACGACGATTTCCGGCTTGCCGACCATCAGCTCAAAGCCTTCGCGGCGCATGGTCTCGATCAAAATGGCGAGCTGCAATTCGCCTCGGCCGAGAACGCGGAAGGATTCGGGAGTTTCGGTATCTTCGACGCGGATCGAAACGTTGGTCAGCAGTTCGCGCTGCAAGCGATCGCGCAAGTCGCGCGACGTCAGATAGCTGCCTTCTTTGCCGGAGAGCGGGCTGCTGTTCACCGTGAAGATCATCGCGAGCGTCGGCTCGTCAATCTGGAGCGGTTCGAGCGGCTTCGGATCGTTCACGTCGACGATGCTCTCGCCCATCTGAATGCCTTCGACGCCGGCGATGGCGACGAGGTCTCCTGCGACGACGCTTTCGGCTTCATCGCGTTCGAGCCCGCGGAAGGTGTAGAGCTTCGTGATGCGCGTCGTGACCATCTTGCCGTCGAGCTTGCTGATACCGACATCGGTGCCGCGCTTGATCGTGCCGTTGAAGACGCGGCCGATCGCGATGCGGCCGAGGAATTCGCTGTAATCGAGGTTCATCACCTGAATCTGCAGCGTGCCTGCGGGATCGCCTGCGGGCGGCGGAATGGCTTTCACGATGGCTTCGAACAGCGGCAGCAAATCTTTCGAATCGTCGCCGATCTTGTTGTAGGCAACGCCGTCGCGCGCGTTCGTGTAAACGACCGGGAAATCGAGCTGATCTTCCGTCGCATCGAGATCGATGAACAAATCATAGATTTCATCGAGGACTTCGGCGGCGCGGGCGTCCACGCGATCGATTTTGTTGAGCACGATCACCGGGGGCAGCTTGGCGGCAAGCGCCTTTTGCAACACGTAGCGTGTCTGCGGCAGCGGGCCTTCGCTGGCGTCTACGAGCACCACGACGCCGTCCACCATGCGCAGCGCGCGTTCGACTTCGCCGCCAAAATCGCTGTGGCCGGGGGTGTCGACGATGTTGATCTTTGTGTCGTGAAAAAAGAGCGCGGTGTTCTTGGCGAGAATCGTGATGCCGCGCTCGCGTTCCAGGTCGTTCGAATCCATCACGCGTTCGACGAGTTCCTGATTGGCGCGAAAGATGCCGCTCTGGCGCAGCATGGCATCGACCAGCGTGGTCTTGCCGTGGTCAACGTGCGCGATGATAGCGATATTACGAATGTCTTGGCTCATGATATTGACGTCAAAGTGGCTGCTCCCGAGCAATGGGGGTGAGCGCGTCGTGGCGCCCGGCGGGGAGCAGATACAAAAATAGCTGCTGAAACAACCAGCAGCCTGGACGAATCTCCTTCTTCTCTAGGTGCGGTCGAGCAAGATTCAGTTTAACAGACGCGGCGAATTGCGGCCAGCGAGTGTATGCTGTGTTGCACAATTTTCATCTCGGATGCCAGGCGAAGCTTCCAAAGGGACTTTTGACATGGCCCGTAAACTCAACTTGGCATTGGTGGTTAGCGCGGCGTTGTGCCTGGGCGTCGCGGCATTGGCGACTTTAGGGGCCCCTGCCAGGGCGCGATTGCAGAGCACGGCCAGCGCACCGGCTGCCGACACTCACGCGGAAGTTAAGACACTCAAAATCACGATTCTTTCGACGATGCTCGCGGATGACGGCATTGGCGAGTGGGGATTTTCGGCGCTGGTCGAGTCGGACGGGCACAAGATTCTCTTCGACACCGGCGCGCGCCCGAATACCGTTCTCGAGAACGCGAAAGAGCTGAAGATCGATCTCAGCGACGTGCAGGACGTGATCCTGAGTCATTTTCACGACGACCACACGACGGGTTTGATGACTCTGCGTCGCGAGTACGCTGCGAAGAATCCGACCGCGCTCTCACGCGTTCACGTCGCGAAGGGGATTTTTCTGGAGCGGCGGCGGAAAGGAGGCAACTCCCAGGCCGCAATCGGCGAGACGAATCCGATGATTGCGATGAAGAAGGAGTTCGAGGCGAGCGGCGGGAAATTCATCGAACACGACAAGGTTGATGAGATTTTTCCGGGCATCTGGCTGACAGGGCCGGTGCCGCGAGTATTTCCCGAGAAAAATTATGCGGCGAGCGTCGAAGTGAAAGAGGACGGCAAGTGGGTCGAGGATAATGTGCCGGACGATCAGTCGCTGGTATTCAACACGGATCGCGGCCTGGTCTTGCTTGCGGGCTGTGGCCACTCCGGTGTGATCAACACACTGACGTATGCGCGCAAAGAAATTCGCTCTGCTCCCGTCGATGCGGCGATCGGCGGCTTTCACCTCTTTAACGCCAGCGACGAAACGCTCGATTGGACCGCCGACAGGTTGAAGGAATTCCAAACCGCGCAGCTCATGGGCGCACATTGCACCGGCATCGAAAGTGTTTATCATCTCCGCCAAAAGATGGGACTGAATCGGCACAACTGCGTCGTGGGCACGGTTGGCGCTACTTTCGATTTGAAAGATGGGATCAAGACGGGCCACATAGCAAGGTAGATCCACAATTGAAAGCGAATGCGGAGAGCTGCGCATGAATCTGAAACCGAGTAGGTCGGGTTTGATGTCGCGAATTTGCTTCGCAGCCATCTTCATTGCGTTGATGCTGCCTGTGGGCACCCTGGCGCAGGAGAACGATTCGACTGCGCCCGACTATTCGAAAATTTTCGACAAGATCGACGTGATGATCCCGACGCGCGATGGCGTCAAGCTGCATACGGAGATTTACCTGCCGAAGAATCAGCCGGGGGCGCTGCCGATCATTCTTGAGCGCACGCCGTACGGAACGGTCGACGACAAAAACGGATTTAGCAGGAAGCTCGTGCGCTATGAGGAGATGATTCCCGAGGGCTACATCTTCGTGTTTCAGGATATTCGCGGGCGCTACGGTTCGGAGGGCAAGTTCGTGATGCAGCGGCCGGTCCGCGACCCGAAAAATGCGAAAGCGATCGACGAAGGGACCGACACGTACGACACGATCGACTGGCTCGTGAAAAATGTGCCGCACAATAACGGACGCGTCGGTTTGCTCGGAATTTCGTACGGGGGCTGGCTCACGGTGATGGGCATGCTGGAGCCGCATCCGGCGCTGAAGGCTGTTTCGGAGCAGGCTTCGCCGGCCGACATGTTTCTCGGCGACGATTTTCATCACAACGGAGCGTTTCGTCTCAGCTACGGATTCGAATACTCGACGATGATGGAGACCGACAAGACGAATTTCGCGTTCGCTTTCGATCGCTTCGATACTTATGAGTGGTATCTGCGACTCGGCCCGCTTTCGAACGCTGACGCCAAATATACGCACGGCGCGATTCCTACGTGGACGAACTTCGTCACGCATCCGAATTACGACGAATTCTGGAAGTCGCAGTCGATGCCGTACATCCTGACGAAGCCGACGGTGCCGAATCTCAACGTAGCCGGCTGGTGGGACCAGGAGGACTTCTACGGGCCGATGAAGATTTACGAGATCCTGGAGAAGAACGACCCGAATCACCTCAATTATCTCGTCGCGGGGCCGTGGAATCACGGCGGATGGGCGCGAAGCAAAGGCAATTCGCTCGGTGCAATTCCGTTTGGCAATGACACCGGCGTCTACTTTCGCCAAAAAATCGAGGCGCCGTGGTTCGCGTATTGGCTGAAAGACAAAGGCACGCTGCCGGTGAAAGAAGCGACGCTTTATCAAACGGGCAGCGAGACGTGGAGTTCGTTCGATTCGTGGCCTCCGCGCGAGGCGCAAACGCGCAACCTTTATTTTCATGAGGGCGGCAAGCTTTCGTTCGATCCGCCGCAGACGAAATCCAGCAATGATGAAAAGGCGTTCGATTCCTACGTCAGCGATCCTGCGCATCCAGTTCCCTATCGCCATCGCCCGATCGACATGACCTATCCCGAGGATCATCCGGGAAGCTGGTTTACGTGGCTCGTCGAGGATCAGCGCTTCGTCGAAAATCGCGACGACGTGCTGACGTGGCAGACCGACACGCTGGCTGACGACGTCACACTCGCCGGCCAGGTCACCGCCAAGCTTTTTGCGTCAACCACCGGCAGCGATGCCGACTGGATCGTCAAACTCATCGACGTCTATCCGGAAAAAATGCCCGACAACTGGAAACTCTCCGGCTACGAACTGATGATCGCCGATGAGGTCTTCCGCGGGCGCTTCCGCAATTCATTCGATAAGCCCGAGCCGATCAAGCCGAACACGGTCACGCCGTTCACTGTCGATTTGCACACGGCCAACCACGTCTTTAAAAAAGGGCATCGCATCATGGTGCAAATGCAAAGCACGTGGTTTCCGTTGATCGATCGCAATCCGCAGAAGTTTGTGCCGAATATTTTCGAGGCGAAGGAATCCGACTTTCAATCGGCGACGCACCGCATCTATCGCTCGCCGAAATATCCGTCGAGCGTGACGATCAGCGTTATGCCGGCGAACGCGGCCGCAAATTCCAGCGCTGCGCCTGCTCCGAATTCAGCATCCGCACCAGCATCGTCAGGAGCCACGAATTGATCCGACGTCGTCTTCGCATCTCACTCATCGCGATCGCAGTAATCGCGACCATCATCCCCGTCACCTCGCATCACTCCCCGGCACACGCTCAGCGAGCCTCGCACGACTACACCGCCGTCTTCGACAAGATTGAAGTGATGATCCCCGTACGCGACGGAGTGAAACTTCACACTGAAATTTACGTTCCCAAGAACGCCGCAACGCCTCTGCCGATCCTCTTCGAACGCACTCCTTACGGCATCTCCAGCCCGAACTCTGCCGGTGGCTACAGCAGCATGCTCGGCCGTTACAACGAAATGATCTCCGAAGGCTACATCTTCGTCTTCCAGGACATTCGTGGGCGCTACGCCTCGCAGGGCAAATTCGTGATGCTTCATCCGGTCCACGATCCGGCCACCGATCCGAAAGGCATCGACGAAGCCACCGACACGTACGACACGATCGACTGGCTCATCAAGAATGTCCCGCACAACAACGGCCGCGTCGGAATGGACGGCATCTCGTACGACGGCTACCTCGTTACGATGGGCATGATCAACCCGCATCCGGCGCTGAAGGCGGCTTCCGAACAAGCCTGCATGGGCGACACCTATCTCGGCGACGACTTCTTTCACAATGGAGCGTTTCGCCTCAGTTACGCGTTCGAATACGCCGCGCTGCTCGAAACTTCATCCGAAAATTACAGTTTCCAGTTCGATCGCTTCGACCTCTACGATTGGTATCTTCGCCTCGGCCCGCTTTCAAACGCGAACGGGAAATACTTCCACGACAAAATTCCGAGCTGGAACGATTTCGTCGCGCATCCGAGCTACGACGATTTCTGGAAGCATCACGCCGTCGCATATGGACTCAAAGAGCCCACCGTCCCCAATCTCAACGTCGCCGGCTGGTGGGATCAGGAAGATTTTTACGGCCCGACCGCAACGTACGAGCGCCTCGAGAAAGTTGATACAAAAAATCTCAACTACTTTGTCGCCGGCCCATGGAACCACGGCGGCTGGGGACACGGAGCCGGCAGCTCGCTCGGCGACATTCCTTTCGGAAGCGACACGAGCGCGTACTTCCGCCAAAGCATCGAAGCGCCGTGGTTTGCGTATTGGTTGAAAGACAAAGGCAAGCTGCCGCTGAAGGAAGCCCTTACATTTCAAACGGGCAGCGATCAGTGGGTGCAATACGACTCGTGGCCTCCGCGCGAGGCGCAAACGCGCAACATATATATGCGCGAAGACGGAGCGCTGTCGTTCACCGCGCCTTCAGCCTCACCCTCATTCTCGCAGGGCGGCGACAAATCCGCTGAGGCGGCCTTCGACAGTTATATCAGCGACCCCGCGCACCCCGTCCCCAATCGCCATCGTCCGGTCGACATGACTTATCCCGAAGACCATCCTGGCTCCTGGTTTACTTGGCTGGTCCAGGATCAGCGCTTCGTCGATCAGCGGCCCGACGTTCTTACCTGGCAAACGCCGCCGCTTACCGAAGACGTTACTCTGTCCGGCCAAGTCACCGCCAAACTCTTCGCTTCGACCACCGGCACCGACTCCGACTGGGTTGTCAAATTAATCGATGTCTACCCGGAAAGCATGCCGCAGGACTGGAAGCTCTCCGGGTTCGAACTCATGGTCGCCGACGAAATTTTCCGCGGCCGCTATCGCAACTCATTCGAAAAGCCCGAGCCCATCGCGCCCAACACCGTGACGCCATTCACCGTCGATCTGCACACGACGAATCACGTCTTCAAGAAGGGGCACCGGATCATGGTCCAGGTCCAGAGCACCTGGTTCCCGCTCTACGACCGCAACCCGCAAAAATTCGTGCGCAACATCTTTGAAGCGCAGGCTTCCGACTATCAAAAAGCCACTCAGCGTATCTACCGCTCCAGCCAATATCCGTCTCACATCGAGATGTCGATCATGCCCAACTCAACGCAAGCCGCCGCAAACTAGCACGCTTACGTACGGGCGCAGCATTGCTGCGCCTCAACGCCCAGCCTTCTACCATCAACTCCCGCTCTTCGCCTTTCTCACATACGTGAAGTCATACTCCACGTTCCACGTCTTCCCGCCATCTGTCGATCCGCGGCTGAATTGCTGCACTTTGTCTGTGCCGATCGGAATAAATTGCAGGTGCCTCCGCAACGACGGCCCGCCACTCTGCGGAATATCATCCGTCCAGTAATCCATCACTCCATCCTGCGCTAGCTCTCCGTGAAAGAAAATGTTGCCGCCAGTGCTGTCCACCCAATACTGTTCCCACCTTTTCAGCGCGGCGTCGTAGATGTTGTAACTCTTCCCCGTATACGGCGAACCCAGACTCTGCCAATTTTCCTGCACGACGCAATCTTCCAGAATCAATTCGATCTTGCTCGTCCCCGCAGGCACTCCGCCCTGCGTCGTGCTCACATCCCATTCACCCAGCCAAAAATCGAGCTGACGATTTTCTTTTGCATAGGCACACGGCCGCGTGTTGCGTTTCACTTGCTCCACAAGTTTTGCGAATCGAGGATCCGCGTGGAGTTCCTGTAAGTTCGGATCGGTGCTCAACAAAGCCAGATCCGTGAAGCCTTGTTTCACGGACGCCTCCAGAGCAGTGAAAGCTTTCTCCGTTTGCTTCATTCCGTTGTAGGTCGAGGCTTTTCCGTATTCCGCAAACGGACCCGCACCTATCTCTGTCGCCTTTTGAAACGTCGCCAAAGCCTGGTCGTACTTGCCCAGAGCACGCAGCGACGCTCCGAGCCTCAACCAGACTCGCGGTGGCGCGTCTTTCTCCTTCGAAAGCTCCTCGTACAGTTTGGCGGACCGCTCCCAGTCCTTCGCGACCCATGCCGCGTTCGCTTGTTCCGCGAGAGAAGCCTCCGCCTCCGCTGTCCAGCCAGCGATGCCCTCCCCTCCGGTCGTCGCCCGTGCCGCGGCCGACACACTGGCAGTACCGCTCCCTGTGAGACAAAATCTGAACACCAGCGCAAAAATCACACCAAGCCGAATTCTCATTTTTTCTCCGTATGCAGTGCCCAGGGGAAATCTTGCTCGGGTTAGACGGAGCTTTTTTCAAAGGAAAGCAATCTGGGGAAGGAAATCGAGCTGAAATCATGAGTTCGGCGTGTCACAAGCGGTGTAACGGCGGGCCAGGATCCCGGTCCATATCAATTTTCGGTGCTCATTTATATACTTATCCTAATTTCTGTAACGTCTTTGTCTTTCTTCGATTTACGACGAAACCTTCTTCTCAAATTTCCGTATTCACTGGCAAAACGGAAGTAAGTCTCTTGCGTCTATCTGCTCATGGGTGGGGTGTATGTCTCTTTCTGACCTGAGTTCGACAATGGAACCCGATGCGGCCACAGGAGCGGCCCGGACGATCCAGCTCCCTGCGCGTTATATAAGGTTCGGCCCGTTTCAAATTGACCAGCAGCGCCAGGAAGTAACCAAGAGTGGCTCGCGGCTTCGCCTGCAAGGAAAGGTTTACCAGGTGCTGCTCGCGCTCGTGGAAAAGCAGGGCGATGTATTGACCCGCGAAGAGCTGCGGCTTCGCCTTTGGCCGAATGAGACGCACGTCAACTACGACGCCAACGTCAACACCACGGTGAACAAGCTCCGCCAGGCGCTCGGCGATTCGTGCGAGAAGCCGATTTACATCGAGACCGTGCCCCGCAAGGGATATTGTCTCGTCGTCCAGACTGAGTTTGCAGAGAATCCGGCGCCGGCGGGTGCAATCGTCACGGATATTAAGGTTGAGGCGCAGGATTCGTCTTCCGAATCCGATTCGTCGCCGAAGAAGACCGATCTTTGGATCACCGTCGGCGTGATCGCTCTGATCGTTGCGGGTATGTTGCTTGGGGCGGGGATCACTCGGCTCTGGATCGCGCACTTCGATCAGCAGCCGTTCGTTGCGCCTTGGCTCTGATCGTTTTCACATACACCTGATTCAATCCGCGGGGCGTTGCGGCTCCGGCTTGCGCCGGCTATTTTCCCTTCACGCGGCGAAACACAATTCCTACGCTGCGCCCGGCATCCAATTCGAACTCGGATGGTGCTCCGCCGTCGTGCTTGAACTTCACGATCAACCCGTCTTCGCCCACGGTAAATACATCCGTTGCCGTCGCGCGGAATTCATCCTTGGCAAAGTTATTCGCCCGCGGGATTCCGATTTTGTCTTGCACAGCGACAACCTTCAGAGCGCCATCGCGCACGGCAAGCCAATAGGTTACGCCCATTTCTTCGCTCCAATAGTCTCCAGCGTACGCGGCGAGTTGTTCTTTGGTCAGCGAAATCGCAGCGGTCTCTTTCTTACGTTCGTCGTCATCGGCTTCCGCAGACTTCACCGTCTTGGGCTTCATCACGCTATTCAGATAAACGTCGGCAACCTGCGATGCGCGCCGCGAAGGATCGGCGCTGCCTAGATTGCAAAGGCACGCCACGGAAAAGTGTTGATTGGGGAAACGCAGGAGCTGGGCGCGATATCCGCCCCACGATCCGCCGTGGCTCACCGTGCGCAGCCCACGATAGTTCGAAATGACGAGCCCTTTCGCATAGTCCAATTTCTTCCCGTCATTCAGTTTTGCAGTCTCCTGGAGCTCCGCCAGGAAAATCTTTCCGCCGATTTGCCCGCTGTAGAAATTTTCGTCCCACTTCAGCAGGTCCTCAACGGTCGTATGCACCGCTCCGTCGCCGGTCTGCTCGAAATACGAAACGTTGAGCGTGAAACCGTCTTTCTTTTCGTTTTCGTCATAGGCCATCGCGCGTTCGGGCACGAGCGAACGGTGATCGTCGCGATATTGCGTGTGCGTCATCTGCAACGGTGAAAAAATGTTCTCTGCGGCAAATTCGCGCAGCGTCTTTCCGCTTACTCGCTGGACGATGATCGACAGCAGGAAGAAGCCAGTGTTGCTGTAGAGATATTCCGAACCGGGAGCAAAATTCAGCCCCTTCTGCCGCGTAATCAGCGCCATCGCGTCTTCGTCGGTCGTGACGCTGTCCACATTCACGCCCGCGATGTCGAATAGCGTCAGGTAATCGCGCAGCCCGCTGGTGTGATTCAGCAGATTCAGAATCGTGATTTTCTTTCCGTAATCTGGCAACTCGGGGATGTATTTGTGTACGTCGTCCTCGACCGAAAGTTTGCCCGCTTTCTCCAGGAGCAAAATGCTGGTCGCTGTGAATTGCTTTGAGGTCGAGCCGATGTCGAAGACCGATTTCGGCGAAATCGGTACGTTTTCCTCGATGTTCGCGAGCCCGTATCCCTTTTCGTAGATGATTTGGCCGCCGCGATAGATTCCGAGCGCGCAGCCCGGCGATCCCGCGGCCGTCAAATCCTGAAATACCTCATCGACTGCCGCGTCCAATCTTTGTTGATTGCCGTTGGTCTTCGCGGCGGCGTCTTGCTCTTGCTCGCCATGGCGATTCTTGGCGACCACATTTTGTTGTGCATCGTCACGAGCCGCAGCGAGTCCCGCATGCGACACGCACAGTAGCGCTCCGATCATCAACGTTCCGCAGCACGCTCGAAGAAGAGTCATTCGCCCTCGCCAGAATCGCGCGCCGAGTGTATCCGCAACATGTCCCGCCTTCAATGCTGCCGCCAATCGCAAGTAACTTCGGAGTGCGGCGGCTCGGCGCTGCTCTGCGGTATGACGCTCGACTCCAACCGATCAAACCGTCGCGAAACGCGCGAGTTGGCCCGCTCGCTAGCGTCCCTGCTAAACTTTCGGTGTGCTAACCGCAATAACTCGCGCCGTAAGCCCTGCTCTCGCTCAATGCGAGCTCACCTTCGTCGAACGCCAGCCCATCGACATCGCCAAGGCCCAAGCGCAGCACACCGCGTATGAACATCTCCTCGCGAAACTCGGCATCCAGGTCCATTCATTGGCCGCTGAACCCGCTCTGCCCGATTCGATGTTCGTAGAAGATCCGGCCATCGTTCTCGACGAACTCGCTGTCATCCTCCCTCTTGGCACGAAATCTCGCCAACCCGAAGCCGAGTCGCTCGCGAAAGCGTTAGCGCCATTCCGCAAGCTGCACTACGTCACCGCGCCCGCCGCCATCGAAGGTGGCGACGTCCTACGCATCGACCGCACGCTCTACGTCGGTCAAACCACGCGCACCGACGCTGAGGGCGTACGCCAACTCGCCGCGATCCTAGCGCCGCACAACTACAAAGTCGTGCCAGTGCCCGTCACGGGCTGCCTGCATCTCAAATCCGCCGTGACCTATCTTGGCCGAAACACTCTCCTAGCAAATCGCCCTTGGTTCGACACGAAGCCGTTCGGCACAAACGCGTTTAAATGGATCGACGTTGACCCCTCCGAACCGCACGCCGCCAACGCGCTCGCGATCGCCGACACGATCATCTTCCCCGCATCGTTCCCCAAAACTCGCGCCCGCATCGAGTCCGCCGGCTTCCACGTAACCTCGCTCGACATCTCCGAACTCCAAAAAGCCGAATCCGGCCTGACCTGTTCTAGCCTCATCTTCGGGACCTGACATCCAAACGACAGCGTCGTGTCCTTCGCCGTCGAGATTTGGACTAATCTAGCTAAATGAGCTATATTAGCCATTATGTCCAATTCGCGATCCATCAAGAATAACCACCTCTCGACTCGCCGCCCGCCCCCGAAGATCCGGCGCCCCGTCACGCTCAATATCAATCGTCGCGGCCAATCTATTTCAGCCGCGTCGATGTCCGCGACTTCCGCCAAGAACGAATTCGGGCGCGCACTCGAGACAGCTCTCCGCGGACAGCCTGTCGTGATCACGAAACATGAAGATCCTAAGGCCGTGCTGCTCTCGATCGAAGACTTCGAGGCTCTCTCACAAGCTCAATCTCCAAAGTTCAAACTGGACGCACTTACCGCTGAGTTCGACGCTTTGCTCGATCGCATGCAGACGCGGGCGGCCGCCGAGGCAATGGAGGATGCATTCGCCGCATCTCCCGAAGAACTCGGCCGTGCCGCGCGAAGAGCAGCTCGCCGGCGTGTCGGATCTCATTGAAACGATCTGCAACAGGAAGATCATCGCGCGAACGTCCAGCCGCCGCGCCCAGCATATTTGTGCTCGCAGGTACCAATGGCGGTGGTAAGAGCAGCATCGGTCGCGAAGTATTTGTTGAACGCGGAGTGAACCCCTTCGATCCGGATGAAGTCGCAAGACGATTGCGCTCTTTGGACCCGTCTCTTTCGTCCGAGGCCTCAAATGCAGCCGCATGGCAAGAGGGGGTTCGTCTACTAAGACGCGCGATTGCGGAGCGCCTTAACTTCGCTTTCGAGACGACCCTCGGTGGCAACACAATCGCTTTGCTTCTAGAATCGGCCGCTTTGTCCGGAATTCGCGTCCGCATCTGGTACGTCGGTCTTCGCTCACCTGATCTTCACATCCAGCGTGTACGCACGCGTGTTGCTAAAGGTGGTCACGACATTTCCGAACGAAGGATTCGCGAGCGTTACAACCAGAGTCGTTTGAATCTAATCCGATTGCTTCCTGTGCTAGCTGAGCTCCGGCTCTACGACAACAGTTACGAAGCCGATCCAGGTCTCGATTTGCTTCCTGCGCCAAAACTCATTCTTCATTTAGCCAATCGAAGAATCGTTGCACGCATCAATTTGCGCAACGCTCCGGGCTGGACAAAGCCAATCTTGATGGAGGCTCTGAGACTTGACCGCGCCCAAGGCAAATAAAACGGCCACCTCGAAACCTGTCGAGGTGGCCGTCCCATGAACAACAACTTCTTGTTGGCGTTGTTGGCGCGTTAGTTCGTCATCTGCTCGACGCTGTGCGCCACGAGCACCGGTTGTCCGCTGATCGGATCCTTCAGCACCAATCCGACCACGCGCACGTTGATCGCCGCCGAGCCGGTCAAGCTGGCCAATCCAGTCAACCCGCCCTTGAAGTTCGTGAACGGCGTGCAGTAGACCGTCACCGGTCCGTTGAACAACACACCAGCAACACCGTTGGAGTTGAACTGGAACGTGTTCGCTCCGGTGTTGGTGCTGCCCGCAACCCATGTTCCGTTGTGTCCTTCGTAGCGAAGAACAACGCGGTTCACGGTCACGGCGCCGTTAGCGAGCGGTCCCGCGATGCTGACGTGCTGTCCCGGCACCAACAGGCTCGCGTTAAAAAGGAAGTTGGTGAACTTGTTGCGCCAGAAGTAGATGAAGTATTTCTCGTTGCCGGTCAGGTTGACCGTCGAGATCTGCTCGGAGTTGAAGCCCGTTCCGCTCGGCAATACGCTTCGCACGTACAGATCGAAGTCGCTCGCCGGAGTTGTCGAAGGATCGACATACGTAATCAGGCCGCCCGCCCAGAAGCTATTCTGCGAAACGATCGCGACCGTGTCCGCCAGAATCGCACCGGACGTGACATCCAGCGTGCCCGAAACTTCCACGATCGAGGATGTCGTCAGGTTGGCGATCGTCTCGCCGTTTTCCCACTCGGTCTGGTCGGTCACATTCACCGTGAATGTGTGGCCGTGCGGGCCCTGCACCGTGAACGAGTTCGTCGCCGTCGTCGTTACTCCGGCAACGTAATCGTCGATGTATGCGTCGGCATCGGACGGGGTAACTGCCTTGATCGAGACCATCGGATTCACTGCGCCCGTGATATTGCCGCTTCCATCCACGGCGACCGAATCCTTCAGGTCGAAATCAAACGCCAGGCCGATGACCGCGCTCGCGCTAACCGTCAGCGGGTTGGTGAGGTTCACCGTAACCGATGACTGCGTCAGCGACGCCGCCGGCGACGTCGTTGAGTTCAACGTCGTGATCGTCGGTCGCGTCGGTGGGGTCGTCTGGGGATTCGTAACATTCATATACACGATCTGCGGGTTCGCGAACGTCATGCTGACGCTCGTATATGAACCGGCCGGGATCGTGTTCAGATCCAGCAAAGTATGGAGCCCGTCCAGCCGCGCGAAGTCCACGGTCTGGGTCCCGTTCAAGACCGAAATCGGCGGGTTGATCCCATCCGAAACGGTCATGCCGGTGATGTCCACTTGAAACGACACCACGCTCGCCAAAGGCGCGTCGGTGCCGTTCACGAAGACCTGCCCGTTTTCTGAGGTCGTCGAGGCGGATGTGCTCGAATTCGTGCTACCTCCGCAGCCAGTCAGGCCGACTCCCAAAGCTACAACGCCTGCAACTACGCCAAGCCACTTCTTCGGTTTCATAGCCAGCTTCCTCTCTCTCTGGTTTGGATTTCCCCGGAGGCGTGCCCAGCGCCCAGCTACCCTTGCCGAATTTAAACACTTCTCTCGAAACAAAGTTGCGCGGTCAAGCCTTGTTTTATCAGTAACTTACGACGTAGTCCTAGGACTATCAGAGCGAAGCGGTTTCGGGAGGGACAACAGGGGGTGAATACCCGAATCGTCTCGCCGATTTCGGGACACAGGAGAGGCGCTCTTCGTCGTTGATTCCGCAGTACAGAATCGACCCGATCCCTGGGCGCGCTAGAATGGTTAAGCTGTTTAGATTGAGATGCTTACGGGCGTTCGTGTGAAGTCGCGGCGGATTTAACAAGTAAACCACATCGAATCAGATGTTTGCGCGGAAATAGAGGGGGTAGGAGGGTCATGCGTCTACACCTTCTTCCTATTCTATCTCCTTATATCTTGGTCCAATCGAGGACTTCGCGGGCGATTATCGCCAGGCTGTTGAATCCAATCGCCATACGATTCGTTTGTTCAAATTTTTACTTTGCCGTTTTTCCCGGCCATGCTATTTTCGACCTCGGTATGAATCTTTCTCTCGCTGCTAAGCGCATGACTCCCTCGACGTCGTCGATTATTTCGACTACGACGAAGTCGATTACCGCTAACGGCGAGGCTAGAAACTAGAAAGATCCCAAAAGTTTCCAACCCACCGCCGAAGCGAACTGGCGGTGGGTTTTTTCTTTAAATCCCTCGTCCAAGTCGCTCCAGCGGAACCGAACGGAGCGGCATCATGAACGCCAGAAATGTGCCAACAGAATCATCCGCGGAGGGTGACTTATCCCCGCGCTTAGTCCCTGCAGTGTTCGCGCAAAGTGACACGCGCTCGTCGCGAAGCACTGAAACTCGCGGCGAATTTCTTAAGCGCGAAACTTCCGCTTTGCTTGGTTGTCGCAAGGAAATCGTAGCGTTCAAATTCGGAGGGACTTCTCTGCTCGGCGCCTCACGGATGTTGCACGCTGCTGAACTCGTGAAGCCCGTCGCGCAAAATTCCAGCGTGGTCGTCGTCGTTTCCGCGATGAAGGGCGTCACCGACAAGCTGCTCGCCATCGCACAGCTTCTTGCCGATCGTCAAAATTATCGTGCGCGGGTCGAGGCAGAGCTCGTGTTGCGATTGCATCACGATGCGCTATGTGAGCTCGGGCTCGAAGCCGCTACGCACGATCGTGTCTCGCGCGAACTCGATTCGCTCGGCCGCGATCTGTTGCACGCCGTTCCCGCGCGCGAGTCCGTCGTCGCATCACCCGAACTTTTCGATCGGCTCGCGTCGTTCGGCGAACGCCTCAGCGCCAGAATATTCGCCGCCGCGCTCGAATGTGCCGGAGTCGCAGCGGTTCCGGTCGCGTCGTCGGACTTCGTGCTCACCTGCGATACGTTTCGCGATGCGAAGCCGCATCTTGAGCAGACGAAGCGCCGCGGCCGTGCTGCGCTCACGCCGCTGCTCGAAGACGGTATCGTTCCCGTCGTGACCGGCTTCATCGGCGCGACTCCCGACGGCCGCATCACCACGCTCGGCCGCAATAGCTCCGATTTTTCCGGCGCCATCATCGCGCACGTCGTCGATGCCGATGAACTCGTGATCTGGACTGATGTTGACGGAATCTACACTGCGAATCCCAATGAAGACGTGCAGGCGCAGCTCCTGCACGATCTCAGCTACGACGAAGCGCACGCGCTCGCCGCAAGCGGGGCAAAAGTTTTGCATCCGCACGTGCTGCCGCTCGCCGCCTCCACCGAAATGACCGTTTGGGTGCGCAACACGTTTAACCCGCAGGTTCGCGGTACGCGGATCGGTCTCAAGCGTCCGCCGCATTCGCAGTCGCAGCGCGATTCACAATCTCAATCCCAGGAAGGTGCAGCGTGAGCGGTCAATGGCAGGCAGATGTTTTCGAGACGCACGAAATTTCACTGATCGACGAACGCGATTTCGCTCCGCCGCGTCACATGGAATATGTGCAACGCCTCTACGAGCCAACTCCGCGCGCTCCTCGCAAATGGCGAGCCGGCGTTCTCGGCGCAACCGGCATCGTCGGCCAGCGACTCGTCAAACTACTCGCGAAGCATCCGTGGTTTGAGCTCACCGCTGTCGCGGCGTCCGAGCGTTCTTCCGGCAAGACGTACGAAGAAGCGGCGCGCTGGCACCTCGACACGCCGATTCCAAACGAAGCGCGCAATCTCGTCGTGAAAGGCCTCGAACCGACACTCGATTGCGATTTCGTTTTTTCCGCTCTCGATTCCAACGTCGCGGGCCCTGCGGAAGAGGAATTCGCGCGCGCCGGCTATCCCGTCGTCAGCAATTCGCGAAATCACCGCATGGATCCCGACGTGCCGCTTCTGATTCCGGAAGTGAACGCTTCGCATCTCGACGCCATTCGCGTGCAGCAGGCACAGCGCGGATACACGACCGGCTTCATCGTGACGAATCCAAACTGTTCGACCGCCGGCCTCGTTCTCGTCCTGAAGCCGCTCGCCGACATCTTCGGACTCGAGCGCATTTTCGTCGTTACGTTGCAAGCCGTGTCCGGCGCCGGCTACCCCGGCGTCGCTTCGATGGACATTCACGCCAACGTCGTGCCGTTCATCAGCGGCGAAGAAGAAAAGCTCGAGTCCGAGCCGCAGAAGCTTCTCGGTCGCTGGGACGGTCGGCGTTTTGTCGACGCGGGCCTCGGCCTGAGCGCACACTGCAATCGCGTGCCGGTGCTCGATGGTCACCTCGAGTGCGTCAGCATAAGCATGAAGAAAATCGCGTCTACTGAGGAAGTGCGCGAAGCGCTGCGCAACTTTGAGGTCGATCCCGAAATTGCCGCGCTGCCGTCGGCGCTTCGTCATCCCATCGAAGTTGTCGACGACGACAATCGCCCGCAGCCGCGGCGCGACGTCAACTCCGGCAACGGCATGGCTGCCGTCGTCGGACGCGTGCGTGAATGCCCGCTGCTCGACATCAAGCTGACTTTGCTCTCGCACAATCTCGTCCGAGGAGCGGCAGGCGCTGCGCTCCTGAACGCCGAATTGCTCGCGGCTCGCGGATTCATTCCTCGGCGCGCTAAGAACTCCGCTCCGCGTCGATCCGGAGCGGACATCGTCACCGAGCAAGTCCTCAGCTAAAGCTATGTCTGCGCGGCTCCGGGCGTTACCATCGAAGCGCACTCGGAGCCGCGTTCACATGACGAAGATCTATTCGCGCTGCAACCTAGTCGTGGCACTCTTCGTCGCGCTCGCAGCACTCACACTCAGCGCGCCGAACGCGGCGGCGCAAGAGCAAAAGAAAGATCAGCATCCCGCTGCACACACGCCGCCCGCGATGGAATTGATCGTCCTCGGCTCAGGCGGACCGCGCGCTACCGGACGCGGCGAAACGAGCTACATCGTTCTACTTGCGGGCGTGCCGCGCATTCTCGTCGATGCCGGTTCCGGCGCATTCGTCGAAATCGGCAAGCTCAATCTCGATCTCGACAAAATGGACGTCGTGCTCCTCACGCACCTCCACATCGACCATAGCGCCGACCTGCCTTCCGTCTTCAATGCACGCTCTCTTTCCGCCGACGATCCAATCACCTACCACGTCTTCGGTCCAGACGCAGGCGGCGAATTCCCCAGCACGACAAAATTCCTGCACCTGATTTTCGATCGCGGCGGAATTTATCAATACCAGAGAGACTTCGGCGTCGATGAAACGATTGACGGAAAGGATCTTGCGACCGCGCTGAACACGCCGGAGACGGAAATCTTTTCCGAAGGCGATCTGCACATTCATGAAATCGCCACACATCACGGCGACTGCCCGTCGGTAGGCTATCGCATCGACCACAAAGACGAGAGCATCACGTTCTCCGGTGACATGGACGCGTCAGCGCTCCCAAATCTAGAGCAACTCGCAAAAAATACTGATCTCCTCGTACTCCACGCCGCAATTCTCGATCCACCCGACACGCCGGCGATCTTGCTCACGCTGCACACTCCGCCAAAACAACTCGGCGAAGCCGCAAGAGCCGCCAACGCAAAGCACGTCCTCCTCAGCCACATCCCGCCCGTCGTCGAAGATCACCAGGCAGACGTGCTCCGCTCGATGCGAAAGTCCTATTCGGGACCAATCGAGTTCGCCCACGATGGGATGCGTGTCGTTGTGAGCAAATAGGATCAACCGCCATCGACGCGCGCTCTCACGTCGCGACGGCAATCACCTAAAAGGGGATCGCTATCGAATCACCGATTGCGTACAGCCCGTGCCCGCCGCGTACAACTGGAATAGATTGACTAGGCGTTCCGTCCACCGCTCCAGAATTTCGGTGCCGCTGAACGAAATGATGATCGCGATCACGCGCCGCGTCTCCCCGGTCACCATCGTTCGCTCGGAATCGCTAGTCGGACTCCCGTGCGGCCCGCGCGCATCGGCAAAAACCGGAAGCCCCTCGAGATTCAAATCATATTTGCCGATGCCCTTGTAAGTTTCCCCGCCGCGCCCCGCACGAAAAACAATGTCGCCCTCGACGTGCATTAAATCGTACAGCCCGATCGACAACCGGCTCTCCACCGACACGAGATTGATCGCGTCTACCACTGCGTTGATCTGCGGCAGCCCCTTACCGCCGACAACACGCCTCAGCAACGCCTCCGCGCTGCCTCGATAGCGCGCGGGATCTTTTCCCAGCGCCTTGTAAGCCGCCCGTGTCGCCACAATCTCCGGCGATTCCAGCACACCGCGCGGAAACGGCAGCTTCAAAATTTCATTCACGCGCTGTTGCATAAGCGCGACCAGTTCGGGCGGCGAGGCCGGTGCCTCCACCGACGCCGTCACGCAACCAAGCGCCGTCCGCGTACACTTCCGTCTCAACCCATCGTCAATCGTTACTTGCATGCGCTCATCCTACCCGATGACCGCACCGCAGTGGGCGCCGAGTTGACGAAGGAGGGATCCGCCCGCCCCGCAAAACTAGAAATATCGGCTAGTCAATCGTGATCGTCATCGTCGCCAACGCGGTTGTGGACGACGAAGTCGTGTCAGTCTCCACGACGGACAGGGGTTGGTTCCCTTAGTGGCGTATGCAGTGGTTGTTGTACTAGAAGAAGACGACGATCCGCCGTTAGGCCGCCGTAACGCCGATGATCGTCGTGAGAACGATGGCCATCCAGATCGACTGCTTCCGGCGTCGCCGGTTGAAAGTAAAGCCAAGAATAAACACGAGTCCGAAGGAGGCCTCCGCGATGGAATTTGTCGTGGAACTTGGGCCCTCTCTGAAACCGATTGCAGCCTGCGAACAAACCTGCGCGCTCCCCTCATGAACCCGCTCG
>Ga0207109_1030_pt1 | contig 33549 bp, 40 predicted proteins | sample Alteio_BWMinHeat_73_FD_153584 | JGI IMG/M metagenome (GOLD analysis project Ga0207109, IMG submission 153584) | Enriched cells from forest soil in Barre Woods Harvard Forest LTER site, Petersham, Massachusetts, United States -... | ecosystem: Environmental > Terrestrial > Soil > Temperate forest >... | reverse complement strand
GTTCAACGAGTCGTAGGTTTTCCTCGAACCGAGTCAGGCACGTGCCTGCCTCCTTCTCGTCGTTCGTCTTTAGAGCTACTTGACACTTCTTGCCGCCGAACCGAAAAACGATGCGGAATTGTTGACCGCGTTTCTCGACCCAAGCCATGCTGCACCTCGGCAGTATTCTGGTGGCGAAGACAAGCGACATGAACCCAACGTGAGTCCAGTGTTGCCCCCAATTTGCCCCCAGCCTGCTGAGGCGAAAGCGAGTCACGTCTTGCAGAATTGGCCGCAAGTAACCGCTCGCAAATGGCTTGGTTCTCGCATACAATCAAGAGGAAAAGCTGGGTTGTCGAGATTCGAATCCTAGTTCCCCAGCTCACCAACTCTCAATAATCCAGCGACTTACGCGAATACCCTTTTGGAATTCGGTAATTCTTCGGTACCCATATGGGTCGCATTGGGTTCGCGTTGCCCGCGAGGGTAAAAGTCGTGGCTACATTGCACAAGAAGGGCGATTCCTGGTACTGCCAGTTCATGTTCAAGCGGCAACGCTTCAATTTCTCCATCGGCAAGGTGGAAGAAATGGAGGCTTGCAATGTCGGCGCCAGGGCCGACTACATCCTGATGCGGTTGAGGCAGAATTTGATGACCCTGCCCGATGGCATGGACATCGTCACCTTCATCCAGCACGATGGAAAGCCGCCATCAGAAGTCCCGACGGCATCCGCCAAACGCGAGATGCCGTTTACCGAATTTCGGGAATCATTCATCCGCACGTTTTCCAACGGGGCGATCGAGGCGAATACCCTCTCGACCGCCACCATCCACTTGCAGCACGTCGCAACGACGCTCGGCGATAGGTTTCCGATTGGCCGCCTTGCCCACCTGGACCTTCAGAAACACATCGACCGTCGCCGGAAGGACGTGGCCCCGATTACCATCCACAAGGAAATCGACACGCTGAAGGCTGCTTGGAATTGGGGCACCCGGATGAATTACGTCTCGGGGAATTTTCCGAGCCACGGCTTGGTTTACCCCAAGAGCGTCGAGAAACTTCATTTCATGACCTGGGACGAAATCGAGAGGCGAATCGCCGCCGGCGGCGATGACGAGCTGTGGGACTGCCTCTACCTGACCACTGCCCAAATGACCAAGCTGTTGGCCTTTGTGAAGCCTCATCAGGCTCCGCCGTGGTTCCACCCCATGCTGACTTTCGCTTGCCACACGGGAGCCCGACGCAGCGAGATGATGCGATGCGAATTACAGGACATCGATCTTGCCGCGAAATGGATCACCATACGGGAGAAGAAAAAGAAACGCGGACAGGTTACTACCCGCCGCGTTCCGATGAGCAGCGAATTGGTTCAGGTGATGACAGCTTGGCTGCCAAGTAGAAAGGGGGCGAAGTTTGTCTTCGGCGGCCGGCAGGGCATGCTGACCGTCCAGGCAGTGCAAAAGGCGTTTGTGCGCGTTCTGAAAGGCAGCAAGTGGTCGGTCATACGCGGCTGGCACACTTTGCGACATTCGGTCGTTTCCGCGATGGCGAGCTCCGGCATCGATCAGCGGATTATCCAGGACATCGTGGGGCATCTGACCGCCTCAATGCAGAGACGCTACGCCCACATCTACCCCGCGACCAAGGAAGATGCGATCAGGAAGGTATTCGGGTAGATAAGACGTGCGTTTACCGAACGGGTACGGTGCAACCGGACTGCCTGATTCGCGCCCGATATGTCGCCACGAGGTAGGATTCATAAATAGGACGCCAGATAAGCGATGCAAATTGCGTGCAATTACTTGATTGGGGCTACTCAAATGGCTGATTTCGACAGACTGGCATGCATCACAATCCAAGGAGGCGGCGTTTATGGTCTCAATTTGCTTGGTCAACTTCGGGCCGTCGAAGACTTGCGCTTTAAGCCAGTAGCGCTGGCCGGAACGTCCGCTGGAGCCATCGTTGCCACACTTTTTTGGGCTCGGTTGTCGTCCGATCAGGTGTGCAAGGAATTTGAAACTCTGGCTGAGTCGCCCAATGCCCTCACGGATCTAGTCGGCCCATTCCAAGGTGACGATGGACTCAATTTCGATGTGGGACATTTGCGAGGAATGACCGACAGAGTCAAAGACTACCTCGTCGAATTCCAAAGAATAATCAAAGCGAGAGGCAACCAATCTGTTTGGACACGTTGGTTGACTTGGCTGGCGAGCATCGCGCACTTACGAGGAGTAACATCGGACCTTTCTATCGGACAGCGACTTTGGAAGCGGCGAGGGGTCTTTCCAGGCCGCAATCTTCAAGACTATTTCGATAAACTCCTCCGCAAATCCCCAATTCTGTCTCAAGAGCAGAACAAGAAAATCCTTTCGGATCGCGGAGCCAATAATCGATGGCTCACATTCGGCGATATTCGGAAGTTGGAAAGCGACGGAAGCGATGGCAATGAAAAGGGACTTTATTTTCCCCCGCTTTTCTTGGCCGCTACCAACTTGACTACTCGGAGTCTAGAGCTGATTAATTCGGTTCAGGACAAGTATCAAGATTGGCCGATCGTTAAGGCAGTAATGGCCTCGGCGGCGTTTCCGGTTTTCTTTCGACCGATCAACCAAGACTACGATGATGGCGAATACAGTTTTGTCGACGGCGGAGTAATTGCCAACTTCCCCGCTTTTGTATTTGCTGGAGGATTTCGAGAACTTCTCGCCGAATATAAACCGAGATCTGCCGCAATACTAATTCGGCCGTTCATACACATCGGATTGCGACTCGCGGCCCGAAAGCGAAGTCGGGGATTTGCAGGAGAGAGCCAAGATCCCGGAGCATTCCTTCAGGCAATGAAAGAGTTGATGGTCAGCCAGGCACGCCGAGTACTTGAAGATGAAGTTGCCAGGTTTGTCCCACGGTCAATTACAGTAGACGTACCGTTCGAGGAAACCGGAGGCCCCGACGGCGTCTTGAATATCGAGGCTATCCGCCCGGAAACGGTTCGCCAAATGTATCACAACGGCCGCGAGGCCACTGCTCAAGTCTTTCGAAAGCTCTCATTCGAGTTGCCCCAACCCAAACCCATCGAGGATTATCTCGGAAACTTGGTCAATCAGACCAAACCGCTTTTTGGGGGCGATCCAGACGGGACGCGGCTCAGTCTTCGGAGCAATGTCTTCATCCTGCAAGATGACGACCTCGTTCTGAACTATCGGTTTAATATGGACGACCCCCCAAATGTCAGTCCCGACCAAATAAAGAATAAAGACAAGGAACTCCGCTTTAATTACCGTTGCGGCTTGACTGGCTTCTGCTTCGTCCGCCGCGTTCCTCTAATTTGTAATCTCAAAAAATTCGGGGAATTGTTCGCAACTGGCAGCCTTTTCGACCCTCGGGAAAGGTTTGGATTCGACGAGCGTATGCAAGGCAAAATTCGCGAAGATCGCACTTGGTTGATGAGTTTGCCCATTTTTGATCCAGAGGCTTCATCAGTCCGTAAGTTGCGAATCGACCTGCCGGAATTGGCTGATTACAGTGGGCAGCATTACGTCGAGCTCGAAAGCCTTCTCGACGGAGCCGTCTTTGGCGTCCTGAACCTGGATGCGGGATGGGACTATAATCAAATAGGGCTTAGCGAAGAGCCCGAAGAGCACCAACGAGACTATCGTATTTTGGCGCTTTTGGATATCATGCGCAGCTATGCGTTCCGGATTGCCAAAGAGTTTTCGAGCGCATTCCCTAGAAGAATAATGGGTTAAGCCATGCCTGATGAACAAAAACCGCCGACGCATACTAGCCCCCCTGAAAGCACGCCGCCAAGAATTGGCCCGTCTACTGACTCCCCGAAGCCAGTCAAATTTGCCCACGGGCTCTCAGAGGCGTCGCACCAGGAGCTGAAGGGGCTTTTGACTTGGTATAGGTTTTACGATGACGCTAAGGACAAGAAATAGGATCATGCCGCTTCAACTTCCTGCCGCTACTCGAGTTCAGTTAGTCGAAATGGCGCGGGCAGCCTCGCGGGACGCCTATTGCCCATACTCCAAATTTCGCGTGGGTGCGGCGGTGATGGCAGATGGGCAATTCTTCACAGGTTGCAACGTCGAGAACGCGTCCTATGGCCTGACTATCTGCGCTGAACGATCAGCCATCTTTGCGGCGGTTTCGGTTGGTTGCCGTAGCTTACAAGCCATAGCAGTGAGCTGCCCGGACGCCGCGAACGATAGTCCCGCCGAATACCGCATGCCATGCGGAGCATGCCGACAGGTCATCGCCGAGTTTGCTTCGCCAAATCTGCTCGCCATTATCGATAAGGTCGGTGACTATCCGTTGATGGACCTTCTACCGAGGCCCTTCTCACTGATCCAATCGAAAGCTGACCTGCCTCAGGACCGATTTGTCCCTCGAAAGATGCGGCTTTGTCTCGATATCGACAATGTGTTGGCACGCTCGGACGAAGCCATGCGTCGAGTTATCCGCGAAGTAACCGGGGGGCGAGTCAAATTTGAATATCATCATATCTGCAATTTCAACTACTATGAGTGCGCTGATGCACGCGGTGAAAAACTCGACAAGAAACAATGGCCGGAGGTCCATGACCGATTCTCGGAACCCGATCTGATTCGAGAAATAGAGCCATACCCAGACATCCAAGCCCAACTTACTAGGCTCGCCGATTCATTTGAATTGCATTTGGCCACCGCACGACTTCCAAAGGCACGCGAGGCAACCACTTTCTGGCTTAAGCGCCACGATTTCCCACGTCACAGTCTGCATTTCCTCAACCACGGAGAAAAACACCAATCCTTGGGACGGTTCTTCGCTTCGGTGGAAGACGATCGGAACCAAGCCGAAGCATTCGCTCATGCCGGCGTTCATTCATTCCTATTGGCCCACCCTTGGAATGAAACCGCAAATGAGAGCCTACTCCATAGGTACTCATCGTGGAATGAACTTGCCCCGGCCATTTTGCAGCTGGCTGGTGCGAACTAGCGTGAACTTGCTCTCAAGCGACAAACGAAATCTCAGCGACATTTGAGCCGTCGAGGATCAATCGACAACTCGCGGGAATTACAACGCCGCAAAAAAGCGATGGGATATGGCGGCCACCTGTTGCCAGACCGAAGGCCGTGGCTCAGCGATGCCGCTAACCAACCTTGACCAGACGTGGAAGCCCAATAGGATCAAATTTATCGCGGTAGCACGAATGTGCTCAATTGGCGTGCGAAAAGCCCGCTGGTCCTGCAGAAGGATCAGCGGGCTTTTTTTGTTCCACACGATTTCACTGGAGAAACTGATGGCGAGCCGCATTCTTGCAGCGAACAGTAGCCGAGTGATTTTTGAAGTAACGTCTCAGGGCTACAAGGGCGGGCGATTGACGATGCCTGCCCAAGTGCTCCGGCATTTGGGGCTCGACTGGAACGAGTCCATTTGGCTCCAAATCCAGACGATGGACGGATTGCCACAGTGGTCCGGCGTACTGAAGATGCAATCCGGGCCAGAGATCGACAACGCCGCACTTAGGCCGCATGTCGGGTGCCGACAGCGCGTAAGAGTGGTTGCGTCGCGTCCATGAATACACCCGAACGCTTTTCAGACCCATCTATCCTTGACTAACCGCCGCGGTTTTGGGCACGGTTTCCGTCCGATATATGGCCAAGAACATGGAGCAAAAATGCCGACCCGTACATGGCATGGTGACTATTGGACACAGGGAAAACTGCGCACGATCGACTTGTATAACGATTACTTCGGCGAGGACATACTTACTTGCCCGTTCAATACCCTATTTGTCGACGCCTGTGCCGGGACAGGGTTCGTGGAGCGATGTAATCCGCGGCGCTACCGGCGAGGCGGCTTGCTCACCGAGTTACCGCCGAATGTCTCGGAAGGATCGGCGCGACGGGCGCTTGCTCTTAAGGTTCCATTCGACCGATACGTGTTTATCGAAAAGGACCGCGCCCGGTTCGCCGACCTACGTACTGTAAGGTAGGACTTTCCGGATCTCAGCAAGCGAATACAGCTCTGTCGAGGCGACGCGAATTACTTCGTTCCCAAGCTGTGCTCGGAGACGAATTGGGAAAAGTGGCGCGGCGTCTTTTTCCTTGATCCGCCGGGAACCCAAATCAAGTGGTCCACCGTCGAAGCCATTGCCGCCACAGGAGCGGCCGACCTTTGGTACTTGTTTCCTGTAGGGCAGGCGGTCAATCGGATTTTTACTCGCGAACAGGGCGATATGAAACCGTCGCACCGGGCCACACTGGATTCCATGTTCGGGACGGCTTCATGGCACGACGACTTCTATAAGCCAGTTATCCGACGCGGCTTCCTTCGATAATCGAGCGAACGGTACGCCATCAGTCACCCCTATCGTCATCGCCGCTTTGATTTCGTCCACTAATTCGTTCACAAGCGGCTTTTGAAGAATCTCTCTGACTGCGGTGCCGGTAATCTCCTTGGCAAATTCCCTGAAAGAGGAGGCTAGCTCCCTCTGTTCCGATGTTCTTGCCAGCTGCTCAAAACCGTCGATGTAGCCCTTTATCCATTTTCCCAGCCACTTCAGATCGGCCGCGGTCAACGGCCCGCCTTTGGCAATGTCATGCACAGCATTTTTGAATCGCTCGGCTAAAACACCTTGCTCATCTGTTCTTGCCACACGCTGAAATTCGTCGCTGAACGACTCCAGTCGAATCATAATCGACTCGCCTGTTTGATGAGCGAACAGCTCATCGAGATTTGGGTTTCCCATCACGAATTCCTGCCATTTCTCGCCAAGGGCAGCAACCCCTCTTTCTGAAATCTCTGCAATTCCAAGTGACTGATCGCCCACGAATAGTGAGCCCCGCGCCCAGAGCCTCGCTTTTTTCCGTGGACGCGGGACAAACGGCACCACTCCCTCACCGTCCACTCAGAGCGGCCGACGATACGCGCGAATTCGTCCGTCGAGTACCAATCTTTGACCGTCTGCCGCTCATGCAAGGCAACAAGAAGTGATCGAATCTCGTCGAGCTGCTGGCGCAACCGCATCGTTTCACCTCAATTCCTGCTCTCAATAGCCGAAAGATCCCAGGCCGCCTTGGCGGTCTTATTTCTTCACCACATACTGAGCACTTCCCCGTTCAACGCGGGAACTCCGTGGCACTTTCATCGATCATCCTGGTCCTCGGCACCGGAAACCTGGCGCCCCGGTTCATTGTCACGCTCAAATTTTCGTCCGAGTAATGGAACAAGTATGTGTTCGGCAAAAGCGCGACTCGCCTCATCATTTTCTTTCAAGTGTTCCATGACCCTACGCCAGGCGAAAAACAGCCCAGCACCGTACAACGCCGTCGTCAGAAGAAAGGTAAACAGCACGATCGCCATAGTTGAACTCCTTTGAGGGCAGGGGGCTGTTGCTCGAAGTCTCGCGCCCGCTCGCTGTTGCACGGCAGGCACAACATGAAGCCGCGAGCAACAACCCGATGAACTGCCCGATCATCGCTAGGAACGCACCATGCGGCCAGCCTGCACGAAAACCCGTCCCGAGCTTGCTTCAGCCTCACAGATCCTTCCAATTCACCTGCGCCTCTTTCCCCGACGCCACGATATCCGCACTCGGCTTTCCTTGTTTGATAGCGTCACATATCGTGACAAACGCTGCCCTTGTTTCTGTCGGCAGCAACAGCGGCTCCTTGATGCCCCGAATCAGAATCATGGCCACGTAGCCGATCTCCCACGCTTCTTCGAGCGAGACTCTCCGCTCCTTTTTTTCCTTCTGGATTTCGTACACCCCATACGCCCCAATCGCTAATCCGCTCAGGCCGATGATTAGAAAGATATCCATGCCTTTTTCCCTCCGTTTCTCTGGTAGAAATGGCGGGGCTACCTAACTGCCCCGCCAACGCGTCGGTCTACTTCAGCAGGTTCTTGATGAATTGAGCCAACAAGGATTTTCCGTTCTTCTTGACCGCATCTTGGAACTCGGGTGGTGCCGCTCCGAATGCCTTCGCAGCATTTCTTAGCGCGCAGCCGAGAATGATTGCCATCACCAGAAACACCATGAGCACGGTGCCCCCGTCACACAACGATCCAATCACCGTTTCGATCGCTAACATGCGCTTCCTCTTTCTCTTTCACTCTGACGGCCGGGCTACACCGAGCAGCCCGGTCGCCGCAAGTATCCACGTTGTCACATTCCTCGACCCATGCTGCGTTGTTGCTCAGGGCCGTCCTTGGTCAGTTCCACCTCCTTTTCCGCTTCGGGACCATGAACGCCGTGGTCTTCGCGCGTCCCTCTGGGGTACATGACAAAAGCGCTTCCGTTAAAAAGGGCGGCCGCGAATTCATGGGCACCGTGGGCGCCCATCTGATAAAGTTCTTTCCCGATTTCAGCGCCCGCGTTCTCCAGCCCTGGGGCGAATGCCTTGATACCCTCCCGGAATCCCTCCTTGATCGCTTCCAATGCTCCCATCGACCTTTCCGGTTGTCCGAAAAGCCGCTCCTCCAAATCGGCCACGAGACACCTCCTTTGCGAGAAAATTTGTGGCCAGAAGGGCGAATGCTCCGGCCACGACAAGAACCACCGCCGACTTGATTAACATTCCAACAGCCGATCGAACCTCAAAGAACCATCCGCGGCATTTGAAAAGGCGTCTTTCCTCGTAATAGCGCACCAACTTTGTCCAGATAGGACGGACGCCGGGCGTGAACGTTATCGCGACGCGATTGGGCAGTCCTAATACCTCGTCTGGCTTAAGCAGCTTTCTGGCTTGCTGTTGCCATCCCGTGTTGCTGTTCGTCGAGTAGCTGGCACCACCTTTGGTTCCGGTGAATGAGGTTTGCCACGATTCTCCTCTGCTGCTGCCACCGCTTGCCAAAGCAATTGTTTCTTCACCCAGACGGGTGCTCACGTATTCCGATGTCGGTTGGTCATTAACACCGAAAAAAATCTGAGTCGCGTTTGAGAGTAAGGTTTGACCGCCGTCATCCGGCCAACATTTTTTAAGTTGGCCCATACTCTGGTAGTAAAACTGATTTCTGATTCCGTACGCCCGGTATTTGTCAACCGAGTCCTCAAGCTCCTTCAAACGAGCGCCAAGCGAAGCCGCCTCATCGAGCACGAAATGGACCTTATTTCTTTCGTTCAAACCCTCCCGGACACATGCTCGCATCAACGAGCCTATCCACATTCGGAGCAAACCCGGTATCATCCGGTCAGGAGGCAAAACCAAATACACCGTCATCCGGCGTTTTCGCAAATTGGCTGGCTTGAACGAGCTCGAAAATGTGCATTCGGCGACGGCGAGCGTATCGAGGAACCGGGTGAATCTGCCTGTGGTCGTCAACACTGACGCCTTTTCCCGATCAACGAAGTGCGAAAGTTGCCCGCCAATCCTCGCCAACATGCCCCCCCATGCGTCAGAGCTCGTCATGAGCTTGAGGGCCATTTCCAACTTTTGCGGGTGCGTCAAAATGTCGCGAACGGTTTGCAAGGAACGGGTGTTCTTGGACGGTTGCCCGTACCGAACGACCGTCGCTGTTACACCGGCTATGAACATTTCGGATGCGTCAAGAAAATGGATGCCGTCGCCTTTCTCCTCGCCAGACCGATATACCATTGCCGAGGCGATCGAATTGCAATCATCTATCGCCAGCGGGTCATTTGCACCGATGAAGTCCAGCGGGTTGAATGATGCGCTTTTCATTCGCAGTTTCATTTGGTTACCACCTTGAAAGGATCGAGGATCACAATCTCGTTGTTCATGCGGCGCCTTGCGACCGCAGTCCGAAATGCCAATTCGCCCTTGAAATCAATCACCACGCAAGATTCTGGACAGGTCAGAAGAAAAGGGATGGCGAGCGATGCGCCTTTCCCGAGTCCCGTCGGCGCGAACGTAACCAGTGTCGGCGTGTCGCGGAGCCTGACTAAGTCGCTTCCCGTTCGAGCGATAAGTTTTTCGCAGGCATCCCTTGCACGGAGGCTCTTCCGAAAGAGAGCCTTCATTCGTTCGATGATGTTTTCGCGCGTGCCGAAGCGGCCCAGAATAAACCCATGCCTCGCTCCAAGCATCCCGGCAGCCCGCAATTCAGATTCCCCGGCCCAGCATGCTGACCCGAGCGCCGTCAGAATTCTTTGTCTCCGCTTGAAGACTGCGGCCAGGAGCAGGCCGAGGACGATCCACCCAGGCCATCCGATGATGATGCACAACACTGCGGTCGCGTATGCAACCAGCATCGACGCGAAAATCAACATAAGCCGAGAAAGAAAGTACATCGCGTCCTCAGTTATTGCTTGGGGTCAATCTTCGACATCCTCGTTCGGCCAGAGCTTCGTACGCTTTAAAGGCGACAAACACGCTCGAATACACGTCATGAAACGCGTCCTCTTTTTCCTCGACGCGAAGCAGGCTTGCGAACAACTCGAGCACTCGTCTCGTTGCAAAGAATGTGGCATCGTGCATCAGGGACTCGTTTCTCATGTCGCCCTCCAAGAGCCCTTTGCGCACCGCGAAACAGAATCGATTGCTGGGCCTATTGATCAATCGGAAATCAGAGCGTTGCGTGCCGCAATTAAGGCGAACTGTTCACGTTCTTGATCCACTTGTTTAGCTCGGCAATTAGCGCCTTTGCCGATTCTCGCGCGTCACCCAGCAAAGTTGCTACCGCATTCTTTGCCCGAATCTTGACGGGCTTGGCCCTTCTGTCTCGTTGTTTTCCGAGCAGATGATTGACCATTTCCTCAGCATCATCCCGTGACAGCAATCCCTTGATGACCTTTTCTGTCAGTTCCCGCATTTTGTCCACGTCCGGGCTGAGCCTGGCGAATGCGTAGGCCGTCGTAAAGGGGATTCGGCCATCACCATTCCCGATCCGGCAGTGGAGATCCTCGGGGTAATTCCGCATCACCTTGAGTAGCTTCGTCGCTTCCGATTCTTTGATCCCCAGGATGAACGCGGCTTTGACTTGCGATATCTTTCTCAACTGCATCAGCGTCACGAGGGTATTCGCTTTCTCGATCGGCGCGTATCCTTGGTGCAAATTGTTGTCCCGGAACTGTTCGATCAAAGCTCCCGCGGCATCAAGATCATGCGGCAGGACTACGCATGGCATTTGGGTCAATGGAACTCGGAGTCCAGCCAGCCAACGATTGGCGCCGACGATTATTTTGTACTTTTCGCCTTGCTTCACTACCCGCAATGGATTCTGCACCGGATGTTCATCCGGATGTTCGCGAAGTCGTTGCCGGAAGTCGTCGGCCAACTCATTGACGTGAGCTTCGTCATGGCTGAGGCGCGTCGGGTCGTCAATGAAAAGGACGTGAATGGGCAGCAGTGTCGGGCTTACAGAATTCATGGTTGTTCTCCAGTCCACGACGCAATGACGACAAAGCTAATCTGCCCGAACAAACAATCCATCGCATTTCAGGCACCGGGCCTGAAAATCGGCAACGGCCACGCGCACGTTGATGCCGCATGGGCACGACCATTTGCGATGTTTTGATCCGACGCTTGGTTTTGGTTTGGCCGGCGGCGGCGGCGGCAAATGTCCTGATTTGATCGCACGCTCGCGTCGGACAGCGTAGGGAGGGGTCACTCCGTGCTTGGCGAGCAAATCCAGAAACGGGCTATCTAGCGAATATCGCTGGCGGCCGCGCCAGTCGACCAGCAAGCCAAAGCGTTCGGCGGTATCGCGATATTCAATGTTGTGGTAGTTGTTTGCACCAGCGATGCCGATGAGTTCTTGTAAAAGGTGAAGTTGCTCGTGCAAGAGGGTGCCGAGTAGGTCGCCCAAGTCAACGTGCTCAAGGCGCTCAGGCGGCGGGACACGGATAGCGATTTCGTACGCTAGCCCAAATTCGTTGTGACCAGCCAAGAAATAGCCGGCACAGTTATTGCGTATCTTTGAATCCAACCGTAATGGGACCGGTGGCAGGCCTAATCGAAAATGATTATTCAGCAGAACAAACCATTCGCTTAAACTGGCGGAAAGCGGGCAATAATCCCAATTCGTCTCCGTTATTTGATGGGCCGTGAGCGCCCGGTAGATCGGCTTTTCGATTACCTTAGCCTTACGGTTTACACTGAAATTTGAACCTGTCGTTTGTGGTTGTATGGAAAACGATGGCAGACTATCCCCAGATGTCGAGCCGCCTTCCGATTCCCAGCCTTGGATGGCTCGTTCAAGGTCACGGTCCGGCCCGGAGCGATCCTCGTTCATGTCTTGGTTTCCTTTGGCCATGAGGGCAATCCCGCCTTCGCTACGACGCTCGTGAGGTTCATCCGGCTTGCTCAAGGAAAAACGCTTTGGCAGCGTCTCGGGCATCCAACTAAGAAACGATTCATCACGACAATAAAAGCGCGAGGATTGACAAAAAGCACTGGTCACACCTGTCACCCCCCTGACAACGTTCCTGCTGGCCTGTTCGAGGATTCCGGCCTGTGGTAGGCTGGCGGGGCAATCTTTCGCTTGAATTCTTCGCAGAAACCGTGCTTAATCGGGGTATGGCAAATGGCAGCACCCGGCCCGCGGCAGGCGAACGACGACGAGCATGCAAACTCCGCGCGACCGCCAGCAACAACTGACAGCATGGATGCACGGATGGTAGGCGAGAAGGATCCCAAAGGAAGTAAGCAGCCGAAGTGGCTTACACAGCTCTTCCATGAGATCGCGGAACTTCATCGCAGAAACCATCAGATCATCGATTTGCAACTAGAAAAAATCCGTTTGAAAGAAAACGGCGTTGAGATGGCCTGGGGCGATGCCCAGTGCATTGTCGGCGATTTGCGGACGATGCAATCGGATCCAAGTATGGCCGACTTATTTCACGCGTTGGTCGGCTTAGTCAAGCCCCGACACGCGACCATGCTACATGTCAACACTTCACCGAGTGTCTTGAAACGGCTGGAGGATGGATTGGTGATTGGGCCGAATGGTTCGCCAGATCCAGATATTGCAGCAGTGCTCGATGCGGCCTATGTCGAGACCGAGGAGGGCGTCGCACTCCGCGACCCGGTCGCGTATACGCCAGAATTTGTCAAAAAATGGGCTGGCTTTGACAAGAGAATCGAAGGCGAAATGAACCGCATTTGCGAAGAAGCAAAGCGTAGCGCCCTCCGCGATCGTGATGGTCCATCGCGCCGTTAGTAATTGCCTAATCGCCGTCGTCATTGTCGCTATTTGCAAGGTCACTAAGACGCATGCCAAGGCGACGTAGAGCGCGTGTGAGCAAACCGTTGACAGCCGCCTCCGTGCAATCCATTGCCTGCGCAATTTCATCTTGCCCTTGGTCTTCAAAGTATTTGCGTGCAACCGCCTCTCTATATCTCTTCGGCAGTCGGAATAATTCGTCCCGCACTCGCTGTACCTTTTCGCCGCGCTCCATTATTTCCATCGGACTTAGCTCGTCGGATTGGACGCGGTTCATTGCGTCCGGCGATTGCCCAGGATGGGTTTGGAATCGACGTCTATTGTGATCTACCACGACACTGCGAGCAACCATTTTTAACCACGAATGAGCACATGGCAGTTCTTTTTGACGATCAACGTGTCTCCAAAGACGTATGAGAATCTCTTGCTCAATGTCCAGCAAATCGTCACTATGGTGAGGAAAGGTGCTGACGATCACCCGAATTCTGTGACCATAGATACGAAGCAGATCATTAAATTTATCGTGGCCGAGGGGTTGCATTCGTATTCCTCCGGTGCCAGACCGTGTGCTTATTGCCTTGATCCGACGTAATCGAAGAGCCTTCATTGCCTGCGTCCGCGGTGCCTTCGTCGCCCGGTTTTCATGTGTCGCGCACTCCAAAACTCTTTTGACCGCTTCCAACAAGGCGCGAATACTAAAAGAAACTGCAAGCGTGTCAAGTGAAGCCCCGACGAACCTCCGCGAACGCAAATTCATTTCGCCGAATGCTGCAAAATGCAACACATTTTGGTGCCAAAAGCCCCGGCTCAGGTGTGTTGCCGTCGCCAATTCCAAGAAATATGTTTGGCCACAATGACCCGACTTGGGACAATTCCGTGGCCAAAACCGGCTAATCGGGCGTTCCGTCCGGTCCGGTAAAGATCCCGACAGGACTTTTTTTCACAATGGAAGATATGGTCTAAAGCGGCGCGGTTAGCACACAAACCGATGTTGGTCAAGTTTTCGATTTGCAAATGTATTCAGAAATGCTTCAATTGGTCACAAACCATCATTTGCGCGATATACAAAGCTAAATAACGATCGTATCAAACGTGCAACAACCGTTGTTTTGCGGTCTTAGATCGACTGTAACCAACGGCACACCTTGTAACTCACATGACAATATCGCCACGATGGCACCAAAAACAACTCTGGCCCCTGATGACGTGAGTATCCCAACGGGGCCAGGTTTTTCCATAACATAAACTATGCGATATTAGGTTTCGTTATCAGTATGTTACGTTGTCATCTTTCGCAGTATTTGGCACCATTCTTTGCTCGATTTTTGTCACTCCTAATTGACTGTTCCTAATCCGCGGTCTCCGTCGAAATCTTGACAGACGGTCGCGCGGCTAAGGGCATGCGAACCCAGCGACCGGCGGCGCCTGGATGAGTTTGCCTTGCCTTTCAAGGCCTTGTCCCCGGTGCGTCCGGCGTCACAAAACTGTAACAAATTTCCTTTTGCGCCGCCTTGCCGACGCTGCTACTCTTAAACTTAGTTAATTTGATCATCGTCAAGGAGGACATCTTGAAACAGTACGAGGCCAATCAGTTGCTTCTTAAGGCGACCGCCGCCGGCGAAATCGGTCAGCTGCGCTCCGCTATCGACGCAGGAGCCGACGCGAACGCCAGGGACAACCGCCAGCAAACACCACTGCATTTGGCCGCTTACCGCGGCGACACCAATTTCGCCCGATTGCTGATCGAGAAAGGCGCCGAGGTCGACGCCAAAAGTCAATGGCGGAAAACGCCACTGCATTTGGCGGCAATATGCGGCCACGCCGCGGTCGCCCAACCGCTGATAGACAAAGGTGCCGACGTGAACGCCAGGGACGACAAGCAGCATACGCCACTGCATTTGGCTGTTGATCGTGGCTACACGGATTTCGCCAAAGTGCTGATCGAGCATGGTGCCGACGTGCACGCCAGGGACAACGAGCAGCAAACGCCATTGCATTTGGCGGCGTCACGCGGCTTCACCGGGGTAGCCCAAATGCTGATCGAGTATGGTGCCGATGTCAACGCCAGGGACAACGAGCAGCGGATGCCACTTCATTTGGCGGCATCGAACGGCTACACGGATTTCGCCAAAGTGCTGATCGAGCATGGCGCCGATGTCAACGCCACGGACAACGACCGGCATACACCGCTGCATTGGGCTCATCTGCGCGGCGACACCGACCTAGAAGCGTTGCTGCAACGGCGCGCTGTCGGGGATCAATCGAGTCATGCCGGGCGCGTCGTCCAGAATCGGGACTGCGAAGAACCGCGGCGCGGCGGCTGACCGGGTTGCCCAGTATCGTTCAATCATCAAGGAGGATCTCATGACTCCCAGGGCGAGTGGCCGGCGAACGTCATTCCGCAGAACGCGGCAAGATTTAGGCCCTCCGGGCTGCTTGCCCTATTGCATGAACGGGGAGCCGTATTGGTTGTTCACCGTTCGATTCCTCCCCACAAGCCCTCTACACTCGAGAAGTTGCAGGGCTCGCGAAAAGAAGACGACGCCGGATACCTAAAGGGAATAGACCGAATCGAGCAGGAACTGGCCGAGGCGCAGGCACATTGACACGCACCAAGCAATCGACAATCTCTCTTCCAAGCCGGGTATAATTTCTGCATCTTTCCTCTTGTCGGAGACTTCATGCCAAGAGTCGGCGACGGCGCAGTCATTTCCGACTGCAAAAAATACCGCTACGTCCTGACCCGACGCGTTGGGACCAATTCGCGGACCGTTGTTTTCATCATGCTAAATCCATCGTGGGCGGATGCCGTCAAGACCGACAAGACTCTTGATCGCTGCATCGGCTACGCTCGGCAATGGGGCTATGGCCGCCTCACGCTACTCAATCTTTTTGCGTTCCGTGCACAGGATAAGAGTCAATTGAAGAAGGTCCCCGACCCAATAGGGCCGGAAAACGAGACCCATTTTGTCAATGTGTTGGGCGCCATTGTCAGAAATGTAGACGATGATCCCCTTATTGTCTGCGCATGGGGCAACGACGGAATACTCAAGAACCGCGATTTGATCGTCTTCCGCTGGCTGAAAAAACGTGACTTTCACCCGAGGGCGCTCGGCTTGACAACAAAAGGGCATCCACGGCATCCCAGCCGCGCCAGAAAGGACGTGGAACTTGTTCCGTTTTCACCTCCGCCCCGAAATTGAGCCAGACAGATTCTCAATAGAAAGGTGACTTCTGTTCGCTTTCCCGCCTCGCCACCAACGGATTCATGTCACAGTCACCCCTCAGCGGTGAAAAACCCGCAAATCGGCGAAAACTCGAGCCCACGTCGGACGAAAGTTTGCCGATTATCACGGGGGTTACTTCAATGTCCGCTCTTTTACTGCTTTCGATTCTTCGGGTTTTGGGTTGCCTCAGCCTGGCGATCGCCCATGCTCACGACCCGGTCTGCTGCATTTGTTATTCCGGCCTCGCTGCAACAGAAGCCGGTCACACCGTCGCTCAGCTAAAAGCAACCAACAATTCGGCCAAAAAGTGACAGACTTACGCGGTACTCAATCCAGCTGCCATGCTCTTCTCACATTCTTCATGTCTCTTTCGACTTGAAGACTGGCATGCTGGATTGACTTTCTTTCGCATGCTGCGAAGAATCACAATAGGTCAACAGATATTTCCCGCCGATGTCGGGCATGCGACTCGTTCCCAATGAGCGCGTCGCTCCGATTCAATCCTCAGTCTGTGACGGAGCTTTACTGTCATGTTTCGCTGGATCCAGCGCAAGGATAAACCTGCGCACACAATCAGTGCAATTTCGCCAACGCGCTCGAGTGAGGTTGCCAACGTGCTTGGCCAAGACCCTCCGACCTTGGAAGTTTTTTTTCGCACGATTGAGTTGCCATTGCGAAATGCCACGAAAGATCTCTGCCGCCGGCGTTCCATCAAAGACGAAAACTCCGTCGACGACGTTTTCAGCGATGTCCTGACCTCAATTCATAAGAGCAAACTTCGATTCTACTTGCGCTCGCGAGGAAGACTTCGACATTACCTTCTTGGCTTTGTCGAAAAGTGCATTTTCAGGTATCGCCAAAGACGGCAACGCCAAAACCGAAGAAAGACGCACGAACTTTCCGCTGGACTCGCTCGCCAAACGTCTGAACCGACTGAAACCGATTCGGGCTTGTACGACCGGTATCTCGCCATCGCTGCAAAACTCGAGACCGATTTGCTTATCCGGATACCCCATCCATCCATGCGGTCAGCCCTGCAGGAAATTGGCTTCGGCAAAGGTATTTCCATCTCCTCCATAGTGGAATCCAAAGCCCCGAGCGGGACGCCACTGTTCGAGATAGCGCGAAAGCACGAAGTGAGTTACCAGAGTCTTCGACAACGCAAGTGCCGCTACCAACTTGAAGTCTGGTCCGACATCCGCGAATTGCTCGATGGGGAAGCGAAGAGGGAACCAGATGACTAACGATATCGCCCGTGCAATTGGCCACCCTGACCCATTCCTGAACATTTTCATCGATGGCGACTACGTCACCACCGAGCTCCTTGGCGTTGGAGCCAGCGGCCGCGTTTACAAGACACTTCATCCGTATAAACGAACTCAGAAAGCTGCCAAGATCCTCGAAAACCGGATGAGTTGCCAGAATGAGACAAATCGTCTCAAAAACTTGAATCACCCGAATGTGGTGCGCGTTTTTGGCTCAGGCCAGTTCACTCAAGACAACCGGACCTATTACTACCTGCACATGGAATTGGTGCGAGGAAAGCCAGTAACCTTATCTTTTCTGTCTCAGGAACCCATTCGCACCGTCGATTTATTTCGCCAAATCCTTCTTGGCATCTCGCACCTTCACGACCAAGATTTCGTCCATAGCGACGTTCGTAACGCCAACATCTTGACGGACGCGACTGGGTCCGTCGCTAAGCTCATAGATCTTCATTTGGCCACCGATCTGCGGAGTTGCGACGAGGCTAAAAAGCGACGACTAATTCAATCGGATATTCAAAAACTTGCCCAATTAATCGTTGAAGGCTTGGCCGGACAGCGAATTGCCTTCTCAACTCTCCGAAGCTCCGCCCAATTCCTGCCGCGCAAACTCGCTAATCGCCAATCTCTCGTCGCGATTTTCGACCGCTGCCTGGGAATTGGAAATGCGCTCCCATTCCAGAACGCGAGTGACATCGCCTCCGCCATCACGCAGTATCAGCGGGAATGCCGCAGGAAACAGCGGCAGCGTTCATTCTTACTGGTCATGTCGCTCGTCATACTTGTTCCTGCCGCTTCAATAGCAATCGTGTACTTGGCCACGACCATTCGTCACAATCAAAACTTGGCGCGTGACAGAAGTGCACGGCAATACGCAGATGCGTGCGAAATATACCGAAAGGACTCGGCGCAAGGCACTCCCGAGGGGAATCGCTCTGCTCAAGCCGCACTTCCAAAGCTCAACGAGCTAAGACAGGCAATCTCCGACAGTCCTCCGGGTTCACTGGCTTGGCACTACCTATTCGTCGGCGACGCGCTCAGGGCGATCGTAGCCCGACGCTTTGAATACGCAATGCAATTGACGGCACAATGCCATGCGGAAGACCTAGTAGCTGATGATGACGTTCGAACTGACCTAATCTATCGAGTTCACAGAGCCCGCGTCACCGCGCTCTATTCGATGCGCGATGTGAGTAACGAGATTTTCAAGGAATTGAATTTGGCGCACGATAACGCCCGCCTTTCGAAAAAATATATCTTGTCATAGATGGCAGCCGACACACTGCAATCGAAAGGTGATTACGATTTGGCTATCAGCCAATACGAAAAGGGATTCTCAGAGTATAAGAACGCGCTCGATCAATCGGATCCCGAACCCATGCAACCAACCAAATATCAGGAGGCGCTAGCGCTCGGCAATTACTTTGTTTGCCTATGGATGAATCCCGCAAGGCGATATGGCCGTGAAACGATTGCAGCGGCTGAGAAGGCTTTCACGGTCGTCGAGGCCGTATCTAATACGCCTGAAAACGACGCGTTTATTGAGAGGCAGTGTATTTCACTGGCGTTATATCTGGCATGGCCCGGCGATGGTGAAATGCCCGATGACGGAGGCGCCAGACTTAAGTTGCTGGACAAGGCTGACAAGTTTTGTGATGCCGCGCTCGTTCTATTTCCGAGCGACAAGGAGACTCTTGAATACCTAAGTGCCAACATCAAGCGAATTCGTGCAGCCGTATTGCTCCGACGCGGAGCTTTCTCCGACTGCATTCAACTGCTGCAAACTGCCTTGCCAACGCTAAAAGCCACATTCAATCACGCTCGTCGTGACATCTTAGTTGTCAAGGCCAACGAAAAGGCTACGACTCAATATGCAAATGCTCAGAACTCGCTAATCTGTTTCGATTACCTTGCCGCTCTCGCAGAGCTCGCCGCTGCCCATGAGAGAGCCGGAAACTGGCGGGAAGCAATCACCATCGCTGCGCTGGCGATGGCACATGTTCAAGAATTGCAGTCTACACCCTTTTTTGCCAAATACGAACAGGTCGAGCTGAAGGAGATGATGGACAGGCTTGCAAGAGTAATTGCCAACAGTTTCATGTATGGGTCATTGTTTCGTCGCTCCTGAAAAAACCGGTTTGAGCAGAAAGGTATCGCCCGACAAACTCCCACTGTCCAATCGCCGGGCCGCGCAGGGGTTTCGCAACTAGTTCACTACGTTCTGCGCCGATGCCCGTTACTCCGGACGACGAGATCGATCCGAATGCATCGGGCGGAAACTCTCCAATCACGTTTTTCCCCGCTGTTAAATCGTCTTGCGCTCGCATAGCGCATTAGACCGGCATCTTGACACCTACGTCATTGAGAATTGCCACGAATAAAACTGGGGGCGTTTTTCTTTAGCCAATCACGCATCTCTTCATTTGTTTCGAATTCCGCGATATCGATCCGGTCAATCGTCGGTTCGGTTGAGCCGGCCCGGCGCAATTCCTCCTTCTCCATTTCTCGTATCCACAGAATTCGGTGTCGCTGAAGACCGCGGTCGGTCAGGTTGATTTCCCGGTCCGGCAGCACGGAGTCGAGGTTGCTCCCCCGAATCAGCACGCAGGTCAACACGTCCCCGCCTGAGAATTTCATCAACAAGCCGATCGACGGGTTGAACCGCCACGAGCCAAGCAGGCTGTAGCTAAGCCAATCGCTGTTGCCGTCGCGAAAACGAAACTCCACGGCGAGCGCCCGCTTGTCTAAACCACGTACGTACCCAAATGCCGGACACGATTCAGACTCCTCCTCGTCCACCTGTTCGTGCCGCACAGGCTTTGGCAATCGGTTGGTTAATGCAGCCAGCTTGGGGTTCCGCGTCACGAAGTCCAACGCATCACTGTCATCTTTCACGGACGTTCTCCTGAACTAGATTTGGAGTTCTTTCACGCTCATTCCTTTTTTGTTCATGGGTGGCCGCAAACGCGGCTATGCGGCGCATGAACGACAAATGCCGCTTCAGGCGCTGACGCAATGGAAGCTTGCGGCGGCGAGGACCCACCAATTCGGTCGCCAACAACGGCCTATCCGCACGCTCAACCGCGTTGAGCAGGCCTTCCTTACTGTCGGTGAAGATCAGCGCCTGTTCCTTGCCTCTGGTCACCAGCACGCCGAAACGGCGCTGATTGGCGGCCGGGAAAGATTGGCTTGATAACCCGACAAGCACCTTGTCCACAGTCCGGCCCTGGCTTGTTTCGGCGCTGACCGCATACCCCAGAGCGACATGTCCCCAGCCTTTGGGAATCACCCAGCCGTGATCGATGACCAAATCCCCCTGCGATGTGTAACCATGCAAGGTGAACAGTCCACCATTTCGCAGCTTGTGCTTGCCGTCCTTTGTTTTGCCATTGCGGGTGACCCGCACTCGGTCCCCCACAGCGATGGTGAGCTTCGCTGGCCGATAAACTTCAAATCGATCCGCGAACTGGGTCGGGAGCTTCTGACCGTCGGCCACGGTCACTCGCGTACCACTGCGAAAACCCGGTGCGTTATCGTGGAATACCAGTAGGTCGCCATGTTCCATGCTGGTTGCATCGGCCTTCTCTGCTGCGGTCAAATGTGATGGAATCCAAATATCAAGCGTATGTTCTTTCCCGAGCTTATCCTTCGCCCGAAGCGCGGAGCGCACCGCCATCGTGATTTTTGCCGCTTCCGCCCAAGTCGGACTCACCGCCAACGCAGACTTGTATTCGCCGTTTGCCTTCCTATCCCTGGTCGTCGCCAGGTAGGCGTCTGCCAGCAACTGATAACGCCGATCATCCGGAACTTCCTTGACCCATTTCAGATCGTCCAGGATCGTCAGAGCGTCTGCGACTCTGCCTTCGCTGAGCGCCTTGGCAGCCGTCTTATAGTCACCCGATTGCCGCACGATTTCGGTTACTTCCGCAACCGGCAATCCAGACCGCATTTCTAAGAGCCGCAGCGGCTCCCCGGCGCTCACTGAGCGGGTTTGCCTCCGGTCGCCGACAAGGACTACTCGAGCCTTGACCCTCTCGGCATTTTCGAACAACCGCAGCATGTCGCGAGTTCCCAGCATCCCCGCCTCATCAACCAGCACGACGCCGGATCTTACGGATTCCTGCATCCGCTTATCGACGAGAAATCGCGCGACTGTATCGGCCTTTGAGAATTTTGCTTCGTCGCGAAGCACGTCGCTGGCGCCTGCCGTCGGCGCCAACGCGACCACGGAATGGCCGGCTTCGGCAAGTCTCTCGCCGATCTCTTGCTCCAAGGTCGTCTTTCCCGTGCCAAATACACCACGAATGATCGTTACCGCGTCGCGCGAACCCAGCACATGCCTTACCGCAGCTTTCTGGCCATCGTTCAGCCAGTCGCTTGAAAGACGCTGGCTCGGATCGCCCAACTGCCGGAAACGCCCCCGCCCCTTGCGCGCGAAGGCCACTAGCTGCGACTCCTCGGCCAGCGCTTTCGTCGTCGTCGCCATCATTCGACCAGCCTGCTCATGGCGGATGAGCGACCGGCCGGCCAACTCACGCTTGACGCCCGCGACCGTGACCGAGCCGATGCCGCGCTTGAGCGCTTCCGTCAGGAGCTTCCGCACAGACGTCACCGCCTCACGCTCAAAACAATGCGCGATCGCAAAATCCACCGCCTGACCATCGCCTTTCGCCGGCCGGGCATGTCTGGTTTCGCGACGATGAACTGACGCAAGAGCCTGCCGCTCCTCGTGAGTCAGCCGACTATCCCATTCCTTCCGCAGTTCGTTCCAACTCAAATCCTTGGTCTTTTTCTCGCGCGTCTCCGCTCCCAGCTCCGCTTTAATCGTCGCGTTCGTGATACCCAGACTCTCTGCCTTCGCCAGGATTTGCTTATCTGTCAATTCGACGCCATCTATTTTCAGCTTGCCTTCGTCCAAGACTCCGTGGCCCAACTTTGCCAGCCCCTCTGCGAGAAACACTTTGTACGCCTCTTCAATTACATCCGTCCGCCGCGAGAAGCGTTTGATCGTTGAGGCCGCCACACCTGCAATTTCAAAGTCGTCGCGCTTACGCACAATTCCGAAGCCCAGTTCCTGAAGCTTGTCGGCCAGCCGCACCCGAAACCCCGCCTGAAAATATGGAGCGTCCCGTTTCACATCCCTGAATTGGCCCGCTTTCCACTGACGCTCATGTTCGTCCCAGCTTTGGTTCAGCACGAAGCAATGCGCATGGAGCTGCGGATCAGGCACACCTTCCACAGGCCGCGAAGTCGTGTGGATGAATTCCGCCCATACCATGTTGCCCGTCACGCGCTCATCATTCTTGCCCTTCTTGCGGACGCGAGCCTTCATTTCGGATTCCATGTCACGCATCGTTTCCGAGACGCATTGCCGGAAAGCTTCAAGGATTTGCTGGTCGCCGCTCATGGCGTACATGAGCGAAACCGATTTCGGCACCGAGAACGTGAAATCATAGCCGACGGTTCTGTCCGACCGCGTGCGGGCGGTGAGTTGGCTATTGTCGCGCGGATGCAAATTGTCGCAAAGTCGCTCGAATGACAACTTGTCAACCACGCCCTCAAGGCCGAGCAGGCGCGCCCCCTTCCCTCCCCACAGGCCTACGATTTCCTGACCTTGGCTGTAGTAATCAGCGCTGGCGTAATACCGCTTGGCATCCTTCGCGCTATCCTGCTGTGTGATTCGAATCATGTCCAAATCGTATGCACCAGCAGGTTGTAAAAAGTCCATAAGTTCGTGACGCCGCGGCGCAACTTTTTTTCACTGCAGATGCGATTTTCCGGCCGCCGTGTCTTTCCAGCATCAGTTAAATGTCATCGCAACGCCGCCCCAGTCCGGTTGCAATTCTCCGCCTTCCGCAGTGCGTTTCATTGTTTTTTTTCGATGCTCCCGAAATGCCGTACTGACGCCTGCCCGGACATTTAGTCCGGTGCAACAGGCCTTTGTTCCATCCTTTACTCTCCGGCCGACCAACCCGTCCGATTGACTTCCTCCTGCCCTCCTTCGCGCGCACCGGCGTTTCGATTCGTCTTGAATTCGGTTTGAGTGTTGTCGCATCCGTTCGCGTCCCTCCTCAACTCGTTCTCCCTGCTTTTTTCGCAGACCACCCACGGCCTTTCAGGTCCGGGGTCTAAAGCCGCCGCCGGTCCTGGCAAGCTGCAAGGCCGCTTTCCAGAGGAAGCCTTCGGCCTTTCGCTTGCCAGGTGCGCTTTGCCCCGGCTACCGCGGCTTTTCTTCAACCCCGGAAAGGCCGCATGGGGCGGTCTGAAACCAAAAAGCAAGGAGAAGAACAATGTCTCAAGACACGAACACCAAAACTGACAACAACACCCCGAAGAAACCCAGCCACATCGCGTACAACGTCCGCGATCGCGGCGAGGGCAAGGACTCTAAGTGGACCGAAATCGGGGTCGCCTTCGCCCACAAGGACGGCAAAGGCTTCGACATCCTCTTCGATGTCGTGCCACTCGTCGGCAAAATCACCATCCGCGTGCCGACCGCGAAATAACCAGACAACTCAACCGGGGCGAGCGCAAGCTCGCCCCAACTGAAAGGAATCGGAACATGAACACGCACCAGCAATGCCTTGACGAGGAACGACTCACGGCCAGGGCGAAATCACTACTAGACCGGCTCACGCAGATAGACGTCATCGGCGACGCCGAATTAGAAGCGGCCACGTTGGGCGAGATAGCGACAGTCGAGTTCATCGTCGACCTGATGCTATCTGGCCCCAGCCTCACGGTTCGCGGCTGGCGATACCTCGACCAGCAGTTGACCCAAACCGAACGTTGGCTGGATGACCTTGTAACCAACGGCCACGAATAGGAGGCGCCCGTGAACAACGCCCGACGATCAAACCGTCTTGAGGTCGTCATGCTCACCTTCCGCGAGGAATACGGCGACGACCCATGCGAGTTCCTCATCGACGTGCTGACCGATGCCCGCCACTGGTGCGACCACAACGCTCAGAGCTTCGATGAACTCGACCGGCAGGCATACCGGCACTACCTCGCAGAAACCAACCAAACCGAAAGGACCAAACCATGACTTACGCGCTCAAATCCATCAATCCCTTCCTTGCCGCTCGCATCAAGCGGCCAGTACCGTCTTCCCATGAGCGCCTTCCCCTTCTGCCGCTAACGGACCAGCCGCTTCTCGCGCGACTGCCCAGGGCGCCTCGGAACGCGAGCCCCGTGCCTGGACTGACCAGCCTTTACCACAAGGATGACGCCGGCAACTATGGCAACCGCGGATATGCGGGCAATTGCGGCGGGAGCCTAATCAAAGACCTGCTCACGTTTTTCGGTGCCCGTACGTGCTTTGACCCGATGACTGGCAGCGGCACCTGCCGCGACGTATGCAAAGAACTTGGAATTTATTCTTGGTCGAGTGATTTGCACGCGGGTGCCGACGCCTGCGATCCCTCGCAGTTCCCGCGCGCATGCTTCGAATTCTGCTGGATACACCCGCCGTACTGGCGACAAAAGCTGTATACCAACGACGCACGTTGTCTGTCGCGCACTCCAACCCTGGCGGCTTTTCTTGACCGCTACCGGCTGCTCATCGACAACTGCTCCGGCTCCCTGACACCGGGAGGCAAACTTGCCATCCTCATGGGAGACTACCACGACCGAGAGGCCGGATTTGTCCCGTTGGTCTACCACACCAAACGGCTCGCCTTCGACGCCGGACTCCGGCAATGCACCACTGACATCATCCGCTGGAGTCATGGTGCCAGTAGCAGCAAGAAAGTGTACCGGACCAGCTTCATCCCCGGCTTGCATGACGTTTGCATGATTTTTGAGAAGCAATCTTAACCACCAGTCCAAACGAAACGCGGCTTTTGACAATGCGGCCACACCTGAGCTAAGCTCGGCAACGAATGGAAACCGATGACTAAAGCGACCTCTTCCCTCGATTTCTCTCGGCTCAGCGTCGCCGAGCGCATTCTGCTGGCCCAGCAACTCTGGGATAGCGTCCACAGCCAGGCCAAATCCCTGCCACTTACCGACGCGCAGAAAGAAGAGTTGGATCGCCGCTGGAAAGCGTTTGAAGCCGGAGAGATGCCGGCGTCCAGCTGGTTCGAGGTGAAGCGACAGCTCCTTCAGCGATGAACAAACCCGTTGCGATTCTTGACGCGGTAGTGTCTCAGTTTGATCGTTATCAATCGCGTCCTCGACGGCAATCGGCGGGCTTGTCGTGCTGTTTGGCCTTTTGTTGCCACGAGAAAGATTCCTGGCGAATGTGCTCTACCAATTTCAGCGGCGGAAGAGACTGGATGTTCCGGGAACGTGTTCCACTCTTCTTGTCCTGCAACATGAACCGAAAGGGGTCAGCAACAAGAGTGCTTGCCTGCCCTGAATCCGGGTCGGCAATGGCTAAGCCAACGTCACGAAGCACGTCGTTAAGCCGATGAGCCAGTGTTCGTCGATCGGCATCACTTGCAGGAGGATTCTCCTGCAGAAGTGCCCGGATGGTTGGCTGCAGCTGCTTAGCAAGCGCACGGCGGAACTGGCTGTTGACGGCGACGAGCGCGTCCAGTCGCGCGATCGGCGCCGTGGGCAAATCGGCGAAAGCGACTTGAAACGTATCTTCCTTGCGACGGCGGGATGTCATAAGCAGCGAAATGATGCTAAGGCAGCCCCTGATTTATGTCCAGAAAAATGAGCTCGCCGCGGGTATTCGCCTGTGCCGAGGCGGTTCACGGCGATAAGACGGCGAATTGAATGATCCACGAGTCCGCGCCAACCTTCAAACTGAGACAGTAGCCCCACTTTGGGACAGTTGACACGTCTTCTGAAACGCGCTACATCGTCACCCCGGAATTATCGAAACCAACTCTGGCATGGAGGCCAACATGACGAAGCGTTCCCGCAAACTCCACAAACCTTCGGTGCAAAACCCCGCATCAATCGACGCAGCGTCAACACCGACCGAACCCGGAACGCCGCCAACGGCGACCGGCACGGCCGCACAGCATTTCTCGCCGGACTTGCCTGAAGAGATTGCCCTGACCGGCGCGGTCTTCACCGATGTTGCGCAAGGTCCTGACTCAGCCAAGCCGCCACACGCCTTCCAATCGATTGCCCTGTCCGACGCCAATGATGGTCCCATGATGCGGCTGCTCCGCAGCAACCAGTTTCAACAGATGCAGATGCAGTTCGATGAGAAGCCTGACGAGAAGTACCGCCAGATGCTGACCCAGCAGGGCTGGAAATGGCGTGGCGAAGAAAAGGTCTGGAGCAAACAACTTGACAAGGACAATCGCTGGCGCGTTCATGCCGATGCCGAAAAGCTTTTTAACGAAATCGGCAGCGCCATCCGGGCCGACAAAGGCCTCTCCGCAATCCTCGAATACGGCGGCTGACCACGGGCAATTCTCAACAGGCGAACCAAATCAATTAAATCGCTGACCAAATCATCCGCCAAATAGCCATCGACCAAATCCTGGGGGTGAATCCCCCGCTGCGTCAAGGATTCCCTCCGGCGTCCGGCGCGGCCCCTCCCTAGCTTCCGCGCTCCCAAAGCCTCGCTTGTGCAGCCAGGGAGACCCTCCCCGCCTCCCGTCCTTGACTCCGCTCCCCCCTTTCCAGCTCCGCCTTCGATCTGGTTGTTACGCGCGCGAACAACCAGACCCTTTTCACAATCCTTTTGGAGGCTTTGACATGACTACTCGCATCGACATTTACACCCGCGTTACGGAGCGTATCGTCGCCGACCTAGAGAAAGGCGTCCGTCCCTGGATGAAGCCTTGGAACGCTGAACACGCTGCCGGGCGAATCACCCGACCCCTACGCCACAACGGCCAACCCTATCGGGGAATCAACGTCCTCGTCCTGTGGATTGAGGCGGAGACCAGAGGATACGCCGCTCCGATTTGGCTGACCTTCAAACAGGTGAAGGAAATCGGCGGGTTTGTCCGCAAAGGCGAGCACGGTTCGCCGGTCGTCTACGCATCGAGCTTCACCAAGAAAGAGGAAGGCGACAACGGCCAGGAACTCGAACAGGAGGTCCACTTCTTAAAGGAATACACGGTCTTTAACGTCGAGCAGACGGAGGGACTCCCAGTTCATTTCTACGCCAAAGCCGAACCGCCCAAGGAGCACTTGCAGCGTATCGCCTCCGCCGAGGCCTTCGCCGCTCATACGAAAGCCGACATTCGCCACGGCGGCAATCGAGCCTACTACGCCCAGGGCGAGGACTATATCCGGCTTCCGCCGATCGAGACGTTCAAGGACGCCGAGAGCCACGCCGCCACCCTCGCCCATGAACTGACGCATTGGACGAAGCACGAAAAAAGGCTTGCCCGCTCCTTCGACCAAAAACGTTGGGGCGATGAAGGCTACGCCATGGAAGAATTGGTTGCCGAGATGGGAGCCGCTTTCCTGTGTGCCGACCTCGGCATCACTCCCGAAGTGCGGGACGACCACGCCGCCTATGTCGCCCACTGGCTGAAAGTGCTGAAGGACGACAAGCGTGCGGTATTCACCGCCGCGGCCCATGCCCAGAGAGCGGCCGACTACCTGCACGGCTTGCAACCCTCGCTGGCCGTATAGGCCCTGTCTAGGATTCGAACCGCGATCCCGCCCAGAGGACTGGGCGGGTTATTTGCTGCTGCCTGTCGGTCGCCGATGGACGGCGACCAGCCTCACGATTCGATTTGCAAGACCAACATGTTGCGCGCCCGATGCAAGTGATTGACGACATCTCGAATCACTTCGCTTCCCATCGCACGGGCCATCGCCAGGCAATCGTCGACATGGTTTTCCAGCAGTTGAAGGGCACCGTTTCCGGCGTGCGGCTTGCTCATAGCGGCGGTGATTTCCGCGACCTTTTGCTTGCGGCCAAGCCTGCCCTTCTTGCCTTTCTTCATCTGGTTCTTGGCGTTGAACATCGCCTGTTTGACCCGCTTGTCCGCCTCGATTTTGGGATGGTCCTTGGTGAACTGAGCAATCACATCGTCATTCGACCGGGTTCGCAGCCATTCGGGATGGTCGTGAAAGTACTGCTTGAAGATGCCAAGCAGGCTTGGGCCTTTCCTTTTAGCCATGTCGGTCTCCCTTCGGGTGAATGAAGTCACGCATGTTTGACTTTCTACGCGGCGCGCGCGGCCAGTAAATAGCCGCTTCACCCTCGGACCGGACCATTGCGTTCGGCCAGCCTTGTACGAATCAATTGACAATCACCTGAATCAGTCTTTGCGGGGCGCCGGCCTTGAAGACGAAGGGCCTACTACTGAAGTGGCTACTGACACTACTGCAATCCTTAACTGAAAATGACAGCACTCAAAGTCCGAGAACTGAAATTGCCATTATTGTTGGCAGGCATCTTCCCGATGCTGCGCTTCGGAAGAATTATACCAAGTAATACCGGCATCTTTCCCGGGGAAACTCGGCCCGACAGAAAGTTGACTGACTGGCCGAACGAAAGGCAGGAATGCTGGGAGGCGGGCTGACAGGACGTGCGGCTGACAATCAATACGGCAAGCTGGACGGCAGGAAAACATGATAACATACATGTAAACCTGAAGGCAGGCTAATGTGATATATTACCGTCCTTATTGTCTGATGAATGGCTTTACTGAATGTCGTGATGATATACGTAATGATGTCCTGTTTACATGTTAACATGACGACATGTTTGCATGTTAACATGTCGTCATGTCGGCAGACATGCTTGCATGTTAGCCGTACGAACAAAATGCTTGCCATCAAGCCACCTGATCATGTAGAGTGCGCGGCATGATCATCGTTGTCGCAAACTCCAAAGGGGGCGTAGGTAAGAGCACCATCGCCGTCCACCTTGCGGCCTGGCTGCACGAGCTAGGCCATCAGGTTACGCTCGCTGATTGCGACGCCCAGCACAGCAGTTCAGACTGGTTACAGGAAGCCGCGCCCGAACTCAAGACCGTTCGACTGAGTGGCCCGGACCAAATCCTCGAAGAAGTTCCGTCGCTTGGCAAGAAATATGATTTCGTTGTCGCCGATGGACCTGGCAGCAACACCGAGACCAGCCGCGCTCTCTTGCTGTGCGCCGACCTTGCTGTTGTTCCTTGTAAAGCGTCAATGCTTGAGGTTCGGGCGCTGAAGCAAGCCACCCTGGCGCTCCACCATGCACGCAAAATTCGGCGCGGCCGGCCACGGGCCGTCATCGTGCTAAGTATGGTGGGCGAAAGATACCGCTTGACACAAGACATGCTGGTCGCCGCCGCTGCCTTGCGTTTACCGGTTGCAAAGACCGCACTGACTTTGCGGCAAGTTTACGCCGACGCTCCCGGGCAGGCCGTCGTGGTTTGGCAATTGGGTGCCCGGGCACGCGAAGCGTCGCGGCAAATTCGGCAGTTATTCCGTGAGCTATTGCCTGAAGCAGAAAAGGTTCGCAACAAGGCAAAGACCAAAACCAAATCGAATTCACACACCAAACGATCGCAAGCCGCATAGGGGAGGGGTATGGCCGAACGCAGGTCTTTGATTGAAGGACTCGACAACATCGAAGGCGTCGATCCGCAACTCGCCGAGGATTTCATTCTCGACAAGAAACCGCGCAGCTCGTCCAAGACTCCCGCCACCACTCCCAAGGCGGCCAAACCGGCCAAAGTACAATCACCTGAACAGCCGACGGCACCGCGTTCGGTCGTCGCAAGCGAGGCCGCCGCAACGTCCCCATTGACCGGAGTCGGTCGCGTGCCCGTGGGCGCCCGCGTTCGCACCGAGCTTGCCGCCGCTCTCAAACGGGCGTCCCTTGAACGGCAGTTGCATGGGATTCAGCCAAATTCGGTGCAAGAAATTCTCGAGGAATCACTCGAGCTCTGGTTGCTCAAACACGGGCACCTCAAGTGAAGATTCACAGGATGCAGCTATCCTTTTCCGCGCTCTGCCATGCCTTGATCCATCAACACCCCATTCCGTCGCGATTGATTTCATTTGAATCCTCATGGCTACTGATTTAGTGTCCGAAGGCGATTCGCTTGGTCGCCACGCTGGGGACAACCCGGCTTGGCAATCACCGAGCGAGCCGACTGACCAAATCAACCGTGGGGAGTACATGTCGAAACGGCTTCCGCCCAGGGGCGATCATCAACCTGACCTGTTCTCTGCGAATTTCGCGGACATTCCAATCCGTGACCAACGCGACACGATGGAACGGCCATTCTTCAGCCTGGCCAAGAGACCTCGCTTTGCACCGATTGAGTACAAGGTTGGCGATGTCTGGGTCGAGGTCAGCGCCAACCCGAAATTCGGGATCGCCACGATTTGGGACGCCGACATCCTGATTTGGGCATCGACGCAAATCACCGAAGCGCGCGATCGCGGCATAAACGCAAGCCGTACCATCCATTTTCACCCGCATCATTTGCTCAAGTCCATTCGCCGACCAACCGGGGGCGAGCATTACAAACGGCTGCGAGCCGCACTTGAACGACTGACCCATACCGCCGTTCGCACCAATATTCGATCCGAAGGCAAGACAAAGGGCTCGTCGTTTCACTGGCTGGAAAGTTGGACCGAGGTAAGCGACGAGAAAACCGGAGAGCCCTCCGGCATGACACTGACACTTCCCGATTGGCTGTTTGACGGAATTCTTATGAAGGGCGGGGTACTGACCATCCATGAAGACTACTTCCTGCTCACCGGCGGGATCGAACGCTGGCTATATCGAGTCGCCCGCAAACATGCTGGCCAGCAGGAGGGAGGTTGGCAGTTCACGATGCGGCAACTGCACGAGAAATCAGGCTCCGCCTCGCGGCTTTCCGATTTTGCTATCGACGTGCGAAAAGTGGTGGAGGCAGACTCCTTGCCCGAATATACGGCCATGCTCCACAAAAATGACGAGGGAGAAGAGGTGATTCATTTCCTGAGGCGTTCTTTGCTCAACGTGAATGATCCGCGCCATGAGTGGGCCAGGTTCCCTCGACGTCGAATTGCCCACGGCATTACATCTACACCGTTCCAAACCAAGGAGATAGCAGAATGACGACACGGCCTATTGAGCGTAACTGCGATGGCGAACGCCGGTCCAGCACGGCCTATTGGGCGTAAACGCTTTTTTGAATCATGTTGGGACACGGCCTATTAGACGTAAGCTCGCCGCCAAAGCCTGACTTAGCACGGCCTGACCGTTGCAAATCGGTCACACACTGTCGAAAGCCAGCACAACCGCCAACCATTGCACGCACCGTTTCTGTCCATAGCATCCGCCACGACCCAGCACGGCCTATCAGGCGCAGAATCTGGGGCTCCAGCCTGCGAGCTCCATTCTCGGGTTCTACACCGACGGTCCGTGGAATCGACACGGCCTATCAGGCGTACGCTCATGGCCCATTAGGCGCAACATCAATCGGTCGATCGGGCGCAATGCCTCGGCCTATCGGGCGCACGAATGCCCCGAATTCGTTGCCGGGTCAAATGCATGCTGAGCAGCTAACTGTTTAACCTTAATCAGAATATATAACCTACTTAACGACATTGCCTGTGGGTAACTAGCTCTTGATGCGTACGTAGGTCCGCGACTAAGTGGCATTCAGAGGGCACAACGAATTGGCCCATCCCAGTCCTTCAGAAATGCCCTAAGCAGAGCAATCAAGCACCCGGTCGCACCAGGGGGCCACGCCAAAGGAATAATGTGCTTCAATAGCTCGCTTTTGCGTGATCGATTGCGAGTGCATGCGAATGGAAGACAATCCCGTACCGTTTTTGACCGTGCTCGGACCGAGCTATACGCCTCGACTCTACTCTCAGGAACCAGCCATCGACTCAGTTAATCATAGACTGCCCGGCCAAGCCCCAATCGGAAACAGTATGGTGAGGACTCCGAACCGACCGAGTGAAATAGCGTGCTCTTTAAGCAATCCATCCTTCCAGCCCCCTAGATCAACCGTTGGAAACCAGTAGGCAGCAGTAGTGACCGACTCGTGGTATCCTTTTTCCGGTACCGGCACGCCCGAAAAGGCAAGCGCCGTAGCGGAGCCATCAACAACTGCCGTTCGCTGGTCGATGACCTTACGGAATCCAGCATTTCGAGACACATCGCTGTACCACCGCCACGCGACTCTCTCCGCATTCCATTTGATAACCACACAGCCACTTAACCCAAGACTTGCGTAGCGAATCGCGGTGCTTGTCACGGATGTCCCAAATGCTTTCGCAAGTGCGCAAATGGCAGCGAGCCCTAGCCCGAACGAATTTGCCTTGCCACGAAAAAGGATTTCCGGCATCAGCAGATTTGCTGCAAAACAGTCCGCCTCTTGCTCGACCAATAGGTCTGACTCATACTCACTTGCCGAGGGATGCGCTGGCGCGGCGCCCGCAGCCAAGGCGTTACGGTGGTCGTCGTTGAAAAAATGACCGAGTTCATGGCAAAGCGTGAAACGAGCGCGTGGCGAATGCTTGTCCCCAACCCGATCAAGGTTGCAATAAATATGGAAACGACCGGACAAATGTTCGAGCATCCCGTCGAATGCGTTCTCATAACGTCCGTAATTCAACGTGATATGCTTCGCCTCGATGATCCTCACAGGGTCAATGCGCCCGTCGACTTGATACTCGCCGAAAATAAACTCAGCCAGTGAAGCGATATCTCGCTTTTTCGACGAAGAAAGAGTCACATACCCCTGACTATTTGCCGGCATGACCACTTTCCCGTTGGGCGATAGTCCGGTCCTTCTTCATCCGCTCCGCTATTTCCTGCGTCATGTGGCCTTTCTTACGCGCCGCCTGGGCAGCGCCCGCCAGTCCCTTTACGACTTCGGGGTTAAGCACCTGCTTTTTTGGTGCCGCCGGCTCCAATTGGCCCCCCAGTACGGCGTCTGGATCCACCAACCCAGGTGGAATGGTGATCTTTTTCTCGTCAAAATCGGCCATCGCCAAATCCACTTCTTCCGGTGTCTGCGGCGGAATTTGGCCAGACTGAATAAGCGCCTGGTGTACGAGACACTCCAGCTCTTCTTCGCTCAGCGTTTGAGCGATT
>Ga0207109_1029_pt1 | contig 34007 bp, 35 predicted proteins | sample Alteio_BWMinHeat_73_FD_153584 | JGI IMG/M metagenome (GOLD analysis project Ga0207109, IMG submission 153584) | Enriched cells from forest soil in Barre Woods Harvard Forest LTER site, Petersham, Massachusetts, United States -... | ecosystem: Environmental > Terrestrial > Soil > Temperate forest >... | reverse complement strand
GCTGATCGAGTTCGGGCGCTATGCGGCCCGCGACCAGCAACAACGGGGAGAGGGAAAACCGGAGACCTTCACGTTCCTAGGCTTCACCCACTACTGTGGGCAGCGGCACAAGAACAAAACCTTCACCGTCTGGCGGATCACAGCGAAGAAGCGAATGGCTGCGAAGCTTAAAGCTATCAAGGTTGAGCTTCAACGCCGGATGCATGATCGCGTGGTCGAGGTCGGTGCATGGCTTCAGAAGGTCGTATCGGGTTACTACCTCTATCATGCTGTCCCCGGCAACATCGATCAGTTGTACCTCTTCAAACATCGCGTTCATCGGCTCTGGCGAAGCGTTCTGGTTCGTCGCAGTCAGACCGCGCGAAAGAAGTGGGCGAAATATGGCCCGATCTTCGACAGATGGATCCCACCACCCCGCATCCTGCATCCCTACCCCGAGGCTCGCTTCTACGCCACTCATCCTTCGTAAGAGCCGTATGCGTAGTCGCGCTTGTACGGATCTATCCGGGGGGCGCTCAGTGATGAGCGTCCCTACCGGAACCCCGACCGAATTCCTGTATGCTTTTTCCGATCATCCTACTCACGCAATGACAAATCCGGACCAGACCCAATGGCGAAATCTGCTTGAGAATCCGGCAGCAATGAGTTCCGTGTTTGGAGGGGCTGACCCTGACTTATCAGACGCACGTCTCCTCGGCATTGATATCGCGGAAGGCGGCTCTCTTCTAACCCTAAAATTGTCCGTAAATCAAGCGCCGGGTAGTCAATCAGGTCGTTGGAAGACCGCGAATGCGATTTCAATGGAACTGCAATGCCTCGGGTTGGAACAAGCTTCAATCAGCACGCGCTCCGGGGACAGCACTGTTTCGTGTGAGATCAAAAATGAGGACGGCAAGGGGCGAATCATTCGCATGATTGGGCCTTCGACTGACGTTGTAATCCGATGTGGATTCTTGAGAGTCAATCACCTCGTTCCGTATACCGCTGACAATTCGCGTGAGGCCATGTAGGGTCGCCGAACGCTCGTTCTTAGCGAATGACCGCTAGCCTACATCGGAAACGACTCGCGCACGACAGCTTCGGTGAGGGTGAGCTGCGGTTGCGGGTCGTTTTCGATGTAGGAGGTAAGAAGGAAGGCGCAGGCGCTGCGGTCGCGGTGATCCTGGCTGAGATTATGGATATTGAATAGCATTTGGACTTGCGGTGAGTGATTCTGTGGGTCGGTTTTTGGTCGTTGACGACGGACAGCGGTGATCCGACGGCAGGGCGCTTTGCGATGCGGCGATTTGAGTATGCGATTGAGGGTAGCCATGGAGCTGTTCTGAGCGCGGTGCGCACACCGCCGCAGAGACGTGCAGAGAGCAAGCCGTCGGAGCGTTTTGGCGACGGTGTTCATGAGGAATCGAAGCCCGCGAAATGGAGTTCTGCGGCGGTGAAGCGCTCAACGACGCGCATGGCCTTTCCGCAACGGGGGCAGTGCCAGGGAGCGCAGTCAGGCAGCGGCGGAAGAGGCAACGGTTCGCGTCCCTGTTCGGCCAGCGGTGTGCGCGCCTGGGGCAGCAGTTCTTTGCGGAAGCGGTTGGAGAGCAGGCCATAGCGGCGGATTCGCACGAAGCCTTTTGGCAGTACATGCAGGAAGAAGCGGCAGAGGAAGTTCACGGCGTCGAGAGTCATGACGCGCTGCTTGCCGCCGTGCGCATAATCGCGCCAGAGAAAGCTGACGCGCTCTCCGTCGAAGGCGGTGATGCGGTGGTTGCTGATGGCCATGCGATGGGTGTAGCGGCCGAGGTAACGCAGCACGTGTTCCGGTCCGCCGAAGGGCGGCTCGGCATGGACGTACCATTTCTTTTTGCCGAGCTTGTTGATCAGTTGTTCGAACGAGGCAGGATCGCTGAGAGCAGCAGCAGAACCTCTGAGGTTAAGCAGGTCCTTGCGGTAGAGGTGGCAGAGTCCTGCGAGGAACTTCTTACGGAAGACGGTGCGCAGAACGGGAACCGGCAGGAGGAACATGGGATGACTGGTATGAATCCAGCGCTGGTGATCGGCCGACAGTCCGCCGCCGGGAACGACTGCGTGGATATGATAATGGGGCAGCAGGTTGGATCGCTGCGCGTTGCGAATCGATGATCGACAAGGCCGAGAAAGCTGAGGATTGGCGCGCCGCGCCGGCGGCGGCCAGGGAGTTGCGTGGCTGCCTCGAGTTGCTAGCGAAGCTGAACGGCGAGCTGCAGCCGAAAGGCACGCGCGTGGCCATCAATTTCGGCGACATCACGAAAATCGATATCCATGCGCTGACCAATGAACAACTGGAAGCACTTTGCGAGAGGCTGGAAGCTGATCGCAAGGCAGAGATTGCCGGCATGACCGCTGCGGAGATTGACGCGGAATTGGCCGAAATCGTTTTCAATGGTATACCCGACGTCGTATCCGTCCGCGAGGAAATCCTTTTCGATGAAGTGACTGTTCCCCCTGGACTCGGCTACGAGGCGAACAAGCGATGTGACCCAAAGGAGCCCTGGCGCAACGCTTCTCCATCTGACCGCTACCGCATGCTCGCCGCGGCCTGGAAGCGCGAAACCGGCGAGGATCTTGTGGAGAGGCTCGAGGACCTCGGCCCACGCGCGATCATGGAAATTGGGTTCGACTTCGCCGATTGCCGCGACTGGATGGCCTGGCCAAGGGTTAGGCTGAGGCACATCAAGCGGCAGCCGGCTGGGCCGGAACCGCAGATTCTCCCACCCGTTTCCTGAGCCGGTCGTCTAGCGATCCTAGGCTGGGCCTGGAGATAGCCAGACGACTTGATGCATAATCGCCGCCCGCCAAAGTTCATCGAAACGTCATCTCTCGATTGCCCAGTCGCAACCGTGGCTATTTCTACCCAAATTAGAAAGAGTGCCAGGCTTCCCCTCTTTTACGATCGGGAAGCCGGTTCAGCGGGCTCCCTTGGCCCGTCTGGACTTGGGACTCCCCGTGGAATCCGCCTTCTCCTGGGGAGTCCCTTATTTATCGGTCGGAAGTGACTAACGAGGCCGGATCAGTAATGTAAATTTCACTTTACATCCGCGCCAGACACTACTTAAAATGTCGGCCACCTGACAAATCCCGGACGGTGCCTAGATTTGAGAAGAACCAGAATGAGGGGCTTGCAGCTTCAAACGGCCATTACCCTGGTGGCCGAGGAGAAACTCTCGGATGTCGAGATCGCCGAGAAGCTGCATGTGCGTGTCAGCGCCCTCAAAGAAGCCATGCGCGAGCCGTATTTCGTAAGGCGAGTCGCGGAGATACGACCTGTCTTGCTTCGAATGTGCCAGAAACCCTCAAAAGCCGACTCCGTAACCTGCTGATTGCATTGCCGAGCGAAAGCTGGATTCTCAGTAGCTGAAAACTGATGGTTCGGAGGACTTTTGAAGGGACCGGCTGAGTATGTCTCGTCATCCGTCCGGCGCCTAATTTTGGTTTTTGGGCTGCTCGGAACTTATGGGATATTCTGGCCTGTCCCTTTGGCTGGGCGACCAATATCCGTACAAGATTCGATCCTTGGGGCTTTGATCAGGCGGGTCATCCATTCCCATGAGGGCCCCCAAAGGGGAAAGGGCAAGCGACAGCCATTCGTACTCAAATTCCCTGCGCCAGTGTAGGCCGAGAGTTTCATATTCGATGAAGCCGAACAGATATAGCGAACACTTGGACTGTTCTAAGGATTCGGCAAAAGATTGAATATCGGTCTCGTGTGGGAAGAGGTATACCGGAACCTCGATAGCGGAGGTACTAGGATCGAGAAAGTGGTCGGGGAGAGAAAGTGGCACGTCACCGGATTCCTCCAAGCCCGCGTCTGGAGCCTTGGTTATCAAAACCCCGTGGCTGCGTCTTATGAATGCCCGCGACGCGCCAATGTTTCTCATTTTGAGAGTGGCTATCAGGTGCCTAAGAGTGGTCCCTTCGCTTTCTATCTCCATACTTACCCGCTGCGCGTCCAAGTCCAATCTCGCCCGCTCCTTCTCTCTTGCCAAATCCCACTGAGCTTCGGCGAACGTCACGCTTCCGTAGGCCGCGTTTGCGGACTCCGCAGCGGCATCGGCAGCGCGGCGGCTTTCATTGCTCTGCCGTGTCGTGCGCGCTGGAGAAACGATCCACATTCCAGCGAATGCTCCTCACCAATTCCATAACGCCTCGTCGAAGCCGGTCAGGATGCTTTGCATCTGCTCGCCGGCAGGCCAGGAGGAGTTCTTCAAAGAGATAGGAACAGTGGTTGCGACGCGTACCACTCCGCCTCCCAGGCTCGATGCAGCGCAGGAAGCAGCGTTCATCAAGAAAGTAGTTGAACTGGCTTCAAAGTACCGAACCGAACTGCTCAGAGAAGCGAAGTAGGGTCGATTCAAGGCGAAGCACCGGCCTGATGATTGACCAGTGCTCGCCCGTATGCGCAAGGGAGCAAATCACGTACAAGGCGAATCGGCTCGCTCAGAGTTCGGCGTTATATCTTGTTGCGAGAAGTGATTGCAGCAACTCCCGTATTACGGGCAAGCCAGGAGTAGTTCTCAATTGTTGCCAACAGTAAGATAACTGGCCAATCCGTTTTAGCACCAGGTGGTCCATCTCCCATGAGATAGCCCATTTTCTTCTACACACAAAGAAAGGTGCAAAGTCGCAGTTGTTCATTGATCGTCATGTGACATTTCGCCGCGATGAAAGCTCGACCACTGGAGCGGATCACGACGAGGTAGAGGCTAACCAGCTCGGCGCCGCACTTCTCATGCCTAAAGGTCTAATCCAAGATGAATTGAGAAAGCATGATCTTGATCTCGACGATGAGGAAGCCATCGACCTCTTGGCTAAGCGATTCCAGGTGAGCATGGCCGCTATGTCTAATAGGGCTAGCGAACTTGGGGATGCTCCGGTACACAAGGCTATCTTGACTTAAGTCGCCGATTCTATTGGGTGACAACTGCGAGGCACACTGTCTTGGAGCTGTATCCGGTTCTGCTCAGCATCCAGCGAGCACAAGTTGGCGGCGTTGCCGTCATCTCCGGAATCTTGGCTGGCGGCCACTGGAAATTGATCTAAACGCCGCCAACTTGGACACTTGGCGGTGAGGCGGCGATTTACCAGACAACCGAGCATGGCCATGTGTCCGCGAAGCCGGTTTTACGGCAACTTGGACTCTTCCGCAGCAGCAACTGCCACCCGGCAGACCGACCTTAGGATCTCGGCCCATGATTTTCTGCTCGCTTTGGGTCCTCAGCATCAACGAGGGCCACTGAGATTCACTTCCGACGAGTCCGACTCTTCCCAACCTTGCTGGCGGAACGCGCACGCGCCGCATGCAAGGGGAGGTCGCATGTGTAATCTTAGATCGCATCAACTCCGCGCCCTCAGCCGTACGCGTTTCCCGATCACCCTGGGGCAGATTCAAGCCGCCGATCCCCGGATTCGAGGTGTTACTCGAGCCTGCTACCAATGGAAGTAGACGGTTTGTTACCTCCCGTGTTGTTCAATCGCGTCTATATAGGCTTTGCCGGCGCTATCTGATCTTAGATCCGAAGTGAGGCGAATTCGCGGGTCGGGATGATCAATTGATCAGCACGGTAATGGGCGCTGCTCCTACGGGCGGGAGTGAATTGATCAGGAAACGCTTGCCATCCGGCGAGACTGCGTACTGAAAGAGAACGATACGCGGAGCAATGATTCGGGTCTGGAAAAGAGCATGGGGAACGCCTGCTTCGACCTTGCCGTGCGAGGTATCAATGGCGACTGCCATGAGCTTCTTGTCCCACCCGATGAAATAAAGTTCTTTGCCGTCGGCGCGCCATCGAGCCTGTGCACCACCATGGTTTGAGATCTGGATGTGAGCGCCGGGATTGGGAAAGCCCGCAACGAATATTTCGGTGTCCTGATAGTTTTCTACCCCGCGTCCGGCGTCTAAGTCGGTGAACGCGATCCATTTGCCATCGGGAGAGAATTGAGCTTCCGAGCCAGGGCCGTATGTTGTGCTTGAACGTTTCTGAAGATCGTAGACGGCCAAATTAACTGCACCGGTTGGTGGAACATCCATGTAGACCAGATATCTGCCGTCCCTCGACCAGTCGTTTGGGATGGGTCTATGTCCGTTGACCAGGGTCTGGGGCTGGCCTGAGTTATCTGTCGCGAGAGTGAAAATCGTGTTCGCCTCCGAATTACTGTACGCTACCGTCTTGCCGTCGTGCGATAAAGCCGGAAACGCGTCGGTCCCGCCGTCAGAAACCAGCGTACTGGTACTGCGAGCGAAGTCATAAATTCGGATAGAATGCCTTCCGTTGCGCTGGTCATCCGCTGTAATGGCGAGAAGACTGCCATCCCCCGAAAGAGATGGATCACGATAGCCACGAGACGACACGGATTCGAGATCCTTGCCTTGTCTGTCGAACCAGGACAATCGAGAAAAGTTATCGGCGGCAGACTGAAAGACCACCACCCCGTTGGATGAAACCGAAAAGCCCGTGTTAGACAAGGCGGGATCCTGTTCAATCTCCTCCGGCGCGATCACCTCCGCTTTTCCCGTCAACTCAAGTCTCTGAAGATCGAAGGGTTGGGCCATCAGACTGCGATCACGAACGAAGAACAAACGACCTGAAGCGAATTGCACCGCGTTGATGATCTCTGAGGAGATTTTCTTACTCTCCACGGAGGTAAGGGAGCTCACGTAAATCCCACGCACAGCCGCACCGCCGCCGGAATGTTCCGGATTGTCGACGAAGTAGAGGAAATGATTCTGATCGGGGAGAAACGATGGCCAGCGATGTGCCTCGTTGCCTCTTGCTCTCGTAACCGGCTGCGGTGCGCCGCCCGAAGCATCCACTTTATAGAGACTTCCTGTCCATGCAAAGAGAATGGTCCCATGGTCGTTCCACGTGTCACCGAAAGGCGAGCCGAAGTTACCTATGACCTGGACGGCGCCCGTACTGGGGTCCGCTCTCTTTAATTTGGCACCGGAGGAGAATCCGATCTCACGACTATCCGCCGACCAGAACGGGTACAGCGCATTCTCTGTGCCAGATATCTGCTGATAGGAGCCGCCGACAAGGGACCGAACCCACAACGCCGTTGCGCCATCCAACCCCGCGACTACGAAGGCAACACGCCGCCCATCCGGTGAAACTGCAAGACTGTAGGGAACAAAGGATGTGGATGGGGGTGGCTGTATAGAAAGACGGAACGACTGTCGCTGCGGCGACGGCGGTTTCATCCAACGCGCGAAACCCAGCCAGGCAAGCAGAGGGAGAAGCGCACCTGCGACACCCCACGGGATCCATCGCAGCCGCCGCGCCGCGGGCCTCACTTCTTTGGTGATTTCGCTTGCCGATTGGGGCTTCTGAGTGTCGGAGCTAATAGTCTGGCCCGTGATCCCCGAGCTTATGTCGTTGTGCGCCGGCAGGTTCGCATCCGCGGCCTGCCCATTCGCAGGCACCTCGCCGATCCCTCCCAGATTCTCGTTGGCCTCCTCGGTAACCTCGACCTTGCATACGAACCGGTAGCCCACCGTGGCCACAGTGGCGATATAGCGCGGCTCCTGGAAATCATCCCCCAGCACGCGCCGCAGTTTCGCGATGCTGCGCGTCAGGGAGCTCTCCGTCACGGCGGCATCGGCCCATACCGCGTCAAGAAGTTCCTCCTTCGTGATCAGTTTTTGAGGATTGTGGAGCAGGAATAACAGGACCCGAAAGGCCTTTGGCTCGACCGGCAACACCCCACCTGCCTTGATGATGGTCAACTCCCGCTCGCGAACCTCCACGTCCTCAAAGCGGAAAACAAAGGGCTTACCCGCCGTCATAAAACCGCCATCCGTTGTCGGAATTTCGTCATGGATCCGCCAAGACTAATGAAAGCCACGCGCCCAGAGTGACCTCAGCCTACCCGGCTGAGGATCTCTCGCAATGACAACTTTCAAGTGGTTCGCTTCACTCGTTCTCACAGCAACCTTCGTCCCCGCGGTGCTGGCGGAATCCCATTGCCCTGCAAATGTCGCAAGTTTACCCTTCCGCCTCGTAAACCACTACCAGATTGTCTTGGCCGTTACCATCAACCACTCCGGCCCCTACGACTTTCTCCTTGACACGGGCACCCAGATCAGCATGGTGGGTCCTCCTCTGGCCGCCGAACTCCATTTGAACACTACCGGCGCGGCCATGGTTTCGGGAGCTGGATTCCATGAATCTGCTTCTTTCACCCAACTCGACCTGCTTGAAGCCGGTTCCCATGCCGTGGCAAACCAAAAGGTGCTTGTGTACGGTTTGCTGAACCTTCGCAATGTTGATCCCCACATTCGCGGTATCCTCGGCGAGGATTTCCTTGAGCACTTCGACATGCTGATCGACTATGCGCACAGACTGGTCTGTCTCGATAGCTCGGCCGTGATGCGCACGGAGGTGAAAGGACCGCATATCGCGCTGGTGACACCAGCTCGGGCAACGGACGGCGTACCGTTGCCCAAGTTGCTCATCATCGCAGCACGTCTATCCGGCGAGACGCACCCCGTTCGCCTGATGCTCGACTCCGGCGCGAACATCCCCTACCTCAACAACACCGCTCAACACCTCATGCCTCAATCGACATCATTCGGGGGTATGTCTCTGATGGGAAGCGGCGCCGATGGAGACCAAAAATTCTTTTCTGCCCTGCCGCCGCAGCAGGTGAAGATTGGCTCACTCGAACTTCCTAGCGTAACCTTCCTCACCCTCGCATACGCTCGGAAGGATTCTCGCACCAGTGAGTTCGATGGACTCTTGACAATGGATCTCTTCCGGCGTGTGTTCATCAGCCACGCCGACCACTTTGCGATCCTTGATCCGTGGTAGGCCCCGTAGGATCACAATTCAACTGAGGCTGTATGAGAACTTCTCGTCAGAAATCTGCGGTTCGGAGCGAATTGTCGCTTTCGCGTCAACTTGACGGCACCTTGGAAGGTAGACGGTTTTACGTCCAGGTGGCGAGTTGATTGCGGCAGGGTATAGGGATTTTACGTTTTTGGTCTGCCCTGTGAGCGGCGCAGTGCTCAATGACGTAGCGAGTGATCAAGATTGATCATTCTTCTTGAATGCTTTGGTGTAGCATCGCTCTAAGGTGAGCCAACAGGATCTGCAACATCGGCTCCGAAGTTATCCACGCAAGCAGGCCACCCTACTCCTCCCCACAATTGGCTAAGGGCCGAGAGGAATCTCTGCTCGCTTCGATGCTGGAAAGCAGTTCGGGATTGCAGAGGGCGCGGCGTGGTAAGGAGTGCTTGATGAGTGCGGTGACGGCTGTCATTGTAACGACTTCGCTTGTCGAACAGCTGAAGCAGACGGAGACTTATCCGGCGATCGAATTTATCAACCATCGCGCGCGGGACTTCGCGAGCTCAGGTGAATTTGTGGAAGTGAGCCGAAGGGCGCGAGGAAAGCACCCTGAAAGCCTCATTTTCATCGCAGGCTTGCACTTCTGCGATCTTGGGATGCTTCGAACGATTCTCGAATTCGCGCCATGGCGAAGCCCCGATCGGGTTCAGGTACTCGCCCGTGCAGGCGAAGCGGAGCGCTTCGAATTTTGCGCCCTGCGAATTCCCGCACTAATTTGAAATTACTCATGGATTAATAACCGGTCAATACGTATCTGACAATTGGCTTGCAGCAGTCGGGGTTGACTTGGGCGATGCCGACTTGGCGGTATTGATCCGGGCCGAGCAGTTCTCGCCATAGGCGGCATTTGGTCCGAGCGACGACGCGCGTTATGGATTGTGGGCCATTTTCCAAAAGGAAGACTAGGATGGCCTTATGTCTGGCAACAAAGAGGAGCAACGGCCAGCGGTGTATCGCGTCGCGGATGAGCCTGACGCTGCGATTCTCTCGCAGTACGAGATCACGCCTAACTCAAGCGGTCCTATTCAGAAGTACCTCGAGGCCATTGCACAACTGCGTTTGCCAAGTGGCGCTCCTTTGGTCAGCGTAATTCTCTTCGGCAGTGCGGCAAAGGGAGCTTTCACCGCGAACGTATCGGATGTTGACTTGATGGTCGTCCTCCCTGACACCGCGAGCCAGGATGATCGCCGTCACATTCAGAAGAAGGTGTTAGCTCTCGAGATAATTCATGGATTCCGGATGCCGTCGGATCGGACTCGCGGCTGGCTCGAAAAATATGTAGAGCGCTGTACGGGATATTCTCTGTCCGGCTTTGTTTGCACGCGAAGCGATCTATTATCCGGGGAAATAATCCGGGTGCTTAGACTCTCTCCACTAGAGGGGGTCTTCGTCGACCGAATCGTACTCGCTGGCGTGATTGTCAGTGCTGTGACTGTCTGGGGTGAGGAACTGCTAGCACAGGTTCCGATTCCTGCGCTTCGCAGGCTCGATGTGTTGAAAGCACTTTTCATTTTCCTGAGCACGGTCATCTTGAGCGCGGCGGTATTTCCCCTGTTTCCGAACGCTACGAAATATGCGATGGGAGTTCTCAAACACTCGCTCCATAGCTGTTATTTCTGCTATCAGCAGAAAACAGCATCTCTCAAGGAAGAAGTCAATTTTTTGGGCTCTCGTGTGACCCGGCGAAATGTTCTTGACGATCTGCTAAATCGGCGTCGAAGTTACTCCCCGTCGCTCGCATTCGTGTTGAGCTGCCTGCCGATTTTGTTCCGTTTGCACGTCCGAACTGCGCGAGATAACCGGTTTCCGCAACATGTGTCACGGAACAGGACCCTATAGAAAAGTGCCGGTCTGAAAGCGAACTCAGCAAAGCGACATGTCGCACGAGAGCTGGGAACAAATGGCTTTACCACGGTTACACTTATTCGAACTGGAAGATCTGGAATGGTTTCCGCACACGATTCGTAACCTTGCCCTGGACTATTTAGGTTTTATGGAAGTACGTTTCGCTCTGCACAAGCCTGTGATGTCGCTACTGCGGAGGATGTTTGCACAAACCGGTACATTGAACGTTGTCGATCTCTGCTCCGGTCGAGGGGAACTGGTTCTGGCGTTATACGAGGCGTTGACCTCTGAAGGAATCGACGTTGAGTTCACTCTGACCGACAAGTTTCCCAATCTAGTTGCATTTCGCTATATCTCCTCTCAAAACCCGCTCAAGCTGCACTATGTCACCGGTTCCGTAGACGCTACCAAAGTACCGCCTGAATTGGCAGGATTGCGTGCCATCTTCAATGCCTTCCATCACTTTCCGCCGCGAGCGGCAAGGAGAGTGCTGGAAGACGCCGTCAAAGCGGTGCAACCGATCTGCATTTTCAAGATCCCAGAACGCAGGCTGCTCACGATCATTTCCCTGCTGCTTACGCCGCTGTTTGTGGCCTTTGCAACGCCGTTCATAAGACCGTTCCGACGGAAGCGATTGCTATGGACCTACTTGATTCCACTGGTCCCTTTCATGTGCTGTTGGGACGGCGTGATCTCCCAACTTCGGGCTTACACGATAGCCGAGCTATCGGAACTTACCCAAGGACTCGAAGATTACGAATGGAGTGCAGGAAACACGCCCATTCATGGACAACCAGGACATCTGACGTACTTGCTCGGAGCGACACGCTCTGACAATGTTTCGCTCATTCCGCTGCCAGTACAAGATCGTCAATTCAAGGGAGCCAAAGTATGATCACCATGCCGCGCTCGATAGCCATCATTGTGGGACTATTCGTTGGGTTAATTGTGATTCCGATGGCACATGGAGTGCTTCCGTGGGCACTCTCTACGCGCCTGCCACGTTATGGATGGGCAGAGGGATCCCCGGGATACTGGAATTGGATTGGCCTGATCGTGGTCGCACCCGCGGTCGCACTTTTAATCTGGATTCTTGCTTTCGCCATTCCCCAGGCTCCGTCAAAGGTCAAGCTAGGGCTGACTCCCTCTTTCCTGATGATGCGTGGCCCGTACCGATTGACACGCAATCCGATGTACGTCGCTGAACTGGGGCTATGGCTGGGCTTGGCCATTTATTTTGGAAGCCTCGGCGTCTTAGTCGGATTTCTAGTTTTGTGGTCGGTTGTGAAGTTCATCATTCTGCCGCGGGAGGAACGCAGCCTGGAAAGGGGATTTGGTCAGACCTACCTCGAGTACAAGAACAGAGTCCCACGTTGGTTCTGGAAGACCAAATAACTAAGGCAACCCTCCGCAACCTCACGCCTAAAAAGAAGGCGGTCGAAAACCCAGCAGTCCCGGGCCCATCGCCAGTATGATGCATCAGATCCGGAGAACCGCCTCGTCACCGCGGAGCTTGAACGACGCTGGAACGAGCGACTCGTTGCTGTTCGCTCTCTCGAAGACGAGATCTCTCGGCTCATCACTGATCAGAAACCAGCTCTTGCATCTGCAGATCGTGAGCGTTTGCTTCTGCTCGGCGAAGATCTGAGTCGCGCCTGGAACAACCCCGCCGTAGCCAACGAAACCCGCAAGAAAATCGTTCGGCTGCTAATTGTTGAGATCGTGGTTGACATTACCGAAAGCACGATCGCTCTGATCATCCACTGGCACGGCGGAGACCATACTCGTTTGGAGATCAAGAAGAATCGCGCCGGTCAAACACGTTGGTCAACTAACGACGATGTTATAGGACTGATCCATGCGCTCGCTCGCCAAATGCCAGACGAGTCAATCGCGGCCGTGCTGAACCGCTCCGGAAAACAGACCGGTCGCGGGAACACCTGGACGCGTATGCGCGTCTGCTCCGTCCGAACCCAAAAGGGGATCCCTCCCTATCAGGAAGGCGAGCGCAAAGCCCGTGGTGAAGTAACGCTCAATGAGGCGGCGGATATCCTGGCAGTCAGTCCATCAACAGTGCTTCGTATGATCGGCAATGGCCTTCTGCCTGCGCAACAGCTTTGCAAAGGAGCGCCGTGGATTATCCGTGAGGCTGCACCGCATGCTGAACAGGTACAAAGGGAAGCCAACTGCCGCCGAGCCCGTATTCCGTCGTCTCACGATCCACGTCAACCGACCCTAGATTTATAAGGAGATAGCCTGATGGGCAGTAAGAACCACCCGCGTCCGCCGGCACAAAGGAGTACTTCGAGTTGCGTTACGGCTCAGCAAACCTTAGTCGTCGCCAGCAACCTCGAACGAACCCTCCAAGAGAATCTCATGAAACGTAAGACCAGAGGCTGTCAGGACTGCTGTAGATCCCGGCCCACCATTGCGAACCACGAATGTGAATGGCACATTCGTGCCTGCGCCCAAGCCAGTGATTGTCGCAGTACCCTTCAACGTTGCCGTCTCACCGTCCACTACTACATTCGTGATTTGGCCCGTGACATACATAGCGTTAACTGTGAACTGGCCACTGCCATCCCCGGTTGGGACCGCCGGAGCGATGGCCAAACACTCGAAGTCTCCGGACACCCCTTGCCCCTGGCGTTCGGCGTGGAAAGCGATGGTCGTGATGACGGGGACAAATCCTCCCGCCTGCCCCGTCCCGCCCTGGATGATGGTCTGCCCGGCGCCGCGAGCGAGAACTTTGGCAGCCTGTGCGGGTTGAGCGCAGACGGAGGCCACCGCACTTGCCATGGCGATAGTGGCCAGGAGGAGCGCGCGATTGACCCGAGTCAGGTATTTGAATGGTTCTTGCATTATCTTCTCCTCTCCTCTTTAAAATTCTCTGGCTATTGTGTGACATGCTTTCACCTGCCCGCGTCATTCCGGTTGTCGGGGATGGCGAATGTCACCGATGTGTCGCGCCTCGCCTGCCCTGGCGTGCCCGGTCGACTCTCCTTCTTAGAGCGCGCCTCCTACAGGTCTGCAGCGTGGCTCGCCTTATTACTCATCTCCCTGCAGGAGGTGGATCGACGAGCGATTGGCGTTTGGGCCACCGGGCGTACCCGAGGGTGCTAGGCGGTTCCAATAGTCGACGAAATCTTTCGATGCTGTGATTCCCTCGAAGACTGCATCCGGCGTGCCGGTTCCGTGGCAGCTCACCACCAGGATGCCGCGGCTGCCATCATTGTATTTAATGCGAAGCACGATGAGCCCCGCGCGGTAGTCCGCAGGACTGCCGATATTATCCGCCGCGGCCGGAAACGTCCCAGGTGCCTCTTCCCAGCGCACTAAACCGCTGACCTCGTACGTGCCGCTCGAACTACCCGACGCTGTGGTGATAGTCCAGTTGCCGCCACCCGTGACGGCACTCGATGTCCCCCCGCCGCCTGAGGGAGCAGCGAAAGTTCCGGTTCCCGTGAATGTGATCGTGTCGCCGACGTTGTTCATTGCCGACGCCTGACCTCCGGGGTTCACGGTTGGGCCAGGTGTGACGTTGATGATGTCCCACCGGACATGAGCCGCCTGGGCGAATGCGAACGGGGAAGCAGCCGCCATCAGACCGATGATGGACAGTCCGACGATTGTCTTTATCGATTTCATAGTCCTTACCTCCATCTCTCCAAATTCGAGACCGTGGTTTCCGAGGGCTTATGAGCATAAATCAAAACGCCGCCTGGAGGCAGAAGTGAATATTCTGTCTCACTTGCATCGCGAGCGGTTTCAGACTATGGATACTGCGCAGCCCGGCAGGACGGGGCGGCGCCGAGAAAATTCCTCTAGGCTGTGTGCATGTAGGAGTCGCTTCTGTTTTCTTGCTTTCTTGGAACTCGGAACCGAGCCCGATGGAGACAGCTGAACAACGCGACGAACCTAACATCATTTGTCTTTTTTGTCAATGGCGAATAGGTGGCGAATAGGTGGTAGTTGTAGCGCGACGACGCCCGCAGCCGCAGTCAAGCCGTGCGCGAGGTCCTTTCTGCTTTTGAAACCGCGCCGGTCGATTACAGAGCAGTCAAGTATCTCCACACGTTTTCCGTCTATACCTCTCGCACATAAATGTAGCCCGCCATAAATAGGATCATTTATACATTGAGGGTCATCTCCTACATTAGGTGACCAGTATGCGTGTAGCGGCAGCGATCGAATTGAGTTCCGCTGAGCGGATAGAGTTGGAGAAGGCCATGCGGCGGCGCACCACGCCGGTGCGCGTAGCCGAACGTTGCCGCATTGTTTTGCTGGCCTCAGAAGGTTTCCAGAACAAGCAGATCGCTGAACGGATGCACGCGGCGCCACGCATGGCAGCTCTTTGGCGCAGCCGGTTCATCGAATTGGGCGTGGCGGGGCTGCGACAAGATGCGCCTCGCTCGGGCCGCACCCCCACGATCAGCGCAGAGATGGTGGCGCGGGTGATCGCCATGACCACGCAGAGCAAGCCCGATGCCGCAACACACTGGTCGCGCAGCACGATGGCGCGCGCGGTGGGCATTTCCGATTCCAGCGTGGGCCGCATCTGGAGCGCTCATCGACTGAAGCCACATCCCGTCGAGAGCTTCAAGATCAGCAACGATCCGGATTTTGCCGAGAAGTTGGATGACATCGTTGGCCTCTATCTCAATCCGCCCGAGCACGCGCTGGTCTTGTCGGTCGATGAGAAGAGCCAGATACAGGCTCTGGACCGGACCCAGCCCGGCCTGTCGATGAAGAAAGGCCGCGGCCGCCGAAAACCTCGATTCGATCTAACACTAACACTTGGGAGTCATTGCTAACGATCCGCGGCTGGCCTATGCTTCAATTCCTATCTCTCGAAATTTCAATCTACTGAGGCTGCGAATGAAAACGACCGTTCCGCTTTACGCGCTCTTCTTTCTAGCGCACTTTCCTGCCTTTTGTGCTCCCGTGTCGGCGGGAGATCTCTCTTCGACGTGTCAGAAGGCATCCAGGGCGATAAATTCCAAAGGAAAATGGGAAGGTAAGCGCCCGGAAGATATCTATGGGGTCGGCCAATGCGAAGGATTCCTGGAAGGATGGGTCGACGGGATTGATGGCACTATTCTGAGGGGCAAGAACGGTCTGCTGCTGGTTTCAGTGAAGCGTGATCAGATTAAATCAATGTGGGACATAGCAACGACCCTTGCGGACTACCTCAAGACCCATCCACTTGAATCGAGCAAGCCGGTCGATTCAGTTCTTCAAGAAATATTGCAAGAGAGCGGGTTATTGACTGCAAGACCCTATCAAAACCCAGGGTCTGCGCCCGAAGCGTTCCGACCGGGATCGCAGTTGTCGTTCGAGCGATCAGCGTCGGCACCTGATTGCCACACGTAGGCGCAGATTCAGTCGTTAATTTCTCCTTCTTTTCGTCGCGCATCTTCCAGCCGCTTGCGTGCCTTGTCGCCTTGCCGGTTGTTCTGAATGCTTTCCTTCGTGGATGTGGGGACGCTTCTTTGCTTCTTTCCGCGACGGGCGCTTGGTCTTCTTCCTGTATGGCCGAGAGTGCCGGCACGATGCCGGCTGGTCTCAGAATGGGGCTCAGATGTGGAGACAAAACCACGCGAGCGCCGGAATTGTGCACTGTTGGGATGGGGGAGAAAATAAGGCGTGTGGTGTCCGGGGAGTTGGACACCACACGCCTTGGGATCAATGCGCGCCTGGCGCTGTGCCGCGGCATAGCGCTCTCGCTCCATCCGGCCGGCGAACACGGACGAGGCCCTCCGCGAGAATCGGTTGGTTGAAGGCGTGCATATCGACCGTTGCGTGGGCCTTAACCCAAACGGCGCGCGCTCTCGAGAACTCCTTCCGTCATGATATTGCCGTTCCTCCGACCAAACATTGAGTTCGGTAGCTTCGGGTAGCGAGCCCGCGATAACCAAGTATTCGTTCTGGATCAATGAAGAATGATCCAATCATGAGCTTTGACTTCAACGGAGCAATGCATTCCCCGAGCTCGCATAGTAGGAATAGCGTCGGGCAGTCCAGAATGCTTAAAATGTATAGTGAATCTGGCCGGTAACGCTCCTCGGAGTGACAAAATGCGTTCCAGAGAATGTAGACAGAAAATTGTAAAGGCCATCCACGTTGGCTAGATTCACGACTTCAACCCTAATACCGAGACTCTGCTTTTCACGGCGGAAGAGGTCATCCTGGCCGACAGAGAGATCAATACTATTTCTTACTGCAACGCGGGGCGGGTTCCTGTCGTCGTTCTCGGTACCCGCAGGCGGAATGCGGATGCGTGTTGCTCCAAGGCTGCTCGCGCAGGAGCGTACCGGTTGCAACACACCGGCAAACGTCGCACCGCAATGAAGTCCCATCTGTGCTTGTTCGTCACCAGTGAGACGCAGGGCGTTAGCATAATCCGGGACGGCGACGGCAACCAGCCCGCCATCGTAACGGTAGGAGACTCCGGCCCAAGGTCCACGATGGCCAATCTGATACCGCGTGTACAGATTCATCGCCAATCCCTCGTCGTGATCGGGACGCGCGACGTTGCTGTAAGGCGGGCTGAAGGTTACCCCTCCAGTCTCGGGACCGAAGAGCCGAGAGCGGACATGGCTCACGGTCAAATAGCCGGCGAAGCCATGCGTTGGCGCGATAGTCGCTCTGAACAATGCTCCGTCAATCTTCGATTTTCTGAACTGTGTCGGAAACGTCAGCGGACTGTTGAGCAGCACATCGAAGTCGTAAGCCCCATAGGTAAACTTCCACAGGTACTCTCCGCTGAATGAGAACAACTTGGACACCTGTGTCTCGAATCCTATGTTGAACTGGTTGCGCCTGCCTGTCTTGAGGATCGCCGAGTTCACAGCGTCTAATGCTCCCGCCGTCGATCCGGGGCCGCTCGAACTGGCGACGATCAGGTTTTCGTTGTAAGGGGTCAGGAATACCCGCGAGTACGCGAGATGGAATACCGTATGCAATGGCGGAACCGTATAAGCTCCTCCTACGCGCGGCTGAAAGCCATTGCTATTCGTCAGTCCGTTGTAGTTATCGAAGCGTAGGCCAGGGTTGAGCGTGAAGTTTCCCAGCCGGATGCTGTCCTGCGCGAAGATCGCCACTTGCTTGATGTCGGTATAGCCCCGAAAATCGAAGAGCCTCCCGCCGCGTGTAAGATCGATCTTTAGCAATCCGGGAAGAAAGCCTGGGTTTAGGGCAAGACCGTTAAGGGCACACTGCGAAGCATCGTCGTAGGCGGTATCGGGAGACGGCGCGCCATCCGGACCGAGGCATGGGCTGTTGTATGCCGCGTCGGTCAACCCCGTGGTGAACTGCTCGGAGAGGAAGGTATGCTTCCACTCTGCTCCCCCTACGGCGGCATGTCGCCCATGCGAGTAGGTGAGCTCATCGCGCAATCCTGCATTTGTGAGACGACGCGCTTGCGCGAGGGTTGCGGGCGTATCCGCGAGGGGATTTGCTGAGGGCCAGTAACGGATCTTGTCTTCTCGCACCCAGAGATTGGTTTGATTGAAGGCCGAGCTGCTGAAGGTATGCAGCATCGACGGCGCGACATTGAAGCTGGCGACTGTCTGCCGCTGATTCTGATTCAATGCCTGCTGGTCGAGCGTGTTGGGAGTCTGAAACCAGGACCGGCTCACGCTGGTGTTCAACTGGAGCGATGTCTTCGGCGTAACTTTGTAATCGAGCCGTTCAATAACATTCTGGGCGTTCCCGTTGGCATGGAGGGCTACCAACTCCGGCGCGTCAAGAAAACGGCCACTGTTGATTCCATCCACAGCAGTGAAACTTCCGAACTTTTCTCTTCCAAATCCCAAGTTGCCGCTCACCTGCGTGGTTGCAAAGGAACTGCGAGAGAACGAAAGCGTACCCGAGGGACATCTCTGATCGAGTCCGGAGCGGGTCTGGGCAATGATCACCATGCTCGCCTTATCGCCTACATCTGCCTGCGGCGATCCCTCGCGAACCTCCATCGACTGCAGCGCATTTAGAGAGATCTGGGTAGAGAAGGTTCGGCTCTGCTGGTCGGTGATCGGTTGGCCATCAATCACGAACGACGCTTCGGCGTGGTCGCCTAGCGGATGGAACGATCCATTGGAATCTGCAGAGACACCTGGCGTCGTCAACGTAACCAAGGAACTCAATGGAGAACTCACACTCTGGCTGGGAATGCGCTCGATCTGCTCTGTAGTGATATCGACGTGCGCTGGTTCTGTAGGGTCAAGTTCGTCGGCGATCACGATTACCTCCGTCTCCACCGCACCAGTCGCCAGCTTGAAGTCCAATCGGATCGGCACTCCCGAATACGTAACATCCTGAGTTACGGACGCAAAGCCTGGGGCCTGTGCTTCAACCCGGTAAGTTCCTGTACTCAACTCCAGGAAGCGAAATGTTCCATCGGAGCCGGTGACCCAACTCCGATGAGCGTGAGTATTGACGTAGGTGGCTGTAACGGTTGCTCCCGGCACGGTGGCCCCTGTAGCATCTGTCACGATGCCGGAGAGCGCGCTGGAAGCGCCGCTCTGGGCCATCAATGAGGTTCGACTCCCTGCAAGCAATGCGGCGAAAAGAGCCAGTTTGCCGAATGAAAGACGTATCCGCATCATCGAGGGCTCCGAGGGAGGTCACGATTTAGGCGCGCCTAAATCTAATTTAGATTAGACTAAATCTACGGCAAGCGTCAAACTGAAGCAGGGAGTGCCGAAGATGCCGAAAGGCCGGGAACTGCATACGAACACTGAATCTGCGGACGACTACCTCAAGGCAATCTTCCATTTGAGTAGCGGGGAAAGGCATCGTGTCAGCAGTGGAAACTTGGCGGAGCGGCTGGGAGTGTCACCCGCCTCGGTGACAAACATGGTCCAGAAGCTGGCAGCGGTCAAGCCTGCTCTTGTCGACTATGAGAGACATTATGGTGTCTGCCTTTCGCGAGCTGGCAGAAAACGCGCTCTTGAGATCGTTCGGCACCATCGACTGATCGAGACCTTTCTCTACGAGGTACTGAACTACCCCATTGAGGAATTGCATGATGAAGCCGAACGCCTGGAACACTTCATATCCGAGAGCTTCGAGAAACGCATTGCCGCTAAACTGGGCAATCCTCAACTCGACCCACATGGGCACTGCATCCCGTCTCTTGACGGTTCTATGCCTGCGGTCCATCGTGTAAGTTGCAATTGCGAATGAGCACTGCCTCAAGCGGACGTTGTAGACGCGCTGAGGTTGATCCGGCAGCGGTCGTCTGCCGGCCCTCGTTACTCGTCTATCAGGCCATACGCGTCCGAGCGTGTGTCCTGATTCTGCTGTTGTTCGTAGCGAGCCAGCTTTACGAATCGCACGCAGACACATCGCTGGAACGTCATTCTGCGCTTAAAGGTGCATGGTACAGTTAAAAAACCTCAGGGTTTTGCACCGACGGAATCACCTGCGGTGACCACGGTGACGCGCAATCTATGCCCAGAGTCACAGCCAAAGGTTGTTATAGTATGGTGCCCAAGTTATGCGATTTTCCCCGCGATCCATGGGGGTTTCCGAAAACCGCCAGGTGTCCACAAATCTTTAGCACACCACGGATCATCCCCAACAACGACGCGGGTCTAAGTTAATTAGCTTGAAATTGCGCCGCAAGTGGCGGCAGTGCTGTTAAGCAAAAATCGTGCAGAGCTGACTCCTCAACAGGCAGAAATTGTTGACACATTGAAGCAGCAGTGTCCTGGTTTCGCGCAGATGCGCGAAGTGGTTTTGAGCTTTCGCACCATCCTTTCTGGGCAAGCTGGCCATGCTCCAGCGCTGGATGCAGCGGGCATTGAAGACGGGCATTCACGAGCCGCAGCGCTTTGTGCGGACTTTGAAACAGGACCTCAGTGCAGTGGAAGCGGCGGTGACCAAACCGTGGAGCAACGGACCGGTAGAGGGACACATTAACCGGCACAAGATGCTGAAGCAGATGTATGGTCGCGCTGGTGTCGAATTGCTCCGTGCTCGCTTATTGCCCGAGTCGGTCTTCAGTGGCGAATGCTTGCACCAAAGCTGAGCCAGAACCCCTATCTGCTGGACAAGTTCTTGGGCGACTTCTTATTCAGGGTGCGCAACAACTTGGCTGCGGAAGGTGGCGGCGGTACCGCCTTGTCAAAGACGATCGCCTCAGCCGTTACATCTTTCCCGTAGAGCTTCTTGTTGCCATCGTTATCAGGACGCAAAGTGGAACCGGACAGTGAGACCCCGGCGAAGAGTCCACGCGCGCGCGAGTAGGAGAGGATCTCTGCCCGCATTGTTACATCCGTTTCAGCCGAGGCATTGCGGCCAACCGGACCGGCTGCCGCGGAGGCGTCCCCACCAATCTTGACCTTGCTTTTAAGAATGTTTGCGGCCGAGGTCGGGCTCATGAGCAGGAGCACGAAATCCGTGGCCTGACCACCCAATTGGAATCCGACGCTTGCGCCTTCAAGAGCCATCATCGATGGCGCACTCCAGGGACCGCGAAAGTTCCTACCGGTGCGGCAGGTCAACACACCACGGCCGTAGCTGCCCCCTACAATGAAGGCAGCCTTGAGCACGGAGGGCAGCACCACCACACAATCTGCTTTGTCAATTACGCCCTGCGGAATGTTATCGGGAACATTCATGATCTCGGAAATTACGGTTCCCGCCGCCATGACTCGATCCGCTTCCTTGTCCTGTCCAAGAACCGGCAAAACCATCAGGCACATGAGGCCTAGCGCCACTACTGTTCTCTTCATGTTCCCTCCTTGAGGCCTATTTAACACCATTGCAGCAATACAACATTGCCTACGGCTGAGCCAAGAAACGAATCCGGACCTAACCTCTCCGGTAATCGCTCAGCATACATACAGGTGCCTTTTGAGAATCACGGATGAACGCCGGTGATAAGAACCCTCTTACCCGCCGACTACTCCAGGTGTTCTAACCGCCCAGGACCAATCTTCACGGCGTCCTGGGTTCTTTTTGTCTGCAAAGCGCCGCCTTCATTGTGGGCTACACTCCTGTACACATAGGTGAACAGCCTTTAAAGCGTACGCGTCCGGGCAACGACACCCTTTCTCAAGCGACGGTTCTGTGATGCAGTTGCTGCATGAGTGAAGCAACAGGTATCGGATTTCGTCGTCGCCGGACCAGGGTTGAGGCCGAACGACCTGTCCTGGAGTTTGAGCAGAGCGGTCTGAGGCGTCAGGCGTTCTGCGCACGGTCTATCGGTGGCCGCGCTGATCGGACAAGTATCGTAAGCCTTTCGGAGGAGCGGTGGACCATACCTTCACTCCGGCGCTCATAGTTGACCGACGTCATCTCCATTTTGATTAGGCATACTCGTGTTGATCAAGCGGGACTTCCGCTGTAGCTGTGTCGAAAGAATCATCTGTCGGCCCGCGGGGCCTTATGGTGAGCACAGGACACTGTGCTTCAGTGATGACTCGATGGACGACACTTGTTCCGAGAAGCCAGGAAAGCATAGAAGGATAGGGTGAGCCGAGAATGAGCAAGTCTTGCGACATCACGCCAGATTCGGCAACGATGATCGCGGCGGGATCTCCCTCTCGTACCGTGCAGACAGGTTGCCGCCTATGCGCGGCGCCTTCCGGAACAAACCCGAAGAGTCTCTTTCTGGCTGCGAACCTTACCAGTTCTTTTTGTTGTTCACACATACTTGTAGTGTGGAGAACGTGCAACAATGTGAGCTGTGCGTCATTCAACTCTGCAAGTGTGCTTGCGAACGCCGCAAGCAATGCGCTGTTCGGATCAAATGACGTCGCAAAGAGGATGCGTCCGAGTGGGGTCCCGCGTGCACCACCTGGATGTGCTCGACGCCCGATAATACATACAGGCACCTCCAGGCATGCGACGAGTTCCTCTGCTACAGACCCTTCGAGCAAACGCGAGACTCCGCTCATATTGCTGTTCGCAACGATGACTCGATCCACGGACCGAGACTTGACTAGTAGTGGGATCTGTTGCCCCGGAACGCCCCTGAGAACAACAGGCTCGCATTCTATGCCTTCTCGATGAAATTCTTCAGCCATCTTGCCTAGCTTGTTCGTCACGTCCGGAGCCAGATGTCTAGGAACGAGAGTCGGTAGTCTGCTGTGCGGTTCGGTTCGCGAATGGAGTGGTGGAACCGCGTGGACGAGCAGGACGTTCGCTCTACTCAAGCGGGCGTGGTTAATAGCGTGGAGGATCAACCTCGGGCCGTCGAGTAGGTTCGTGGCGACGAGGATCACTTTTGGATTGCTCCAGCGAACGATAGCGCTTTGTGCCATTGGACACCTCAAGGATCGAATCGTGGGTTTCAGTCAACTCAATTGCCTTCGAAGGGACATTTATCGCCCGGAAGTAAGCGGCGAAATTCCACGTCACGGACTCGAAGACTATGGCATCGTTAAGACTTGTCTCGACGGTCGGTGTTGAGCACGAAGTCAACCGATGCACTGGACCACTGTGGTTCGGCTCGCTGCTGGCTGAGATGGCGTTCCTGTGAAGGCCGTCCTCTCTCAGGAAGTATGCGGGTTGGTATCATCGCAAGCGCTACCTACGCGGTCTTTGCGACAAATCCGCGTCACGCTCTGAACGACTGTCCTTGAACTGCGCAAACATTTCGAATTGATAAAACCGAACCACTGATCGAAAACAATCGTGCGTTGTCTCTCTCTGACGAAACGCCAAAATGGGACAATCGCACTTCGCTGCTATGCGTCTTACCTGCTTCTCCTGGGCGTTGTAGTTCGCAGAGTTATTCATTTGAAGTGCGACAAGACGCGCGTGGACAGCGGCAGCCCTCTTTGGGATCACATCGTCTGCGCACCCGAACAGGAGAACTGCTTCCGCGTTTTTGGTGAGAGTGAGATGTCTTACCGTGCGAGCAAGGGTTTCGAGACGATATTGAATTCCCATTTGCGCATCGGGACTCGAAACGGCTCGCCCTGGATCGATGACACACAACAGTTCGATATGAGCACCGTGCCGCTCTACCAACCAGCAAGCGAAGTTGAGGGCGTCCTCGTCCACGTTGACGCAATCGGTGACATACAGAAGGAGTCCCGCGTTCGTTTTGTTGAGAGCAAGTTCTATTGCCTCATCGAATCTCACGTTGGTCTCCTTGTTGAAATGAGGGTATGTTTCCTGCGTGGTTCGCTGCACAAGGTGGCAGTGACTCTCACCGCTGCTTTGGGGAATACAAACACACCGCCATAGTAAGCAGATGAATGTCCAAACCAAGCCTCGTCTAAACGGGTGTCGATCTTGAAGATACGAGATTCCGGCATCTTGCCTTCGCGAGAACGTACAGGATTTTGTACAAGGCGTCAAAGACATTGGACGTACGGCGCGAATTCCCATCAGGTTCTGGGCTCCAAGAATGTGGGCGACCGCGTAAGTAATTTCGTCACTCGACCGTTTGAAGGGAGAATCCACGGGGGCCGCCGTCTCCATCTGGGAAGCTCATCCAGGGATCCCTCGACAACCCTCTCGGCGGGGGGAGAATGATCCTTGCATTATTCAGCTGATTGAATGACCCGCGCGAGCTTATATCGACAACAGTGAACGGCTACGTAGCGCCGGCCAGGGAGAAACACGGGGTACCCAGCGATGCAGCACATTAGGACTGACCTCCAACGCACGCGACACCTCGGCCATCGAAACCCCAGACTCCAGCCGCCGAGCGGCAGCCAACTTGAACTCCCTGGTAAACGTCCTTTGAGACAATCACATAACTCAACTCTCCTTTCGCGAAAGGTTGAGTCTTAACCGGTTGTCTCAAACTGGGGACGAGTCCAAAACCCTCTCTTCATCCATTCACGGGAGAGGCGTTTTGCTTTGCCCGTCCCGCCTAAATCCGCTCGGCTCATAAGCAAGCGTTAGCTCGACCCTGTTGTTGCTCTGCCCGTCGCTGCACCGACTGTTAACTCTTGTGAAATACAAAATTCACATCACGCTATTTTATAGAAGACTGAACCTAAGTATGACGTACGACTTCATTAAGGAAATGGCCCGCGGAGCGGAATGTATTTATTGAGAGGCCGTGTAGATGTAACTACATTGGCAATAAAAATGCAATAAGAAGATCAAGTAGATTGTGGGCTAAGTTGCCTTTCATTGAGGCAGCGCGGTCAAGCTGGCGTATGGAGGCGCTCTCTGAGGCTGACCCAGTTTGTCGGGCCATCAGCATCCAGACCCCGCCCTCCGTTAAACCGCTCCGCCGCAAAGCGTTGAGGAGCTTCCATGAAAAATCCAGTCAGACCGTTCAGCAATCTCACCATCCTGGTGGGTGCAGTCATAGTTTTTGCTGTATCCGCTGCACTTCAATGCGCATTTGCTCAGGAGACCGGACAGATATTGGGAACCGTAACTGATCCCAGTGGTGCGGTGGTTCCTAATGTTATTGTCACAGTCACGAACCTGGGTACAAATGCCGTTCGCACCGTAACTACAGGCAGTGGCGGTGCCTTTGTTGTCACAGGTCTGCGGCCGGCCACCTACGAGGTTGTTATCCAGTCTCCTGGATTTATGACCCACACGGGACGCGTTGAGGTGACGGTCGCCTCCAAGGTAGTAGTGGATACCCGGCTAACCCTCGGTTCTACAACCACCAGCGTCGAAGTATCTGCTGAACTTGGGGGTGCGCAGGTCAATATGCAGACTCCGGAATTGTCGCAGATCGTCAACTCCGCCCAAGTCTCTCAGATGCCGAGCCTTACACGCAACCCTTATGACTTCGTCGCCCTCGCAGGCAATGTGTCGGCGGGCGACAGCACAAACAGCGGCGATTCCAGAGGTGTCTCGGGTGGGTCGAGCGGAAACTCTCAAAATGCAACCACCCGCGGCGTAGGATTCAACATCAACGGTCAGCGTTCAAGCGGCACTGAGATCCTCCTGGACGGAGTCGAGAACATTAGCATCTTCAGCGATGGCATCGGAGTCTATGTACCGATCGATGCAACGCAGGAGTTCCGCGTCCAGACCAGCAACTACGAGCCTCAATACGGCCGGGCCTCCGGCGGAATCGTCAACGTAACCACTAAGAGCGGAACCAACGCCTTCCACGGCAGTGTGTGGGAATTCAGCCGTCTCTCCGCCTATACCTCCAACACGGTCTTGAACGCACAGCAGGGCCAGCCCAAGGGAAAGTACACCCGCAACCAGTTTGGCTTCGCAGTTGGCGGTCCGGTCCTCAAGGACAAGCTCTTCTTCTTCGGCAGTACTGAGTGGGCGCGTGTCCGCAGCTCTGGGGTAACGCTCGCAGCCGTTCCCACGCCCCAGTTCCTCGCCCTCTCCGCACAGAACACACAGGACTTCTTCACGAATTACTCGGGGGGGAAGAACTTCGACTTCACCAGAATCTACACTGCCGGGCAGCTTGGAATCACCGGGATTCCGGCCGCGACCCCGGCCTTCGGCATCGCGGCGTACAACGCTCCCGTCAACACAGGGGGTAGTGTCCCGCAAAACACCTATAACATCGTTGGCCGGGTGGACTATTCCCTGAGTGACCGCACGTCGATGTTCTTCCGCTATGCCGACTATCAGGAGAAGGACCTGCTTGGGGCATCGTTCGCGTCGCCATACTCCCAGTACAACGTCGGCGCAGCCACCAACTCACGGTCGTATCTCCTCAGCGCATCGCACGTCTTCAACCCCTTTGTGGCCTCCTGCATGAAACTGAGCTTCAGCAGATTCAACGCTCCATTGACTTATGACACGTCGCTGCAGAACGTTCCGACGCTGATTGTCTCGGTGAATGCGCAGTTGCCGACGACCAGCGCCTTCATCCAGCTCCCGGGCTTTTACGACTTCAACCCCGCAAATGGCGGTCTCCCCTTCGGAGGGCCGCAGAACGCCATTCAGATGAATCAGGATCTTAATGTCCAGAAGGGTCGGCACTCCATGCAGTTCGGAGCGCAGCTCGTCTACATTCAGGCCAACAACGCCTATGGAGCATACGCCCAGGCCTCCGAACAGGTTGGGGTCAATCGAACCCAGGGACTGCAGAATCTGCTCAGTGGCGACCTGTTCCAATTCCAGGCCGCTGTCGACCCCAAGGGAGCATTGCCCTGCGTACGCAACCCCTACACAGGCGCGCTAGCGCAGACCTTGAGCTGTTCCATCAACCTGCCGGCCGTGCCACCCGGCTTCGCACGCAGCAACCGCTTCCATGACTGGGCCGTATACGCTCAGGATTCCTTCAGGATGGCCCCAAGATTTACCGCCAATTATGGGGTGCGTTATGAGTACTATGGTGTGCAGCACAACAATAACAAGAACCTTGATTCCAACTTCTACTACGGCGCAGGCAGCAATCTCTTCCAGAGCATTCGCAACGGCCAGGTTTCTACCAGTCCGGCGAGTCCCATCGGCCAGCTATGGAATCCGCAACGCGGCACAATTTCACCGCGGATGGGCTTCGCGCTTGATATCTTTGGAACCGGCAAGACTGCAATCCGCGGCGGTTACGGCATCAGCTATGAGCGGAACTTCGGCAACGTTACGTTCAACGTGATTCAGAATCCTCCGAACTACGCTGTCGTCGTCGTCAACAATACGCGGATCACCTCCTCGAACGCCGGCCCGTTGGCTGGAGCTTCGGGCGATGTCGCGTTGCCTCCTACCAGCCTGCGGCATGTGGATCAAAACATCCGCACGTCGCAGACGCAGTTCTGGGATGCGGCATTGGAGCAACAGCTTGCGCACAACACGGTCGTGTCGCTACAGTATGCGGGCGCCCGTGGGCTGCATCTGTACGACATCAAGAACATAAATACTCAAGGTGGGGGCAATGTCTTCCTTGGCGACCCCCTAAAAGATGCTAGTGGAAACACCGGGCTGACCAGACTGACGAACCAATACTCCAACATCAATACACGGGGCTCCGGTGGCGACTCCTACTACGAGGCGATGAACATCCAGTTCCAGAGCACAAATTTCCACAGTTCCGGCCTGAGCCTTTCAGTGAACTACACCTATGCGCATCAGATCGACGACCTGAGCACAACCTTCTCCGAAACGAATAACGCCTTCGGCCTCGGATACACCCAGCCGTTCAATCCAGGCTTCGACCGAGGAAACGGAGATCTCGACATCCGTCATCGTCTCGTCGTTGCGTACATCTACCGCACCCCCTTCTTTGCCAATAGTCATGACTGGAAGGCACAGATGTTTGGAGGATGGCAGGTTACAGGCATCTATACCGTCCGGACGGGCACACCGTTCACTTACTTCGACAGCACGAACAACAACAGTGGCTATCAGATCGCACGTTATACGCCAGCAGCCGGTGTCGTCCCGAAACGCACGTTCAAATCGATCCCGAACGGCATGACCAGTGACTCCAACAGCTACGTCATCGGCAACCTTCCCGACGCCGTCTCGTGGGCCAATCCTGCCATACCGGCGCCGGGTCTTCCCGAGGGCATTTCCGACTGGGGACCGTTCCCCTCGACCATGGTCGCTCGGAACAGCTTCCGTGGGCCCGGCGCATGGACCTTTGACGCATCCATCTCCAAGACCATCCCCATTGGCGAACACATTAATTTGGAGTTCCGGGCGGAAGGCTTCAATCTACTCAACCATCACAATCTCTTTATCCAGCAGGGCCTGAACGACGTTGCCAACGTAGGCCCTGGCGTACCGGTACCCATTACGGCCTCCAAGGGAGGCATCGGCAACAACAATGGCGCAAACGATGAAAGACGCTTCGGCCAGTTCGCCCTGAAGCTCAACTTCTAACCGGCTCGATATTCATCCATCATCAGGCATTTGCTGTATTTGAATTAACTGGGTGGTGAGTTTTCCTATGAGAGCAGTTAACCGTGCTTGGGGCGCGGTCACTGGTGCCGAAAACTGATTTCGAGAGCCCTGGATCGGATGTAAATCTGATATGGGATCCGATTCGGCAAGCTAAGGCCGACTTCTAACTGGTGCTTCTGATGCCCGGATGAGAGCATGGTTCCGGTACTGGCGATCGCTGGCACGAATCTCGATGTTGGCGAAGCGGAAGACAAAGGACTTATTGACCATCATTTCCCATCACAAGTTCAAGAACCGGCTTCACGAATTGATCAGCCGCGCGTAGAAACTGATCAGGAGGACTTCAAGACCATATAGATCCACGCGCCCAGAGTGACCTCAGCCTGAGCGGCTGAGGAGCACGTCCGATGACAACTTTCAAGGCTATCGCATGCTTCGTTCTTGCAACGGCAGCCGTTTCCACCCTTGTTGCAGAAACCGTTGCCCGGGAAATGTCGCAAGTGTACCCTTCCGAGTTCTCAACCGCCACCAGATTATCGTCGCTGTTTCCGTCAACACGTCCGGCCCTATGACTTCCTCCTGGACACCGGCTTACAGATGACGATGCTTGATCCCTCGTTGGCCGGGGAACTCCATTTGAGCACCTTCGGTGAGGCGGAAGTGGCCAGCGCCGGATATCATTCGTCAGCTTCGTTTGCAATTCTTGATTCAGTCCAGGTCGGCTTCCATGGTGTCAGGAACCTGAAGGCCCTGGAGTACGGCGTTCAAAATCTGCAGGCATCTGGCCGAAATGTTCAGGGCGTTCTCGGCGAGGATTTTTTGGAGCAGTTCGACATGCTGATCGACAATGCCCATAGCCTGCTCTACCTGGACGACTCCACCGCCATGCGCGCGCAAGTAAGGGGCCAGCACGTTGACCTGCTTTGGCCGGGCCGGACGCGGGCCCAAATAGGCGATGGGGCACCGCTGCCGAAATCCCTCATTGTTTCTGTCCGCTTATCCGATGGCATGCGGCCGGTTCGCCTGAAGCTCGACACTGGCACGAACGTCCAGTTCCTGTACAACACCTCTGAATACCTGGCGGTGGGAGCGTATCGGGGACCATCCCAGCGCGGAGGTGCGACCGGAGCTGAGCGGACGTTTACCGCCTGCCGCCGCAGAATGTGAACATCGGCTCCGTCGAATCAGTCAGAGTGCTGTTCGTTACCCTTGCGGGCGCAGAGAGGGATCGCCGCACCTCGGACTTCGACGGGCTATTGACTCTCGGTCTCTTCCGGCGGGTCTTCGTTGACCACTCCGACCACTATGCATTTCTTGGGCCGTAGGTGGCGATGGATGCCTTTGCCTGGTCCCTCGTGACCTTACGGGAGACACCGATGTCAATGTCTGCCCTCCTTACCCCTCGACCATTCAAGTATCACGAAGTGATGTTAACGAAAGTGATCGACGAGCATGATGTCGCCGCTCGGATCACCTTCTTGCGAATAGAGGATCCAGCGGCCATCCGGAGAAATTGACAGGCCGTCGCCGAAGTCCTTGTCCGCTTCAAAGACCGGGCGTATCTGCCTGCTGCCAAAATCAAAGTAGCGGAGCGATCTGGGCGACTCGGCTGGGACAAAATAGATGCCACCCGGAACGAGCGCCCAAATGCCGGAGTCTATCACGCGAGGCAAGCCATCCACTTCTGACTCCGTACCGGGCTGCCCCGACCGGGCCGTTTTCTTCAGCGTCGAATTGTCTGCGTGGCTGGCAAAATATACTGTCTTCCCATCAAAAGACTCCTGAGGACTGACCCCATCGATATCCTTGGAGAGCGCAATTGCAGATCCACCTGAGGCGGGACATCGATAAACTCCCATCCTGCCAGGTTGGTTAGATCTGAAATAAATCCACTGTCCATCGCGCGACCAGTGAGGTCGAATCACGTCGGAAATATTTGTGATCAGTTTTCTGGGCTTCCGTTCGGCCACGTCTGCGACGTATATCTCGTAGCGGCCATGGGGAAGCGAGTCAAACGCGATCCTGCTTCCGTCCGGCGACCATTGCGGGCTGCCACTTGCATCATTGGGGTTCGAGATCTGCTCCAGGTTTGCTGCCATCCTCATTGCTGATCCAGACTCCCTGCCGGCCCGATCGTATAGACGAGAAGGCAACGCGCTTTCCGTCCGGAGAGTATTGAGCGCTGAACTGTCTCCGCGACGAAGGGATGAGCTCTACGGCCGGAGATTCCGGGTGAAGCAGGTCCCTGCGCCAGAAGTTTGAGCTCCTGGAAACAGAGCTATAGGCAAGCTTGTCGCCTTTGGGAGAAACTGTTGGCAGCTGTGCGCCTCCTTCGAGTGTCAGCCACTTCGCCGAACGATTCTCGACAAGAACTTCGCCGAGTTGGAATGAGCTCGTTTTCCAAAGGGAGTAGACGAGTTTCTTGTCGTCAGCCGACCACGTTACCCCGTGTGGAAAAGCCCAGAATGGCCCAATCAGCTCGGGCTTTCCGTCCGGAAGCGTTAAGGAATATAGCCCGGCCTGGCCGTCGAAGTAGGTTCGAAAACACCAGTACACGAGGCGGTCGCCGCGGTGGGAAAAGGCGGGTTGACCCTGCTCAAGGCACTTCTCGCGGTTCGGAAGCGGCACCGACTCCAATGTTTCTGTGGAGAGCAGAGATATCATCGCATGTTCACTTCCCGGCGAATTGCTGAACGCGATCCGGTTGCCGTCCGGCGACCAACTGATGATGGAGATCGGACCCCAACCCCCAGGCAACCGCGTGGAGCGTAATTTTCTTTCAGGGCCGCCAAGCGCGGGCACAACGTAGATTCCCGTATCAGCGCCGGCCAGACGATGAAACGCTATGTGCGTGCCGTCGGGAGACCATGCCGGACTGATCCAATCCGAAGGATGCCGCGTCAGGCGGAGCAGGGTTTCGCTCCCTATTGCCTTCACGTACAGGTCGAAGCCTTTGGTTCCGGGTGGGGGATCACCATTCCACGCGAAAGCGATGCGGGAGCCATCGGGAGAGAATGCCGGGGCAGTCTCCTGTCCCGGCAGAGCCGTAAACGGAACGGCCGTCAAAGCCTCCTGCTCCTGAGATCGCTGCTGGCGCTGCCATCGGTAGGCAAGTACGGCCCCAACGGCAAGGACCATAATGGCGAAGACTCCTGCGGTAATCTTCACCAATCTCTGACGAGGCTTCTGCACGCGCAGCGGCTCGACTGGAGCTTGAGACTGCGTCGGCGGTTCGAGCGTGCCAATGAACCTGTATCCGCGCCTTGGAATCGTTTCGACGAAATGCGGTCTCTCCGCCGAGTCGCTCAAGATCTCCCGGATTTTGTTGACGGCGGTATTGAGGTTGCGCTCGACATCCACGAACGTGTCCGGCCAGAGGCGCTTTTGCAGCTCTTCCCGCGTGACCACCTCGCCGGGGCGTTCCAGCAGGATGGCAAGTACCTGGAACGGCTGCCCGCTGAACTTCAGCTTCACACCATCCTTGCGCAGCTCGCCGCTGCGCAGGTCGGCTTCGAAGGGGCCGAAGCGTACAAACCGAACCGAGGATTGTGTTTCAGCCATCGGGGAGTTTCCTTGCCATCTCCAAACGAAACCGGGCTCCGGTGAACCCCAAGCTAACGAAAGTGATCGACGAGCATGATGTCGCCACTCTCAACGCCTTCTAGCGAATAGAGGATCCAGCGGCCGTCGGGAGAGACTGACAGGCCGCTAGCGAAGTCCTCCTCCACCTCGAAGATTGGGAGTATCTTCTTGGTGGCGAAATCAAAGTAGCGGAGGGATCTGGGCGCCTCGGCAGGAACAAAATAGATGCCACCTGGAACGACCGTCCAAACCTTTGAGTCTCTCACGCGGGGCAACCCATTCACTTCTGATTCCGTACCCTGCTTCCCCAACAAGGTCAATCTTTTAAGTGTTGATTTAGATCGGTGGCTTGCAAAATAAAGCATATTCCCATCGAAAGACTCCTGCGGATTGACCGCATCGACGTCCTGGGAGAGTGCAATGGCATCTCCGCCCGTGGCAGGACAACGATAGACTCCCGTTCTGCCAGCTTCGTCGGATCGGAAATAGATCCACTTTCCATCGCGGGACCAATGCGGTTGAATTATGCCGGAAATATCTGTGATCAGTTTTCTGGGCTTCCGTTCGGCCACGTCCGCGACATATATTTCCCAGCGGTCATGGGGAAGCGAGTCAAACGCTATCCTGTTTCCGTCCGGTGACCATTGCGGACTGCCGCTCGCATAATTGGGACTCGAAATCTGCACCAGGTTGCTCCCATCGTCATTGCTGATCCACACTCCCTGCAAGCCAGATCGTGTAGACGCAAAGGCAATTCGCTTCCCGTCCGGAGACGGTTGAGCGTCGTACTGTGCCCGCGAGGAAGGGATAGGTTTTACAGCTGGCGTCTCCGGGTGAAGCAGGTCTTTACGCCAGATGTTTGAACCAGGCGAAAAGGAGCTATAGGCAAGTTTGTCGCCTTTGGGAGAAACTGTCGGCAATTCTGCGCTTCCTTCGAGTGCTAGCCGCTTCACCGAACCATCCGCGACGGTAACTTCGCTGAACTGGCCGCCTGAGGATCCATACCAACGGGAATAAATGAGTTTCGTGTCGTCAGCAGACCATGTCAACCCCTTTGGAACAATCCAGAATGGCGTCATCATCTTCGGCTTTCCGTCCGGAAGGGATAAGGAATATAGCTGCGCCCTGTAGTCCTCTCGAAAGCACCAGTATGCAAGGTACTCGCCGTTGTGGGAAAACGCTGGCAGACCTTCACCAACGCACATCGGACTAAGCGGAATCCGCCTGGTCTCCAATCTTTCCGTTGAGAGCAAATAGATCCTTGCATGTTCTTCTTCTGGCACCCTCTCTGCGAAGGCAATCGAACCTCCGTCCGGCGACCAACTGATAAGAGCGAAGTTATTCCGCGTGGAAAAATAGCTAGTCTCGGGCACTCGGGTGGAAAGCAATTTTCTTTCAGGGCCGCCAAGTGCGGGAACAACGTAGATTCCCGTATCAGCGCCGGCCCACCGGTGATACGCGATCTGCGTGCCATCGGGAGACCATGCCGGGCTGATCCATTCCGAGGGATGCCGCGTCAGGCGGAGAAGGGTTTCGCTCCCTATTGCCTTCACATACAGGTCGAAGCCTTTGGTCCCGGGTGCGGGATCACCGTTCCACGCGAAAGCGATGCGGGAGCCATCGGGAGAGAATGCCGGGGCAGTCGCCCGCCCGGGCAGAGCCGTAAACGGAACAGCAATCAAAATCTCCTGCTCCTGACGACGCTGCTGCCGATGCCATCGGTAGGCAATTAAGGCCCCAATGGGAAGGACCAAAATGGCGAAGACTCCTGCGGTAATCTTCACCAATCTCTGACGAGGCTTCTGCGTGCGAACCGGGACGACTGGAGCTTGAGACCGCGCCGGCGGTTCGAACGTGCCAATGAACCGGTATCCGCGCCTTGGAATGGTTTCGACGAAATGCGGGCTCTCCGCCGAGTCGCCGAGGACCTCCCGGATCTTGTTGACGGCGGTGTTGAGG
>Ga0207109_1028_pt1 | contig 34390 bp, 22 predicted proteins | sample Alteio_BWMinHeat_73_FD_153584 | JGI IMG/M metagenome (GOLD analysis project Ga0207109, IMG submission 153584) | Enriched cells from forest soil in Barre Woods Harvard Forest LTER site, Petersham, Massachusetts, United States -... | ecosystem: Environmental > Terrestrial > Soil > Temperate forest >... | reverse complement strand
TCGCCGGCATATTCCTCGCGATGTTGTTGGACTTGCTTCCACGCCGTGCGCTCTCCCATCAGCGTGAAGTTCTTGCGAAGCCCCTTGAATTCTCCCGCTAAATCCTTGGCGACCGCCGTCGGCGCCCAGGTGTAAAGCCAATAGCCAAGCCCCTGGTTCGCGAAGAAAACTACCTCGCCCGACGACGCCTCATCGTCCGCTTGTCCCTCGAAAACGATGCGGTACGTCGTCTGGCCGGCGACCTTGTCGGAGATTTGCGGCGGAGCGTCCTTGCCCGGATCGGTCTCGACGTTCTTGGGGAAGAGGTCCTTGAGCTTCTTGCGAGCTTCGTCGTCGAGCTCGCGCGGCGTTGGGTTGTGGTCGCGGAAATCCATGACATCGACGGCGAAGTAGCCGTTTGGATCGGTGCGCTGCAGCGCCAATGAGCTGACGCCGAGCTTGTTCTTGAGTTGCAGGTTCTCCTGCCACCTCGAGCTCTTCGGGTCGAAGGAGAAGTTGTAATCGCTGTGTATGTAGCCGCCCTCGTGACCGCGGCCGCCGATCGCACCGCGCTGGGCGATGAAATAGCCGACGAACGCCACGCCACAGAGCAGGAAGAAGAGTCCGAAAGCGACCGGGTACGTCAGCCAGTCGCGCGATCGCGCGAGATTGCGGGAGCGAACGATCGGCGTGCGCAATTCCGGGATGGAGGAAGCGGGCGGCGGCGCGGACCCAGAAGTCGTGAGCGCGGCCGTGGCGATTGGCGGGTTTGGCGCAATGGGCTGGGCCATCGGAATCGCCTTGACCGGTAGAGCCATCGGCACGCCGGCGGGCGGAGCGGCCGGAAGCGCGACGGTCGGCGCAATTGGCGACGGCGCTGACGACGCTTCGGCCGCTCGAAATTGGGCAACCATCCCGCAGCGCGGGCAGCTCACAGCCCCAGTCCCCGCGAGCTCAGCCTCGCCGAAGATATACGGGCAAATCGGGTTGGGACAGCGTAAGCTTTGACTCATGTCCGCACCTTGAAGCGACCCCCTCAGTCTATCAGCGCTTTGGCCGTGTCTGACCGTGTTTGACCGCGTGCTGAGAGAAGGCAGCGAATTTTTTTATTTTTTTTCGGTCGCCGAACTCCCTTGTGATGCGGTGGCACGGACAAGAGACATCGAAGATCGTTCGTTGGCGTTCATCATTGAAGATCGCCTGGGCCGAGGTTTGTAAACACAGCCGATGCAGCGCCAACGTTATTGGCCAGTGCCGCCATCGGTCAACCGAACCATGCTATCGGTACTGTAACGCGAAAGTCAATCGGTCGAGTAGACTCAATAATCAACGTCTTCAAAATCGCCAAAATCGTCAGCTTGATTTTGACATAAAGACCGACCGGGCCAATCATTGCGCAAAGCTATTATCGCGGCAAATTCTTGCCCCAAGGCTAAGGTGCGAGCATTAGTTCACACGCGAGTCCGGGCGCGACTCGATTGGCCTATGGGCGTCGCCGGTCTTTCAATTTCGTAGCGATCGAAGCGCTGCTCACTATCGGCCAATTTTAACGCCAGGAATCTACTCGCAAGAATCCCCGACGAAGGTCAGAATGATGGATGATCGACCCATCTCCAGGTTCGAGGCATTCATGCTGCGAACAAAGATTCGAACAGCGATCATTTCTGCCGTTAGTTTGTTGATCGTTGTCCCGGCGCGGGCTGCGGACGAAAAAAGAATTCGCCAAGCCATTGATCGTGCCGTTGCCTATCTGAAGGGAAATTACAAATTCGATCAGGATGCCGTCGCATGGCCGCCGAGCAAGCGCGGCGTGCTCGACAAAGGGATTGCCTTATGCGGAGTTGCGTTGTTGGAGGCGAAGGTCCCGGTGAAGGATCCGATCATCCTGGACATTGCCCGGGTCGTTCGCTCGGCGTCGATCGATGAAGACCGGACGAGTTATCTCGCGTGGGACGTCATTTTTCTCGACAAGCTTGGCGATCCGGAGGACATCATTCTCATCCAGTCGATGGCGGCACGCCTCATCATGGGGCAAAACCGGGCGGGCGGTTGGTCGGATTTCGCACCGGCTCTCGACAAAGCGGAGACCAAACGAATGCGAGCGTATCTGACGGCGGTCGCAGCCGATGGCGCTATGGGAGTCGTTGCTCCAAGGCTGAACTATCCACGTCCACGGCTCGATCCAATCGTTCGCGAAATGTTGGAGGGCAAGCACATCACGCAGATCCCGGACTCGAGCTCCAACGACGACAATTTCAACACCCAATTCGCGATATTGGCAGTTTGGGCAGCTCGGAAGTATGGAGCGCCGGCAGAGGCGCTAGATAGAGTTCAAATTCGGTTCCGTGCGACACAATTCCCAGACGGCGGTTGGGCCTATGCCGGCAGTGGCCCGGCGCGAACACCGACGCCCGCGATGACTTGTGCAGGTCTCCTTGGTCTGACCGTGAACAACGGATTTCAACGGGAGCGCATCATCAAGTTCCGCGATCCGAATAACCCGCTCAAGGAGTCGAGCAAAGAGATTCGGAGGCCGCCGCCCGATCCGCGAATCGATCCTCAAATACAGAAAGCAATAGGTTTGCTGGCTCAGACCATTTACAACAACCGCTTTGGCGAGGTTCGCGACGATTTGTACCGGCTGTGGTCGCTTGAGAGCGTGGCCGTCGTGCTCGAAATCTACTCATTCGGCGGCGGTCGCAAATGGTTCGACTGGGGCTGCGATTGGCTGCTGACAAATCAGAACGCGGATGGCAGCTTTACTGGAAAATGGGGCAAGCGTGCCGACACGTCGTTTGCTTTGCTGTTCTTGCTTCGGGCCAACCTGATGCGCGACCTGACCCACTTGTTGAAATCCAACAGAGTCGTCGATGTGGTTGAAGCACCCGAGCCGCCTCCGGCGCCGCCGGAAAAGCCCAAAGAAGCGCCCTCCCCACAAACAATCGTGACTCCGGTGCCGTGCCAACCGCAATGCCAGCCGTGTCCATGCGATTGTTGTCAGCCGACGCGCCGCCCCGGTATTTGCGGCTTTCTTTTTCGCCGCCGGCGCTAGCCAATTCGCTTTGGCATAAGATAGGGCAACCAGTAAACTTCCAGAAAAGCCGATCGAATTGCTCGCCACACCGGGAGAGCGCTCATGTCCGCATCAACGGTCGCAGACCGCAACCTGTTGTTCGGCGTCCTTGCGATTCAATTGAACTTTATCGATCGCGACGCGCTGCTGGCTGCCATGAATGCTTGGGCGAGTGACAAACAAAAGTCGCTGGGGGAAATCCTCCTGCAACAGCAGCGGCTGACCCCGGCGCAGTTGCAAGCGCTCGATAGCTTGATCGGGCTACACCTCCGCGACCACGGCGACGACCCGAAATCCAGCCTTCAGGCGTTGTCCACGCACATATCGGTCGGCCCCGTGCTCGCTGACGTTGCCGATTTCGAGGTGCAAGCGAGCATCGCCAATCTCGGTGAAGCGAGCTTGAACGGATCAACGCACGCCTATTCGCCCAAGGAAGCCGGTTGTCGTTTTCAAATCCTGCGGCCGCACGCCAAGGGCAATTTGGGCGACGTATTCGTGGCCGAAGATTCCGAATTGCACCGCGAAGTGGCCCTCAAGGAAATTCAGCCCCGCTGGGCCAACGACCCGGCATCGCGATGGCGATTCATATTGGAAGCCGAAGTCACGGGCGGTCTGGAGCATCCGGGGATCGTGCCGGTATATGGGCTTGGGGCTTATGTGGACGGACGGCCGTATTACGCCATGCGTTTCATCAAGGGTGAGACTCTCTCCAAGGCGATCCAACGGTTTCATGCACCGAACGCGTACTATCGCGATGCGGGCGAGCGCAGCTTGGCGCTGCACCAGCTGCTGCGGCGGTTTTGCGACGTCTGCAACGTCGTTGCCTATGCTCACAGCCGCGGCGTGCTGCACCGCGACCTCAAGCCCGAAAATATCATGCTCGGAAAATTCGGCGAGACCTTGGTCGTCGATTGGGGCTTGGCAAAACCGGGCGTCAAACCCGCTGCCGGCTGCGCGGTCGACGGGATTGGCGATCGTATGCTTCAGCCGGTTGCGGGCGCCGGTCTCGAAGAAAAGGAAGGGAGCACGGTGGGAACGCCCGCTTATATGAGCCCGGAGCAGGCAGCGGGCCGGCTGAGCGAGCTGAGTGCCGTCAGCGACGTCTATAGCCTCGGCGCGATTCTTTATGTCTTGCTCACGGGCAAGAAGCCGTTTCAAGGGACCGGCGGCACTGGCGAAGTTCTGAGTGAAGTCCAAGCCGGTGAGTTTCCGCCTCCGCGCGAAGTGAAGCCGGACACGCCGCACGCCCTGGGCGCGATTTGCTGCAAGGCCATGTCGCTGCGGCCGAGCGACCGCTACGCCTCAGCCCTCGATCTGGCCAACGACGTCGAACACTGGCTCGCTGACGAACCGGTCGCCGCGCACCCGGCTGGCTTGCCCGAACGCACCACGCGCTGGCTGCGCCATCATCGCACCGTCGCCGTCGCCGCCAGCGTGTTCCTGATCTGCGCCGTCGTCGCCCTTTCCACGAGCACGGCGCTCATTTGGCGCGAAGAATCTCGAACCGAACAGCAGCGCCAGCTCGCCGTCAAGAATGAGAAGATCGCGAGCGAGCAGAAACTAATCGCCGAAAAGAACGGGCAGCTTGCCGGGGAGCAAAAACAGATCGCCGAACAGAATTTCAACCTGGCCAAAGACGCAAGCTTCAGCAGCCTCAAGCTGATCGACGCCGCCCAGACCAAGTTCGCTTCCAGTCCCGAATTGCAGAAACAACGCAAAGATCTGCTCGTGGCGGCGTCGCGAGGATTTCGAAAGTATCTCGAGGCCGATCCCAACGACCCGGATTTGCGCGAAAAGTCGGCTCAGGTCTTTCGCTTCACGGCCAATGTTCACCGCTTGAACGCCGAATTGAATCTGGCGCTGCCTCTTTATCACGATGCCATTCGGCTTTATCAAAAGTTGACCGACGAGTTTTCGAGCGAAGTCAAATACCAGGAGAAACTCGGCGAAACCTGGCGCGATTACGCCAGCGTGCAAGGCGATCTCGGCAAGTTCCGCGAAGCCGCCAAGTCGCTGCAAAATGCCATCGAGTCCGCGGAAAGAGTGCGGGCTGCAGACCCGAATCGTGAATGGGCCAAGCGCGACCTCGCGGCGGCGTTGCTCGACCGGTCCGCAAATGAAATGGCGCGCGGCTTGGCGAAGGAAGCCAAGGAGTCGGCAAGCAAGTCGGTGGATTTATTCGCGCAGCTGATTCCGGCAAAGTCTTACCCCTACGACGCGGTCATGCAGGCGGCGGCCTGCAACATCGCCGCCGTCGCCGAGCGCGACCTCGGACATATCAAGGAAGCAGTCGACCTTCACACCAAGGCGCTCGATACCTTAAATCCTCTTCAGAAGAACCCGGCAGGAGTTAGTCCACCGGATATTGCATATTTCATGGCGTGTTTCTTGATCGAGCGGTGTCGCACGTATGAATTGAAAACCACGGCCGCTCAGGAAGCCGGCGCCAAAGAAATATTGTCCGCGATTCAAGCGTTGGGTGAGCTTGCCAAGAGCTTTCCGCAGACGCCCATGTACCGGGGTTGGCTGGCAAACGCTCATCAGACGCGCGGTCATTTGTTTTCCAGACTCGGTCAAAAAGACCAGGCGCGCGCGGCATTCAACGAAGCACGCGGACTTCAGGAGAAGATGACATCCGAATTTTCGGGCATCTCCGCTTGCCAGGGAGATTTGGGACGCACCTATCTCGCACTCGGTCGGTTGGAAAGCGACAAAGTCCGCGCGAGCGACTGGTTCAAGAAATCGGTCGGCGTCCTCGCCAATGCGGTCGAGCTTTGTCCCGATAGCGCGATCGATAGGCGATCGCTTGGTGATGCGCAAGCCGCACTAGCGCAATGAGCCGATTCAACCGTCGTATACAACACAATTCCGATCGTTCGCAACTGAAGCGAATGACAACCTGTCAAAGGGCACAAAAATGCGCGAAAACGGAGCGGTTTCAACGCCCTCATTTTCGCTTTGCCAAAGCCCGAGGCTTGCGCTTGGTCGTTGCTTTGGCTGATTTTCTTGCTTGCCGCTTCTTGGGTCTTGATCGATCTTGGGCGGGCCCGTAACCCACTGTGATGGATACGGGAGGCGAAGTTCCACCCGAGTCCGTCACCGTGATCCCTAAAGATCCTGAGCCTGGATTCATAGCCATGATGCCGTACGGCTGGATGAAGGTGAAACAGTCATTTCCGAGCGAAGTGGGATTGATAACGGAAGCTGAACTTGCAGGGCCCACCGGAGGGGAGAAGTTGATGCTCGCGGGCGTATCGCCTGAGTTGGCTTGATAATAAATCCATAACGCTGGCTTGCCCTGCGTACCGGCTTGCCAAAGGTAAGGGTACACGCCAAGAATCGTTGACATCTTAATCCGCTCCCGAGGTTGAATGGACCGAGCTATCGACCACTGACAATCCTTCGCCGCTTGCGATGTTTATCGTTCGAACGATCACTGGAAAAAGCCTGAATTCAGGGATGCGGTGGACCGTAAACAATCGTAACGATCGTGGTGGCGGAGTTGGGCTGGGGGCCGGTGTCCGTGACCGTAATCGTCAGATCACCGGTAGTCGGAAAGGCTCCCGCGGCCAGCGGCCTCGGATATTGGAGAGCTACCACCAAAAAATAATGATCCGGGTCAGCAGGGTCCGGTGTAGGAACGAACGCCGCGATCATAGCGGGGGCATTTGGATACTGAAGCGATACTCCCGAAAGACGTGCGCCGGGACTGGCCTGGAAATCGATGGCGATGCAGCCGCTCGACATCTGGGGATTCGAAGGCCAAGTGTAAGGATAAATAAGGTTTATCGTTGCCATTCTCGCCAATCCTAAGGGACTTCTGGTGGTTACGGAAAATTGACGTGCGGTTGAAACTAGGCGAGCAAACCAAGTCGGTCAAGCGAATTCGCGAACCGCAATGGCAAGAAACGCCAATATTTGCGTACACTGCGTGCCAGCTCGCCTTGTTTCAGGGACCACGCTTAACGACTAGCGGGGTCAGAGAATTGTCGCGCAACTGGTCGCCATGTGGCGGCTTGAGACAATTGGCGCGGCAGGCATGCTGCAAAAATCCAGAAGCGTAAGCGACGGAATTCTGCGTGCAGATTAGAAATCCGTCGCTTGCACTTCCGGATAACAAGACATCGGCGCGCGTTGCTGGTGGGGGCGGCTTGAAACAGCTCGCGGGGCGGGGCACAATAACTCCATGCACCGCGAAATGACGCACGTCGATGAGGCGTTTCGGGCACCTCGGGTGGCGTCGCTTTATCTGCTCACGGGATTGCTGCTCGCGCTCGTTCTCCGCGACCTCTGGCCGGAACTGGCCGGGTGGTTGAATGGACTCGGCGCGGACCTTCCCTTGAGCGGCAATCGCATCTTTGGCATTCGCTATGCGCTAATTGCGGCCATTATCGGCGGCGGGCGCGTTCTGTACTCGTCGCTTGAAGCGTTAGCCGAGGGCAAGCTGGGCGCGGACCTCGCGCTGGCGATCGCGTGCGTCGCGGCGATTGTGGTGGGCGAACCGCTGGTCGCGGCGGAGGTCGTGCTGATTGGGCTGATCGGCGAGTGTCTGGAAAGCTTCACGTTTGCCCGCACGCAGAATGCCATTCGCAAGTTGGCGGAGCTATTTCCGCATCGCTGTTGGCTGTTGCGCGATGGGCAAGAAGTTCGCGTCGAGGTCGCGACGGTACAGGTCGGCGACGTCGTCGTGGTCAAGCCGGGGGCGAAGGTTCCGGTCGATGGCGTGGTGCGCGACGGTCGCTCCGCCGTCGATGTCAGCGCGCTGACGGGCGAAAGCTTGCCGCAGGATAAGGGAACCGGCGACGAAGTTTTGGCGGGCAGCATCAATCAATTCGGGGCCCTGACCGTCGAGGCCAGGCAGGTTCGCGAGCATACGGTCGCCGGGCAAGTCATCGCCTTGACGTCGCAAGCGCTGAAGGAGAAAGCGCCGATCGTGCGGCAGGCCGACCGCATGGCCCGCTGGTTCCTTCCGGTCGTGCTCGGACTCGCGGCATTGACGTTTGTCGGCAATGTCATCTGGTACGCAGGCCCTCTCCGGCCCGAAGCGACGCGACTGGCCTTTGGCGCCGCGGCGCGGATAAGCGCCTATCCGACGTTGGCGGTGCTCGTCGTCGCCTGTCCCTGCGCGCTGATTCTGGCCACGCCGGCGGCGATGATCGCGGCACTGGGACGATTGGCGGGTACTGGCGTGCTGTTGAAGAGTGGGGCTACGATTGAGCGGTTGGCGGGTGTTACGGCGATTGCGTTCGACAAGACCGGCACGTTGACCGAGGGCCGGCTCGAATTGGGCGACATTCTGTTGCTGGACCAGTCGATCTCGCCCGACGACTTGCTGCGCCTGGCCGCGAGCGCCGAACAACGCAGCGAACATCCGATCGCGCAATTGATTCTGCAAGCGGCCGCGCTCCGTTCGCTGCACCTCGATCCCGTTGATGAATTCATTTCGCAGCCGGGAGCGGGTGTACGCACGCGTGCCGGCGGCCGACTGCTCTTCGTCGGCGCGCGGCGGTGGCTTCAGGAGCAGAGTATCGATGTACCGCCCGAGGCCGATGCGCTCCTCGCCCGGCTCGACGCGGAAGGACAAACGCCGCTTCTCGTCGCGGCCGATGGCCGCATTCTGGGCATCATCGGAGCTCGCGATCGAATCCGGCCCGAAGCAAACGGCGTGCTGGCCGAATTGCGTCAGATGGGCTTGTCGAATCTCTCGTTGTTGACCGGCGACCGCGCCGCCGCGGCCAAGCGCGTGGCGACGGAACTCGGAATCGACTCGGTGCATGCCGAGTTGCTGCCCCATGAAAAGGCGGAAATCGTCGCACAGGGAGAAAGCGTCGAGCACGACCCGTCCCAAGCCGTCGCCAATCCGGGCGCCGAACCCATCCAGCCAGCGGGTCCGCGCTCGATTGCCTTTGTGGGCGATGGCATCAATGACGCGCCGGCCCTGGCGCGCGCGGCGGTCGGGATAGCCGTCGGCGGCGGGGCCGAGATTGCCGCTGAGGCCGGCGATGTCGTGCTGATGCGCGAGCCTTTGCGGCCGCTGCCTCTCTTGATTCGTCTTTCGCGCCGCACGGTCGAGATCATTCACCAGAACATCGTCGTATTCGCGATTGGCGTGAATGTGGTGGGGATCGTGCTGACGGGCTGGCTGTGGCCGTTGTTTGCACGTTCGGCGGAATGGTACGAACGCGCGCCGCTGGCGGGGGTCATTTATCATCAAATCGGATCGCTGCTGGTGCTGCTCAATTCGATGCGGCTGCTGACGTTTGAGCGATCGCTGGCGCCTCGATCGTCGGCGCGATTCCAAGAATTACTGCAACGCGCCGATCGCAGGATCGCCCGTTTCACCGACGTGGACGAAATCCTGCACGAGCTTTCGCATCGTTGGCGGCCGATCGCGGCGGCGGCAACGGTCCTGTTAGTCGCGGTATTCGCGGCGAGCGGTTTGACGCAGGTCGGGCCGGATGAAGTCGCGGTCGTTCGCCGGTTTGGGCGGCCTCTGGCGGAGGACCTTGGCCCTGGGTTGCACTGGCGCTGGCCGTCGCCAATCGAAACGGTGGACCGAATTCGCCCGAATCAAGCCCGGATGGTCGAAGCCGGTTATCGCGTCGTGCGCGAACCGCCACCCGGTTCCGACTCCGCGCGGCCGGTATCGACCTGGTCGAGCGCTCACGAGGGCGAAGGCGTCGTCCTCATCGCCGACGAAGCCCAAGCGCCGACGGGTGACGGCAACCTGGTCGAAATGCTCGCGGTATTGCAATTCCGAGTCACGAATCCCCGGCGCTACCTGTTGGAAGTGAAATCCCCCGACGAAATCCTGCGCGCCAACCTGGAAGCGGTGTTGCGCGAGGGCATTGCCGGCGAAGCATTCCTCGAGTTGCTGACCGCGCGGCGCGAATCGTTTCAGCGCGAAGCCCTGGGACGGCTCAAAATGCGCTTGGAGGTGTATGGCGAGCCGGGAGTGGGTGTTGCGCTCGAGGGCTTGAGCCTGCGCGATTTGCACCCGCCGCCGCAAGTCGTGCCGGCATTCCACGGCGTTGCCAAGGCCGCCGAAGAGCATGATCAGGTAGTCAAGAAGGCGGAAGCGGACGCGATGATTCTGCGCCGCAACGCGGAATCCGACGCGCTCAAGACCGAGCGCACGGCCGAGTCGGACGCGGTGCGCACGACGCAAACCGCCTTGGCCGAGCGCGATGCGTTTTTGGCGTGGTATCGCGTGCGATCACAACTAGCGCCCGCGGATCAGGCGCGATTGGTCGGTGAACTCGCGGCCGGGATCGCCGCCGGCCAGCCCATCGGTTCCGCGTTCGCCGATTACGAGCGGGGGCGCCGGAAAATGCTCGAGGATCAGGCGTTCCTCGTCGATTTCCGGCTGACCTGGCAGGTGCTGGGCGAAACGCTCAGCGGGCGCGACAAAGTCTTCATCGATGCCGACAAACTTCCGGGCCGGCGTACTCTGTACCTGATCGGCCCCGACGAACTGACGCCGCCCCCGATCATCATGCCCAACCGCTCCGGCGGGCGCGAACCGCGGTGAGGCACTCGTTACTTGGCCGGCAGTAAGTCGATGGCGTCGATGCCGAACATGTAGCCTTCAGACACGGCGTTCTTGCTCTCCGCGACAACGCGAAGACGATGGCGGCCGGACGATAATTCGAATTTCCCTAACTCGAGCGAACCGCTCGGCGACACGCGGCCGCAATACAAATCGAACCGCGGTCCGACACGCTTGCCGTCGAGAAGCATGTGAACGATTCCATAATCCGGCGCGGCGGTTCCAAGGACGCGCAAACGATAGCTGGCCCCGATCTTCACCTCGAAGCCGATCTCGACCTGTCCGCCTCTTTCGGCACGGCAAAAGAGCTGCTTGCCGTTGCTCCACATCCCACCGCCCCAGCCATTCATATCCTGCCCTGAGTTTGGACATCGCAGCGCTCCCAAAATCGGCAAGTCTTCGGCCTCGAAGCGTTCGATTGGGACTTCCGCCCCGGGGCGCTCGAGCTCGAGCCAGAGCGCGTCGTTGGCATAGGCCTTCGCATACGCATACGCCATGGTGCCGTAGCCCCCGTTGCCCCACTTCGGACCGACGCTATTGCGAAAAGTGAACCAACCGCCTCCCGGTGCGGTGGAATCCGTGTTGTAGCCGACGAGGAGGATGCTATGTCCATCGAATACCTGGTTCGCCGGGGGAACGGTCATAATCGCGCTGCCGTCCAGTTTCTTCGGCCAGCGCAATCCGCAGGCAACCGGATGCCCATTGGCCAAAGCTCGCTTGATCTCTACGATCTCGGATTCCGGCATCTTGGATTTCACATTCCAGCGCCGGATCCAATGAGCCAGCCAGCGGTAATCCAGTTCGTGGGCTGAGGTGATCGCTTCGGCGGAGGGACGCGTTTTCGAGTTCCCATTGCTCGAATACGGCATCAGCGTTTGCGCACAAAGGCCGTGTGTGTTGAGCCCTTGCGTCGCCATGTAAAACATCGCTTGCTCGCCCGGCACGCCGGTCGCCTCATGCGCAGCCCAAATGCAAAACTCCTCCGATAGCCGGACTGGTTTGCGGTCTCCATGCTTCGCATATTCGAATTCGGCCGCGCCAGTAACAGCAAATAGCGAACACACGTCGCGGGCGCCCTGATCTCCGGGCACCAATTGGAAAAACTTGAAATCTTCGACCAGGCTTTTTTTGTCCGGCAGACTTTCTTGGGCCAACGTTCGCGGCGGAACGGCAGCGGCTGTGAGGAGGGCTAACGCAATTGCGCTCAAACAAACAATCGTCGTCTTGCCTCGCATGCCGAGTGCCTCCGCACGGTTTCCGGCGAAAAATGACGTAGCTTCGCGCAATCCTCAACCAGCTTTCGGCCAGGCATCGCGCCGATCAAGCCAAGATATCGCACGCCATTGCCAAACCGCGAGCGCGGCCATCAGCAGAGCCGCAATAATGCCGCCAACGAAAGCAATGCTGCCCAGGACTGTATCACTTCCCCACTCAATCCCGGTGATGGCAAGGCAGATCGCGCTCATCATTACCAACACTCGGAGGCCGACAACCGGCGCTTGGCGTTTTGCGTTGTTGGCAACCACGAATCGTACCCAGGCGGGACGCTCATTGGAGCCGGGCGTGTCTACCATTGTCAGCCCTTTCAGATTTGAGGACCAAGCCGGGTTCTTTGATTCACCTTGGCCGGAAATAATTCTACTTCCGTCCAAATGGCAACCGCCAGACAATAGTTGCTCTTGAACTCGAAATGCCAAAGCAAAAGCCGCCGGGTTTTGGTTCCCGGCGGCCTTCGATATTTGGTTCGCTCTGAATCGGTATTAGCGACGGCCGTACCAGCCGACGCCGACGCCAATGGTCGGTCCGATAACGACCGGGCCGGGAGGCGGCGCGACGTAGACCGGGTCATAGGGGCCGGGACCGTAGGGCGGCCGCGGCGCGTAGTAACGAGTCCGTTGCATCTCGTGAATGATGAAGTCGCTGACGCCATTGTTGTGCAGCCACGTGATCTGATCGACCGTGAGGTTGTAGGCATAGCCGCTGGAGCGAATCTTGTCGACGATCACTTGGTCGCCAATTCCCTGATGCGCCATGTCGGCGATCTGTTGCAAAGAAACCGGAGGCGGCTGATTGGCGGCCAAGGCCTGGGCCGCTTTGACGCGGCGCTCGTCCGCGTCGGCCGCGCTACCGACGGCGGCGCCCGTCGCTGCGCCGAGCACGCCGCCGACGGCCGCGCCCGTCCCCGGGTGCCGGCGGTCGATCAACGCGCCGGCCGCCGCGCCGAGGGCTCCGCCGCCCAGAGCGTCGGCCTGCGTATTATTCATGTTCGAGCAGCCATTCGCGAACGGCAGACAGGTCAACGCGAGGACCACCCATTTATTCCGGTACGACATATTCCACCTCTCTTACCCGGTCGCGACGGCCGTTTGGACCAGGTACCGCGATAGCGAACTCAGCCCATCCGTGTCAAGGCTCTAATCAACGCTAGTCGTCGTTGCTCTTGCGCAAGGGTTGACGAATTCAGCCTGTTCCTTCAGGATGAACGGTTGGATCACCACGAACTTACTATCGTCGCGCAGGACTGGATCTCATGAGCCGTGTACTCTTCGCCGTCGCCGCCGTTATCTTGCCCGCTTTGCCCATATTTGCCGAAAATCCGCCGGCTGGAAAGCAATTCGCCGCGACTGTCGAAAAGGTAACAACCGTCGAAGGGATCACGGAATATCGGTTGAGCAATGGCCTGCGGGTTCTGTTGTTCCCTGATCCGTCCAAACCGGTTGTAACGATTAACCTGACGGTGCTCGTCGGCTCGCGGCACGAGGGATATGGCGAGACGGGCATGGCCCACCTGCTCGAACACATGCTCTTCAAGGGCACGCCCACCTTCCCCGAAGTGCCGAAGGCGCTGCGCGACCACGGCGCGGGCCACGATTTCAACGGCACGACAAGCTTCGATCGAACGAACTACTACGAGGTCATGCCGGCCAAAGATGAAAACCTTGAATTCGGAATCCAACTCGAAGCCGACCGCCTGGTCAACAGCTACGTCAAGCGCGAGGACTTGATCTCGGAAATGACAGTCGTCCGCAGCGAATTCGAAATGTACGAGAACAACCCGCAAGCGATCCTTCTTCAGCGTGCGCTTTCCGCGGCCTACGAATGGCACAATTACGGGAAGCTGACCATTGGAAATCGCTCCGACATCGAGCGCGTGCCGATCACCAGTCTGCAAGCCTTTTACAAGAAGTACTACCAGCCCGACAACGCCTTGCTCGTCGTGGCCGGCCAATTCGACGAAGCAAAGGCACTCGAGTACATTCGGAAGTATTTTGGAGCGTTGAAAGCTTCGAATCGCAAGCTCGAACAGACCTACACCGAAGAACCGACGCAGGACGGCGAGCGCCTGGTGACGCTGCGCCGGGTCGGGAGCGTCGGCGCCGCCGTCGCGGTTTACCACGTCCCGTCGGGCGCTCATCCGGACTTTCCCGCCGTGGAGATTCTGGGTGAAGTGCTGGGCAACACGCCTTCGGGGCGGTTGTACAAGACTTTGGTGGAAACGAAACAGGCGAGCACCGTGATCGCGGGCTCGCAGGCGCTGCACGATCCGAGCGTATTGATCGCATTTGTCGCTGGAGAACCGAAAAACCTGGATGCGATCCGCGACAAGCTCATCGCGACGCTGGAGAGCGTTCGCGAAAACAAAGTTACGGCTGAGGAAGTGAAACGTGCCAAGACCGAATGGCAAAATCAGCACGAAGCCTTGATGTCGGATAGCTCGAAAGTGGCGAAAAACTTGAGTGAAGCGGCCGCGACCGGCGATTGGCGGTTCTTCTTCCTCCATCGCGATCGTATTGCCAAGGTGACGGCGGACGACGTCAACCGCGTCGCTGAAAAATATCTTCTGCCCAGCAATCGAACGGTGGGCGTCTTCGTGCCGACGCCCAAGCCGCTGCGCGCCGCGGTCCCGGAGACGCCGGTCATCGCCGACATGTTGAAGAACTACGCCGGCGGCCAGGCGGAGGCGGCCGGTGAAGCCTTCGATCCGACTCCCGCCAACCTCGACGCCCGCATCCGCGAGACGACGATCGGCAACATCAAAGTCGGCCTGTTGCCGCGAAAGTCGCGCGGCGAAATGGCCACGGTGATGCTCGCCCTTCGCTTCGGCAACGAGGAATCGCTGAAGAATCGAAAGACGACGATCGATCTGTTCGGGGAAATGCTTGAACGCGGCACGAAAACGCATTCGCGCGCGGAAATCAAGGACGCGCTCGACAAGCTCCATGTTCGTCTGAGCGTTCACACCGAGGTCGGCATTCTGATGGTGACGCTGCAAGTCAAGCGTGCCAATCTGGACAAGTCCCTCCAGCTTCTGACCGAGATCCTGCGCGAGCCGTCGTTCCCCGACAAGGAATTCGACGCGCTAAAATCCGAAGTCCGCGATCAGCTGAGCAAGGGACGAACCGAGCCGATCGAAATTGTCAAATCGCAACTGCGGCACAAGCTCAGCCCATACGCCAAGGACCATCCGCTCTATTTCCCGACGATCGACGAGGAAATCGAACAGGTCAACTCGGCGAAGATCGAAGACATCAAGAATCTCTACGCGGAGCAAATCTCAGCGCAGGCCGGCGAGGCCGCAGTGCTGGGCGATTTCGACCCGGCGGCCGCGCTCAAAGAGTTGCAAACGATGCTCAGCGGTTGGAACGCTTCGGTGCCGCATCGCCGCATCCCGCGCCTGGCTCATCCGGAAATCACGGGTTCGCGCGACACGATCAATACGCCCGACAAGGCCAACTCAGTATTCCTGGCTGGCATGAGTTTCCCAGTCGGCGAGTCGGACCCGGATTCCGTCGCTCTGGAGATCGGCGACTACATGTTCGGCGGCGGGCCGTTGACTTCGCGGCTGGCCAATCGCATTCGCCAGAAAGAGGGCCTGTCGTACGCGGTCGGTTCGCATTACATTCCCTCGCCGCGCGATCCCGTGTCGCAATTCATGATCTTCGCCGTCGCGAACCCGAAGAACATCGAAAAAGTCGATGCCGCCGTCGCAGACGAGATGGAGAAATACCGCGAACACGGCCCATCGTTGTCGGAATTGAACGACGCCCTGAAAGGATTTCTCGACGCCAAGAAAGTAGCCCGCACTGAGGACCAGGGTCTTGCCCTGGACCTCGTCAACAACCTGAACCTGGGCCGTAAGTTTGCCTTCGAGGCCGAGCGCGAAAAGAAAGCCGCGGCGCTCTCGCCCGACGAAATCAAGGAGGCGTTCCGCAAGCACATCGATCCGAAGAAACTCGTCATCATCCGGGCAGGAGACTTCGACAAGAAGTGAACCACCCTCAGCGGCCTGCCGTCAATACTTGCGAGGTCCGGAATCGCGAAGTCGCGTCCACGTCCACTCAGAGCAGTGGACGTGCCGCCAATTCGGCGTTGCTATGACCGAGATGCACCGACCCGTGGACAACGCTCCGTTCCTGACCCACCACCACGGTGGGCTGACGATCGAGGGCTATTCGCGCGCGGCGGTGCAGAGCTATTGGCGGATCGCGGAGTTGAAGCTGGGCTTCGATCTGGGCGCTCAGCCGTGGAATTTCATGGGCACGCCGACTTGGTTCGTGACGCATGCGCATCTCGATCATATCGCGGCGCTGCCGGTCTACGTCGCGCGCCGGCGCATGATGCGCATGGAGCCGCCGACGCTTTACTTGCCGGAGCACGTTGTCGAGGACGTGCGCAAAATGCTGTTGCTCTTTCAGCGGCTTGATCGTGGTCGAATGATCTGCGAGCTCAAGGGACTCAAGGCGGGTGACGAAGTGGCGCTGAGCCGTGAGCACGTCGTCACCACGTTTGCCACGTCGCATACCGTGCCGTCGCTGGGTTACGTCGTCTGGGAGCGGCGCAGCAAGCTCAAGCCCGAATACGTCGGCTTGGCCGGCGAGCAAATCCGCGACCTCCGCCTCTCCGGAGTCGCCGTTACGGCAGAGGTGCGCACGCCGCTCGTGGCCTACACGGGGGACACCAGTCCCGATGGCCTCGATGCGTGCCCCGCGGCGTTCGAGGCAAAAGTCCTGATTACCGAGATGAGCTTCATTCGCCCGAACCACCGGCGCGAAAAGATCCACAAGTTCGGCCACATGCACCTCGACGACTTCATCGAGCGCGCGGAGCAGTTTCGCAATGAGCTGATCGTCTGCGCCCACTTCAGCACGCGCTATCATCCCGACGAAGTTCGGCGCTACGTCGCGGCGAAACTGCCGCCGATCCTGAAAGATCGCGTCATGGTTTGGATTTGAGAATCGCCGGCCGGTTTGCGGCGTCTAACGAATAGGCGAAGGATTCCGATTGTGAGGGCTGCGGCCCGCCGCGAACCTGTTCCGGCTGGGTGATTTTGGGTTCAGGCATTGGTATCGGCGAGCGATCCAGATATAATCCCCCTTCAAGGAAGCGATGACCGCAGGCCCACCGATGCTGATGACCGGGGGCTCTTTTCGTTTAATCCGGCGGCGCGACTCGCGCCGAGTATTGAGTTTGTGCCTTCTTGAGTAAGTGGAGCGAAGAGAGTACCTGCGCGGCCCGACTGGAACAATGGAACTTGAATGAGTTACGCGCTGACGACCATTTGGCACGACCGCAGCCGCTTCCTGCCGGCCATCCTGGCAGTGGCGTTCAGCGCCGTCCTGATCGCGGCACAGTCCGGCTTGCTGGTCGGCATGTTGTCGATGATGTCCACTCCCGTTGACAAGGCCGCGGCCGACATCTGGGTCGGCTACCCTGGCGTCCAGAGCGTGGATCTGGGTCGGCCGATTCCCACGTCGTGGAAGAACAGGTTGAAACAGCAACGCGAGATTTCGGGGGAAGTCGAAGAAGTCATCATGGGCATGGCCCAGTGGTGTGCTCCGCCGACTGCTCGTCGCCCCGTAGCCCTCACCGATGTCTGCACCGTGATCGGCACGCAGCTCGATTCCAATTCCATCGCCGCCGTCGAGCCGATCCGCCGCAACCCGCAATTGCTCGCGGCGCTGTCCGAACCGTTGACGGTGCTGATCGATCGCTCGGACTGCGTCCGGCTCGGTATCGAGCACATCAACGAGAGAGCATTCGTCATGGGGCGGCCGCTGCGCGTCGTCGGCTTCGTCGAGGGCGTCCACGGCCTGGGCGGTGCTTACGTATTCTGCTCGAGCGAGACAGCGCGCATGATCTTGGGCTTGTTCGAAACTCAAGCGAGTTACCTGGTCGCGAAATGCGCCAATCCCGATGATGCTCCGCGCGTGGTCGAGCGGATGCGCCAGGAGTTCGGCAAGCCTTCCGCCATGTTTCAAGCACCGAAAATGTCGGTATTTACGCGCGATGAGTTCTCGTTCCGAACGCGCATGAACTGGATGACCGTGACCAAGGCCGGCTTGGCCATTGCCTTCTGCGCGATCCTGGGGCTGGTGGTCGGGGCCGTCGTCACCAGCCAGACGCTCTACGCGGCGACGGCCGCGGCGCAGCGCGAATATGCGACGCTGCGGGCGATGGGCATTCCCCGCTGGCGGCTGCAACTGTCCGTCCTGACGCAATCGTTTTGGGTGGGTCTTGGCGGCTTGATCGCGGCGACGCCGGTGGCGCTCCTTCTCGCCGAAGTGGCGCGCTGGATGGGCACGCAGGTGCAGCTTACCCCTAATATCATCATCCCGGCTGCCGTCATTACGATGGGAATGTCGATGGGTTCGGGCTTGCTGGCCCTGAGATCGTTGCAGAAAACAGACCCGGTCCTCAATATTCGCTGACGCTTGACCTCGCGAGCAGGACCGTGGAATCGATACAGAAATGAACATCCTCGAAAGCGTGGCAGAAGCCGCGTGAGGAGATGAACAATGGCACGCGTGAATCGCACCACGGGTATTTTCCTGATCCTCGGCGTCGCGGCGCTCTTGGGCACCGTTGCCGGCGCTCGCTTCATGATGGGACCGGAAGAGAAGCCCACCTCGAACACACCCCCGGATTCCGCCTACGTGTATTGCAGGGGTTATGCGGATGCTCCAAGCGGCCTGCTGACGCCGACGCCCGGTCCCAACATCATGGGAATGGGAAAGGTGCGGGCGATCCTCGTCCAGGACGGTGAGACGGTAAAGGCCGGAAAAGTGCTCGTGCAATTGGAGGATCGGACGGCGCGCGATCAACTGGCCGTCGCCCAACAGGAGCTACAGGTAGCAAGGGCCAAATTAGCCAACGCCAAAGAGCAGGCCAATAACGACATCAAGATCTTCGAGCAGCAAAACGTAGTCAATAGGGCCGTCGCCAATTACAACGCGGCGCTCATCAACCTTCGCACGGCGCAAAATTATAGCAAAGCCAATCAGCATGGCTCGAAAGAGAATTTGGAGATCGCCGAGAACATGCTTCAGCAGGCCAAAAAAGATCAAGAAACGGCCGAATTCGTGCTTGCCAAGTTGAAAAGCATCGATCCGAATACTCCGTTGAAGGAATATGAGGAAGAGCTGAATGCCCAAATGTTGAGGGTGAAAGCAGCAGAAGCAGACCTCGAGAACTATGTCATCAAAGCGCCCCGCGATGGGACGATCGTCGAGATCAATTATCAGGTCGGCGGCCCGTGTCCTTTGCCTCCGGGCGACGCCTACGCCAACCGTGCTCTCGTCATCCTGCCCAAAGAACCGCTGGTGGTTCGCGCGGAAGTCGAACAGGATAACGCGATGATGGTCAAGGTCGGTCAGAAGGCGACTGTCACCGTTCGTTCCGCCGCCGGTCGCGAATTCACCTGGACCGGCAAGGTCGAGAAAGTCTCCGCGTACATGCAAAAAGGCCGCATTCACACGATCGAGCCGGATCAATTCGTCAACCCCTGGACGCGCGAGTGCATCATCTCGATTGATCCGGATCCGAAGAACATAAACATGGTGCATGGCACGCGCGTGAGCGCGCAGATTTATACGGGTGAGTGAATGTCGAATTGGGCGACGGTCGATGCCGGCTTCGGCCGTCGTCCTGATGAATTGATATTCGGTCGCTGAAACTGTCCCATCATGGCAACCGCCCCATTTGCCGGCCTCAACTTACCTGTCCGAGGACGCGAAGCGCCGCCAGCGCCATATGACGTCGTCTGTTTCTGCGGTACACGCGCGACGGGAACGCGCCTGAGCCGCCACCAGGTCGTGACTTGCTCCAAGTGCGGCGCTTCGCGCTTTATCCTTCCACTCAGTCCATTGCCGGACGTCTCGTTCGATCGGACCGGTGGCGATGCCGTCGGGCGGCGGCGCTGGCGCTGGCTTGCCGTCGCGATATTGATCGGGCTTGCGGCGACGGGCTTGGCGATCTTCCTGACGCGGGCGCGGGAGCTGGTCGTGCCTTTGATCGAAACACCGCCGCCGAGCGAGGAACAACTGCAGCGACACGTGCAAGACGCGTCGGCTGCGCTGGCGGATGGGGGATTTTTGCGTGCCGAGCGTGGATTCGAGGCGGCGCTCGAAATTCAGCGCCGCCTCGGCAATCAGCCGGCCGACGAACAGCGCCGGCTCACTCGATTGCTTCGCCAGTCTTCATTGCTTGCCGACCTCCTCGCCGAATCGCCGGCCGCGATCGTGCGTCATTCGATCGGTATGACCGACGCCGACTGGCAGGAAATCTTTCGCCAGCGCTACGCGGGCAAGGCGATCGTCCTGGACGACACCGTCTCCCGCGATGCCGCCGGGCGATACCAGTACGGCTTTCGGATCGTCGTGCTGAACAACGAGGCGCGGATCGACCTGGCGCAGCTCCGCGTCCTTCGGGACTTGCCGCTGTTTCAGCCCCACCGGATATTGCTCGGCATGCGCCTGGCAAACATGCGACGCGAACCATCGGGCGGCTGGACAATACTGCCGGACCCCGACAGCGGCGTCCTGATTACCGACCCGGAAATGCTGGCGGGCCTGTCCATTCCCGTCGATGCCGAACTTCGCGACGTGCTGAGGCGGCAGCAGGCCTGGCTCGATCCGATGCAGTGGCCAAAGTAATTATTGCGCTCCGTGGCCGGGGCTTCGAAGACTCAGCCCCGGCCACCGACCTTGCGCGATCCGCTACACATCGATGAATTGCGATCTAGTTCCCGTGCTCGGTCGTGATCTTGCGGATCGTGCGGCTTTCCGAGCGCATGGCGATGGAATGCGTGACGGGGCCAGTATCGGTGAAGCGGACGCCACGGAGCAGCTGGCCGTCGGTGATGCCGGTGGCCGCGAACATGACGTCGCCCGCGGCCAGGTCCTTCATTTCGAAGATGCGATCGTCGATCGGCGTGCAATCGGCGTTCACGAGTTGCGCCTGGAATTTTCCTTTCATGCACCGCATCGCCGCCGCGGCGATCACCGCCTCGGGAGCACCGCCGGCACCCATGTATATGTCGATGCCGCTATTCTTGACGCACGTCGCGATGCACGCGGTCACGTCGCAATCGGCAATGAACTTGATTCGACAGCCCATGGCGCGCAGCCGGTTCACCAAGCCGGTATGCCGCGGCCGATCGAGCACGCACGCCGTCAGGTGGTTGATCGACTTGCCCAGCGCCCCGGCGACCCACGCGATATTCTCCTCGACCGAGCGACGCAGGTCCGGCATCAGCGGATCGAGCTTGATCGCCAGCGGACCGACGGCCAGCTTGTTCATGTAGAAATGCTCGGTCGTGAAGAAGCTGCCGTGGTTGGCGAGCGCGATGACGCTCATCGCTTCGTAGCCGCCTTTCGCGGTCGGCGTGGTCCCTTCGATCGGATCGAGCGCGATACTGTAGGTGGGGCCCTGCGGCTTGGGCTGATTGCCGCTTTCGCCGCCAACCAGCTCGGGAATCGGCGCCGCGCCCGCGTTACGATGAGCTGTCGCTCCCAGACCGACGAGCTCGCCCGCGAACAGTCCGAACGAATGATCCTTCTTGCCTTCGCCGATGGCGATCTCCGCGAAGAAATCGATGGTGTTGAGCCGTTCGCGCATCGCTTCGGTCGCGGCTTTATCGGCGGCTTCCTTTTCGCCCCGGCCGACCCACTCCGCGGCGGAGATCGCTCCCGCTTCCGTGACTCGAATCAGATCCAGGTGAAAATTCTTCATGCGACCTCACTTTGATGGGCCTGTTTCCAAGCTCAGTTGGCGCGAATCGACTTCAATCATCAGGCGTTTGACTACTCGATCATATTACGCGGCGCGTCGTGCGGATGGAATCCGTCAAACGCGAAGACATTGGCTTGTGCCGCGCGGCGTGGGTATCATGTTGGTAGGCGCCACACTTCGATCCGCGCCGTGCGATGCTCTTTCCTCGGAGGATTCGCCATGTTCACAAGCCCCCATCGTCGAGACTTCATTCGCACTGCCGCGGCCGGGTCCATCGCCGGATTGGGCGACCTGACGTTTCTTTCGAGACTTCAGCCAGTGACGGCCGAGGAATCGCGCCTGGACCCGAAACTGGTGCGCCTCGAACCAAACATCGAGCCGCTCGTGCGCTTGATCGAAGACACGCCGCGCGAAAAGCTGATCGAGGAAGTCGGTTCGCGCGTGCAGCACGGGCTCAGCTACAAGGAGGTATTGGCAGCGCTGCTCTTGGCGGGAGTTCGGAATATTCAGCCACGCCCGGTCGGCTTCAAGTTCCACGCCGTCCTAGTCGTCAACTCGGCGCATCTCGCCAGCCTTGAATCGCCGGATCAATATCGCTGGCTGCCGATTTTCTGGGCGCTCGACAACTTCAAGTCGTCGCAGGCGAAAAATCAACAGGAAGGGGGCTGGCGGATGGGGCCTGCGGACGAAACAAAGCTGCCGCCCGCGCGCAAAGCACGTCAAGCCTTTGAGGAGGCGATGGACGTTTGGGACGAACCGGCAGCCGACGCGGCCGTTGCGGCCTACGCGCGGACCGCCAGCATGAACGAAGCCTTCGACGTCTTCGCTCGCTACGGCTGTCGCGACTTCCGGGACATCGGCCACAAAGCCATTTACGTCGCTAATGCATTCCGCGCGCTGCAAGCGATCGGCTGGCGCTACGCGGAACCGGTGCTGCGTTCGCTCGCCTATGCCCTCCTTCAACACGAGGGTGACAGTCCCGCCAAGCGCGACGGCGCGCCTGATCGTAGCGGCCGGCAAAACTCGAAACGGGTGGCCGACATCAAGGACACATGGCAAGACGGCAAGCCTGACGCCGCGGCGACGGCTGCAGTCCTTTCGACGTTGCGGCAAGGTTCCGACAGCGACGTGTGCGATCAGGTCGTCGAGTTGCTGAATAAAGGCGTGGCGCCACAATCGATTTGGGACGCACTGCTGCTGGGAGCAGGCGAACTGTTAATGCGCCAGCCGGGCATCGTCGGACTGCACACGCTCACGAGCGCGAATGCCCTGCACTATGCCTACACGACGTGTAGCCAGGACGCGACGCGGAAATTGCTCCTGCTGCAATGCGCGGCGTTCCTGCCTCAATTCCGGGCGAGCATGCGGAACCTGCCGAAGGAACCGGCGATAGACAAGCTCGAACCGATCGCGGCCGAAAGCGATGCCTCGCCGGATTGGGTCTTCGCCGATGTGGGTAAGAATCGCGCGGCCGGAGCTCAAAAGGCGCTTGGCTATCTCAAAGCCGGCGGCGATCCCCGTTCATTATTCAACGCAGCCCGCATTCTGATCTTCATGAAAGGGACCGATTCGCACGACTACAAATTCAGCTCGGCGGTGCTGGAAGATTACTACCACGCCACACCCGAAGTGCGCGATCGATTCATCGCCGCCAGCACGTACTGGTTGAAGGGCACGACGGCGATAGACAATTCCCTCGTGCAGCGCATCCGCGAAGCTCTGAAAGCCTAGCCGTCGATTCCGAACCGACGGTCGATTGGATGCTTTCTTCGATGCCGGTTGACGCCCGGCCGCATCAAGCGATATAAATGGACCGCTATGAAGCTCCTCGCGCGCGAGCCAGGAAGGTTGCGCTGGTGGATTCGAGCGACTGTCGCTGCTGCCGCGACGGTGGCCGTAACCATTGGCGCGCTCGCGATCTTGATGCGCTGGGATCGAGTCCGCTGGGATGTGCCCTTCGAATACGATGGCGACAGCTTGCTTGTCCTCGCCCTCGTTCAGACGACGCTGGAGCAACCGTGGTATCTGGAAACGCCGCGGCTGGGCGCGCCTTTCGGCTCGGAAATGTACGACTATCCGTGCGCCGACACTCTCGACATCGCCATCATCAAGGCGATCGGCCATGTCGAGCGCCGGCCCGCCGCCGTGCTCAATCTGTTGTACGTCCTCACGTTTCCGCTAGCGGCGCTCACGATGCTGGCGACTGCCAGGCGCTTGGGAATGAGCTGGGCGCCGGCGAGCGCGGCCGGGGTCCTTTTCGCATTTCTTCCGTATCACGCCTTGCGCGGCGAGCATCACCTGTTCTTGAGCACCTATTTCCCGGTCCCGCTCATCGTCATCCCGCTGGTGGAGATCGCGGTCGGCCGATTGCCGTTTTTCGAACTGAGCGACGAGGGAGGGATGCGCCTTCGCATTGGGAACGGTCGCACGATTTGGTCAATCGCGATTGCGGTGCTGCTTGGTGCGGCGAACCCGTATTACGCCTACTTCGCGCTCCTGTTGCTGCCCGTCGCCGGGTTGGTCGATTTGCTGACGCGACGGCGAGCGTGGGGGATGCTATCGGCCGGGATTATCGCGATTGTGTTGATGGTCAGCGCTACAGCGAACATGCTGCCGAGCCTGATTTACGAATGGCGACACGGAACGAATTCGCTGGGCCACGCGCGGACGCGCGAGGATGCCGAAAACTACGGTCTGAAACTGTCGCATCTCCTCCTGCCCGCGCCAGACCACCAATCGAATTGGAACCGTTCGGTGCGGCGATTTTATCACTCGGCGATGCGGCCGCTGGAAAATGAAAACACGAACGCGGCTCTGGGGCTGGTGGCCGCGGTCGGGTTCGTGGGCCTGATCGCGACGCTGCTCGTGCCGCGACCGGGTCGGTGGCCGGAACTGACGGCCTTGGCCCAACTGAACCTCGCGGCCTTCTTGATCGGCATGCTCGGCGGCATCGGCGTGTTGGTGAACTTGGCGTTCTCGCAATTCCGCTGTTACAACCGCATTTCCATTTTCATTGCCTGCTTTTCATTGCTCGCTGTCGCGGCATGGATCGACGTCGGCTTCCAGTGCATTCGGCGTTGGCCGAGCCGGGCGATGGCATTGCTCGCGTTGGCAAGCCTCGTCGCGTTTGGCGTTTGGGACGGGGCAACCAGGCGGATCGAGCCCGATTCGGAATCGATCGACGCGAGTTGGGATGCCGATGCGAAGTTCGTGCAAGGAGTCGAAAGGCAATTGCCGGCGGATAGCCGTGTGTTTCAGCTGCCGGTCGTCGTGTTCCCGGAGTCGCCGGTCGTTCACGAAATGGGCTTCGCTCGATCGCTCGTGGGCTACCTTCATTCATCGCGATTGGAATGGAGCCATGCTGCCATGCGCGGCCGGCCCGGCGCGGCCTGGCAAGCGGAGATCGGCAAGCGCTTGGAACGTGCTGATACGTTGGCCGCGGCACTCGCCGAGCTTGAGCGAAACGGCTTCTGGGCATTATGGATCGACTGGACGGGTTACACTCCAGACGACCGCAGTCGCCTGCGAAACGAGATCTCGCGCCGCCTCGGCGAGCCCTTCGCATCGCGGCCCGATGGCACGACCGAATGCTACAAGATCGGACCAATCACCGCACTCCAAAGTCGGTGAGTTAGAGCGTTTTGAGGTATTCGATGACGGCCAGGCGTTCGTCTTCGCTCAAATCGTCGCCAAAGACGTGGCCGGAGTTGCCGCGCCCGGGCTGGGAGGTGTCGTAGATCTTGCGGCGTTCGTAGGACGCCAGATTCGAGTCGGCCGGCTTGTCTAGAACCTGCACGCGCCAGCCCAACTTGACGGGGTCGTAATCCTCTTTGTCTGTCTTGAATGAGCGCGTGAAGATCTTCGGGCGGCTGTCCGACTTGAGCATGTTGTAGACCGTGGGCACTGAACCGTTGTGCAAGTAAGGCGCGGTGGCCCAGATGCCGTCGAGCGGCGGGGCCTGGTAGCCGTTGGTCGGTCGCGCAGTGTATTCGTCGGAGAGCCAGCCGGGTTTCTCGCGCGAGAACCAAGTCCGGTTGTAGTATTCGCCGAATTCGTCGGTTACGCCATGGAGCCGTTTGGGATCGGTGCCGATTTCATCGAGCTTGACGATGCGATTCGGATACGTCCAGTTTTCGCCATACGTCCCGTGACATTTCGAGCAAGTCTGCTTGAATACATGCTCGCCCTTGGCGGCCAAATCGCGATCGATGGGAAATGGATACTTCGGCGGGCGCAGACTCAACATGAATGCTCGGATGTCGCGGAAGGTCGCTTCATCCTTGTCGAACGTGGAGCGCGTGTTAAGCGAGCCCATCATGAACTGCATCATCGAGCGCACCGAGCGGGCGTCGGAGCCGCCGGTGTGATACATCGTCTTCTTTTTTCGGAGCAACCACCACGCCGGCGGATCGCCGCAGACATCGTCGTGCAAGCCAAGCTCGCGCCGCTTCAGCTGCAGGTTCAAGTTCGGATCGCGCAAGCCGAGCAGGAATACCGCCATGCCCACCGCTTCGCTGGTTCCGCGCACGTTGCTGAAACAGAACGGCAGCCGGCCCGACCGACCGCTTGCCTTGTTGAGATCTTCGAACAGAGCCTGCACGTCCAGCTCGCTGTTTCCCAGGCCAATATAGCTTTGCCCCATGATCGAGCCGCCATGACAGACCAGGCAATCGACGCTGATCCCGTTGGCGATGAGGCCGTTGCCCTTTCGCAATCCCATCGGCAAGCCATCGTTGGGGAAGGGGGCGGGATGCAGGCCGTAATGCTCGCGCACCGCGCGGTCATACTTCGTCGGTTTCTCCTTCAAGCCCCATTGCTTCCAAACCGATTCATAAGCCGACCTGGCCCAGACCGAGGGGTTGAAGCTTTGAGATTCGAGGGCGCGCCGGCCGCGCGCTGCCGCTTCGTCCGTGGAGTCGGCGCGGGCCGTCGCGACCATCGTCATCGTGATCAGTAGCGGCAGCATCGAGCGCGGCATGGCTTACCTCATGGACTCATCCAGCACACTAACCCGATGCGTGAGCGAGGTCTTCGGTCGCACGCCTCCCTCACGCTTTGGGTTAGTGTAGTAAACCGGGCGAAAGGCTCGCGGTTAACCGACGATGGGTAATTCGCCCGAGTCCGAATCGTCCGGCGGCAACGGCATCGCGCCGGGCGGAGGAACGCCGCAGCCGGATCGGACGTATTGCGCTCGCCGCCGCTCATAATCTTCGGGTGTGAGTCGTTCGAGTTCGGTTTCACCGCCGTCGACGGCCTGTTGAAAAATCTGCTTGAGGAACGGGATGCACCAGCCGCAGCCCGTGCCCGCGCCGCCGCATTGCGAAAGCTGACTTGCCACTTTGGGTTCGTGAATTCGGACGTGATTCACGAGCTTGCGCCGCGAGACGTGGAAGCAGTAACAGACCTTGGCGTCGAGATCCATGCTGAAAATGTACGTTTGGCAGTGTCGTCGTCGCGTTCCGTGTGATGATCTTATCGCGGCGCGAAACGGCACGAATCACTTGTTTACAAGGCTTACCGCCTTTTCCGCTGTTTCCTTAACTAGCTGATTCTGGTGCTTTGTCATTTTTTGGAGGACTGGCAATGCTTCTTTTTCCTTTTTGGCCTCCGGACCAATGCTGCCAATCGCCCACACACACATGTACAGAAAATCCACGTCATCCTGTTTCTGACTGTTTTCGACGCTGTGAATCGATTTGAGCAAGTGGCCGACCAATCCCTTGCTCTTGGCACCAAACATTCCGATTGCTTGGGCGGCCGCCAGGCGAATATCCTGCTTGTCACTGTAGAGGCCGCCGGAAATGGCACCGATCTGTTTGTTAAACTCCTCCTCCGTGCCATCGAGCTGGACCAAAGCGGCGCGCAGCCAGTTCTTTTGCACGGCATCGGGCTCGGTGTTGATTCGGTCGAGCAAGATCAGCTTCTCCTTGATCCAATCCTCCGGCTTCGCCGGCCTGCCCAGAACCATAAACGCCTTGGCGACTTCATCTCGCACCCTCAGGCAAGGATCATTCAGCTGATTAACCAGGGCCATGACCGCCCTCATGTCGGGACCCAATTGGGGGAGCTTCGGATCGCGCTGACCGATCGAGGCCAACGCCGCCGCGGACGCCATGCGCAGTTCGAAGGAGTGTTGGAACCTGAGGTAATTGTCGCCGGTCAGCATGTCAATTGCTCCGCGGGCTTCCCTGCCGTAGCCCATGAGGGCGATCGCGGCCTGGGTGCGCATCGGAACCTGCACGCTCCGGAGGAGGCCGTCATCATTAATGATGTGCCGAACGATATCGGCTCGTTGCTTTTCGTCCTCGATCGGGTTTTGGCTCAGAACGAGCAAGGCAGCGAAGCGAACGTTATATTCCTTATCGACCGCGAGGCGGTCGATGAGTTTCGGAATATGGATTAGGGCCGGCCTGCCGAAATATGGTATCGTCCGCACCGCAAGCTCACGGATTTCCGGATCTTTGCTTTCCAAGTCCTTGGCCCATTGACCAAGTCCCTTGCCGCCGATTACCGCCGGCGGGCCATTCATCGACTGGCTCGTCGGCATATTCGATTCCGCGGGCGCGGCTTTAGGCGGGGACTTCGATCCACCAGCCGCGGTCTTGGGCGGTGTCTGCGCTCCGGCAATTCCGGCGGCGACCAGGGGTACAATCAGAGAAGTCAAAATTCGCATTGCGCGCAACATGGCACATCCTCGACTGAACGCCTCTGTATAACACTCCAGCATACCATTCCGTTGGCGCGCGAGAAAGACGACTCGATTCGCGCGGCGGCGACCGGATCGGCGATCTCGAAGCTCGGGTCTTGGCCCGTAGAATGCATGGACACGTCCGAGATCGGAGGCAACCCCATGACTGCAAGCGAAGCCCAAGACTTACTCAACGACGTCGAAGAGTTTTGCCGGGAAATCCGCCCCATCGAAGAACTCTGTTATGTGGAACACCGGCGCAACGAACAGGTCGTGCCGCTGGCCAAGAAGCACAACTTGCTCGGAATGATCGTCCCCAAGGAGCATGGCGGGCGCGGCTCTGACGCCGTCACTTATGTCAAGGCCCTCGCTCGAATCAACCAGGAGGGAACCGGCGTCCGCACCTTCTTCTCCGGTCATACCTCCATCGGCGAATACCCGATCATGACCTGGGGCAGCGAAGCTCTCAAGCGCCGCTATTTGCCGCTCGCCTGCACCGGCCAGTCGATTCTCGCTTTCGGCCTGACCGAGCCGGAGGCCGGCAGTAATCCCCTGGAAATGCAATCGACCTACGAGCGCCGGGACGGCAAATTCATTCTCAACGGCGTGAAATATCTGATCTCAAATGGCGGCATCGCCGATGCGATCGTCACGTTCGCCTATTCGACCGGCAGTCCGCGCCGCGTGAGCGCGTTCGTGGTCGATGCGAAGGCAAAGGGCTTCGCCGCCGAGGATCTCGTCGCCAAAATGGGAATGCCGACTTCCAACACGGCGATGTTCGAGATGACGAACGTCGAAGTGCCGGAGTCGAACTTGCTCGGAACCGAAGGCGAGGGCTTCCGCATTGCGATGGGGTCTTTGGTCAGCGGCCGCTTGAGCGTCGCGGCCGGGAGTCTGGGAGTCATCGAGGATTGCTTGATCGAGGTGCTGACTTACGCCAAGGAGCGCATCCAGCACGGCAAGCCGATTGGCAAGCATCAGCTCGTGCAGGAGCACATCGCGATGATCGAACAACATCGCGCGGCGAGCGAGGCGATGGTGTTGCGGGCTGCGATGGCCAAAGACGCTTGGGCAGCGGCACCGAACGACGCGGGACTGGCTAAGCAAGCGGATATTGCGGCGGCGCAAGCGAAACTCTTCGCGGCAAACGCGGCGTGGGATGCGGCCGACCGAGCGGTGCAGGTATTCGGCGGCCGGGGATGGTCCACGCTCTATCGCCCCGGCCGGCATTTGCAGGACGTCCGCGTCTGTCGCATCTACGAGGGCACCGACGAAATCCTCAAACTCAAAATCGCGGCGCACCTTCTCGGCGGCAAGGAATGGGAAGCATTCAAGTAGGCGCAAAGTCGCCCAAGACCTGCATCAAGCTCCATTATTTTTTGGCCGCGAGGCGAGTGTAACGAGACGAGCGCGTCCGATGGTGGACGCGCTCGTCTCGTTACACTCGCCTCGCGGCTAAAAAATGCAAGCCGACTCTCAACCCCCATCGATCGACTTGGGGATGCCGAGGCCCGGGTTGGGCGGAAGGTTGATGACGTCTTCGGGGAACAGCTCGGCGAGGAAGTCCACGATGTTGCGGACCGATACGACGCCGGTGGGCTTGCCGTCGCCGTCGACGATGGGAATATGGCGAAAACCGCCGACGCTCATCTTGTTCAGCGCGAACGCGATCGTTTCACCGGCCTCAAGCGTTTCCGGGTTCCGCGTCATCACCGATTCGACTTTGAGGTCGCGATTGCCATCGCGGAATGCCACGCGCGTGAGCACGTCGCGCTCGGTGAAGATGCCGACCAGCTTGCCGTCGCGCTGCACGAGAACGCTTCCGATGTGTCGTTCGTTCATCGAGTTGACCGCGCTGACCACACTGTCCTTGGCGTCCACAATGATTGCCGGGCTCAGATTCAGCTCGCTAACGGTCGTCGTGAATAGGGCGCCTTGGATGCGTTCCTTATCTTCATAGGCGTCGTCGAATTCGCTGGTCATGTTCGATCCCCCTGGCGCGAAGAGTAAGGAAGAATCGATCCGGCACAGCGAGTTCGCAGGGGAGAAAATACAAAAACCCCCAGCGTCGCCGGTCGAGTCTGTGCGATGCCGCCCCTATTGTTGATCCGGCGCGCGGCATTTGCAAGAGAATTCCGAAAAACGAAGCAGCCGCAATCGACCGGCTGGCTTTTCAGCTCACCGGCCAAGTCGCGGCTTCGAATAGGCTTTCGCGGATTCTTGATCTGGCCAGTCGCCTATTTTTTTCGTTTCAGGCTCGTCGCCTTGCCGTCCTTGTTTTCGAGCTCCATGACGTCCGACGTCAGCTTCTTGATCGTGTCGGAATCACTCACTTCGCCGTTGGGGGTAACTTCGGTAGTAATCAGTTTGCCGTTCTCATCGATCTTGTAAGTGCCCTCGGCGTCTGGCATACCTTCTTTCGCGGCCGTGAATTTGCCTTCTTTCTTGAACGTGATCGTCATTCCAACAAGCGCCTCTTGATCGGCCTTGGTGACTTCCCATGAACCGAGCAGTTTGGCGACGACGTCGCTCTCTTTGGTCTTGTCATCTTTCTTCGGTTCGTCGGCCGAAACGCGCACGGTCAGGCCGATCAACGCGATTACGACAGCGCTGGCATACAGCGGTCTCATTGCCCATTCCTCCGGTTGCGTCCCCGGGCAGCGGTCACACGACGGACCGCGCCGACTCAAGAGACTTCTGAGTGATCGTACCAGTTTTGACGCATGGCGAGGAGAGCAGCGCTGGGGCGATTGCCGCTATTTCATGTCGGCCGTTTTTGCGCGCAACACCTCCAGCGCCTTCGTAAGCGTGGGGTCTGAGTCTTGATACGCCTTCGCGGGCAGGTCCACGCGGATTGCCGGCGGTACGCCTTTGCCTTCGATCGGCGTGCCGTCGGGCAGCATGTCCACCCAGCGCGAAAAGTAGACGCTGATTCCCGTCTCGCCGACCTCGACCGGCCCAGGGTTGCCGCTCGAGCCGCGCGTCGGCAATCCGATGGTCGTAACCTGCGGCAACGCTGCCATCATCTTCGCAAACCCTTCGCCGCTCGACACGCACCCCGGGCCAAGCAGGCAAACAACCGGCTTGAGATACGGCTTGCCGGATTTCGCCGGTTCAAGCCAGCGCGGCTGGTCTTCGCCGAATTCGTCGTGTTCCTTGCCATTGCGATAGCGGCTCTTGGCGTAGATCACTTTCTTCTTGCAGAATTGCTGGGCGATATCCTGCGCCAATAATTCGTTGCCGCCGTTCGCATTCCGCAAATCGACGAAGAATGCCGGAGCATCGGCCAGTTTCTTGATCGCCGCGATGGCCTTTTTCACCAACTCCGGAGTGGCAGCGCTTTGACGGGTCATGAGAAAATAACCGAAACCGTCCGGCTTGGTCTTGCCCACAATCGCGAAATCGCCGCATTTTGTCGTGTCGGTCAATTGATCCATGACGACCTTGCGATTGCCGTTGAAACTCCACGAGACCGGATGCGTGCCGATCTGCTTGCCGTCGGGAGTGATAATCCAAACGTGGCCGTCGTTCAAATGGGCGAGCATCTCCTTGAGTGTCGCGGCAAGTTCGTCCGCCGACTTCGCCTGGATCGCTTTCGGTCGATATTCGTCCTTCAGTTTCTTCCAATCGACGTCCGGCTTGATGGTGAAATAGCTGTACGAGCGGTCCATCTCCGTCCACATTTGGTCGAATCCATCGCCGATCGTCTCCAGCGTAAAGCGAAACGGCGGCTCCTCGAGGACGTGGTCTGTCCGTCCGGTCTTGAGTCCGCTCCAGGTCAGCTTCTTTCCGCCGCCGCGGTCGAGTTCGACTGAGTATTCTCCTGCCGGCAACGTCAGCTCGAATCTCTCCCCAATCTTGATAAGCACGGTCCGATCGACCCCGGAGCCGCTCACGGTCAGAAAGTGTTGATCATTGGGCTGCCCAAATGGAGTAAGTCGGACCTTCAGCGTTGCTCCAAACGGCTCGCCGCGAGCGAGACTAAGGTCAACATTCGCCGTCTGGCCAGGCAGCAGTTTGTGACGTTCACTGTTCTCAGCGCGCACATAGCCTGACTTCTCAGCCCACATCTTCGTGACATGCAATCGATACCTCCCTTGGCATTTCAACGTAATCGTGTACCGACCATCGGGCCCCGATTTGGTCTTCCAGCCGTCGCCGTCCCTCACGACGCTCACCCACTGCGTGTTGTTGACCAAAACTTCGGTGTCCGAGATAGGATTTCCCTTCTCGTCCGTCACGCGGCCGGAAACGGTCACCGTCCAGATCGCATCGTCCTTCGGTGGATTCGCCTGCGAAGCCCACGCCGCTCGCTCCGCGTCATATTCCGAAATCGGTTCCGAGTATTTTGCCGGCAAGCCCGCTGCGGTCGCCAACTTGTCGGCGTCGGCGGCAAGCCTTCGAGCTTGTTCGGCGTAATTCGAAACTCGCGTCAGTTTCAACGCAATTTCTCCGACCGTGTATGCCTCGAATTGAAGACCGTGCGTCGCGGCGAATTGTTGCGCCGTTTTGGCAAGCGTGGCCACTTCGGCCGCCTCCGGCTTCAATCGATCGAGCATACCGAATAATTCCATTACCGCTTCGTATGCAAAATTGGTTGGCGGCTTTTCGCCAGCAAGCTGATGGAGGACTGCGGACACTTCCGAGTAATAATTGCTTTCAGCGTCCAGCATCATGAATCGAAGTTTTGCCTGCTCAATGGGAGACTTCGATTGAGATTGCCGAGTTTCGAGTTCGTCACGGGTCTTGCCGTAATCATTTCTCAAATCGAGATATTTTCGCCACAGCGAGGGCACGCTCGCCTTCGCGCGCTTCTTGACGCCGGCCGCCGGCACGAGTTCGAGCAACGCTCTATCGGCATGGCCTCCGGTCATTTGAAGGCTGCCGAGGACGCGATTCGGATCGGATGGGTCGAAGAGGCCGTCGAAGTGCCGTTCGAAATCTCCATTTCGAGTGATTGAGAATGTAACTCGGCGATCCGCGACGGTGAAGTTCTTGGGCTGCCATTTGAAGGGATAGTCATCCTCGATTTGAATGATCGACGGTTGGCCGTCTTTCACGCCGATCCTCAAAACCGCAACCTGTTGTCGATGGTATGGGGAAGGAAATTCGACAAGTTCCCACTTTCCCGGCACAAGAGTAGGCGCGCTCGCTTGGACGGGAACCGGCTTCTTCGTGGAGTTGTCGGAAGCCGGAACGTCTGGAGTATTGAGTCCAGCAGCCAATTTGCCGCCGATGAGCGACACACCAAAGATCGCGACGAGTGCCGCTGTTGCTAGCTGCAATTTCTTGAGCCGGAACATTCGGAGAACTCCATCGGACGTCGACAAGATGGCCTGGGGCACGGAGCCAGTCGCGGTCGCGTAAACCGTCGCCGCTCGGATCGCGGCGTTCGCAATTGCAACAGGCGCCGCGAGCGCTCCAGCGATCGCCAGGAGCGCCGCGGGATCGTGATTGGTCAGTTTCACGCGAAGCTTGGCCAAAGCGCGGCTGAGACGAGCCGACAATGTCCCTTCCGGACAGCCGAGGTATTCGGCCACTTGTTGCCGCGACAGTCCTTGCAAATGGCAAAGAACAATGGGGACGCGGTATTTTTCCGGCAGTGACAAGACTGCCGCATCGAGCGCGGGGAAGAGTGCCTGATTGTGATCCGGTGCCGGGCAATCGACATTCAAGCCGAGGCCGACACGGCTGAGACGGCGCTGATTGCCGCGCCGGATGTTGCGGCAACACCAGACTGCGACTTTGTACAACCACGGACCGACTTGCTGCTGCGATCGAAACCGGATCGCTCGGCGTAACAGGACCAGGAAAGTCGCTTGGAATGCATCCTCGGCATCGGCCTGATTCCACAGATTTCGCCGGCACACACCCCAAACCAACGGACCATGCCGGCGCACCAATTCGGCAAAAGCCGGCTCATACCTCTCGGACGTAAACCGACGCAGGAGTTGATAATCGGTCATGTCGCCGGCAAACGAATTGCTGGCGACGTAGGCGAGAAGGCGGTTCATACAAGCATTATGTCCGGTCAGTACCTCGGCGCGTGCATGAATCCGGCAAAAAACGTGGCCCCCTCGCTCCGTGAGGG
>Ga0207109_1027_pt1 | contig 35393 bp, 28 predicted proteins | sample Alteio_BWMinHeat_73_FD_153584 | JGI IMG/M metagenome (GOLD analysis project Ga0207109, IMG submission 153584) | Enriched cells from forest soil in Barre Woods Harvard Forest LTER site, Petersham, Massachusetts, United States -... | ecosystem: Environmental > Terrestrial > Soil > Temperate forest >... | reverse complement strand
GCGGGGCCTGTCATGCCGCTCCTTGAGCTGGTCGAAATTCGCATTCTAAACGCTTAGCATTGGTATATTCGCAGAAGATTTAGGGATGTCAAGGAGGAATCGGAGCTGTCGCGACAAGATCGCGCGACGTTTGTAAATGGATCGTGAAACGGCAATGAGCTGCGCAGGACGCAGGGTGCAAACTTTGCGCGGGACCGTGAGCCACGCGAGTTGGAGGTCGCGCGTAGACTTTCGCGATTCAGTGGTGCGGCCCACTTGGTCAAAAGCGGCGCGGTAGCGCCGCACTCCATATTGATCGTGCCCGTTTGGCGGTCGAGATGAACACGCTAGTTCCGAAATGGGAAGGATGGGGGTATACCCCCCTGTTTTTTCAAAGAGTGCGCAAGGGGTGTGGAATCAACGAGATGCAAATATTCCAATTTTGGGAGTGTGGAAGGGATTTGTTTTGTTTGGGATGGCGGGAGGGTCAGCGAGGGGATTTTAGGGGCGTGTTCGAATAGTTGGGGCGACATAGAACAGTATACCATGTGGTAACGGATATGTCAATGGATATTTCGGGTTTTTGGGCACGGAGAGTTTGCGCGCGACGGATTGGACTTCGCCGGGTTGGCGAGCTCCGCCCTACAATGGGATCGGAGTTGTCGTATCGAGATGGGTGGGGCTGAATTTAAACCCCGCGATCTGGGAAGCGATCGCGGGTACAGGGTGGCGCTGAACGCGGGTGCGATGATGGGGTGGTTTGAGTTGGGTGAAATCAAACCCGCACCTTCTCAAACCTAAGGGCGCGGTACCCCACCGGTCATTTTCATTCGAAATCGTGCGGACATGGGGCGCAGCAATGCTGCGCCCGTACACGGAATGGGCAGGCTTCATCTAAACCCACACCCTTTCAGGAACCGAAAGGGTGCGGCACCCAACATCCAACCTTCCTACCTAACATCCCGCTCAGGGGATGGGTGGGGTGTCTACGATTTGTTCGGTGGTGCGGTTCCAGTAGAGGCGTTTGCCGGACCAGTAGGAGTCGCGGGCCATCATGGTGGCGATGGCGTGCGAGAAACCGTGGTTGACGGTGGCGTTGGGTTGCTGGCGCGAGCGGAGGCATTCGAACCAGTTGGTCAGATGAGAGAGATCTTCGTCGCCCATTCCGGCGGGTGGGAGCGACGTGTCGCCGGGCAAGAGGATGTCTTTGGTGACGCGCTTTTTGTCGATGTCGAAATCGTCTTCGTGATTGCCGACTTCGTTGACGAATTGCCAGCGGGGGCTGCCTTCGCCGCCGGTGTTAAACATGGTTCCCTTTTTTCCCATGATGCGGGTGAAACTGGGGGCATCGTTGCCGAAGCTGGTGGTGTAGCTGGCCAGGAAACCCTTGGGATAGGTAAGCAGAGCCTGGAACGTGTCGGGATTTTGACGGCCGTCGTGCCAGGCGAAGATCCCACCGTTGGCGGTCACGGATTCGGGTGCGGTTTCGTCCATGAAGAAATGGCAGAGGTCGATGCCGTGGCACATCCACTGGTCTGGAATGCCGCTGGAGAATTCTTTGTACAGGCGGAATTCGAAATAGAGTTGCGGATCGAAGGGACGGGCGGGCTTGGTCATGAGCCAGACGGGCCAGTTCACGTCCTGCTCGCGAACTTGTTTTACTTCGGGGCGGCCGCGCCAGCGCGGGCCGTTGTAGTTCCACTCGATTTCGTATTTCGTGACGTCGCCGAGCGCGCCGGTCTTGACGAAATTGCGAGCGGCAATTTGGTAAGGCTCGCTGCGGTGTTGCGTGCCGATCTGGACGATCTGTTTGCTTTTCAACGTGGTGTCGCGTGCGGCTTTGACTTCGGCGAGCACGTTGCCCATGGGTTTTTCGGAGTAGACGTCTTTGCCGGCTTCGACGGCCATCTTTAGAAGCGGCGAGTGCGTGTGCTCGGGCGTGGAGATGATGACAGCGTCGATCTCTTTGAGCTTGAGGAGCTCTTCGGGCACCGGGGCGGTGCGTGGCGCTGTCCCGTAGGCTTTTTGGTTGAAGGCGACGGCGCGATCGCGATTCATAGTCCAGAGATCGCAGACGGCGACCATCTGAACATTTTTCGATTTGCTGAGTTGCGCGACCATGCGGTCGAACTCGGAGCCGCGGTTGCCGATACCGATGTGGCCGATGGAGATGCGATCGTTGGAGCCGGCAATGCGGCTGTATGAGAGTGCCGTAGAACTCGCCGCGGCCGTTGCAGTCGCGAGGATCGCGCTTTTTTGGATGAATTCGCGCCGTCCAACTTTTCCTTCTGGTGAGCTCATTTTTTTTTCCTCGTTGAAATCGTTCTAGACCATTCGAGTCGTAGCTTCCGTGAGTAGCGAAGCAGATTCCGTGTCGAGATAAATCGTGGTGTTGGGATGCGTGCGCAGGATCGAGGCGGGCGCCATCGGGCTGATTTCGCCTTCGAGGCAGGCTTTCACCGCGCGCGCTTTCTGGGAGCCGGGAACGACGGCGATGATTTCTTTGCTCTTTAGGATTTGTTTGACAGACATAGAGATCGCGCGAGCGGGAACATCGGGAATGGATTTGAACCAGCCTTCGTGGACTTGTTGTGCGCGGCAGGCTTCGTCGAGCTCGACGATCAGATACGGATCTTCAATTTCGAAATTGGCGGGAGGGTCGTTGAAGGCGAGGTGGCCGTTTTCGCCGATGCCGACGAATGCGATGTCGATCGGGGCGGAGGCCAATTCCTTTCCTACTTCGCGGACGACGTCGGCAGGATTCTGCTCGCCGTCGAGCAAGTGATAGCGGCGGATGCCTGTTTTTCGAATGAAGCGCTCCGTCAGGTATTTGCGGAAACTGGCAGGATGGTCGAGAGGGAGACCGATGTATTCGTCGAGGTGGAACATTTCGACGCGGGGCCAGTCGATGCCGGGAGTTGCGGTGAGGAATTGAAGGAAATCGATCTGGGAGGCGCCGGTGGCGGCGACGATGCGAGCGATGTCGGACTTGGCTAAGACCCGCTGGAGAGACTGGGCGGCGTGTTTGGCAGCGGCTGAGCCCGTCTCGGTTTTGCTTGGCAATACGTGAACCTGCACGTCGCGTCTCCTGGAACCCAACGAGCTAGAAAACCTTTACCGGGAGAAGTGAAACCGGCTGAGGTGCCGCAGCCGTCCTAATGGCTGAACGACGGGCCTCACACTATCTTTTTGTTTCCATAAACGCCAGTTAAATTTCCGTGGATTGGGAAAATTCTGCCCGCCGGATGCGATAGAATTTCATGGACAGCTAATCCAATTCTGGGATATGGATACGCGGTATGAAAATGCCGAAAACACGGCTTCTGGATGTTGCGCGACACGCCAAGGTGAGCCCGGCCACGGTTTCGCGAGTGGCGAATGGGAATCCTCAGGTGGATGGGCAGATAGCGGCGTCGGTTTACGCCGCCGCGAAGGCGCTGGGTGTTGACCTTACACTGAATCGAAAGAACCGGACGATCGCTTTTGTGCTGGGGAACCGGGATACGGTGAACGAGTTCCAGTCGAAGGTGCTGCTGGGAGCTGAAGCGTACTGCGCACAGCACAACTGGGACATGCAGTTTATTTCGTTTCGACGCGATCTGAACGCCCCGCCCACGAATCTGCAACTGCCGCACGCGCTGACAAAAGCGAATCGCCCGGCTGGAGTAATTTTGACCGGCACGCATTCGGTGAGCATCCTAGCGGCACTGCGAGAGCGGCGGATTCCCTTTTCGGTGACGGGAAACAATATCGTGGGCGATTGGCGGCCGGAGGAGTACGACTGCGTTTACACCGACGATGTGCGCGGCTCGCAGGAATTGACGCGACATTTTATTGCGCAGGGGCATACGGCGATCTGGTACATCGGGAATTTGAGGCTGCCGTGGTTCGCGCGATGCTACAAGGGATATGAAGAGGCGATGAGGGAAGCGGGGCTGGCACCGAAGGTTAAAGAGATTCATTCGGAAGATCGGGAGCTGGGGTATTTGGCCGTGAAATCGTTGCTGGCGAGCGGGGAGCGGCCGACAGCGCTGTTTACCGGGACGGATCAGGCGGCGTCGGGGGCTTATCAGGCGCTGCAAGAGTCGGGCATCCGGATTCCGGATGATGTGAGCGTGGCGGGATTTAACGATACGATCGGCGACGTGTTGCATCCGGGATTGACCTCCGTGCGCGAGTTTCCGAGGGAGCTGGGGACGCATCTGGCGGAGTTTACGTTGCGGCGGATTCAGGAGCCGAATCTGGCGCCGCAGCAATTGTTGTTGCCAACGGAATTGATTCGAAGAGAGAGTGTGCGGCGGGTTGCGGCGGCGCCAGCGAAAGCGACGCAGGCGCGATAGGACGAGCGCGAAAGAAATTCGAATTCCGCACCTTCTGAAAGCTGAGGGTGCGGCACTCAAGAAAAACTGAACCGAGTAAATGAATGGGCGGCCGACCTGACGGCCGCCCATTTTGCTGCATTTGGGGTGTTAGAACGTGATCCGCAGACGCAGACGGACGGTGCGACGGCTGTCGATACCCTCTTGCGAGAAGCTACTGATCAAACGGCCGAAGTCGGGGTTGCGGTTGATGTCTTCGGGATGTCCCTGACCGATCGGGAACAATGCGCCGGTGTTGGGATCGACGCGGATGTTGAAGTCGCCGAGTAGAGCGAACGTGCCGCCACCGCCGCCTGCGTCGGAATCGGGCGAGAACAGCGGATGGTTGAAGATATTGTCGACGTCGGCGCCGAGTTGAGCCGTCCAGCGTTCGCCGAAGTGGAAGTCTTTGTGAACACCGAGGTTGACACCCCATGTGCCGGGTCCCCAAAGCAGATTGCGCTTGGCGTTGGCAGGATTGGAGAAGACATCGGCGCCGACGGAGGGCATGCCGAACGCGGCGGCGTTCCAGATGCTGTCGCCGGTTTTCTTGTTGTAGTCGTTGCTGATGATCGTCGGCCGGTAAGAGGGCTCGGCGTTGAAATCGCCGACGGCATCGACCGACGAGATTCCAATGTTGCCCGGCTCGACAGGATTGCAGTCGTCGCAGATCCAGAACGGAGTGAAGCCGGTGCCGGACTTGGCAAACATATTAAAGGTGGTGGACCAGCCGCCGATGATGGCGTCTTCCCACGCGTTCATGTTGGCGCCGTATTGGCGGCGGCGACCGACGGGTAAATCGTAGACGCCGTAGGCAACGAATCGATGCTTCGAAGTGTAGCCGTCGATGCCGTAGTCCTGATTGGGATTCAACGCGTCGTAGGCGATGCCGCCCAGGCTAGAATTGCCAGTATCGAGCGCAGTCGATTTCTGGTCGAGATACGTGTAAGCGAGATTGAGCAGAAGGCCGTGAGTGTAGTGGCGTTCGAATTGGGTCTGGAACGCGTTGGATTGTGCGTGGCCGTAATTTCCGTAGCTGAGTAGGAAGTCGCCGAGCGCCGGGAAGCGATAGCGGTTGTAGTCCGCGGGCGAGATGCCGCAGTTCCCTTGCGTCGGATCGCAGATTTGGCCGGGAACGATGTTGCCGTCGTCGTCCACGAGGCTGACGCCGAAGGGCTGGTTGCTGGGTGCGATCTCGTTGAGATCTTTGCCGGCGATGAGGCCGTGCATCGTGGAGCCGAGATAGGAGACGCGGACGACGCTGTTCCAACCGATCTCGCGCTCGTAGGTGACGTTGTATTGGTGGATGCGCGGCTGATGGATGTTGACGGGAACGACGTTGACTGCGGGCGTGTTGCCCGTGGGCGCGACGGCGCCTCCGGAAACTGGGCTGACGCCGTCGATTCCGTTGCCTGGCCATCCTTGGAGCGGATTGCCCGCTGCATCTCGTTTGGTGACGGATTGGTTGAATGGGTTTGTGGCGATTGGATCGCGGATGCCTTGCGCAGCTGAAGTTGGATAGTAGATGCCGTAGCCGCCGCGAATCACGGATTTGTTGCCGATGCGCCAGGCGAGGCCGATGCGCGGGGACCAGTCATCTTTGTCGGTGCGCACTGTGCCGCGGCCAACGCCGAGCCCAGATTGGTCGGCGAGGACGTAGCCAAAGTTGACGATGCGCGGGTCGAGATATTTGAGCGTCTTGGTGGACGGGATGATGAAGCGGCCGAGTTGGCCGGTCGTGGGATCCGAGTAGTTCGGATCGAAGTTGGCGATGAGATCGTTTGCGTCGATGAACGGAGTGATGAGCTCGTAGCGCAAGCCAAGATTGAGCGTGAGCCGCGAGGTCAGCTTCCAAGTGTCTTGGAAGAAGAAGCCGCTCTCCCAGTTGTGCACGTCCATTGCGGGACGGGGATCGGAAACGGTACTGACGGTCGTGCCGGGATCTCCAAGCAAGAAGTTGGTGAACGGCTCGAGGCCGGTGCCAGCGTAGGTGATGGAACCGCGCACGTTGCCGCGGTTGAGAGCGAAGCCGTCCTGAGCTTCGTTGTAGACCATGTCGCCGCCCATCCGGAAAGCGTGCTTGCCTTTGATCCAGGTGAGCGTGTCGCCGTAGGTGATGAGATTTTGGTTGAGGGGGCGATAGGTGTTGCGGCCGCCGTTGGTGAAAGTCGCGAAGGTGTTGCTGAAGCTGATTGCGGGATGGCCGTAGGTCGAGAGCGCGAATGGGCCGGTGGCGGCGCCGTAGGCATCGATGTCGGATTGGCTGAAACCGATCGTAGAGAGAAAGCCGTCGAGCGTGGTGTTGCTGTGCTGGAGGAGATTTTCGCGATTGAAGCCGCCACGGACTTCGTTGATGAGATTGGTCGAGAACGAGCGCGTATAGGAGAGCGAGAGCGTGTTGTTCTGGCGATTGACTTGGGTGAGGCCGAGACCGGTGTAGGGATTGACGACGGCGGTCTGCGCGCTGGTTTGCGCGGAGGCGTCGTAGACACCGTAGAGGTGATCTTTGTCGCTGAAGTCGTGGTCGATGCGGAGTACTCCGGAGTCGAGAACGGAATTGCCAGGGAGAATCGTTTGGTAGCCGCCCTGGATGCGGCCGGTTTCGGGGTCGATCGGGGCGCTGGTGCCGATCTTGGGGAAATAGGTGTTGATGAGGGATTGTGTCGTTGGGTTGAGAAGTCGCTGCGGGATTGTGACGAATTTGCGGCCGCCGTCACCGGCGCCATCGTCGATGGTATCGGTGGCAATCTCGGCGGGCGTCATTTGTGCCAACGTGGCGGCGGGGACGAGAGGCTTGGCATCGTCAGCGATTTGGGTGAAGTTACCGGTGTAGAGGTCCGGATGCGCGACGGTGGTGGATTGGAATTTTACGGGAGCGACGTCGTAGTCGCGCTCGTATGCGGCGAAGAACCAGGTTTTCTTGAGTTTCGGGATGCGGCCGCCGAAGGAAGCGCCGATATCGTTTTCGTTGAAGTAAGGATTGGGATATTTGCTCTGGAAGGCGGTCGGGGCGAAGGCGGCTTTGCCGTTCAAGTCGTCGAGAGTCCAGGCGGCGAGGGCTGAGTTCTTGTTGTTATAGAACATCGAGCCGTGATACTCGGAGCCGCCGCGCTTGGTGTTGACGCGGACGTTGGCGATGCCGGCGTACTCGGCGCTGAAGTCGGAAGTCATGATGTTGACTTCGCCGACGGCTTCGAGCGAAGGCTTGCTTTGTGTGGGCTCGCCGAAGATGCCGCCGTTGGAGCGCTGGCCGTCGAGAGAGAAGCTGGCGCCGTAGCTTTGAGCGCCGAGAAATTTGAACTCGCCGTCGGCTGAACCCTGCGTGATGTTGGGATTGAGATAGAGGAACGAATAGACGTCGCGGCTGTCACGCGGTAGTTCGGTGATGGCGGTGCTGCTGATCGTTTCGGAGATGGTTTGGTCTTCGGTGTCGATGGAAACGGCTTCGGATGAGACGGTGACAGTTTGTTGGCCTTGCGAGATTTTTAGTTGAGCGTCGGCGGTTGCGACGTCGCTGCCGTGGAGAGTGACGTCCTTGATTTCCATTTCGGACATGCCGGCGGCGGTGATGGTGACGGTGTAGGTGCCCGGGCTAAGGCCGAAAACCTCGTAGTTGCCTTGGCCATTGGTCGTGCTGGCGCGAACGGCTCCCGTCGAAGTATCGGTGATCGTGACGGCGGCGCCTGGTATTACGGCTCCGGCGGAGTCGGTGACGACGCCGCGGATGGTGCCGAGATCGGTGCCTTGGCCGAGGGCTTGGGTGGCACAGAAGAAAGCGAAGAGTAGAAACAGAGATGCAGACAGAATTTTTCGAAGCATGACCTGGACTCCCCCGTTACAGCGTGAAGAGGATTTAACATGAGGAAAAGAGGAATGCAACGGATAAATAGAAAAATAATGTCGGAATACAGAAATTTTTCTTCCTACACAGAAAGTAGTCCTAGGACCTAGATGTCGGAGCGGGATGGTGGTGGATGACTTTGCGGGAGTGGCTCGACGCGGTAGGTAGAAACTGATGGTCGAACTACGGATTGTTCGATTCGGACAAGGCGAGTCGAATGAAGTGGTGAGCCATGCGGCTGTCGGGGAGTAGCAAGGCGTCGCGGAGTTCGTTGTTCCCTGTTTCGTCTTGGCCAGCAGATTTGCGGAGAGTGCCAGATATATAGAGCCACCAAACCTTTGCATTGCTGCGTTGCGCTTGTTGCTCGACTCGGGGGATGGCTGAGGTTAGACGGTCGGTCCAAGTGGCTGCGTCGTAGTCCGAGAGATGCTTCGCTGAGCGGGCGGCCCAAATCAGATTCGCGGCTTCGGTTTCTGCTGCGACTTGCTTGAAGATCGCTGACGCTTTGGATTTTTCGCCGCAGGTATTCGAGGCCTCGGCGAGTAAATATTTTGTACGGGCGGCGTTCAGGAATGGGTCGAGGCCGTCTTTCGTGAAATCGAGTCCATTCACCGGATGGCCGATCGCGTTTGCTTCGACGAGGGCGTCTTTGCAGCGGGCGGATTCTGCGAGAGATTGAATTTGTTCGAGCTTCACTTCGATCCAGACTTGGCGGACGTTTGTGCCGCCTTCCTCCCTGCCGAAGAATCTGTTGCGGAAGAGAGAGGTCGCACCTTCGAAATCGCCTGCTTCGGCTTTGTTGAGGGCGAGCTCGTATACGAGGGCAAGCGGCATCGTTTTCAGATCAGGGTAGCGCTCGAGGACTTCCACGCGTTGGGTGGCGGGCTTACCGAGGATGGCGAGGGCAGTGATCGCGCCGGCATAGTTGACGGCGTTTTTGGGATCGTTGGCGATTCCCTCTTCGAAAACGGCGCGCGCTTTTTCTGTGTCATGAGTTTGGTGGAGGAGCGCCCAGCCGAGGCTTGCGTTCAAGGCGGGGATTTGCGCGTGGAGAGCGCGGGCGGCGTTCCATTCGCGGAGGGCGTCATTCGCCATCGCACGGGAAAAGAAAAAGGTGCCGAGGAGGTAGTGAGCGGTCACGTCTTGTGAATTCGAACGGAGAGCGGCTTCGAGGGCGGCGCGGTCTTCGTTGGTGCTGGGGAAGACGTAGAGAGTGGAAAGTTTCGAGGCGCGAGCGTAATCCGTTGCGCCGCCGGAGTCGCCGGATTTTTCGCGGGCGTAGCCCAACAAATAAATGATCAGGGGGTTGTCTTGCGGGAGCCCGATACCGGGCTCGTGTTGATCGGCCGGAACGCTCGGATACGTTCGTGAGAGGACTTTGATTGCTTTCGAATAAAAGCCGAGACGGAGGTATTCGCCGGCGATCTTCGTAACTCGGTACGGATCAGCAGCGAGGTGAGTAAGATCAGGATTCCCGGACTCTTCGCGCAAGAAAGCACTGTTGGGGAACTTTTGAAGGAGGAGTTCGGCTTGTTTTGTTGCGGACTGCGTGTCGCCTGACGCGGAGGTGATGGCGACTTGCAGTTCTTGCGCGCGGAGATCGTCGGGAGCGGCGGCGAGACTTTCGGCGATTTTTTCACGAGCGGCGGCGAGATTGCCGTGGCGAGATTGATATTCGGCGATTCGAAGGGCGGCAGCGGCGCGATGCTCCGGCGAACGCAGGGCAGCTTCGTAGGCATCGAGTGCTTCGGGGCCTTTGCCGATGGCTTCGAGCGCGAGGCCTTGATAAAAGGAGACTTCGCCGTCGGTCGTGTTGCGTGCGTGCGCGGCGGCAAGCAGAGGTTCGGCGTCCTCGAGCCGCTTTAGGCTGACAAGAAGTCGGCCGGTGGCTTTTTGGAGTTCGAAGCTTGTCGGAAATTTTTTTAGGGCGGCGGTGTAGATGTCGAGGGCGGCAAGTTTGTCGCCGTTCAGTTCTCGGTCATCGCCAGCCTGTCGCCAGTCGTCTTCGGTGCGGGAGTTTTCGGGCGGGATTACGAAGTTTGGTTGCGGGCCGAGTTTGATGTTGGAATCGTCGGTCCAAGCGTATTCGCCCTCGGTTTGACGAAGTAGGACTGTGCCGTCCTTCGCTTGAAGTTCGAATGTGTATTTCTTGCCGGTGTCAGCCGGCACGGACTTCGTCCAAGTCTTGTTCGGTGAAAGATTTTGCTTCTCGGTAACTAGTGGTTTGTTTCCGTCGAGGACACGAAGCGTCGCATCAGGAATTTTCTCATTTGTATTGAGCGAAATTACGAGCGCTTCGTTCTTGCGTTCGAGATGAACCACGGCAGAGAGATTGGCGCGCGAGATTCCGCCGAGTTCTCGGACGGGCATCCAGTATTCGGTGAAGCTGATGTGCTGGCGGGGTTGCAGAAATGCGTAGGTCTCCTGGTTTCGAAAGAGGCCGCCTTGCACTTCAGAGTAGGCACTGTTGTCGTCGGAAAGCGCGTCGCGCCAGTCAAGACCATCGGCATCGACACCCCAGGACCAGATTTTTTTCGCGGGGAGTTCGTCGTAGTGCGCGAAGTGAGCGGTTCCCGTGTTCGAGTGCGGATTCCAGATGCCCATGAACTCTTCGCGGCTGCCGTGGACAAAGAGAGAGACGGGGCCGTCGGTTTGATTTTTGATGATGCTCAGATCTTTTCCTTGCGCATCGATCGGCCATTTCTGAATCGCTGCGAAGCCGTGCTCGGCGGCGTAGCGCATCGGATATTGAATTACGGAATCGTCCCACACGCGCACGCCAGCGTTGCTCCACCAGTAGAATCGCTGGCGGATGTCGTTGCGGTTGCTGAGACGGACGTGCTGTTCGAGAACGGTTGAGCCGGGGCGCAGGACGAGTTCGACGCTCCACTCCATGCCGTAGACGCGATCGATGTTGCCGACGGTAACGCTCGCACTGCCATCGACGTGTTTCGCGTAAGAAAAATCGACGGGCGACATCGACATCCAGTTGTGTGAAACGGGAAAGTTGAACTCGACACCGAATGCGGCCCAAGCGCCTCGATAGCCGATGTCCGCTTTTTTCAACGAGGAATTGGCGTAGAACATCGGCTGGCCGCTGATTTTGTCGATGCAGGTGTAGACGTGGCCACCGATGTCGGGGAGGACAGAGCACTTCAGATATTCGTTTTCGAGATAGACGGCGCGGAGATCGTGATTGCGGCGTTCGCCGGTGAGCTCGTTGCGCAGTGTGTATGGATAGTTGAAGCGAGTGGTGGCTTGTTGATCGAAGGGCGGATTGGGATCGGGATTGCCTTCTTCGTAGACGGGAAGCGTGAGAGTGCCTTCCCAGACGCGGACTTGCGCACGCGTGGGAACGGCGGAGAGCAGGAATAGCGAAAAGAGCGTCCATATCGATCGCACGGTTACTCGACTCGAGCAAATCGTTCTCATGTGTCGGACCCTCGTGGGCCGCTCGTCATTTTGCAGGTTGCAACTCTGGAGTTGCAATGTCTAGAGCGCGATCTTGGCCGTCAACCGTGCCGTGCCAAACGCCGCCGCCGAAAGTGGTGATGTAAATCGCTTTCGGATTTTCGGGATCGGGCGTGACACGATGGCCCCACTTGAAGTTGAACCCGGGGATTCGTGTCCAGTGCTCGCCGGCGTCTTGCGAAATCCACGCGGAGGATTCGAACCCGGCGGCGTAGAGAATTTTCGCGTCACGCGGGTCGATGGTGATGTCGTAGATGTGGCGATCGCGATCGAGGACTTGCTTCCAGGTCTTGCCTGCGTCTTCGGAGAGATAGATGCCGCCGCCGTCGCCGTGTTCGCCGGTGGCGCGCGCCCACGTTGCGAGATATAGACGATCGGGATCTTTGGGATCGATCGCGAGACCGTTCGGCGCGTTCGAACCTTCGGGCATCGCGACTGGAGTCCAATGCTCGGCGCCGTCGGTGGAGCGATAAATGGCGCCGTCTTTATCGGTGCCGTTGCTGCCATCTTCAGAGCGGCGCGAGATCAGAAGATACAGAGTGCCTTTATTATCGCGAGAGATGCGCCAGGCGAACGGTTCTTTCTGCGTGATGCCGGTATTTTTCAGCGTCCAGCTCTTGCCGCCGTTGGTGGTTTTGTAGAGGCCGCGGCCGAAACCAGTGACGTAGAGCGTGCGCGAATCGACGGGGCTTGTTGGATCGAGAAGGATGAAGGTCGCGGCGGTTTGGTCCATGCCGTTGTTCGATTTCGCCCAGGTTTTTCCGCCGTCGTTGCTGATGCAGACGCCTCCGCGATATTTGCCGACGCCGGAGCGGCGCCACATTTTGGGACGCGGCAGATCGTGCGTCCAACTATTCACGCTCCAGGCGCGGCCTTTGACGACGGGATCGAAAACGATCCAGTAAGTGGTGTTGCGCCAGTCCCGCGGCACGCCGTCGGTGGATTGAATCCACGATTTGCCGCCATCTTCGCTGCGAAAAAGGCCGATATCGGTCGTGGAGATGAATTGGCGGTTTTTGTCGAAGGGATCGAAGTGGTAGCCGTAGGAAGTCGTGACGTCGAGGCCAGTGGTTGTGTAGCCCGCGCCTTGGCTGGACTTCTGAGAGTAGACGGCGTTCCACGTTGCGCCGCCGTCCGAAGATTTCATCGTGCGGCCAAGATCGGTTGCGTAGACGAGATTTGCGTCTTGATTGGCGACGGAGAGAGTCAGCGGATTTTCGGCCCAGTCGGAGCCAAATTTTGGAGTGATCCACGCGTCATGAACGTTTGCGCCGGGCTTGCCGCTGGGGTCGATGTCTTCTTTCCAGACGAGTTTCCACGTGCGGCCGGTGTCGGTGGTTTTGGCGACGCCCATGTACTTGAGGGCACCGTCTTCGAGATCGCGATAGGAGACGTAGGCGATTTCGGGGTGCAGGAGGCTTGTGGCGATTGCGCGCTGCTTTATGTCGCCCTTCCCGAATTGCACTTTGCGCCAGTTTGCGCCGAGGTCGTCGGAGACGGATGCGGTTCGCTCGTCCGAGATCGCGTAGAAAACGGGATTGCCTTCAGGAGTGAAGCCGACGGAAATGTCGGTGATTTTTTGGCCGGCTGGAACTGGGACATTTGTCGTGCCGGATAATGTCCGGATGGCGATGAAGTTTGACCCGGCGACGACGGTGCTCCGCTGATCTTCGGAGGCAGCTTGATTCACGAAAACTTTTAGCGCGGCTGCCGGTAGATCGCTCAGTTTCGACCAACTCTCGCCTGCGTCGCGAGAGATGTTGAGGCTAAATGGTCCGTTCTTTCGATCGCCACCGGCGGCGTAGAGAATTTTTGAGTTGGCGGGGTCGATCGCCATCGCAGAGATGTCGCCGAGCGGATTCGGATCGGCGATGACGTCCTCGTCGGAATGATCCGAGTTCATCTTGACGCCTTTGACGGCGGTGGGTTTGGGATAAACGAGTTTCCAACTGTCGCCGTTATCCTCGCTGCGCCAAAGGGCGGTTGATTTTACGTAGATGACGTCTTTCTGATTCGGGTCGAAGACGAAAAATTCGGCTACGCCGCGCAGGTTGAACATGCGCCAGGACTTGCCCCCATTGTGGGTGATGTAGGCGCCGGTCATGTCACAAGCTACGAGGACGGTGTTCGGATCGTGTGGGCTAACGACCGGGCGGAACATGGCGCCGCCTCCGCCGGGGCCGACGATGGTGAAATTTCCGGGGCGTTGGGCATGGGCCGCACCCGTAATAAGGATAAACACCAAACCAAGGCGAACCAGAAAACGATTCATGAGTGAGCTTCCGTCGTAGTTAGAGCAGCTTGGAAGCGTTTTGTCAGAAAGAGTCGGCAGTGTCAATAATAATTTCCCAAATACGGGAAATTTTTCTACGACAGAGGCTCACGGCGTCGGACGCCGCCGAATCCGCGCGCTAGTTTGACAGTTTCAAAAGTCGAACTGCGTTTTCGTTGTACACCTTTTTAAGGACGCTGTCGGGCAAGCCGATCCCATAGATTCGCCAGCGACCCTGAGGCGGGACCGGAGCCGGGGCGTAATCGAAGTATTCGTCTTCGGTCTCGAGGAAGCGATAGTAAATCTCGTAGAGTTCGTCGCCGTAGATTTGCTGCGGCGTGTCGGTGCCGTTGGGGACGGCGTCGGTTCCGAAGAGGATGCGGTCCTGATATTTGTCGAAGAATTTGCGCGACGCGCGCGGCTGACGGCCCAGTTCGCCGACGCGCGCGGCCATTTCGACCGACATGTTCGGAAAGTGGTCCATGCATTCGCTGACGTAGGCGAGATTTTCGGCGTCGTTGCCGACGTGCAGAACGACGAATTGCGTTTTGGGGTGCTTGGCGATCATTCGATTGCGCGCTTCGAGCAACTCCATGTTGCTGGGGAAATCCTTGCCGTGGAAAGACCAGTCGGGATGATTGTTGAGTTCTTCGAATCGCTCGTTAGTGCCGTCGGTGGGAAGGAAGAAGGCTTCGGGATCGGAGACATGAATCGCGACCGGCATGTTGAATGCGCCGCAGGCTTCCCACATCGGATCGAAGCGTGGATCGTCGATTTTGACGAGGTGCCCTTCGCTGACATTTTCACGGAGATAGAGGCCGAGCGTTTTCAAGACTTTCAGGCCGCGAGCGCCGGCGCGGTGGGCTTTCTCGATCTCGGCGGCCTGGAACTGCGGATAATTCGGCTGATTCGAGTGATCCCACGTTGGCTCGGTGAAAGTGATGAAGCGATCGGGATGAGTCTTGTCGAAACGCTGGATGGTTTCTTCGAGGCCTTTCCCGGAACCGCCGGTCAGGTTCACGAGCAGGCGAATGTTTTTGCGATCCATCACGGGAAGAAGCGTGTCGGGCGTAGCGAGGAAATCCATTTTTTCGCCGATGCCGACGCCGTTGACATCTTTGGCGCGAATCGAGAGGTGAGTGTGGATGTCGATGACGGGGTAGCGCGATTTCGGAACTTTGGTTTCGGAGACGTGAAGCATGCTCTTCGGGCGGAAGTCGGCGAGATCGAGTTTCATTTTGCCGGCGCCTTCGGGCGATTTGAGCTGGGCGCTGGCAGCGGCAGAGAAAGTTGACGACGGCAACCCGCTTGCAACTGCGGCGATACCGATGCTTTCCAACCAGCGCCTGCGATTGAGCTTGCTCACGTTTCCTCCATGGAGTTTCGTCTTGCCAGAAAAACAGAAAATCTCTGCAAAGGCTATGGCTTATTTTTGATTTGCTTCTCTATCGTTTACTTTCGGTCGTCAGAGTGGCATAAATTCAGCGCCAACTCAAACACGGTTACTGCAATTCTTATTTTTCTACAACGAACGGAGACCGCGCCAGCCCAATGACTTCTTTGCGAATCAGGTTTTTCGCCCTTTCTGTAGCTGCGACTCTAGCTCTCGGCTTCGCCGCACGCATTTTCGCGCAGTCAGGGTCGGGTCAGAATGACAATTCGTATTTGAGCAGCAGCAAAACGGTCGCTACGTATTCGCCGAGCGATTTTACGCCGGACGGAGATTTATCGAAGGCGGTTTGGAAACGGGCGAAATGGGTGGAGTTCGATCATGACCCGACTGGAAAGACGGAGAATCCGTCGGTGAAGACCCGCGTGGCGGCGGTTTGGAGTGATCGGTATATCTATTTCGCGTTTAGCGGACGATACGAGTCTCTGAATGTTTACGAAGGCGAGGATATTTCGAAGGAACGATGGGAGCTGTGGAACCGCGACGTTGTAGAGGTTTTCCTGAATCCGCGACCGGAGCGGATTACACACTATTACGAATTTGAGGTGGCGCCGAACAATCAGTGGATCGATCTGGAGATCGAGAAAACGAAGACCCCGTTTAACGACGCTTCGTGGAATTCGGGCTTTGAGCACGCGACGAAGATCGACGAGGAGAATCATCTGTGGCTGACGGAGATGCGAATCCCGCTTTCGGCGGTCGGTGTGCAGAAGATTCACGACGGCGATCAGTGGCGCGTGAATTTCTTTCGCGCTGCGGGACACGGCGGAGACGAGAAGCGAACGTTCCTGGCGTGGAGCTCGATTCCGCAAGGCGGAACGTTTCATGTGCCGAATCGATTTGGGATTCTTCGGTTCGTGAAATAGTTTTCGGGGCCTAGTTTGCCTGTTGAATGTAGGCGCCGCCCGGCACGAGCAGCCAAATCGGCCAAGTCTCGTGCTTCTTCTCGACCAGTTCATCCCATCGGAGCAACGCGGAGCCGGTGTCACGCTGGAGTTTGATTCCAGGCGTCACTTCCGCGATCGCTGCGGCGATTGTGAACGCTTCTCCGGGCGCAGCCACTGCGGTGATCTTCACTCTCAATTTTTCTTCGGCAAACCGACTGGCAATCTTCGCGTCGTCGAGCATTTGGTAGAAATAAGGCCGGCCTGAGAGCAGCGAGTTGTAAACGTGATTGGCGAGCACGCCTGAGACCGGATTCATGTAGGCGTGATCGAAATCCAGTTTGCCAAGCAACGGATCATCGGGAGAAACGGCGGTGTATGGCATGCGCGTCTCACCGAGGCCGCGAAAATCGAAGGTGACCACGTCGTGGCCCGATCGAAGCAGATTTTCGATTTCCGGCCACTCAGAGGATGTGGCTTTCCCGGTTTCCTTGAACCAGAGCAGCGCGTCTCTTTGTTGGCCCGACGATTTGTGAATGTAAAGCAAAGGCATGACGAGCAACCTGCTGTGGCGCAAAACATACTTGTCGATCTGAAATTCGCCTACGCTCGTCGAAGCCTCCTGCTCCCAAGTGATCTGATTTTCGGTGGGTGACGCGCCTTTGAATTGAGTTGTGGTCCATTTCTCGATCGCCGCTGGTTTGGAATCGCGATACTGCTCCGACAGATTCTTTCGCGGCGACCCTTTGCGTTCCTCGTAATACTCGTGGATGACATCCATCAACGAGCGCGCGCCTGGCTCGTCGAGCATCACTTGGCCCGACTTTGTGCAGAACAGATCTCTATCGGGCAACTCTTTCGCGGTCAGAAGCCCGCGGCGTAGAGGCATTTGATTGAAGCGATCGAGAAAATCGAGCCCCGCCTCCTGATTTTCGTCGGAATACTGATGTCCATGATAGCCCTCGGCCATCGCGATTCGATCGGCGTGATGCAATCGCTCGTAAATTCTCTGCGTTTCGCGGAATGATTTGCGGGCACCTTCGATTGGATAAAAATCCAAAACGGCGGACGCGATCATCACCGGCCGGGGATACATCAAGAGTAGCAAGCCTGTGTAACCGACTTTGTTCGAAAGTGTACCGTAGAGATCTTGCTCGGGGTCGCTGTCGGGATCAGCGAAAATACGGTTGCCCATGCGCATCGGCATCGACGTGATGTAGCAGGAAGGCACGACTGCCTTGATGCGCGAATCGAGTGCGGCGATCAGCGTCGTTTGCGTGCCGCCGCCGCTGGTGCCGGTGATGCTGATGCGGTCGGGATCCACATCCGAGCGCGTCAAAAGATAGTCAACGGCGCGCATTCCATCCCAAATTTCCCAGCGCGCAAGATTCGCGCCCGCGAGATACGCGAGATTGCCCATCACAGCATGTTCTGCGCATACGAGGTTGTAGCGACTCTTCCCTGCCTTCGCGTCCCAGAACTGGCTGCGCTCGCCTTGACCAACGGGATCCCACGCGATAACAACGTATCCGCGGCTCGCCAATCTTTGACTCAACACCTGATAGTGGATTTTTCCGTTGGTAGCGTGCCCGGCGGGAACCAGCACCGCGGGATGTTTTGTCGAATGGTCATCCGGCGAATAAACGAGCGCCGTGACGTAGACGCCCGGAAGGCTCTCGAAAATCAATTTCTCGATCGAAAAGCCTGCCATCTGAATCCTGCCGGTGACGTGTGCGTGAAGTTCGGTTTTGCGATTGGGCAGTCCACCGATCATTTCGAGCAAGCTTGCGCGCAACTCCTTCTGAACGCGTTGCAGGTCGGCATCGGTTTGAATCGACTCCCAGATTTTCTGCTGCGTCTCATCCTGACGCCATGCTTCGTCCAGTTGATATTGCAGGAACGGAGTGATTGTCGGGCCAGGCTTCGGCTTTTGCAAAACCTCGAAAGCATCCGCTGGTGGAGAACTCTGGGCCGACAATACGGATGCGTTGAAGAACAGTGCCACCGACAACGCTAGGGAGAAACAAAGTACGCTAAGGCTGCGGTTCACTGTTTTTCACCGTGAGCGCGCCCATCGCGTACCAACCATCGGATTGCAGACCTTCGTTCGCAAATTTAATCGCGGGCACACCGGTTCTGGGATCGAGCATCGCGACTCGCACGTCGTAGTTTCCCTCAGCGAGATCCGCTGGAACGTAAACGGAGCCGTCATAAACTGCGTCGCCCGGAAGCCACTTGCGCACATCGACCGGAATTCGAATGCGCGAGGATTTTTGAGCGGAACGCAACTCAAGCACGAGGTCGTACTCGCCGTAGACCGGCGCAATTCCGTCGTTTAGCCACCACATGTGGACGGGCATCATCGTTCCGGCGGGAGCGGTCTTGCTGTATTCCAATCGACGTAAAATGAATCGGTAGCCGATTTTCTTCTGAAATTCCTCGAACTTTCCCTTCCATTCGTTCGGAATTGGAGAAGACTTTATGTTCACTGTGCTCACGTGCCAGCGCAGCGCCTGGGCCAAAATGTAGTCAACGTCGTAACCTTGTTCCTTCCACCCGGGTACGGTGTAGCAAGTCTCAAGAGAGACCGGACTTCGTTGCCACACGTCTTGAATCCCGGTGCGCACGATCTGTTGAGGATAGATCTCCAGCATTTCTGCCGGGAAATACGGATCGTTTGATTTCACGCGCATGTCGCCCCAACAGTCCAATCGCCAGCCGGCGCCGTGTTGCGTGCCATAGGCAAGCGCTTCGGGCTCGTCGAAGTTCATCAAGAGCGGCGTGCGCTTAAAGGCATCGAGCCAGATATCGATCAGCGCTTTCTGAACCGAAAACGCCGGCATGTAGGGACTCCAACCTTCGCCCCAGTAGCCGACCGATGAAATGTCCACGCTATCGAGGTACGGATTGCCGCCGTAGCGCGCGCCAGCCTCGGCGACGAGTTCGCTCCAATACTTGAAATACAGTGGATCGGAGAAATCCGGCTGCCAAATTTTTCCGTCTTTGTCGGAATCTTTGTTGGCGCGCCTTGCGCCGGATTTTCGAAACCACTCCGGCAGTGGGTCTTCATTCGAGTACGGCATCAGTCGAATGGCGAGTTTCTGGCCGTGCGCGCGCGCTTCGGAGATCGCGAGGTCAACGATCGCCCAATTGAATTTTCCAGGTTCCGGTTCGAGGACGTTCCAATACCAGCGGCAGTAGGCAACCGAAGTATCGGGAAAATCCGGCTTCGTTGACGCCTGAGGTACTTTGGCGACCGGTCCGACCTCCGACCACTTCAGCGCTGGATTCGGCTGTTGCCCATTGAATCTCTGGAACGTCGTAATTCCCATTCCAGGATTCACGAGAACATCGTTGATTTCCTTGGGACGCACAACTACAACATTCCGCTGCGCGTGGGAGGCGTTCGCATAAAAAAAGCCGTTCAATGACAAGATGCACAGGAGAAAAATGGCTGAGGCACTTCGGCGAAGCGCGATTTCCGTCATGGTTTTTGTCGACAAAGCGACCTGGTTTCGTTTCTTTCCCTTATCTTGCGTTTGCTTTCGTGCAACTTGAATAGTTCTTTCCAGAAAGGATGTCAATGTTTTCCAGACGCAGGAACACCCGATGCGACGTAGATCTTCGCCTTTGGGGAGAGATTTCTGGAGGGAAAACGGGCTAGGCGGACTGCGGACGCACTTCGATCAACGCAGCAACAAAACCGATCGCCGAACCTCTGTTGCGGGAGAAACGTTCAAATGGTGTCAGTGATTAGAATTGAAGAGGCTACGCAGCTTTTCCTGCGTAGCCTCCGTTTGAATTACTCGAGTCACGCTTTCGCAGTGTGTGCGGCCGGGGCCTCACCTTGGACAACCTTAAGGTCAGCCTCGAGTTCCTTGACGTTGAAGCCGGGTGCGAAGCCAGCTTGCTGCGCTTGTTGCGGAACAATCGCATAAACCTCATCGACGCACTCGTCCCACCACGCCCAGGTTCCCTGCTGCGTGTTGCCCCAGGTGAGCACGGTGACTCCGCTGGCGTCATAGGCCACCGTGTAAACACAATGGCCATCGTTCGTGAGTTTTCCGGGTGTCCACGGCTTGCGCGCATCAAAGTCAGGGATCGCATTCGCCTGGACATTGAAGCCGATGTAAACGCCGCCGAACAGGTTGATCGCCTGTTGTACGTGGGTGTGATTCTTGGGATCAATGCTCACAAACGCGAGGATGTCGCTCCCGTAAACCTTGTTGTTGCTCCAGAACTTCAAAACGTCCAGTTCATTGAGGCCCGTATCCGGCCCGCCCGTCAGTTTTTCGTAGAGAGCTACGACGGATGGCTTCGGCATGATTTTCTCTTTACCGAGCAGTCCATCATAAACAGTGGTTGCATGTGCGAGTCCGGCGATCGTGCAATCGCCGAGCGTGTCGTTTCCATCCATCGGAAACAACGTTACAGGGTTGGAAACTCTAAGTTTCTGGTAGACATTGGCGAGGACGTTGGACGAGGCTGGCGGCGCAGCCAAGTCGGTGGCGTAGGTTTTGAACTTCAAAGTGCGGTAGTCGTGCTTGACGGGGTGTTTTCCAAAATGATAATTCGGCATGTCCGAACCTCCATACTGAACTGAGCTAGACTTTTCTCTCACTGCGGATTGTTAAGTTTCACGAACATATACTGCAGGTAGCTACAGTGCGTGGCACTATATCCTAAAATTAACATCGTGACTGGAATTCAGCAGTTGGTTGGGAAACAGACCAGAACAAACGAAGCGCGGAGATAGACGCTTGGCGAGACGGAACTGCGTACCAAAGGAGCCGAAGAGGTTTTTGCGCTAAACCAAAGCCAACTATTTCACTGCGGGCGTGATGACAATGCTGCGAAAGGCGACGCGGCCCTTTTCGCCTCCCTGCAAGTAAATCGGGCCGGGAAGTCCTTCATGGCTATCTAAGGCTCCGCCCGTGATGCCCGGGATTTCCTTGTTATCGATGATCGTTTGCCCATTCTGGACGATCGTAACCATTCGGCCGATCAAGGTGATGTCGAACGCCTGCCATTCACCCGGCTTGCGAGGCAACTCCGGCGTGGGGGCCAAGAAACCGTAGACGCCGCCCGTGTGATGGCTCGGCGGCTCATCGATCGAGTCCGTTTCGATCTGAACTTCGTAACGGCCGCGAAGATAGACGCCACTATTGGACTTCACATCACAGTTGAACTCGACGTGCAGCTTAAAGTCTTCAAACTTGGATTCGTTGATCAGATCGGGTCCATTGCCCGGCGTAATTAGCGAGCCATTCTCGAGTTTCCAGACCGTTGGCGTGTTCTCCTTTTCCGGTCTCCATCCAGTGAGGTCCTTTCCGTTAAAGAGCGGAATAGGCTTTCCCCACTTTGGCGTTCCAGACCTCTTCAGCGACGGAGCTCGCACTCCAGTCCAGGTCCACGGAGTGCCGTCGGGTCCGGTGGTTGTTCCCGTGAGATGTTCGCCGCTCAGCATACCGACGAAAACCATATCGTCCTTGCGCTCTTCCTCCTCTTTTGGCGAAACGAATTTCAAACGTCCGTTGGTGACTTCGGCGACTGGCAGCGGGCGCGCATTCCCCCAGCGACTCACAAATATCGCTTTCAGTTGACCGTTTTCCTGGCGCAGTTCGAGCCATGATGGATACTCACGGTCCGGGGCCTTTATTGTTAGATCCCAGCGGCCAAGGAAGGCCTCAACGTCTTGCGCTGGCGCGGCGGAAGGAACGATGCCCGAATACGCTTCGTGAGAGAAAGTCCGGGCACCGAGCGTCAGGATCGCTAGGGCGCCGCCGAACAGAATGGTCAGCAGTTTCATCGCAGTGAGATTCTCTTTCGTTGCCATTAACCCTGCCTTAAAAGGAAGCTCCCGAAACGGCGTACCATGTTCTAATCAGCACAATGAATCTTAAACCGAACTGAATCTGGCACTCAGCGGTTTATCTCGATGTCGAAACACCGAAATTTCCGGACCGAGCGCGACGGGCGGACCTTATGGCAGGCGGTGTTGGCGTCTCTGAGGGGCTTTGTGTTTAAAAGGAATGGCGGAGAGGGTGGGATTAGAAACCCCTGTGGGAGCGTGAGGGAGTGCATCAGTTGCTCGTCAGGTGCTCATCATAAGCGTAAACGGTTCTGTGAGTTGCAGATATCGGTTTTTCGTTTGGCCGGAGGCGTTAAGGAATAAGGTGGTTCCGAGGGCTTAAACGGCTGTATATAAGTACACCAGTACACCAGGTGTACCAATAAAATCAAATGTTGAGCGCGAGATGACAGGGCCAAAAATGGTTCGCAGCAACGCCGCTAATCTTGCTTTTGTGCCTCGACGGGTGCCGTGGCAACGAGAGGAACGTAGAAGCCGGAAAAAACTCGACCACAGTGTAAGCAGTGACCGTCGATTGTGCGGTCGGTCCTTTCGCGGGTCACTAGAAGTTCAGAACTGCCGCACTCCTGACATTTACCGTCCACTATTTTAGACATAGGGCACTCCTTCACCGCACAAATCTTAACACCCATATCGCCGTGATAGCATCGGCCCATGCGGTTGCAGGCGATCAGCGGGTTCAACCGATTGTTTTTGGCGCTTACGCTTTTGTGGGCGTCATTCTGGGCTGTGGTCTACCCATTGGACGTGACGCGGGAACGGCAAAACGAAGCGGTCGCCGAATACAACAAATTTAATAAAACCTGCGATGCCCTTGTCGTAGAGCGACCGGACTGGGATATGACGAAGGATTGTTACAAACGGTCGATGGATAATTTTCAAACCACACTGAAATTTTACTCGTATAAGCATTTTTGGATGCTTCCCGTGGCGCTCTGGCAATTATTTCTACCCCTGATTGTTGTACCTCCAGCCGTTTTGTACGGCCTGGCTGCACTGGGGGTATGGGTAGGAAAAGGATTTGGACGGCGAACACGGCGGGCGTGAGGATCGCGAGGGTTGAACCATTAAAGTGTTGCGACGGGAATTATGTACTGCCCACACTGCGGCAACTCAATTCAGGACCAGTCTAAGTTTTGCGGTCGTTGCGGAAATTCGCTGACGCCCCTGACCGCAAATTATGTGGCTGTTGCCTCGTCATCTGCGGATGAAGGCCGAAAGCGCTTGCTCATTTGTCTTGGATTGTCGTTCTTCATCATCTTGGGTCTTCACGACCTAGCTATTTTTCCCGCAGTCCTAGCGATATTTGTTTTCGTTTACAGAAAGCAAATCCCGGCACCGTATGGCCCCTATTTGCTCGGCGTACTACTCTTTTTGGCCGTTGGATATCAGTCTTTTGTTATGCATGGCTATTTAATCGAGGAGTCTACAGCTATGCCGGAACCGGAACATCTGAGCCCGCAAACCGTGCAACTCCCAACTGTCCCTCCGCCAAAATACATCCTGTTTAAGCAAAAGAAGGATGACGTGATCACTTTCGTTGTCCCGGCAAATACAACCGAAGACCAATTGAAAAGCTTGGTCTGGTTATTTCGACAGAAAGTTCGCTCAGGTCAGTTCAAGGATATCGGAATCACAGTGCCCACAGCCAAGCAGTGGGGCGTCGATGGTTATGATTCGGGATTACTCGACATATATCGCGGGACGAAATGTGCGGACCAACCGTACATTACGTCGGAACGAGCAGCCAAAGAATTTTTGGCTCGATGTGGTTGGGGCGAGCACGATGATGCCTCCTACCAATGGGGCATCAGCGGTGACCCGCAGAAAGATGCTGGAGATGTCAGGGCTACAGACGGGATGATGAAAACAGTGTTCGACTACAACGACAATTGGCAGCCACCGGCCAAAAAGTAGATTTTGCTAGTCGTTGAGTTTGTTGCGGGGCGGGAGCGTGAGAACGTTCTGCCGTCATTTTGGCTCATGGTCATTCATACCTAATCCAGCTAAGAGCATTAACCATTCCGCTTTCGAACACGCCCCGGTCGCCGAGAAGATAACGTCTTGCTCTCCCGACTTGCGCCTGATCTTCCTTGTGGGATCGGCCCAATAATCGACGTCGATGTAGTCCTCGTCGGGCGGTTCTGCGTTTTCTGACTTCGACAAACGATCCAGTAACGGCGGGAGCACGTCGTTGTTGATGTGGTCGATGAAATTATTCACGGTGTACAACGTCTTGCGGCACTGAGGGCAACCCGGCGTCACGATGTTGCCGTTGTCGGCTCGCACTGTAAACGTATCCAGATCGTGGCGGCTGATTTCGTTTTGAATTGCTCTTAGAAGTTCAGATTTGAGCATGGCAGCATTTGGATGCGGGTGCGGGGTACGGAGGTCACTGTCGTCAAAGCGTTCTTCGGACGGTAAGATTAACGATTGTGATATGGTTTCACCCTCCCCGAGAGGCGAGTTATGCAGGAAAAAACTGAACGCTGGAAGGAGCTTTGCGCTCAAGCGGCAGTCGAACAAGACCCCGAACGGTTATTAGAACTCACCCGGGAAATTAACGACTTGCTTCTGGGGAAGCGGCGCAGGTTGGAACGGCAAGAAGATGAAACTGGAAAAGAGAACTAAGGAACTCGGGCTTTGATTGCCACGGGAAGACCATCACCCGCACGCTCAATCTTCACGTCGTCGGGTGAAATGTGATAACTCGTTCCACCCTTACCCTTAATCACGGTCAATGAGATCGTTTCGCCAGGTTGCGGGCACGCAGCCGTTTCTGCGGTGCCCTTCGCGCTCAATGTTACTTCTGCGGGCACCCCTTGACTGCACGGGTCCAAATTTATCTCACCAGAATAATCCGGTGGCACCGTCACCGTGATCTCTCGCGGAGCTTGCCTGGCCGCGCACGAATACAGCAGCGAAGTTGCAAAGACGGTCGCAATCAGTAAGGCGGTCAAACCGTCTAGTCTTCGAATCATGTGGCAGTACCCCCGTCTGTACGCGAAGTTACGCGCGTCGACGCCATGCTTGCAAAGCTAACACGATAGAATGGCCGGAATCAGTTCTTCATAAAAGCGCGATTTTTCGAGGACCGTGCAGGCACCCAAGCTTGTCGCCCGATCCCTCGCCTCAGCGTCGTCATTGCCAGACAGCGATATGCCGATGATCTTGATCTCTGAGCCAACTGGGCGAAGCCGCGTCCTGATGTACTCCGCATCCAAGATGCGCTCATCAGGCATGTGGAGGTCCAGCAACAAAACATCGGGCTTTAACTCAGCCGCCTTCTGGATCGTTTCAGCAAAGTTCGTCGCTTCGCCAAGAATTTCTATGGCGGGCTCGGCTTTGAGAAGCCGTTTAACCGCCTTGCGAATGATCTCGGAGTCGTCGGCAACCAACAGGGTGGGCATCGGAGTGATATCACATCACGAGGTTCTGTCGGTGTCTAGGTAACGTTTATGGTGTTCAATTTTGAACAGTGTGCATTCGGCAAGCGACATTGTGCGGAACGTTTACACGTCGGACAGCCCGGCACCACGACGCCGCGCCCGCCTTGCGCGATGGAACGCAGGTCCTCGATTCGACGGAGCCAGGGTTGGTTGGTGGAACTGGTTCGAGCGCGGTACATCCGACAGGGGTTCGACTTGACGTAATTCCCCAGCGAAACTACGCTCGAACCGAGACGCACTTCCTTATGGGAGGTTAATTTTCGCTTTAAGGCCGCGTCTTTCGTCGCGGCATTACTTCCCTCGGCTTGGGAGTTTCCATGCAAGACGACGAATGGATCAAGAGACTTACAGACGGCAGGCGAGTGAAATTCACTTACCAAGAACTGCCGGAAGACGGGGCGTTTATCACCGCGCAGCTTGAACGCAACGAAGTCGTTTATTCGGTCGTGCTATCGAAGGCGAGAAACCCCGCCAACCGGCAAGAAGTGGAGAGTCACTTCAACGGTGAATTCTCGAAGAAATGAACGCCCTCTTCGGTTCCACTAACCCTTGGTCTAGTCGGCGCGTTCCGCGTATTCGCACTTGGGGTTGGGGCACTTCCACAGCAGCACCACGCTCGTATCGGGGACTCCGCCCACACTGATCCGACTATTATCCTCGACCAGTCTCAAATCCGCCCCACACTTCGGGCATTTTCGATCTTCGCTCATCATCAGTCCTCCCCCTCCACCATACCCAATCCCGCCAGCAGTATGTTTCCCCCACAGACTCGAAAGGAGTCCATACTGAAACTGTATGAACGCTGGATACATCGGCTTAATAGTTGTGTCCGTTCTCGGTCTAATTATTCCTCTGCCTATTTGGCCTTGGGGACGAACAGCCAACGCGGCGGATTGGCGAGCACTATACGAGTCCGCAATGAACGAGCAGAACCCCAACGCGACGCTTGGCCGGAATATTTACAACGCTGAAAGGGCCATGCGATTACGACAAAAAGAACTACGTAACCAACCGCCTGACTCTTCCGAACGTTTAGAACTATCCTGCGCCTCAACCGCACTAGTTAGTCTGAAAGCCAAAAAGGTCAGATGGTTCGGTTCAGGCTTGTTCTAGTGCTCTGATTCGCTCACTTCCAGCCCGGAAAGCTGCATCGGCCACACTAGCGAACAAATTCGAATGTCTAGCCGGAGTTTGGTGGTCGCGACGGCGGCGCATAAGCTTCCAGCGTGTTCACGATGTGATGAGCTCGATCCATCCACCACTGCACTACATCTCCTTCCACATACCCCATCGCTTTCACTACCGGAGCAATTTTCTCGCTTCCGAAGGTCACGAGTTTAGTTGCGTGTGCGAATTTATTTCGTACTTTTTTAATGGCTTCCAGTTCTCTGTACATTCCATCGTCGACAACACGCAAAGCGTGAGCCATGAGAATTCTAGTGAGAGTGCTTAGAGGACCGAAGTTGTCAAAGAGTCGCTCTTCCTGAGTGGCAGACATCGGCCTCATTACCTTCTTTAACGCTTGTCGGAGAGCATCCTCGATGATTGCAGTAGACGCGAGCACAATTCCAGAATGCGCCAGTCGCCTACGATTGTTGAGAAGGTTTCCAAGTGCAGCGACGACTGCTTGTGGGTCAAGCGGACTTGAAGTCATTGGCTCTTCTTCGGTGCATGTCGCCACCGCAACTCGGCGTGACGTAATTATCGGCGGTGAGCCCCGGGAATCAAAACGAATCCCGTATCACCATCTCCCAGATTCGCCGCCGCCAGAAATTCCTCCAGCGTGTCGTATGACCATGTCGCGTCGTCCGCTTGGACTCGCAGAAAACTGTATGAAATTGATTTCGTGTCGCTGTCGGGGACTAAGCCTCTAAGTACTTTGTCGGCGGCTCCGATGGTGTCGGAGTCGAACTTGACGTGTCGATATGACTTTGATTTTTCCATGTGCGAATTTCAGTCCTTAATCCGAAACCTTCCTCCAAGACACGTACACCGCGCGGGCATTGCAGTTTGGTCGCTCACACTCTCGCACAACATTTACGTCTTTCTCGAAGTGACAATGCTTCTCCCCGAGTGGGGCATCGTTGAATTCGCAACCGTGAGGTTGTGGTTCGATGAAGACGTTCTGCCTTGATATACGGTATTGCTCCGCCAACTTATCTTGGTCTGGCTTGAAGTACTCGATAGCGATGGCGATTCCCGCGACGCTCAGAAAGCCTATAAGAATGCTGATAAAAAGAATGTTTATGAATCTAGCCGCTTTGTTCCATTTCGTATCGCGCTCTTTTCTCAAGCTCTGCCACTGCTGTTGTGCGGCAGGCGAGTTCAGCGGCCAACGACAGACTTCACACCTCAACGGGTCGCCGGAGAATGGACGAACGACGCGACAGTTGGCGCAAGATAGATTCATGGTCGGCATTCGGGGACACTTCCGACGCGACATCGTACCATTTTGCTTTATATACTCACTAGGTATGGAGGTCGATGGTGGCGACTATCTTTGTGTCGTGTGGGCAGTTCACCGAGGACGAAAAGAATCTCGGGAAGCGCATATGCGAAATCGTCCGCTTGTCGAGACATGAACCTTATTTCGCGGAAACGCAGAGTAATTTGAGGGGCCTTCACGAAAACATTCTTACGAAGTTGTTCGAATGCTCCGGTCTCATCACGGTCATGCACCCTCGTGGTGAAGTCCACGTTTCTCCGACCGCTCACCACGTCAGGGGTTCGGTTTGGATAGAACAAGAAATCGCAATTGCCGCGTTCCTAACTCACTGCCTCAAGCGCAACATTCAGGTGGCCGCATTCATCCATGAGAGCGTGAGACGTGAGGGCATTAGAGACCTTCTGCATCTGAATCCGATTTCGTTCAGAGATGACGATGAAATCACCGAGAGGCTGCCCGCAATCCTCAACACGTGGCGGCTCGAAGAGAATGTCAGCACGGTTTCGCCGGGTACCAAAGACGAACTGAAACCGTTCGGGCCGCACAACTACTTCTATCGCAACAACAATACTGAGGGTCCGTACTGCCCATTTTGTTGGCAGCGAGACAAGAAAGAAGTACTGCTTCCCGCATCTGTGGACTACATCGTTGGACACGGCAGGCATTGCAGAATATGCAACCAGCAATATATTGAGGGACCGAAAAAGGGCGGCGGTTCAAGCCCGAGACTCGCCACCGATTATCCCGGTCGATACTAGAATTAGCGATAAAGGCACCGTTGAGCAATTCTTCTTCTAGCCTAGAGCGAATGACCCGATCTCAGAAAGCCACTATCTGGGTTACGGTTGCCATTGCCGTATTCTCCGTCGTCGCAAATATTCTAGTGCGCGAGTGGTATAGCCCGGACCTCCGGTACAGCATCGGAGACAATTACTATCTCAACGACCGGGTTGCTTTTCCCTGCGAAGTGAAGAACCGGGGGCACGCGACTGCGAAAAATATCAGGGTGTATGCTTCTTTCCAGCATCCGCTCATCGATTACCAGTTTACAGGCGACGTCACAGCGAAGGTTATTTCAGGCGGGGCGGGGCAGACGCGGCTCGATCTCGAAATCGACCGACTCGTTCCCGATGGGCACTTCACGATCTTCTACGCGCTGAAAGAGGCGCAAACAACCCCCGCAGTTGAAAAGATTGAATCTGATGAAGGTTTGGCAACCACGGGAGAACCACGTCTTTGGATTTTTATGTTCATGTTGCCGCTTCTTGCATTCTTCCTGGTTCTCCAGAATAAATTCGAAAGATGGGCGAACAAACGGACGGGCACCTGACATCTAGCGATTCATGGAATGCAGTTGGCTCTTGCGCTCCTCTGCATAGCGGCGATAGTCCTCGTCCTGAGCATGTAGCTCGGCTAGGGAGCACTACCTGATCGCCCGCTTAACTTCCTTCATAAATAAAGAAGTATCCAAAAAGTAGTTGGGATAAGCGCGGCGAAGCGCCGATAGTGACTTCACTGAGACCAAAACGATATCCCAACGATCTCCTTGGTATCTCTTCTCTGCTTTCGCGTAGTCTTCGAATGCTTCTTCTAACTGGGCATCTTTATAAACGTCGGCTTCGATGCGCTGTTCTTCGAGGTCCAGACAAAGCAAGAAAATCTGTGGCTTCTGCTTGCGGATGAAGGGCGGAGGTTCAAAAATCGCGCGATAGGTGTCAAGGCGTTCTATGAAACGCAATTTGCGTTCGTACTCTCTTATTTCTTTCCTCAGCGCATGGCGTTCTGAGGGAGTTTCAGGAACGGCGGGACACTTTTCCCGCAAAGCGATCGCACACCCCATCAGCGCAAAGAATCGTTTCCAATCTTCCTCTCCTTGGCTTGATTTGAGCGCTTGTCTGGTGAAGTGATCTACAATCTCAACCGCGGTTGCCCATGCATGCTGTCTAGCAGACCTAAATTGCAATTCAATTCGTAGATTCTTGTATGCGGGTTTTGATGCGCTGGAATACCGATAAACTAGATGAATCCCTCTATATCCCGATGATTTTGGCTTCTGGATATAGTCGTATTCTTCGTGGAGAAAGTGAGGGCTGTAGCTATTTTTGTAAGAATTGACGAGTTTTCGTACTTCGATGCAGGAACTGACTACAGCACGACATCCGCCGATGTCTTGCATCTGTGACAATTTCATTTTAGGAAACAGTTTCAATTTCCTAGTAATTGAGGGCAGGCGCTTGATTCTTTGAGCTATGGTCGATTCAAGGTTTAGCCGCCGTATCTTGGCTCTCAACTGCGCTTGAAAAATTGCGAGCGGGTATGCGTGGGACGATCTCCAGTTGTTTATAATTTCCAATGCCCTATCGACTTCGTCCTCGTGGGCGAGCGCATTTGCAATGACCTTCCCAGAGCGATTAATTTCTTGATGGGAGTACTGTGGTCTCGCCCATTCCATGCCGCATTGTAGGCCAACCACGGCTGCCTTGCCACAAGGGACAGAATGCCCTCGCCCGACACTTGAGCAAGGGCCTGTGTCGAGGGGCGGCACGACATGTTCCAGGCTTTTCACGAGCGCACCCGCAAACGTTGAGTACCATTACTGCCGCAGAAATAAATTCCCGAGCAGATTAATTTTGATCGCGGCGCTTGACACACGTGGAACCACGCAGTAAACCTTGAGTTCTCTACCTTGCCGGGAGCGTCCAGAGCTAGACTGATCTTCGGCAACGCCGAACAGCAACCAAAATAAAAACTGACCGCAGCGCCGAGGTTCGCGCATGCGTTGGCATCTCATGACGCGGCCCGCCGTCTTCGTGGAAGTGCGTTCGAGTGACATCGCACGAATCGATACTGAATTCTTTCCCTACGAAGTTAAGTGACTACATAATATTACTGCCTGTGTATCAAAACGCACAGAAATGCGGGGAGCGTGCATTTACACTCGGTGGCGAAATTGAGGTCCTTATGCGTTCTTCACTTCGTGACAGTAGCAAAAGAGTTCAACGGCTGCGTTCGAAAGTGCGGATCGCCGGGAACACAAGGACTATCGCCGTCCGTTTGCGGAGCGAGCGCAAATAGCAGGAGCGTCGGCGATGGGACTCAAAGGGCGGAAGCTTGCTTGCGCGTCGAAATTGTTCACGGAGCGCAGCCCCGAGGGGTGCGTAGTTAGTGGGCCTTCGCGATTCGGTTCTGAAGGAGGCAACGGTGCGAGAATCTTCGTCTTCCGAATGGGGCCCGGTCCTGGCCTTCATCGTTCTCGCCAACGCAGTCACATGGTTGGCTTGCTTGCTCTTGCGTTCGACGTTTGCGGCAGGACATTTGTGGGCGCTCTTTACATTCTTGTTCGTCACAGTGTGGTCGCCTACCGTGATTGCGTTGGCCTTATCCTTCTCTTTCGAGGGGGCTTCAGGCGTTCGTAATCTGCTCGGCTTTCTGTTCCGACGATTTTCGAAGAACAAATCGTGGTACTTGATAGGCGTCCTGGTTCCAGTCGCAGCCGTAGCGTCCGCGATAATCATCGTGAGGCACTTGCACTTCGGTGCCGCGTTTATTCCGCTTGCGGCTCTGCCCATGACCGTTGGACTGCAAATTGTTACTGGCGCGATGGGCGAGGAACTAGGATGGAGAGCCTTCCTTCTTCCTCGCCTTGAACGCTGGCTCACTCCTCGAATCGCGGCGCTCGTGATGGCGATCAACTGGGCACTCTGGCACCTTCCGGCTTTCTTTTTTCCCGGTTTGCCGCAACAGCACTTGCCTCCTCTCGCCTTCCTTCTCATGGTCGCAGCGTTCGGCGTTTTCTTAGCGCTGCTCTTCAACCGCACCCGGGGCCACGTTGTGAGCACAATGCTGGCGCACTTCTCGTTCAATATGAGCATCGCTGTCGGGGGAGCAATCCTCGGTTCGGTCTTCACCTGGACTCTGGCATTCATCTTCTCCATGGTTGCAATCTTCAGCCTCGCCAAGCTCTCGGCAATGCCGGAAGTACGCTCGGAGACAACTATCTCCATGAAAGTGCAAGCGTTGCGAGAGAACGTCGAACGGTGATCCAGCGTCGACCGTTATAACTGGAAAGAAGTACCGCTTCGTTTTGACCTGGGTGTCCAATCCGGCCATCCAGGCTTTTTATTTTACCCGCTTGACGTTCAACCTCACCGTTGAAGGAGATTTATGCAACACGCCACACTTAGCAGCGAGAATCAAATTTTAAATGGGCTGCGATCAATTGACTGCAGTCAGAAGCACTTCGCGAATATCGCCGCGACGATGGGAATTCCCGTCAGCGATTCCTTAATCAGTCTTTGCACTTCTGGTAAGCGCGAATTCACGAAGTGGACGGCAGAGCAGCTAGTCGGTTTATTGAACGAACTTCTCGCGCTCCGCAGCTACTACGCGCATGTTCCGATCAATTGGAGCGACTACGAACGCGTATCGACGCTGATCTTGATGCGCCGCGTTCAAGAAGCTGCCGAGTTTGTGGACCGTGAAGCCGCAGCGAAGGCGGCACAATGACGGACCAGCAAATCAAAAGTGAACACCGCGACCGCGTAGTTCACGCTTGTCGCCTCGCGATTAACCACGCTGCGCTTCTTTGCGGCGCGATGCAGGGGTTCGTCGAACGGCTGACCTCTGATGAGGCGTTTGGCCGACCAGACAGCCTGGTCAAAATTGAGGATTGCAAACTCGGACTCGACAGCGCCGAATTGCATTTAATCTTAGCCGTCGAAAAATTGTACAAAATTCACCGCAAGAAGAAACAAGTCGACCACCATCATTACAACGACTTACTGGTGCTTCTGTGGAATGGCGTCGGCGATCGCCTGGATCGCAGGAACGGCGCGGGCCTTAATGGACCGCTGCAATCCGGCGAGCAAAAATATCAGAACGAAATCGTGATGCCGCTGATCCAGAAATCGTTTGAGATTTTTAAAGCAGCGCAGCGAAATTTGAGGAATGAATCGAAAGTAGCAGCAAACAATTAAATAAGCAGCTAAGGAAAAAATATGAAAGGAAAATTTCGTGGTCAGGTCGTACTGTGGGACCAGAACCGTATGTTCGGATTCATAGAATCAAAGGAGATGCTGCCGTTTGGAGACACAAAGATTTTCGTTCACCAATTGAATTGCGCCGATGTCCCGTACCTCGGGGCCGAATGCGAATTTGAAATTGGTGACCCGTACAAACTCGGGCGCAACCCACAAGCCATGAGACTGAAAGTTCTCCGTAACGAAGCTGGATTGGCTGCGCTCGCAAAAGGACTTCCAGGCGGTGGTGAATGACGCACGCTGGCGGTCGACCATCGAGAGTCAAGGACTGCGAGTTCTGGCTAACTGCGTATCTTAGCGGCGGAAAGCGTCCTTTCGCGGATGTGCTACGTGCCGGTGGCATGCAGAATCCGCCGTTTGCGGAGCGAACACTAAGAAAGACGAAGAAGGAATTGGATTTCATATCCATTCGAAAAGGCTTCGGTCCCACGGCTGTGTATTATTGGCGTGATCCATCGGTGCCGGAAGCCGAACCTGCGAACGACCCCAGCATTGGCAACGCTGCGATCCTCAGCGCTATACACGAACTCAAAGAAGAAAGGCGAATCTCGCTGCCCCCGGTTCGTTCGTCTTCTTCGTCTTCTTCGCCTCCTAAGTCGTTGGTTCCGGCATCGTGGGGAGCGGGAGTCGCAATTAATCCAAACGACCCTAACGATCCGATGATTCTCAAGTTTAAAGCGAGGGAGGAGGCGCGGAAGCGTGCCGAGGTTCGTGCGGAGGAACTTCGCGGCGTCATCGATAACGCCGATCCAATCGCTCTCCTACACTCTTGCAATTCCGACGAGATCGACGAAATGAAGGGCGTTGTTCAACGGCACTTAGTGAACTTAGAAAATCGCAGCCGGGGTGAGCCTAAGTTCAAGAGAGGACGCCAGGTCACCGAGAGAACAGTGAGGCAGGTGCCTGAGATTGATTTCATCAATGGGGAGTGGGTACCAACCAGCAAGATGACGGATGTCGTCGAGGAAAAAATCACATTCGTACCTGATCCAAACGGTAATTTCCAATCTCCCGATGGGTACGAAGGCGGCGAAGACGTAAGCGCCGAACTAACACGCTGGAATACGTGGATGGTGGAAGCAAGGAATTACGCAAAACAACTCAGCCAAAGGTCAAAAATTGTCTTCTAATTCGCTCTCAAAAAGCGTGCGAAATGCCCAAGGGAACGGAAACCTCTCGGGCACCATGGGCTGCACAAACTAGGTAAAATCTACGCGGTTTTGGTCGACGAGTTTGTGCATTCGTGCAGCCATCATGGACTGCACAAACTCACCCTGGGAGAGGGAGCCAGTAAGAGAGAATCAAAGATTTTTAAAAAGGGACTGATTTATCGTAAGTTACTGTATCTAATATAAATACTCCTAAATCTTCTTTTTTTTAACTAAAACACACTACAAATATAAGTCTTTATGGATAACCCTCTGTGTCTCCCGGGGGCAGTTTATGCAGCCCATGAGTACTGCATGGACTGCACAAACTCATGGGGAGTTTTCGTCACATTTTGGTTGTTTGGCGAGTTTCATCATGGACTGCATAAACTAGTTTTTTGATCGCTTTGGACGACCGAATTTGGATCGCTTTTCGCAGTGGAAAATGTTGGCGGTGTTCATCGGGTCGCCGCAGCTTGTGGCAACGTCGCAAACAACAGGTCTTGCGCTGGCGTTGTGTACATCAAACAGCGTATTGCCGCCTTCGCTTGTCCGCGCTACCGATACCTTATGCAAGAGCTACACCCGGAGGTCATTATGCAAGAGCTGGAACGCGACCCCGTGAGGTCATTCAGCAACGTCCCCATTCGAGATGCGAAGGTTGGTGCGTTTATTTCGCTGGGTCTCGGCATCGTATGCTGGTTTGCTTTCCCTGTTGCTCACTTATTTATCCTTGGTACTGGTGGTCTCGGACTCATCCTTGGTCTCATTCTTTACTGGCGACACCGAAACCAGACCATTGCGTAACAGGCCGGACCCGAGCCAACTCCGCTTTCGTCGTATCACCGAAAACTTGCCGAGCCGATGGGAGACGGCTCAGAGTTTAAGCTGCTGTACGTTGAAGCACGCGGAGAAAAGAAGAAACCTGCCTGATCTAGATATCGACAATCTGAATTCTGCGGATTGCCGCGTACCGCTCAAAGTGTTAGCTTCGCTCAGGTGACCTAATGGAACATTTTTGGCTCATCGAGAAAATTCTCACAGGCCTCGTCATAGCAGCGGTGGTGGTCTTCGCTGTCCTTCGGCTCGGGGGTGAATTGGCGGCAGTAGCCGGGCTTGGCCAATTTCCAATGTCAATGATTCCTGTCCGTTTGCGAAGCTTTCTTTTTGGCGAACGAAACGAC
>Ga0207109_1026_pt1 | contig 35668 bp, 6 predicted proteins | sample Alteio_BWMinHeat_73_FD_153584 | JGI IMG/M metagenome (GOLD analysis project Ga0207109, IMG submission 153584) | Enriched cells from forest soil in Barre Woods Harvard Forest LTER site, Petersham, Massachusetts, United States -... | ecosystem: Environmental > Terrestrial > Soil > Temperate forest >... | reverse complement strand
CAGTTATTTGTGGAGGCGGCGAATTCCGACAGGGCGCTGCTCTCGAGCTGGAACGCGCCGGCATTGCCGGTCATCGAAAGCGTGCCGACGACCAGCGAACTCTGGAGGACGCCGTTGCCGCTAAGGCCCATGGCAGCGTTGGCGGCGTAGATGATGCCAATCGTGCCGGCTGCGCCGTTGCCACCGATGGCCAAGCCTTTCGTATTGCTGCGCGACTGGAAAATAAGCACTCCGGAATATGCGCCACTGGCGGGGGCCGAGAGATTGATCGTGCCATTGCCCGACAGCGAGATGCTGCCGTATTTGCCCCCGTCGGTGACCACGCCGGTGCTCGGGTTGTAGGAATATCCCGAGCCGGCATTGTAGACCATGATGCCGTTGCCGGTGACGCTGGCATTGCCCGATACGGCGAAGCCGCCGCCGGCAATTACGTAATTGCCCGGCAGCATGGTCAACTTTGCCTGGCCGGACACTTGAATCTGGCTGTAAATGCCTGGGCCAATGGTCAACGATTGCTGACCGGAAAGGTTGACGGAAACCGGCGTACCCGTGACACCTGGCGCCATCAGGCCGGCGAACGGGTCGGCGATCGGCTTGACGCCGGTGGTCGGCTTAGGACTGAGCTTGCCGTTGCCGGAGACGCTATCGCCGCCGACGATCAGGATGCTCGACCCGGTGACGGAAGCATTGCCGCTGACCGAAACGGCCGTGGACGAACTTGAATCGACATCGATGGAACCCGGCACGTTGATCTGGGCGCTGCCGGAGACGATCAGAGCGCCGCTGGCGGTCGAATTCAAGACGTAGATCGAAGCTGCCGGGGCGACCGGCACGCTGGCGCTGCTCGTGGTAAAGTCGGCATCGCCGCTGTACGTTGCCGTGATCGTCTGGCTGCCTGGTGTGAGGCCGACGGTCAGACTGGCGCTGCCGCCCGACAATGTGACGCTGCCCAGGTCCGTGCTGGTCGAGACATCGTAGAAATCGACGCTCCCGGCCGGCGTGCCGCTGCCAGGAGCGTTGGCGGTCACCGTCGCGCTCAGGGTTACGCTCGAACCGGACACCGACCCGGTAGCTTTCGTCGTCGTGGCATCCTTGGTGACGGTCAGCGTGCCGTTGCTGAAAGCGAAGGTGTAGTTAGCGGCGCTGAGGCTGCCAAGCGCGGTCGTGATGGTATAAGCGCCCGGAGCGCTCGACGTCGTCGCCGAAGTGGTCAGGCTGGCGGCGCCGCTGACGACACTCGAGGTGTCACCGTTGACGAAGCCGGTAATGGAGTCGGTGAAGGTCGGGTTGGCCTGGCCGTAAACTCGGGTGGCGTTGTTGGCCGTGACCGTCAGAGTGGCCGGAGTCACCGTGAGAGTGCCGTTCGCGAACGCGAAGGTGTAATTCGCGGCGCTCAGCGTCCCTAGGGCAGCCGTGATCGCATACGAGCCGACGCCGCTGCTGGTCGTGGCGGTCGTTGTCAAGCTGGCGACGCCGCTGACAATGCCGGAAGTGTCGCCGTTTACGAAGCCGGTGACGGTGTCGGTCAACGTCGGATTGACCTGGCCATAGACCTTGGCGGCATTGTTGGCCGTCACGGTCAGCATTGCCGGCGTCACGCTGAGTTTGCCGTTGGCAAACGCGAAGTTGTAATTCGCAGCGGTCAAGGTTCCCAAGGTGGCAGTAATCGTGTACGAGCCGACGCCACTGACCGTGGTCGCGTTGGTCGTCAAGCTGGCCGTTCCGTTAACGACGGAGGACGGGTCGCCGTTGACGAAGCCGGTGATGGTGTCGGACAACGTCGGATTGACTTGGCCATAGACCTTGGTGGCATTATTGGCTGTCACGGTTAGCGTGGCTGGAGTGACCGTGAGTGTGCCGTTGGTAAACGTGAAGCTGTAATTAGCCGCGCTCAACGAGCCCAAGCCGGCCGTGATCGAGTAAGCGCCGACGCCGCTGGCCGTGATGGCGCTCGTCGTCAAACTGGCTGCGCCGCTGACAACGGAAGACGGGTCGCCGTTGACGAAGCCGGTGATGGTGTCGGACAACGTCGGATTGACTTGGCCATAGACCTTGGTGGCATTGCTGGCCGTTACGGTCAGCGTGGCCGGAGTGACCGCGAGTGTGCCGTTCGCGAACGTGAAGGCGTAATTCGCGGCGCTCAAGGTCCCCTTAGCTGCCGTGATCGTGTAGTTGCCGACGCCGCTGCTGGTCGTGGCGCTGGTCATTAGGCTGGCAGTGCCGCTGACGACCGTCGAAGATTCTCCGTTGACGAATCCGGTGATCGTGTCGGAGAAGGTCGGATTCGCCTGTCCGTAGACCTTGCTGGCGTTGTTGGCTGTCACCGTCAGGGTAACCGGGTTTACGGTCAGCGCACCGTTATTGAGCGTGACCTTGTAATCGCTGACCTGACCGCTGCCGTTGGACACCGTGGCTGTGATCGCATAAGTGCCAACCGAGGCGGAGGCGGCGTCGCCAGAGCTCGAGTAGCTGATCGACAGGTTTTCACCGTTCACGCCCGTGTTGATGGTCGCGCCGAGATCGGAAGCGAAATTGGCCGCCTTACCATAGGTCTGACTGTCGCTGGCGATCGTGTACGTGAATGCGTATGGGACAACGGTCAGCGCGCCGTTCGTCAGCTTCACGTTGTAATCGGAGACCGAGCCCACATCGGCGGAAATCGAGCCGGCGATCGAGTAGCTGCCGACGTGAGCAGTCGACGTGTTGCCCGTGCTGCTATAGCTGATGGCCAGGATATCGCCGTTGATGCCGGTGCTGATCGTCGCGGGGAGATCGTGGCCGAAATTGGCGGGCGCACCGTAAGTCTGTCCGTCGTTACCGATCGTGTACGACAGGTTGTACGGCGTGACGGTCAAAGTTCCCTTCGTGAAATGCACATTGTAATCGGACGCCCGTCCCGTGCCGTCGGAGACGGTGGCGCAAATCGTGTAATTTCCGACATGGGCGGCTGCACTATCGCCGGCGCTCGTGTAGTGGATCGCCAGATTTTCGCCATTGACGCTGGTATTGATCGTCGTGCCGAGGTCGTGAGCGAGGTCGGCAGGCGTGCCATAGGTCTGGCTGTCGTTGCCGATTGTGTACGCGAAGGAGTAGGGGCTGACGGTCAGCGTGCCATTGGTCACTGTGACGCTGTAATCGCCTGCCAAGCCGCTGCCGTTGGTAATAGCGCTGGAAATCGCGTAGGTGTTGGCATGAGCGGTGACTGAGTCGCCGGCACTCGTGTAGGCGATGTCGAGCGTTTGCCCGTTGATGCCGGTTGCGATCGCGGCCGGCAGGTTCTTGGCCAAGTTGGCGGCGGTGCCGTAAGTCGCGCTGACGTTCTGGATCGCGTAGCTGAACGCATACGGACTGATGGTAAACGTCGCCTGAGCGCTGGTGGCACCGTAATCGGTGTTGCCCGCAAACGAGGCGACGACCGTGTATGTTCCCGCGTCGCTCGGAGCGCCGTTTAACGGTGAGCCACTTGGCGTTGTACCTAGATAATATTTGAGCACGGGGCTGCCGATCGAGCTGCCGCCGATGCCGGTGACCGTGGCAGACGACGCACCGTGCGAATTGCCATCGTAGGTGGCATTCGACGCCGTGACGCTAACGGTCGCGACAGCTTGAGCGATTGTGTAGGTTGCCGTCGCGCTGTTCGCGGCGTAGTCGGCGCTGCCGCCGAAACTGGCAACGACTGCGTAGGTGCCGGCGTCGCTTGGCACGCCGCTCAACGGATTGCCGGATGCGGAACTGCCGGCGTAGAAGGTGAAGGTCGGACTGACGCCTTCGAGTGAGGCGACCGTCACTCCGTTCACATCCGTCAACGTCGCCGACGCGCCGTGCAGATTGCCATCGAAAGTCGCATTGGGCGCCGAAACCTGGACTGGCGGAGTTGCCGGAGAGATCGTGTACGTCGCATGGGCGCTCGACGGTTGATATGGGCCGACGCCGCTGAACGAGGCGACAACAATGTATGTTCCGGCCGCGCCCGGCACTGCGGACAGCGGCGTGCCGGTCGCCGACGTGCCGGTGTAATAGGTCAGATTAATGCCGATGCCGTCGAGTTGATCGGTGGGGCTGCCGTTGCCGGCTTGTATCGTGGCGGTGACGGGCTGCGGTTGGCCATTGTAAGCGACGTTCGGCGCGTTGAGATTAATCGAGGTCGTCGTCTGCGGTTGCAGGAACTGCTGGACGTTGACCGCTGTGTACTGGAGCCCCGACGCATTCGTCAAGTCGGCCGTGTTGTAGCCTTGGCCGCCAATAAAGGTGTAGAAATTCGACGGCGTGCCATTGGCGATGAACAACTCGTTGCCGTTGCTGCCGATGAGCGTGTCGTTCCCAGCCCCGCCGACGAGCGTATCGCCGACTCCCATACTTTGCGCACCGCCCTGAGCGGTGGCGAAGCTGTACATGAACAGAGCGTAATGCCCGGTCTCCGGCGGCACGTAGCCCGGGGAGACGCCGACGACGACATAATAAGTCCCGTTCGCCGGCGCCTTGAAATCGACGATGCTGCTATCGGTCGTTTCCAGAGAATCGTCGTTGTACGCCAGCAGGTGACCCTGGTTGTCGTAGACCGAAAGTGTGGTGTCGATCGGGTCGGGCAGGGCCGGCGCGAGTGATTGCGAATAGGTCTGGAAACTCAGCAGTTCACCCTTGGCGGCCGTGAACGAGTAGTAATCGGATTCGCTCTGGCCGGTGCTGTTGAGGCCGATGTAGCCGGTGACGCCGATCGCGCCGACTTGGAAGGAGTCGCCGCAATCGGCGGCGCGGGACGACATCGTATTCGGCACATTGAGGTTTTGGAGCGTAAGCGGCTGGGCGTTGCTAACGCTTGTGTTTCCAGACGTCTGGGCGATGGTGACGCCGGAATTGTCGAACGACAGTTTGACTAGGTCGCGCTCGCCGAAATAGGTTCCGCTGACGGCTTGCTGGAGCGTGGTGCCGGTGGAGAGTGGGCTAGCCATGATGTCGTTGCCGGTTTCCGGAGCGCCCACCAAGCCAGAATAGCTCGGATAGAAATCAGCGACCACTGCGGAAGCGATACCCGAACCGATGGGGCCGAAGGCGTCGCTGTGTTCGAGGCCGGCGGCGTGGCCGATTTCGTGCGCGCCGATCTCGACACTGAGGGCGGTGACGTTGGCATCGGACTCAGCGGGCTGGCCGGCGCCGCCGAGGAGGCCGTTGACGTTGATGGCCGCCGTGCCGCCAAGATTGATGTCGCCGAAGTCGAGCTGACTCGAACTGCCGCCGCCATCGATCACCGCGCCGTCGTTGAAATACTCGGTGATGTAATTGCCGCCGGTGTACTGCGTCAGCGACTTGGCGACAGCCGGGTCTTGCGTGATGACGAAATCGAGATCATTGAACGCGGCCTGGATGCCGGCCTGGATGGCGTTGCGGTCGGCCGTCGGGTACTGCCATTGGCCGGGCTGGGTCCTGCTGTCGAAATCGAGCAGGACGACCTGCGGCACATCGCCCTGCAGATAGTCGTTGCCGCTGCCGCCAGCGATCGAATCGGCGCCACCGTTGCCATAGAGGTGATTGTCGAGCGAATTGCCGATGATGACGTCGTTGAATCTGGTACCGACGACGTTGGCGATGGCCGTGCCGCTGCCGAGGTTGATGCTCAGGTTGCCGCCGACGGATTGAGTATTCGGGTTGGCGAGATTGATATTCAGCGGCGACTGGAAGGTGCTGAAGTCAAGCGTGTTGCTGCCCGTGACCGACGGCTCCTTGATGCTGACGTTGCCGGAGGCGCTGCCGGCGAACACATAGGTGTTGCTGCCCGCGCCGCCGGTGAGCGTGTCGCTGTCGCCATTGCCGACGATCGTGTCGTTAAGATCGTTGCTGGTGATGCTGTCGGTAAACGGCGTGCCGATAACCCTCTGGAATCCCGAGGCATCGGAGAAGGAAAGCGAGAGGGCGCTATTGAGGCTCTGCGTCTTGGTCGTCGAGAGGTTGACGCTGATCCCCTGGGTGTAGCCGCTGAAGTCGAGCGTATTGACGCCTTGGCCCGACGATTGGACGATCTGATCGCTACCGGCGACGTTGCCGGCGAAGACATAAGTGTTGTCGCCGCCGCCGCCTTCGAGGACATTGTTGCCGCTGCCTGCGACGATGGTGTCGTTGCCAGTGCCGCCGACGATGATGTCGTTGCCGGCGCCGCCGACGATGCTGTTGCCGATGTTGTTGCCGGTGATGATGTCGTTTCCCGGCGAAGCGATCACATTCTTGAATTCGCCGTAAAGCACGATCGAGCGGTTTGAACCGCCGAGCGGCTGGACGCCGACGGTCGGATCCTGGAGTGAGCCGAAATCAGCGAGGCTGAAGTTAATCGACTGGAATTGCGACAGATTGACGGTATCAACGCCGTTCGAGGGCTGATCGACGTCGACATTCAGGAAGAGAATCTGGTGCAGGCGGATCGTGGCCGCACCCTGCTCATTTTCGATGACGTAGGAGTTATTTCCGAAGCCGCCGTAGACGTTGATGTCGCCGGTGCCGCCGACGGTGATGGTGTCGTCGCCTCGGCTTCCGAAGATCGACGCGTTCAGAGCGCCATCCGTGGACAGCTTGTCGGCGCCGGCGCCGCCGAAGAGATCGACGTTGGTGCCGCCGGTCGCTTGCAGCGTATCGGCGCCGCGGCCGGCGAGGACCGAAACGTTGACGCCATCGTTGACGAGGAACAGATCGTTCGCGGTGCGAGCGACGCTTCCGACCAGGTTGACGTCGGATGCGCCCGCGGCGTGGAGCGTGTCGCCGCTGCCGGCGTTGCCGAAGAGGGTAACCTGGTCGCCGCCCGCGGCCAGGAGCGAATCGGCGCCCGAGCCGCCGTAGAGGCTGACGCCGTTGCCGGCATTGGCGATGAGCGTGTCCGCCCCCGCATTGCCGAAGAGCGAAATGTTGCCGCCGGCGCTGTTGTTCACGAGCAGGTCGTTGCCCTTGCCGACGCCCGCGGCCAGAACCAGGTTGCTGCCGCTGTTGGCGGTCATCGCGTCGGTGCCCGCGCCGCCGAACATCGTGATGTTGTTGCCGCCCGACGCGGTCATGACATCGGTCCCGCCGCCCGCGACCATGACGACGTTGCTCGCTCCGCTGGTTGTTAGCGTTTCCGGACCGTTGGCTCCAAAGAGGGCGACATTGGTCGCCGCCACGGCGGTCATCGTGTCATTGCCGTCGCCGCCAAACATGGTGACATTTGTGCCGCCGGCCGCGACCATCGATTCGTTGCCGTCGCCGCCGAACATGGTGACGTTGGTGCCGCCGGCCGCGACCATCGAATCCGTGCCGTCGCCGCCGAACATGGTGACGTTGGTGCCGCCCAGCGCTACGAGCGTGTCGTTGCCATCGCCGCCGAACATGGTTACGTTTGAGCCTGCGGTGGCGACCATGGTCGCGTTGCCATCGCCGCCGAAGAGCGTCACGTTGTTCGCGCCGGAGGCGAGCAGCGAGTCGTTGCCGTCGCCGCCGAACATGGTGACGTTCGTGCCAGCTTGGGCGACCAAGGTGTCGTTGCCGTCGCCGCCGAACATGGTGACATTGCTCAACGCCGACACTACCGATTCATTGTTGTCCGTGCCAAATAGCGTAACGCTCGCGCTCGTGCTGGTCGTCAGCGTGTCGATGCCGTCGCCGCCGAATAGGGTGACGGTGTTGGCCGCGCCGGCGACGAGCGACTCATTGCCGTCGCCGCCGAACATGGTGACGTTGGTGCCGGCAAGCGCCACCAAGGTATCGTTGCCGTCGCCGCCGAACATGGTGACATTGTTGGCGCCGGCCGCCACGAGCGATTCATTGCCGTCGCCCCCGAACATCGTCACGTTCGTGCCGCCGAGGGCGACGAGCGTATCGTTATTGTCGCCGCCGAACATGGTGACGTTGGTGCCCGCCGTCGTGACGAGCGTGTCAGCCCCGTCGCCGCCGAACATGGTGACGTTATTCGCGCCTGCCGCCAGCAGCGAGTCGTTCCCTTCGCCGCCGAACATGGTGACGTTGCTGCCGGCGGAAGCGACCAGGGTCGATTCGCCGTCGCCGCCGAACATGGTGACGTTGTTCGCGCCCGCGGCCACAAGCGAATCGGTGCCGTCGCCGCCGAACATGGTGACGTTCGTGCCAGCCAAGGCGACGAGCGTGTCGTTACCGTTGCCACCAAACATGGTGACGTTGTTCGCGCCCGCGGCCACAAGCGAATCGCTGCCGTCGCCGCCGAACATGGTGACGTTCGTGCCGGCCAAGGCGACGAGCGTGTCATTGCCGCCGTCGCCCCCAAACATGGTGACGTTAGTGGCGCCGCCGGCGAGAATCGAATCGTTGGCGTCGCCGCCGAAGAGTGTCACGTTGTTGGCGGCTGTCGCGACGAGCGATTCGTTGCCGTCGCCGCCGAACATGGTGACGTTCGTGCCGGCCTGGGCGACCAGCGTGTCGTTGCCGTCGCCGCCGAAGAGCGTAACGTTATTGGCCCCCGCTGCCACGAGCGAGTCGGTCCCGTCGCCGCCGAACATGGTGACGTTGCTGGCCGCGCCTGACGCGACCATCGTATCGTTGCCGTCGCCGCCGAACATCGTGATGTTCGTGCCGGCGCTGGCCAGCAGCGTCTCCGTGCCGTCGCCGCCGAACATGGTGACGTTGTTGGCACCCGCGGCCACGAGCGAATCAGTGCCGTCGCCGCCGAACATCGTCACGTTGCTGCCGGCCGTGGCGACGAGCGTATCGTTGCCGTCGGCGCCGAATTGGGTGGCAGCGCCGGTCGAGCTAATAAGGCCGCTGCTGGCGTAAAGCGCGACATTGCTCGCGCCCGCGGCGGAGAGCAGGTCATTGCCGCCGCCGCCGAACATGGTGACATTGCTTCCGGCCGAGGCGGTGAGTGATTCGTTGCCGTCGCCGCCGAACATGGTAACGTTGTTCGCGCCGGAGGCGAGCAGCGTATCGTTGCCCGCGCCGCCGAACATGGTCACGTTCGTGCCGGCGGCCGCCACCAGCGATTCGTTGCCGTCGCCGCCGAACATCGTCACATTGCTTGCACCCGCGGCCAACAACGTATCGTTGCCCGCGCCGCCAAACATGGTCACGTTCGTGCCGGCGGTCGCCACCAGCGACTCGGCGCCTGTGCCTCCGAAGAGCCCGATGTTGGTTCCGCCGGCCACGGTCAGCGTGTCGCTGCCGCTACCGCCGAAGAGTGTGGTGTTGCTCAGAGACGTGGACAGATTGTTGGCAAAGGCGCTGCCCTTGACGACGCTGAACTGGCCGGTGATCGAGACCGTGTCGCCGGCCGAATCGACGGTCTGGACCTGGCCGGCGTTTTCGCTCAGGTTGAAGTTCACACCCTGGGTTGCGTAGGCGAAGTTGATGGTGTTGATGCCGGTGACGGTAGGGGCGATCAAGGTCGGATCGGGGCCGGGAACGACGACGAATTCGCAACTGCCCGCGCCGCCGACGAGCGTGTCGTCACCGTTCGCGCTGAACATGGTGTCGTTGCCGCCGCCCGAGACGATGCTATCGTTGCCGTGGCCGCTATAGAGCAGGTCGCTGCCGGGGCTGCCGATGATGGTGTCGTTGCCCGTTCCGCCGACGACGACCACGCCGCTTCCCGTGATATGGCTGGCGTCAATGACCTGGTTACCCGTGCCGGCAAACGCGATAAGGCTACCGCCAGTTTGGTTTGCCAGTACGAATATCCCGTTCCCGTTCGGCAGCTGAATGATCTGGTCGATGCTGGTGCCGATGCCGCCGTCCGGATCGGTCACCGTCAATGTCACGACGTAATTGCCGGGGCCATTCTCGTTGAAGGCGAAGGTGGGGGCGGTGGGGCTGGTCTCCTGGGAGGGCGTGAATGGCTGGCCGTTAAGCGTCGCGGACCATTGATAGTGCTCGTGCAGGATATCGATGGTACCCGGGTCGGTGACGATGCTGGCCAGGCTCACATTGAATCCCGTCGCTGGATTAGTGACGGCCGGGTTGTTGATGGCCGTCGTAATCGTCGCGGTCGGGGGCGCATTGGTGACAGTCAGCGTCTTGGAATCGGAGCCGGAACCGCCTTCATCGTCGGTGGCCGTCAGCGAAATCTGGTAAGTCGCGTTGTTGTCCGGCGTGAAGTTGAAGTTTGCGCCGGCGCCGGTCGCATACGGAACGCCGTTCTTGAGCACGTTCCAATGCAGCGCGATCGGCTTGACGCCGGGATCGGTGTAGTTTGCTGTCAGATTGATGGTTTGGCCTTCCACCGCCGAAGTGGGAAGTCCGACGATCTTGGCAGTCGGATTGACGTGGGCTGCGGTGATGACGGCGGTGGCGGCGCCGCTGCGACCGTCGCTGGCCAGAATCGTCAGTTGGACATTGAAGCGAACATCGTCGTTCGGGGTAAAGGTAATCGTCGAGCCGCTGCCGCTCGCGAACGGAAGTCCGCCCTTGGTGACGCTCCACGAATAGGTGAACGTCGCATTGCCCGGATTATCGATCTGGCTGGCGAGCGTGATCGGCGAGCCTTCGGGCGGACTGGCCGGCGCATTGGTGATGTGGACCGAAAGCCCCGAGTAAACCACTTGCAGCGGGATTTCACTTTGGCCCGTGCCTCCACTGCTGCTGGTATCCGTCACCTGAACGACATAAGTCCCGGTCTGCGCCGGCGTGTATCTAAACGTCGACCCGGTGCCGGTCGCAATCACCAGCCCCGACGTGGTGATTACCTTCCAGGCGTAAGTCTGGGTATCGATGCTGCCCCGTTCGGTCGTTTGCGCCGTCAAAGTGACGGAATTGCCAAATGCGAGGCTGGGCGGAGCACCCAGAATTTGCACGCTCGGCGCGACGCTCGTCACGGCGACGGTCGCGGGCGCGGCGACGGATTTTTGCCCCGTGCTCGTCGTCAGTGTCAGGTTCACGACGTAGTTGCCGGCCTGGTTCGGCGTGAAGTTGAAATTCGGACCGCTGCCGGCGGCGAAGAGCGTACCATTGAGCGTCGCCGTCCAGGCGAAAGTCAGGCTGGTCGAGTTGACGATCTGCTCCTGCGGCACCGTCGCGTGGACTGGCGTGCCGACCTGCGAGGCGCTCGGCACGTTGATGGCGGCGACTTCGGGCGCCCCGCTGACGATGACGGCCGTCGTAGTCGTACCGGTGCCGCCGAAGTTATCCTGGTCCGTCAACGTGATCGTGTAGATGCCGTTGGCCGTCGGCGTGAAGCTGAAGTTCGGACCCGATCCGGTCGCGACGACAACGCCGCTGAGCGCCGCGCTCCATGAATAGGTTTGCACGTCCGTCGATTCGGGGTCATGCGGCACCGCCGAGACGGCAAGCGCCTGCCCGGCCGTCGACCGCAGAGGCGCATTCACGATCTGCGGATTCGGAGCGATGTTGAAGACGTTGATCGACACCGGCGACGACGTGGACACGAAGCCCGTGCTGGTCGTCACCGTCACCGAGACAACGTAAGTTCCCGGATTCGGCGTGAACGTCATCGACGCGCCATCGAGCGGCGTCCCCGGATTGTAGGCCACGCCGTTCCTCGAAAGCGTCCAACGGAAAGCGTCGCTGCTGCCTGGACCCGGATCGGTGGCGATGCCGGTCAGCGTGATCGGCGAACCCTCCGGCGCGTTCGCCGGCGCGCCAGTAATGATCGCGAACTCGGCCTGGAAGCTTGGTGCCAGCGCCGAACTGTTGCCGACCGAATCGGTCGCCATGGCCGTCACATAAGTTCCTGGCGCGGAGGACGCGGCGAGGGAAACGTCGAATTTGGCCGCGCCCGAAGAATTGGTAGTGACGACAATCGTGCCGATGAGCGAACTGGCCTGACCCGTCGCGGCCGCGCCATAGAAATCGAGCGTGTAGGCCAAGTTCGGCGTGCCGCTCACCGTGCCGAGCACGCGCGTGCTGACGCCGGCCACCGCGCCCGCGACCTGGGGCGCGGTGATGCCCGCGTTCGCGCCATTCGTCAGCATGATTTGCTGGCCGCTGGAATTGTTGTCGTGGATCGAATTGATGCGGAAGGAATTCCGAGTCGTGGCCGATCCATCGGCGGAAATGCCGACGCCCGCGTTGAAAGCGATCAGGTTGGCTGCGCCGGGAGCCGCGCCGCCGATTGAGTTGCCGCTCGCGCCGCCGTCGATCTGCACGCCTTTCCCGTCGCCAAGCGATGGGCTGCCGTTCGCATTCGTGCCGATCGTATTGCCCTGAATGACATTGCCCGTCGCGTATTTGCCGGTCAGTCTAATACCGATGCCGGTCGCGCCGGCGACGATGTTGCCGGCCGCACTGGTCGATCCACCAATCGTGTTGTTCATGGAATCGTTGATGACGATGCCATTGCCGGTCAGCGCGCCTTTTGTCACGCCGTCGGCAAGCAAGCCGACGATGTTGCCCGTGATCGTCGTGTTGCGCGTCCAGCTTCCGCCCTTGTCTGCGCCGCCGATGCTGTAAATTCGTGAAATCTCGGTCGCGGTCAGAGCACGCCCATAGACGGCGATTTCATCCAGCCTGCCGTCGAACGTGCGATTGGTCGCACCGGTCCCGCCGCCGATGTACAACGTCACCGTCGGATCGTTCCCCACGTTGTTGTAATTGACCGTCGCTGTGCCGATGAACGATTCGGTATCGACAAGCGCGCCGTTGATGTAGAACTTGACGTTCGTGCCGTCCGACGTCACCGCGATATGGCTGAACGTGCCGGTGGGCAGCGAAATCGGAATCGAATCGATCGTCTGTTGGCCGGTGAACGACAGGTAGCGGAGTGCAAGCCGAGTCGCGCCGCCTACGTTGGTCAGGAACACGCTGTAGTTCGGATTGTCCGAACTGTTGTTCGCCGCGATCAGGTATTCCTGACCGGCGGACGGCAATGTGGCTGGGTCAGCCCAGCCCTCGACTGTGACATCCGACGCGTTCAGCGTGTAACTCGGATGCGACGACTCGACATGTCCCGGCGTCGCTCGAGAAAACTGAAACGCCTGGCCGCCCGCGACTCCAGTCCCGAATGATACGGTGCCGATCGGAGTGCCCGAAGTCAAATATCCGGCCGAATTGGCATATGTCCCATTCGCCTGGAACCAGGCGACCCCAGGTTCGGGGACGCCTGTCCCATCAACCAGAACGCCGTCGACACTCGCCTTAACGATGACGTTGTTACGGATCGTCGTGTTGGTAGGCGATTCGGTGACTTGGATTCCGTACTGCATGGCTCCGAGCGTTGAGGTTCCAGTCACGTCCGTGCCGTAGTAATTTCCCTCGATCACGTCGCTATCGGAACCAAAACCCTCGACCAGCGTGCCATACTGATCATTGCTTGCGAAGACGTTGCGTGCCGCCGCGGTCGTTCCGCCGACTGTCACGTTTGAGGTATGAATGAGGGCGAGCGCACTCAGAGATCCCGTCAGCATACTCGAGCCGGCCGCGTTCAAACCGAATGTGTTGCCGGCAATCGTTCCACCGCTCAAGCTGTTGATCAAAAGACCATCGCCGAATTGATTGCCCGTCCCGGCCGCCGTGCCGCCGATAGTGAAGTTCGTGCCTTGCGTGATTTGGATGCCGGCGGAATCCAGCAGCGCCGTCCCATCGGCGGACGTGCCGATGCGATTGCCTTGCATCGTCCAGTTGCTGCCGTAGCCAAAGAAGGTGTTCTGCTGCTGTCCCAATACCACGAACACGTTGCCCGCGCCGGCAGCGCCCAAAGTGAAATTCGACACGCTGTAGAAGTAGTTGGAGAAATTTCCTCGATTGAGCGTCCCGGTGATGTCCGTGCCGATATAGTTGTTGAGCAATTGCCAACCGGACGTGAATTCAAGCGTGATTCCGGCGGTGTTTCCAGAAATGACGTTTCGAGCCCGGACATCGGTGCCGCCGATCGTGCCGTTATTCCCTTCACCGAGTACGCCGTTACCGCCGATCACCGTCGTGCCGTCGGCAGCCAACCCAATGATGTTGCCCTCGATCGCGACTCCAGTTCCGTCATCGTTTATTCCGTAGTTTCCGTTGGCCGCAATGACGTTGCCGGCGCCTGTTCCCGGAGTATTCGTCAAACCGCCGATCGTGTTGCTGCCGACTCCCGCGCCGATCCCGATGCCATCCAGGCCATTGCCGAGCGCGGCCGTGCCGGTCGAGTCGACTCCGATGAAGTTTCCTTGCACCACGTTGTTCGCAGTTCCGGCGCCGACGATGCTTACACCGCTGGCGGTGTTGCCACTGATGACGTTGCGTGCCGGGTTGACCACGATGCGAACGATAGCAAATGGCGTCGCGTCGAAGAGGCCGTTGACGGCGAGTAGGTTGCCATTTGGCTCGGCAATCACGTCGACGGTGTCGATCAGATTCGCGCCGGAAGAAATGATTGTTTGCGAGCCGGTATTCGCATTCACATTAACAATCTGGCTCGGGTTGGGTCCACCGCCAGATGTCGGCACCTGCACGGCTGTCACGAGAGACCCATCGGGCAGGACGGTGAGACCGCCCGCGTAGACCAGATCGCCGCCGCTCGAGATCACCGTGGTGGTGCCCGAAACGGCGTTGACAGCAAGAATCTCCGAAACCAGCGGAGAAAATGAGACCAGGTTGGTGACGTAGATCTGTCCGGTGGAGGAGACCGCGACGTCGTTCGCCTGACCGGCAAACGTGCTTCCGAGCGGCGTTTGGGCGCCGGTCGTGGGGTCGACCTGAATAACTTGGCCTGTTTCCGTTGCGAAATCGAAGTTGCTGACGTAGTACATGCCGCTGGGTGCCACCGCCAGGCCGGTCGGCTCTTTGAGGAACTGGCCCGAGGTCAGCAGAGTTTGAGTTCCCGTTGCGAGGTCGACGCGAATCAAGTTGCCGCTATTCGAGTTGTTGTCGTAATTGCTCACAACCAGCGCGTTGTTCGCGCGATCGTAGGCCAATCCTTCAGCAGCAGTCAGCAAGCCTCCCGAGCTGAACGTTGTCAACGCCCCGGAAGTAGGATCGAATCGATAGATGATGCTGGTTGTCTGATCATCGAAATAGAGGACGCCGCTGGCCGTGCGAACCATGAACAATGGATTGACGAGTCCAGCGCTGGAGAGAAGGGTCTGCTGCACGGCCGGAGCCACGCCACCGACGTTGTTGTTGTTGGCGCCGTTCTCGATCTGGACGCCCTGGTTGCCATTGCCGATGGCCGAGGTACCGGTTGGATTCGTGCCAATCAGGTTGCCTTCGACCTGATTGTTCGTCGCGCCGCCGCCGGTGATGTCGATGCCGGCCGCCGAATTGCCGGAAATGACGTTGCCCGACCCCAGCGCCGTGCCGCCAATGGTGTTGCCGCTGCCGGTCACGATGATCCCATCGCTGAGGTTGCCACGCGCCGCGGTTCCAGCGGCATTGAGGCCGACAGTATTGCCCTCGACGAGGTTGCCGTTTGTAAAGAGGCGAATGCCCTGCGTGCCGTTGCCGGAAATGACGTTGCCCGCGCCCGGGGCAGTGCCGCCGATGGTCTCGCCGCCGCCGTCGCTGAACAGATCGACGCCGGAATTGTGATTGCCGAGCACTGTCAAGCCATCGCTGCCGATGCCGACGTAATTGCCTTCGACAACGTTACCCGTCGTCGTGCTGACTTGGAACGAGATGCCGACGTTGCCGTTCGCGACAAAAATGTTCCGCGCGGCTGCCGTCGTTCCGCCGATGGTGTTGTTGCTGGATTGAATGTCGATGCCATCGTTGGAGTTGCCGATGGCGTGCAGGCCCAAGAAGTCGGCGCCGATGATGTTGCCCGCGACGAAATTGTTGCCGGCATTAGTCCCCTGAAGAAGGATGCCGGAGTCGCCGATGTTGCCGGAGATGACGTTGCCGGCTCCGGCGGCCGCGCCGCCGATCGTATTCGACGGGGCCAGGACTCGGACGCCTGCCTCGCCGGTGTTCGCCACGGCAGCGGTCCCCGCAGCGTTTGTGCCGATGTAGTTTCCTTGGACCACGTTTCCAGTTGTTCCGCCGCCGTCAATATCCACGCCGGGGCCTGTATTGCCGCTAATGACATTGCGGGCCAAGGCGGTTGTACCACCAATCGTGTTCCCGGTTCCGGAAGTGAGTTGAACGCCAGTGCCGTTGCCCAGCGCTGCGCTGCCGCCGGCCTTCGTGCCAATCAAGTTTCCGGCGATCAGGTTGGAGGATGGAGTCAGCCCAAGCACCGAGTCGATTAACACACCGATCCCATTGCCGGAAATCAGGTTCCCCGCCCCCGCAACCGTGCCGCCGACCGTATTATTCGAGGAATCGTCGATGCGCACGCCGTATGGATTGCCGATGGCGACCGTGCCGTTCACATCTGTTCCGATTTTGTTGCCTTCGACGACGATTTGTTTCGTCTTGAGTGCCAGGCCGCCGGCGAAAATTCCCACCCCGGCGCCGGCATTGCTGCTGATTAGATTGCCCGATCCAGCAACGGTACCGCCGATCGTGTCATTGAACGCACCATCGTAAGCGATGACGCCGTCCGCCGCGTTTCCCAGTCCCGCCGAACCATTTGCCGTCGTCCCAATGTAGTTTCCCTCGACGAGATCGCCATTCGCGCCCGTGTTGTACATGGCGACGCCGTTGGCGGCATTCGCGGAGATCACGTTTCGATCCGCGGCAGTTGTGCCGCCGACCGTCTCACCCGGGCCTTCGAGAACGATGCCGTAGGCGTTGCCCGCGGCGCTCGTTCCATTCGGGGCTACCCCGATCCAGTTGCCCGCCATCAGGATGCCGGAACCTGTCGCGACGATGGCGCTCCCGTTGAAATGGTCGATCACCAAACCGCGGACGACCGAGCCATTCCCGCCTAAGCCCAGGCCAATCGCGTTGGCCCCGGCGCTCGTGCCGTCGAGCACGATGAGCGGCGAGCCGCTGTAGTTGGGCTGGGATGTGCCGTCGATCGTGACTTGGCCGGTGATAGTCGGCAGGGCGCTCAGGAGAGACAGAGTGTACGGCGCGGTCCCGGTCAATGAGAAGAAGACGAATTCGTGATGGCCGCTGGCATTGGCGCGGTTGATGGCGTCGCGCAGGCTGAACGGGCCCGAATCCGTGAGCGTGCGAACGACGATCGTGGTGCCCTGCAGCGTGTAGGACGTCGCGTTCCGGGTAGGCGTCGCCATGGAGTGGCCGTTGACGACGGGCATGATCTTGGCGCCGAAGTCGCCGGACACCCATGAATAAGTCATGAATGTGTAGGTTTCACTTTCGTCCGGATAGAAACCGTTGAGAAGCGAAACGTCGAGGAAACCATTGCTGTCGAGCGTGGCGCCGCCGTTGACGACGACGGTGCTGAAGAGTGCCGGGCTTGCCAGCTCGATGTTGAGCGTGCCGTTCTGGGCGAATCCGCCATCGACGGCGATGGTGGAGGGATTGGTTCCGTCGCTGGGAGTTAGCATCCCGTCGTTGACGACGTTGCCGTTGAATTCGCCCTCGGTGATCACGTTGGAATTCGTATTGACGAACATCGCTCCGCTGCCATTCAAGAACGACGTAATTCCGTCGGCCTTGAAGCCGACGATGTTCTGCAGGACGTAAGCGGTGCTCAGCGAAGTCGATCCGAAGACCTCGATGCCGAACTTGGCATTTCCGCTGATGACATTGGCGGCGCCGGATGCCGTGCCGCCGATGGTGTTGTTGGTCGCACCGTTGAAGATGTATACGCCATTGCCGGCATTGCCGACGCCGATTTGACCGGTCGCATCGATGCCGATGTAGTTGCCTTCGACAATGTTGCCCGACGTGCCGCTGCCGCCCAGGAAGACGCCGTCGCCGCCATTGCCCGAAATGATGTTTCGCGCCGTCGCGGACGCGCCGCCGATCGTATTGTTGGTCGCTCCACCAATGATTGATATGCCGGCGCCAGTATTGGCGACGGCGGTCGAACCCGTCGCGTTCGTGCCGAGGAAATTGCCTTCGACGAGGTTATTCGAGACGCCCCCGAGGAGTCCGTTGATGCTGACGCCGTCACCGGCATTGCCGCTGATAACATTCGCGGCGCCCGAGGCCGTGCCGCCGATGGTTTCGTTGCTGCCGTCCACGTCGATGCCGTCGCCGCCGTTGCCGATTGCGGCGGTACCGGCCGGATTGGTGCCGATGAAATTGCCTTGGATCAGGTGCCCGTTGCCAGCAAGGAGAATGCCCTGAGCAAAGTTACCGCTAATGACATTGCCGGCTCCCGCCGCGGTCCCGCCAATCGTGAGACCGTTGCCGACGATGACATAGATACCCTCGTTGTTGCCGAGCGCTGCTGTTCCGTCGGCGGTCAGGCCGATGGTATTGCCTTGGATGAGGTCGCCGGGACCGACCCCGGCAAAAACGCCGGCATCGGAATTGCCGCTGATGACGTTGCCTGCTCCGCTCGCCTTGCCGCCAATGGTGGTCGAGGCCGTTCCGGAATCTAGCTGGATTCCCTCGAGATTGGGGATAGCGACCGTCCCAACCGCGTTGGTACCGACGTAATTGCCCTCGATCAGCGTCCCAGCCGAAGATGTGATTTCGACGCCCGCACTCGCCGATCCGCTGATCACATTTCTCGCTGCCGAAGTGGTCCCACCTATCGTGTTGGAATCGCTGCCTAAGATTCTGATGCCGTCGACGCTGCTTCCGAGCGCCTGCGTGCCTGAAGCATTCGTGCCGATCAGGTTGCCTTCAACGAGGTTGCTATTGCTGCCGTTGAAGAATCCCACGCCGAATGGCCCGTTGTCGCTGATTAGGTTCCCGGCTCCGGCCGCCGATCCGCCGATCGTATTGCCGGAAGGGCCGTTGTCGAGGTAGACGCCGCCGCTTGTTTGACCGCCGAGGGCCGTGCTGCCGCCGATATTGGTGCCAACGAAGTTGCCTTCGATGATGTTGCTCGACTCCGGCCCGAAAAGCGCGATGCCGAGGGAAATGTTGCCGCTGACGATGTTGCGCGCCGCGGCAGTCGTCCCGCCAATCGTGTTGCCGGTCGAGCCCTGCGTGAATCCCACGCCGGTATCGTTTCCAAGGGCTGTGCCCGACGCGGACAAGCCGATCAAATTCCCTTCGACGACATTACCGGTCGTGCCCGCCGTTGAGATGTTGACACCATCGCTCAAGTTGCCGCTAATAATGTTCCCGGACCCGGCGGTCGTGCCGCCAACGGTGTTATTGGTCGCACCGCTTTGGATCAGGACGCCGTTGCCATTGGCTTTGGCGGAGCTTCCCGATGCATCGAGACCGATGTAGTCGGCTTCGACCAGGTTTCCGGTCGCGGAACCGCCGTTGATCTCGATGCCCGAACGGCTGAAGTCGTCGATTGCCAGGCCTTCAATGTCAGCCGCAGCACCCGTCACGAAGAAACCATCGACATTCGGTCCCGCATTCGTGCCATCGATGACGACGACCGGCGCGTTGACGTAGCCCGCCTGGCTCTGGCCATAGATGCCGATGCCGCTGGCGATCGTCGGCAACGGCGAGTTGGTCGAAATCGTGTAGGGCGCGTTGCCGGGCAGCGCGAAGACGATGACGGCATTGCTGAACTGGTTGGCGAAGTTGATGGCCGAGCGCAGGCTGCCCGATCCGGAGTCGTTGGTGTTGGTGACGGCGGTCGTGTCGGAGATCAGATCATATTCGGTCGCGTTCTCGCTGGTCGTGAACAGGGGATGATTGTGGATGGACGCGAGGTTCTGGGTGGCGAAATTGCCGCTGACGGAAGCGTAAGTTACGATGGCGAGGTCGTCGGTGGGTTGGGGGAAGTAGTTGTTAATCGTCGTGACATTGAGCGTGCCATTGAGGCTTGCCGTGCCCGTGATCTTCAACTGATCGAAGTCCGGCGTGGCCGGATTCGTTCCCTGCGCTTGGATGTTGAGAATTCCATTCGAGGTCTGCGTGTAATTGCCATTGATGTTGACGATTGTCGGGTCGCCCAGGCTGAGTGCGCCGTCATTTAAGAAATCGCCGTGTACGGTCCCGGCGACGGACAGGCCGGCACCGCCAATGAGCTCGATGGAATAGGTGCCATTCAGCAGCGGGCTCGAGCCATTGGCTTGGACGCCAACGAGATTGTCGAGCGCGAAGTTGCTCGTGGTCGCGCTGCCGTCGGCGGCAATGCCCCCGCCCAAGTTGCCGCTGACGACGTTGGCAGCCCCTGCCGCGGCGCCGCCGATCGTGTTGCCGCTTGAGTTGCCGGTGATGAATATGCCGAGACCATTCTCCACCGAGGCGGTTCCAGCCGCGTCGGTCCCGATGTAATTTCCCTCAACAAGGTTCCCGTCGCTCGCCCCGTCCATGATGATGCCGTTGACGGCGTTGCCGCTGATGACGTTGCCCGCGCCGGCCGCGGTCCCGCCGATCGTATTTCCATCGGCACTAGAGCTAAGGGCAATGCCGTCGCTGTTGCCGTTGCCGACCGCGGCCGTGCCTGCTGCATTGAGGCCGATGTAATTGCCTTCAATCAGCACGCCGCTCGTGCTGGTGATGAAAACGCCGTCGCTGGTGTTCCCGCTGATGATATTGCGCGCCGAAGCGGACGTGCCGCCAATAGTATTGCCGCCGCCCGAACCGAAAACAATGACGCCGACGTTGTTGCCCAAGGCAGTCGAGCCGTTGGCGCCGACGCCGATGTAGTTCCCTTCGATGATGTCATTGGCAATGGAGGCGCCACTCAGTTCGACGCCGGCACTCGTGTTGCCGCCGATGATGTTGCGAGCATTCGCGGACGTGCCGCCGATCGTGTTTCCGGTCCCGGAGCCGGAGAAGATGCCGTAGGTGTTGGCGATAATCGACGTGCCGGCGGCGTTGGTGCCGATTTCGTTGCCCTCGATGACGTTGTTGTTCGAGAAGACGAGAACGCCGTTGGAGTTGCCGCTGATGACGTTGCCCGCGCCCGCGGCCGTCCCGCCGATCGTGATGCCACTCGCGGTTTGATCGATGTAGACGCCCGCGTAATTGGCCAGCGCGGCGTTGTCGTTGGCGTTGACGCCGACGAGATTGCCTTCCAGGACGTTTCCGGTAGTGCCCGAGTCGATGAAGCCGACGCCGCCGAACTGATTGCCGCTGATGAGGTTGCCGTCGCCCGCGGCCGTGCCGCCAATGGTGTTGCCCGTGGCCTGGCTGCGGAAGAGGATGCCGTAGTTCGTATTGGGAACGGCGCCCGTGCCGGCCGCGTTGGTCCCGATGTAATTGCCCAGAACGACATTTCCGGACGTCCCACTGCCGGCGAATTCGATGCCGGCGTTGTTGTTGCCAGAGATGATGTTGCGTGCGGCCGCGGTCGTGCCGCCGATCGTATTGTTGGTTGCACCGGCGACGATGGCAACGCCATCGATCGCGTTGCCGGCCTTGGTGACGCCGTCCGGTTCCACTCCCAGATAATTGCCGATGATCAGATCGTTGGTGGCGTTCGAACCGGCGAGCTGAATCCCCATGCCGTCGAAGTTGACAATGCTCATCCCGTCGACCTCGCTATTGGGCGCGGTGAGGTCGAAGCCGAAAGCGTTGAACGAGCCGGCATTCGTGCCATCCAGCTCGATGATCGGCGTGCCGGAATAGCCGGACTCAGAAGTCCCATCGATCGTCACCGTGTTCAGGACGATCGGCAGCGGAGATGACAGGCTGATTGTATAAGGACCGCCGCCGGTCAACTGGAACTGAACGTCGTAATTGCCCGACGCGGAGTTTACCGTCGAAATGGCGCTGCGCAGGCTGCCCGCGCCGGAGTCGCTCGTGTTCGTCACGTAGACGAAAGTCACTTGAACGGGGTAAACCAGTTGGTAGTTATGAGCATTCTCCTGCGCGTTGAACCCGCTCAGATTTTTCGTGGCAAAATCGCCGCTGACGCTGCTGTAAGTCAGGATCATCAACGTATCGTTGGTCTGCGGCGAGTAGTTGATCAGCGTGACGGTTAAGTTGCCGTCCAGGGTCGCGGTGCCGGAAATCTTGACTTGGTCGTAGTCCGGGTTGTTGGCGTTGGTTCCTTTCGCGTCGATTTCGAGTACGCCGCCGCTCGTCTGCGTGTAGTTCCCCGTGATGTTGAGGATGCCGGGGCCGCCCGCGCTCAGCGTTCCATCCGAGGCGACATTTCCCGAGAGGCCTCCCGTCACGACCAGCGTGCCGAATGCGGCAAGATTCAGTGCGCCGCTCGTATTGGGAAGCGAGCCATTGTTGTTTGCGTTGACGCCGACCAGGTTGTTCTGCGCGAAGTCCTCGCTTGTGCTCGTTTGCGCCGTATGATCGATTCCCCAGCCCGCATTCGCCGCGATGACGTTGGCAGCGACCGAGTTCTGCTGCGAAATCACGACGTGATGATTGAAAACAACAAAGTCCAAATTGACGCCGTCGCCGGTGTTTCCCAGCGAGGTCGTGCCGTCACTGCCGACGCCGATGTAGTTGTTTTGCACGACATCCGATGTGGTGCTCGTCAACTGCACTCCACCCGAGGTATTGCCGCCGATCACGTTTCGCGCGTTCGCGGTCGACCCGCCGATGGTATTGCCGCTGTTCAGTGCATCCCAGATGCCCCACTGGCCGTTGGAAACGGCGACAAGCCCGCTCGAATCGGTCCCGATGTAATTGCCTTCGACGACGTTGTTGGTCGAAAACGGTCCAAATGGCCCGCTCGCCTGCAGGTTGACGCCATACCCCGTGTTGCCGGAAATGACGTTTCGCGTACTCGAAGTCGTGCCGCCAATCAAATTGTTCGATGCACCGAAAATCTCCACGCCGTCGCCATTCGCGATCGCCGCCGAGCCCGCCGCGTTGGTGCCGATATAGTTGCCTTCGACAACGGTGCCGAAAGCGCCGGATTGAATGCTGACGCCATTCAAGTTGCCGGCAATCACGTTGCGCGCGGCCGAAGTCGTGCCGCCGACGACATTGTTTGCAGCGCCTTGCTGAATGATCACGCCCGCACTGCCGTTGCCAATTGCTTGCGTTCCCGCGGCGTTCGTGCCTACGAAGTTGCCCTCAATCACATTCTGCTGCGCCCCGGTTGATTCGCCGCTCAGCGTGCTGTCGTCGATGTCCACGCCATATGCGGTATTGCCCGAAATGACGTTTCCGGCGCCCGCGGATGCGCCGCCGATCGTGTTCTGGTTTGTACCGGTCAGCAAGCTGATTCCGCCGGACGTATTCGAGATCGCAGAAGCGCCGGTGGAGTTGGTGCCGATGAAATTGCCTTCAATCAAGTTGAAGGCGGTCAGCAGGTGCTGACCAAAACCCTGCGAATGCTCGAGCTGCACGCCCCAGGCCAGGTTACCCGAGATGACGTTGCCCTGGCCCGCCGAGGCGCCACCGATGGTGTTGCTGCTGGCCCCATAGCCGATCAGAATGCCGTCGCCGCTATTTGCGACGGCCGCGCTGCCGGCCGCGTTGGTGCCGATGTAGTTGCCGGAAATGACGTTGTTGGCATCGAGATAGTAGGCCATCGAGATGCCGCCGCCCGTGTTGCCGGAGATGACATTGCGACCTGAACTCGTCGTGCCGCCGATGGTGTTATTGGCGTCCCGAATCTCGATGCCGAATCCCTGATTCCCAGCCGCGGTCGTCCCGGCGGCATTGATGCCGATGTAGTTCGACGAGATGATGCTGTGGGAACCGCTTTGAATATTGATGCCGTCGTTCTTGAAGTTGTCGATGGCCAGGCCTTCGATGACGCAGTTGCTAGCGTTCAGGTCGAGACCATCGACACCAGTGCCGGCGTTCGTGCCGTCGAGGACGATGAGTGGCGAGCTGGAATAGCCGGGCTGGGAGGTCGCGTCGATGGTCAGTGATTGCGAGATCCCCGGCAGGGCGCTGGTCGGCGAAATCGTGAATGGACCGCTGCCGCTGATGTCGAAGAGGATGACGTTGGGGCTGGAACTGGCGGCATTTGCGCTGATGATGCCTTGCCGTAGTGAGCCGACGCCCGAGTTGTTGGTGTTGGTCACGTAGCCGGTAGTGCCGTTGAGGACATAGGTCGTCGAGCCTGCGACGGCGTTCAGTGCGGCGATTCCATCGATCGGCGCGGGCAGTTCGATCGTCGAAAAGTCGCCGCTTCGCGACGCGAACGTCATGAACGTGAAGGTGTCGACAAGCTGCGGCAGGAAAACGTTGATCAGAGTGATGTCGAGAATGCCGTTGAGGGTCGCCGTGCCGCTGACGATCAATTGATCAAACTGCGGTGTCGAGGCGTTGGTGCCGCCGACACGAATACTCAGGGCGCCGTTGGCGTTCTGGGTGTAGTTGCCGGTGATGTACATGATGCCGGGGCCGTCGCCGGGCTGAACGAAGCCGCTGTTGCTCACATTACCGACGATGGTGCCGAGGCCGCCGGTCTGTTTCGATGCGATGCCGACGGTGGCGTTGCCGCTGATACCGGTGCCGGTCAAAAGCGGCTGGCTCGCGCCGGCCAAAGTGCCAGTGAACATGACGGTGTAGACGCTGCCGTTCTGAGTTACGGTGACGTTGCCGTTGCCGATTGTCGACAGGGCTTGCAATGCGGTCTGCACTTGCGCGGCGGTGGCATTGAACGCCAAGGCTGGGTTCGTCGTCTGTCCGTTGAACGTGAGGGTGTAGGTACCGGAGTTTCCGCCGATAGTGACCGTCTGCACCGCGTTGCTGCGGGCGAAGCCACCGAGGTTTCCGGTGCTTTGAACGGTCAGTGTGCTCGTCGAAAACGTGCTGCCATTCTCGATGGCCAAATTGCCCGCGGCGCTGATGGCCGACGCCGCCGAGAAGCCCGCGCCATTTTCGACGAGCAACTGGCCCGACGAAGAAATCGTCGTCAGCGTCGTCTGCAAGTTCGCATTGCCAGTCACGCCGGTGCCGATACTCGACGCCGCGCCGTCGATGGTCAACGTCGCCGCGTCGGTGGTGACGACGGCCGCCGTCGTCAGATTGAGCGTCCCACCGGCGGAAACGGTCCAGGTGCCGCCGGTCAGCGTTCCGCTTGAATACTGGGCGATCCCGCCTGTAATGCTGACCGTGCCGTTGTTGATGTCCAAAAGGCCGGTATTGCTGAACGATCCGCTGAAGGTGGAGATGACGTTGTTGTTCTGCTGCGCGCTAATGATCGCGCCCGTCTGGTTCGTGAATTTCGGACTGAAGGCGAGATTGCCGGTAATCTGGACGTCCACCGAGCCGCCCGCCTGATTGGTGAAATTGCCGGTCCCGGACACCGCGCCGGCGCTGCCGGTCCAATTCACGATGCCCGAATTCAGCATCGACTTGTTGAGCGTCAGCGTCGTGGTGCCGGAAAAGTTCTCGATCGCGCCCGCCTGAATCGTGATGGTCCCGGTACCGTTGAGCGAGCCGGCGCTCCAGGTCGAATTGCCGGCGACGACGATATTGCTCGTGCCGTTGAACGAGCCGCCGCTTTGCGTGTAGTTGGTGAGCGTCGTTGTGCCGTTAAAGTTTACGGTCGCGTTGGTATTCGTCGTGCTTGCTGTCGCGGCATAGACGCCGTTGTCGGTGATCGTCCCACCTGAGAATTTCACATTGGCGGTGGTGATGCTTGACGAATTTGTCAGCGTAAACGTCGTGCCGTTAAAGGTCAGCGTACCGGAAGAGCCCCCGAAACTGCCGTTGACCGTGCCACTGGCCGTCAGGTTTAAGCCGCCGCTGTTGACATTCACCGTGCCGTCATTGGTGAGTTCATCGTTGAATGAGCCGCCAAGTGACGTTGTGCCAGACCCAGACTGAGTGAGTGTTGCCCCAGGTTGGATGTCGAAACCATCGGAGCTGCTCAGAGCACTGCTGCTTTGGACCGTGATTTGCCCGCCGGATTCATCGATAACCGCTCCGCCGCCCTGAATGTTGCCGGCCGTCCAGTTCACCGTTCCGGCGTTGTAGAAATAAGAGTAGATATTGATCGTCCCCGGACTCCAACTCGCGCTCGCGCCGGACTGAACCGTGATCGCCGCCGCCACGCCGGCCGTCGAGGTCCAACTGAAGCCCGTGCCCGACGTGATGCTGATCGCCGCCGATCCCGACAGCGTGCCGCCCGTGAGCGACAGCGACGGGAAGCTGACGCTGGCCATGTTGAAATTGACGAACGACAGGCCGTCACTGACGGTCGTCGTCCCCGAAACGGTGTAGGAGCCGTCCACCGCGATGGGCGAACCGCCGCCTAGGATGACGTTGCCTGCTCCGCTCACCGATGAGGTCGACGAAAATTCGGTCTGAGCGCCGGGATTCGCGATTTGCAGCGTCGCTCCCGAGGAAACCGACGTTGCGCCGCTGAAGTTGATGGAGTTTCCGTTCAGGTCCAACGTGCCGCTGTTTACGTTGACCTTGCCCTCACTCGAGAACGTATCGTCGAATTGAACGGTGCCGGCCCCGTTGTAGTTGATGGTCGCGCCGGCCTGGTTGTCCATGGTTAGGCCGAGCGTGTTGGTCGAAGTGACATTGAATATGCCGCCGTTCTGGTTGATGAAACTGCCGTTGCCGGCGACTGTACCGAGCTGGGCTCCGGACCAACTTGCGGTGCCGCTGTTGAAAATGGTGCCGTTGACCGCGGTGCCGCCGGCGAATGATGCCGTCGCGCCGAACTGGATGGTCAGTGACGCCGTGCTGGTCAGGCCCGCGCCTTGCGACTGCGTGAACGAATTGGCGATCGAATAGTTGCCGACGCCGCCCAGGCCATTGTTCTCGGTCAAATTGGTGAAGCTGGAATTGGCATCGATGTTCAGGGTCGCGCTGCTTTCGGCGATCGTGCCGCTGGCCTCGATGATACTGTTCACCGTTTGATTCGCGACCGGGACGGTGCCGGAAAACGTAATGGTGCTGCTGCCAAAGCCGGTGGGGATAACGGCGTCGCTGCCTGGTCCGGGCAGGACGTTTCCACTCCAATTCGTTGCCGTTGACCACAGCCCGTCGTGAGCGCCACCAGTCCAGAGTGCTTCGGTGGTCGCTGCGGCGTTCACGGTCACCTTTGAAGCGCCGTAGCTGGGGCTGAAGTAAACGCCCGACGTGTATGCCTGCGTACCTGGGTTGTAGGTGCCCGCGATGCCCTGCAAGTAGATGTTGGCGAAGGTGCCGGACACTGTCGTGCCCGCGGTCAGGATCTGCACGGAGTCGCCGGAGTTCGCCGAATAACTCAGGTTGGTGACGATCGTGCTGCTGTTCGAACTGAGCGTGATCCCGGCCGTACTGACGATTTGTCCGTAAGCCGAACTCGACGTCCCGGAGACGTCGATCTTGAGAATGGCCGGAAAGGCCGGGCTGTTCGCCTGCGTGTAGCCCGAGGTGGTCAGCGTCGAACCTGCACCAATGTGAATCGTGCCGGTGTTCGACAGATTTCCCGCCGTCAGATTCGCTCCGGCGAGCAGTGTAAACGTGCCGGCAACGCTGGTCAGGGAACTTCCGAGATTGTTGATGCTCGCGCCCGCGCCGCTCAGCTCAACGTTGGCCTGGCTGCCGATGGTCGTGATCGCGACGGCACCGGGCAGGTCGAGTGTCGAGCCGTTCACCACATCCCAGTTTCCGTTGGCCATCTGACCGCTGGAATACCCGGTCACGGTCCCGGTCAGCGACAACGTCCCATTATTGACGAGCACGGTGCCGCTTAGTTGATTGGTGACCGTCGTCGCAATCGTCACCGTGCCTGAACTCGGCGAGGATTCGAGCGTGCCGGAATTGGAAAGCGTACCCGTGCCGGTAAGACCGCCGGTGTTTTCGAATTCAGTCAGAGCGCCGGTTTGATTCGTCGTGAAAACATTCCAGCTCCAGTTGCCCGTGGCGTTATCGAGAATCGTGCCAAGGTTGTAGAACGACGTACCGGATCCGCTAAATGTGCCCGAGCCGCTGCCGGAGATGTTGATGGTGCTTTCCGGCTCGTTGAGCAGCGTGTTGCCCTGGGTGTTGATCGTGCCGCCGGTCCACTGAAATACATTGCCTGTAAAATTCAGTTGCGCGCCGCCGGTGCCGACGTCGAGCGCGCCGCGATCAAGCAGGATCGTCCCGGCGCCGGTGCCGGTGATGGTGCCGACGATTTGCCGGAAGTTACTGTCACTTAATTCGAGGGTTGCGCCGCTAGCCGAATTCAATACCGCGCTGTTGAAGTACCCGGAGCCGAGCTGGAGCGTGCCAGAATCGACTTTCACCGTCCCGTTCCAGGTGAAGAAGTACAGATTCCCAGACAACGTCGACGTGCCCGAGCCGGAAATCTTTTCGAACGTGCCGGCGTCGTTGAAAGTGGCGGTCGTTCCGCCGAGAGCGCCATTGATGCCGACGTCGCCGGAGAGGTCGTAAGCCGCGCCGGGCTCGTTGTTGATGACCGACTGATTTAACGTGATGTTGGCCAACTGCGTGATCGTTCCAAAATTGTTCAGCGGCGTCTGGAGGAGTGTCACGCCGCCGGTGATCGCTAACGAACCGCTGTTGTCGAACTCGCCGGTGCCACCAAAGCTGCCGCTGCTCCAGGTGCTCGATCCGCTCAGCGTGAAAGTGCTGTTGGCGTTCAACGTTGCCCCGGCGAGCGTGAAAGAACCGGACTGCGCCGAAGTACTGTTGAACGTCAATGTGCCGGCCGAGAAATTCAAATTTGCCGCGCTCGTAAGGCTGTTGGCCGTGTCCGAAACATTGGTGTTGTGCGTGATCGTGATGCCGGATGTCGTGATCGACGCATCCTCGCTCGAGGTCGGCACGTGGCCGAGGCTCCAATTGCCCGGCGTGTCCCAATCGCCGCTTCCGGCGACCCAGAGGTTGGTAGTGGGTACGGTGCGATCTTCAAGTCGCTCGAGAAGCGGCCGGATTCGGTACCGTTTCTCTTCGTTGAACCAGCGGTAGAACCAAGACTTGAGCGAACGGAACCTGATCGCGAAAGTGCGGCAGCCTTTGCGCAGCATGAACCACCCACGTTGAGGGGAACGAGGAAAAAATCAATCAGCCTTCCATAGCTGTGTTGGCACGAACATCCGGCGGCACGGGATCCGCCGGCAGCGTAGACTTCGCGACAATCCTCGAAAGCGACCGTGCTTTTGGGATTGGGAATTTCGGGCGCGAATCGTCCCTTTTTTCGGCGAGTTTAGCGAAAGAGCTATCGTAATCTGTCAAGGCGTCGTTCGCAAGAGTTTTGCATATGATTGATGAAAATTGTGAACATATGACGAATTTGCCAATGAGATCGGCTGGCGAGCGCGGGCCGGCATGATCAGCGTGAGCTGATTCCGATAGCGTCGACGCTTGCGAACTGGGGTCGCCAATCATGCGAGCGAACTGCGCGATCGACTTCTTCCCCTCGTCATTCACGACGCGGGGGCCGGCGCTGATGGGGCTTCAGTCGGCCAACGAAGGATTTCTCGACGGCTTCATCTGCCACGCCGATGTCGATGCCCTGTTCGCGCACACGCGCACCGTTGAAGAGTTCGCCGCGTTCCGCCAGGCGGCGTCAGCTCGCTCCCTTCCGGTCCATCGCATCGTGCCCGGCGATAACCCAGCCCTCGCTGGTGCCGGAGCATTACTTCACCCGTTTCCCGGCTTCGGCCCGCTCGCCTGGACGCGCCGCTTCGGCGACGAGCGCGCCTACTCGCTTTTGGGCATCACACATACGACTGCGACCGCCGCCGTCATGGACTCGATCGGCAATCTCTGCATCGCGCCCATCCAGCCCTGGGACGCCGTTGTTTGCACTTCCACCGCCGTGCGCCAAACTTACGAGACCGTTCTCGACTACTGGCATGACTACCTCGCCGCGCGCCTGGGTGCGGTTCGCTTTCCGCGACCGATGCTGCCAATCATCCCGTTGGGCGTGAACACCGAATCGTTTGCCTCGACGCCTGCTGCGCAAGGAGCGCGCACGCGCTGGCGCGAAAACAACGGCATCGGCGAGAGCGACATCGTCGTCCTTTGGGTCGGGCGGTTCAACCACGCCGCCAAAGCCCATCCGATCCCCGCTTACCTCGCACTCGAAGCGGTGGCTCGCCGCGTCCAATGCCGCATCGTCTACGTGCAGGCCGGCTGGTTTCCAAACCCGCAGACTGAACGCGCCTTCCATGACGCGGCCCGCCGGTGCTCGCCCGCCGTTCGCCACGCCTTTCTCGACGGCCGCCAGCCCGACGTTCGCGCCCAAGTCTGGCATGCCGCCGACATCTTCCTCTCACTGTCGGACAACATTCAAGAGACATTTGGACTGACGCCGATCGAAGCGATGGCGGCCGGTCTGCCGGTCGTCGTCACCGATTGGGATGGCTATCGAGACACGGTGCGAGTCGGGATCGATGGAATGAGGATTCCGACCACGATGCCGGCGAAGGAAGCAGGAGGGGAAGTCGCCCAATCATTTGCCGCGGGAGGATTGTCTTACGACGCATACTGTGGCGTTACGGCGGAAACGGCGTCGATCGACTTCGACCGCTGCGTCGAGGCGCTCGTATCATTGGCCAGCAATCCGGAATTGCGGCGGCGCATGGGCGAGGCCGGCCGGCGTCGCGCAGTCGAAGTTTATGACTGGTGCCGTGTCATCGCCGCCTATCACGATTTGATCGAGGAACTCGGCCGTATTCGAGCCGCGGCGCAGGCCGAACCGCGCGGCTCGAACGCGCCGGCCTTTCCCTTGCGGGCTGACCCTTACGCTGTCTTCGCCGGTTACGCCACGAATCCGCTCACTCCCGAATCAGTGCTCTACCCGGCTGCTTTCGCTGCTTCGCTAGCTGTTGACGCTGCCGCGGAGCATCCGCTCAATTCGTTTGCCATCCCTTGGCTAGGCGGCGAGAATCGCCTGCGCGATCTGCTCGCCCGCATTCACGCTTCTCCGGGATCGAAGGTGCGCGATCTCGCCGGCGCGGGCGAGCCGCTATCTGGATCAATGCTTCGAGCCATCGGCTGGCTGGCCAAGATGGGCTTCATCCGCGTTGCGTCATGACGATGCTGCGAGATTCATCACTTTGACTTGCGAGCGCCGGACGCGAACGCTTCGAGAATCTCAGCGGCGGCCGTTGCCGATTGAATGCGCTCCGAAGGCTCCTTCGCATGGAGCTGGCCGATGAAGTCGACGAGCGCGTCGGGAATCGCGGCGTTCCGGTGGCGGATCGGTTTTGGTGGTTCCGTGGCGACCATATGAAAGACGCCGTAAAGCGAATCGCTGGTGAACGGCGCTTCTCCGGTACACAAAGCGTAGAGCAAGCTTCCCAAACTGAACAGGTCGGAAGTCGGTTCGAGCGGCTGACCGTCAACCTGCTCCGGCGACATGTACTGCGGCGTGCCGACGACGTTGCCGTCTTGCGTGATGTTGGTCGAGTGGACGAACCGCGCGGTGCCGAAATCGGTGATGCGCACGCGCTCGGTCGCGTCTTCGATGAGCACATTGGCAGGTTTGATGTCGCGGTGAATGATGCGGAGGGTGTGGGCTGCCGCCAGACCGCGGGCCGTCTGGCAGCCGATTCGCGTGATCTCTTTCACGGTAAAGCGCCGGCCGGCATTGAGCCAATCCTGGAGCGATCGGCCGGCGACGTGCTCCATCACGATAAATGGGACGCCAGCGCATTCGCTGACCGAGAAAATGGCGACGACGTTCTCGTGTTGCACGGCGGCGGCCGTGCGGGCTTCGCGGATGAATCGCTGCCGTGCTTCTGGACTGCGCCCCCGCTGCGGCGAAAGCGTCTTGATCGCGACGCGTCGCCCGAGATCGACGTCGAGAGCTTCATAAACGACGCCCATCGCGCCGCGGCCGATCACCCGCACAATTTGATAGTTGAGCAAGCGCGAGGCCGGCTCGAGCCGGGATGAGTCGTCATCGAGCCAATTCTCGGTATCGCCGGCCGGCGGGCTCACCGGCTTGGGCTGCGGGTGTTTTTGGTTGCGAATCGCCGGTCCTTGGTAGGTCGCTTTCTGGCTTTCGACAAGGTCCGAATCCGGTGATGATGCGCCTGGTTCGCCGGCGTCCGTGGGGGCCGGCTCCGGCGATTGCATCGAAAGCCGGACCAATTCCTCGCAGGCCGCGGTCAAAACGGCGGCGAATCGTGGACTATCGCCGATATCCAGTTGCACCAGCGCGGCGAAACTTTCGATCTTGGGGTTGACGTCGCTGAGTATTTTCTCCAGCCGTTCCGGCTCAAGTGCAAATTGCTCGCGCGCGGTGGACAAGACTTGTCGGATATCCTCGGCCGTGCAACGCGTGTCTTCCAACTCCGCCAGTCGATCCGCGAAGGCGACCAGGTTTGTCCGCAGCGCGAGGTGCGGCGCCAACGTTTTCGCCTCCGCCAGGCGGTGGTGCAGCCGAATCGGTTCGACGATCGGGTCAGGCAAGCGCCAGGCGCGCAACAGCGCAGCCCCCACCTCGGCGTGATCGATTCCTAGTTGCTCCGCTTCCCAATTGCAGCGCTCCTCCGAGGCAAGCGGGAGCGAGCCGTCCCAGACCGGTTGGTACTGATCGTGAAACGTCTGTTGCAGTAGAACCATGCCCAGGTTGCGCAGCAGCGTCGCGACCAGGTCTTCTTCGGGATTGCCGTAGTGCAGCGAACGGGAAAGCTCGCTTGCGATGATCGCGCCCGCCACCGAGCGCCGCCAGAAACTCGCCAGACCATGGTCGCTCGCGCCGCGAAACTGCATCGACGGAATCGACATGCCCAAAACCAGCGATCGCAGTCGATTGAATCCTAGAATCGCGACCGCCCGCTCGATCGCCGTCACGGGTTTGCTGGGACAATAGAGGGCCGAGTTGACGATCTTGAGCATCTTAACGCACAGCACCGGGTCGCAAGCCAGCAAGGCGCAGATCTCGCGCACCTCGCAGTCCGGGTCGCTCGCCTTCTCGACGATTTGCCATGCTAGCGCCGGCGGCGACGGGAGGAGAGGGTTGCCGAGAATTCGCTGAAGCAATTGCTGTCGGTCCGAGCGCGCGTCGCTGCCTTTCCCCGCGCCGGCGCGATCTTTGCGCATCAGTTTCGTTGCGTCTAGCAATTCGGAATCGGAAGTCATGTGGGACCGATCGGCGCGCGCGGATTGATGCTTACAGACCGAGGCTGTTTTCAGCATGGATAATGAACTTTGGCACGAAAATGTCAATTAGGCAAACGGCGTCATGTAACAACGAGTGTGCGGGCGGGCCTGGACCATCGAAAGGGTCTTTAGCAAAACTGACAAAATCCATTCGATAGCTGGAGTATCGCGGGTAGGAGCATAACGATCGGGCCGACTTTGCCGTGCCCCGCGACTGATTTCGCGCCTCAATCGCAGCCCGTGAGAGCGCCTGATGGCGATAAAACTGGAAAAGTATTAGCAGGCACCGGAACCGTCAAAGATGGGTCACAGATGATAGTCATCGTCGGTTTGATCGTGGTTCTCGGCGCCGTCTTGGCCGGTTTCTCGATGGCCGGAGGCGCCGTCGGCTCGCTCATTCATCCATCGGAATTTGTCACGATCGGTGGGGCTTCGATGGGCGCGCTGATCGTCATGTCGCCGAAAAAGGTGCTGGTCGATTTGATTAAGGGCGTCATTCAGGCGGTCAAGGGCACGCCGTACAAGAAGGCGCTGTACGTGGATCTGTTCAAGCTGATCTACTCACTTGCTCGACTGGCACGCCGCGACGGGCCGATCGCGCTCGACAGCCACGTCAGCGCGCCGGCCGAGAGTCCAATCTTCCAACAGTATCCGCGAATCCTCGCCAACCATCACGTGCGCGATTTCCTGTGCAACTCGCTGGCTACCGTCATGGATGGCAAGTCGGACCCCGCGCAGCTCATGGCGGCGCTGGAGGAAGAAATCAAGGTTATCGAGCGCGAGCACCATGCGGCCGTTGGAGCACTGGCCAAGACCGCGGACGCACTCCCCGGCTTCGGTATCGTGGCCGCGGTGCTCGGCATCGTCGTCACCATGCAAGCGATCGGCGGCCCAGCCGAGGAGATCGGCCACAAAGTCGGCGCTGCCTTGGTGGGCACTTTCCTCGGGATTCTGCTGTCCTACGGCTTCTTCGCGCCGCTGGCGGGTCGAATGGAAATGATGGGTGAGGCCGAACTGGTCTTCTTCCGCGCCATCGCGTCTGCGGTCGTGGCCATCGGCGAGGGGGCTAGTCCCTCCGATGTCGTGCAGCGAGCCCGCCGCTCGGTCAGCACCGATTGCCGCCCGGATCAAAACGAAATCAAACAGATCCTCGCCGAAGTGAAGACGTGAACGAGAGGTGACGTGTGGCGGGGAAGGGCGGCGGAGCTTGGAAAGTTGCCTACGCGGACTTCATCACCGCGCTCATGGCTTTCTTCCTGGTCATGTGGATCTGCACGCAGGATCAAAAGATCAAGCAAGCGGTCGCGCACTATTTCATGGACCCTGCTGGCGGCACGCCGATCGGGGCCTCGAGCAAGCCGAGCAAGTCCGGTGCGATTTTCAATGCAATGAGCCAGGGGGCTGTGCCGGAATCGCAAAATGTCGCGTTGGGGCGCGGTCGCAATTCGCATACGCGTAAAGTGGAGAGCAGCCAAGCGACGAAACGGATCGCCGACTGGCTCCACGCCAACGACGAGAAAGGCAAATACTGGCAAGACCAGGCTAAGCGGGCAGTCGAACTGGCCAGCGCGGCGCCCGAGGTCCGCAACAAATCCGCATCGCAGCATGACGTGGCCGTGCGCATCCTGGCCAAGCAAATGCGCGACGAAATGACGCAAAGCGTCGTCGAAAAGACCACCGACCTGCATCAAGAATTGCTCTTCGAAGCGCTCGCCGAAGTGAATTGGGATGAACTTGCGGAAGATTTGATCGGCCAGTAGGCCAATATTCAATCTTTTTGTTCGATTTTTGCAGAATTTTTGCCGATATGACCGGTATGATCGGCAAAACCCCTCAACTCGACATGCTTTCCCAGTTACTGGACGCGGTGACACTGCGGCATTCCGTGATCGCTCAAAATATCGCCAATCTCAATACGCCGAATTATCACTGCCTGCAGGTCTCGTTCGAATCGGAACTGGGACAGGCGCTGTCCGAGTCGGAATCAGTCTCTGGTATTACGACGCAAATCAGCGAGACGACGGACGGAACCGCGCGCCCGGATGGCAATACCGTTGACATCGACGAACAGTTGGGACTGCTGACGAAAAACGCCATGATGGCATCGGCGGCGACGCAATTCCTCGCCTCGCAGATTAGCCAACTTCGCAGCGCCATCACGGGGCGGTGATCGAACCGGCAGGGGCCAGGGAGCGTGAACCATGAGCGACCGGTTTTCGGGCGCTTTCGCGATCAGTTCATCCGGCATGGCGGCCGAACGCCTCCGCATGGAAGTCATCGCCAATAACATCGCCAACGCCCAATCGACGCGCACGGCCGCCGGCGGCCCGTTCCAGCGCCAGGACGTCGTATTCGCCGCCATCGACGGCAGCGTTTCGACCGGATCGGGAGAAGGACCAGGGCTAGGCGGCGTCAAGGCCGTCGAGATCGTGGATGATCCGTCGCCGCCGCAGCGAATCTACATGCCCGGCCACCCGGACGCGGACGGCGAGGGCTATGTCGCATTTCCAAACGTGCGCTTGCCGATCGAAATGGTCAATTTGCTCACCGCGATGCGGTCCTACGAGGCGAACGCCAAGGCAGCCCAAGCGTTCCGGCAAATGAACGAGCAAGCTCTGTCGTTGCTCAGGGGGTCTTGATGTCGATCAATCCCATCGGCGGCGCTGGGCTGGGGGGACACCCATCGACGATGCCCGCTCCAGCGGTATCGGGCGGCGGGGCTTCGGCGTTCGGTCGGCTCGTCCAGGACATGCTGTCCGGTGAAGCCGCCAGCAGCTCGGAGGCCAGCCAAGCGATACAGTCCTTGGCGACTGGCGACGGCGAAAACCTGCACGGCATCGCCCTCTCCGTCGCCCGCGCCGATTTGAATTTCCACTTGATT